>Ga0209429_10000286_pt1 | contig 34896 bp, 44 predicted proteins | sample BarGraNGADG00212_3_FD_184493 | JGI IMG/M metagenome (GOLD analysis project Ga0209429, IMG submission 184493) | Arctic peat soil microbial communities from Barrow, Alaska - Barrow Graham LP Ref core NGADG0004-212 (SPAdes) (version 2) | ecosystem: Environmental > Terrestrial > Soil > Wetlands >... | reverse complement strand
CTTAATGAAAAATATGCTGATATATTGACTATGTATACTCAAAAAGTTACAGATATTAAACAAATATATTTGGATATTGTAATTAAAAAAGGAGAATTTGTATTTAATACACAATCTTTTAAAAATTCTGATTTTGTGTTTGAACAAAAAGGTTCAATGCAAAATCCATTTAACTCAAATATAGGAATTAAAACAAAACATTCCAAAAAAAATATTGGTGTTAACACTATTCAAGGAAATGCTGAAATTCAAAAGACAACTGAAACAGAAAATTTGGAAGAAAAATTACAGTCGGGGAATTTCTATCCAACTCTTAACGAAAAGTTTACTGAAAAAGGTGATCCAATAAAAGATATGGGAATCGGCAAACATCAAATACCATCAGCTAAAGAATTAATAGGGCACCAAAGATGGGCAAATACAGATACTATCATAAAATATCAAAATATGATTGATCATGCCATGGAACCAGATAAATCTTCTGGATATAGAAAATATATTCAATTTGTTGTTAAGCACGGACATGTAACTTCAAGTGCTTCTTCTGTTTTTAATGCATGGTTAGAAGAAAATGATTATCATTTTCTAGGAAATAATCAAACCCTAACTTTAAAAGAAATAAGGGACGCTCTTCAAGATTTATGGCCTACTACGGATGAAGAATCAAAACAGAGATGTTTGCTTTATGCTAAGTCATTAGGCATAAACGAATCTCAGAATTTTTATCCAAGTATTAACGAAAAATTTGTAGAAAATTCAGATCCTATTCATGATTTAGGAATTGGCTATGATATAGAATTACAAAGTATAGAGTATATGAGATGGGATAATACAGATGAAGAAACAAAATCACTTTCAAATAAAGAAGTTATAAATATTTTATCAGATTTTGAAAATTATGTTGATAGTACAAATGAATTGATATTTGTGCCAAAAGGCGACAAAGATTTCTTGCAATATGAAGAAATGTATGGTTTAAAAGTTTTATATAAAGGAAAAATATACGAAATATCAAAATGAAAGCAAAATTTATATTTGAAAAATTTGAACAAGACAGCGATCCTATAGAAGATATGGGTATTGGCGCGTTTCAAATGAATGTTGAAATGAAAGGTGATTTTGAAGGTAGTGAACAATATGAAAAGAAAAAAGCTAAAAGTTGGATATTTAGAGATATTCAAGCGTTAAAAGCTAAAGGGACTATTGATACTGAAAGAGTATTTTTATATATTGATTTAACAAACGATGATCATATTTATTTTGAGGATTTTTATGAAGCAGGTGGATATAAGAACACAAATAATTACGCAAGTATCATTTCACCTCTTATAGGAAAAGAAAATGTTACTGAAGATTTTATAGAAGAGTTAGAACAATATGATGGAATCATACTTTGTGTGTTAAGAGTGTATCAAAAATTACTTTCAAAAAAGTTTAAAAAATCAATAAATGAAAAGTTTGAAGAAGAATCTGATCCTGTAAAAGATATGGGAATTGGCGGTAATGTTAACTTTGAACAAAAAGCTCTTAAAACTATACGAGATAATAAAATTAGAAATACTCATGAACAACGTATAAAATGGCTAAACTATCTAACATCATTAACAGGAAAAAGTATTACTGGAATATTTGATAAAGTTCCTTATGCGCATGCAAGAGAAAAAATCAAAAAGACTAATAGAATAACTTTTGTTATAGATGCACATGAAAGCGTATTAAAAGGAACTGAATTGTATTTTTATAACAAAAAGGTTGATGCAACATCTTCACACGATGCAATATATGACATTTATAAAGTATTACCCGAAGAATATTATCTTATAAAGTAATGAGAGCAAGATTTGTAAATGAAAAGTTTAAAGACGATACCGATCCTATAAAAGATATGGGTATCGGAATGTCAGAAGCCGAAGCTATTCTTCAAACTGCTATTGAGTTATTCGGAGACATGGAAATAGTTCATAAAAATACGCCTGCTGAAAAGAAAAAAAATCAATATGAATGGGAAATGAAAAGATCACTTCCTATGTCTATGAATGATTGGAAAGTTTTAAAAGATAAAGTTGGTCTTAAAATCATTCCTGCAAAATTTGTTGAAAAATACGAAGAGTGGGATCATGGTGTTAAAACATCATATCAAGACTTAAATTATTGTCATCTATTAAAAAATATTTATGGTGAAGATTTTTATTTCGATAGTATGGATTTGGTTCAATATGATAGAACAATTGTTTCGTTATTCGGATTAGATGGATTAACATTTGCTGATCTTATGAAAAAGGTAAAAAGTTCTCCAAAATTAAGTTTAATAAAACCCAGAAAATGAGTATTTATGAAATGAGAGCAAAATTTATAAACGAAAAACTTACAGGATTTACTGAAGATTCAGATGCCATAAAAGATATGGGTATAGGACTTCGAGGTTATCTTAAACCTGAAGATGTGGTACATCAATTTCTTTTTGATTTCAAAAAAGAATTCAATATACATGCTTATGTCGATGAAGCTGGAAGCGATTATGGTATTGATAGTACTCTTATTTATCGTATAGGAGATGAAAGCTTTCATGACACACATCAGCCAGCAGCATTATTACTTTCTGGATCAAAACATGAATTAATTTTCGCAATGACTAAAGAGGCTGCTAGCACTATTAAATCTAACACCAATTGGGGATGGTTTTATTATGACGGTGGAAATCCGAGATTTTTAGGTGATACTTTTTACTTAAAAGATATTTATCGACAAATATTCAAGTGGAATAACATAACACCCGAAAAACTTGCTAAATCAATTAAAAAATACAAAGACTATATAAAAACTCTTAACAAATTTGAAAAGTGGACAAATGAAAGCTAATTTTGTATTCGAGAAATTTGATGATAAAAGCGATCCTATAGAAGATATGGGTATTAGCGGTGTTGTTTTCAATGATAATTTTCAAGAAATTTATAAAATTCCCGAAAGAGAACTTTATAAAAAGTGGCAAGACTTTATGTATCAATTTGTAGATAAATGGATTTGTGGAGAATTTAATCATTATGCTAAAGAAAAGGGAATATATTCTTCAGTAAGAAAACATGCTGAAGTATTTTTTACAAACATGATTACAAATATTGATGGCATTATTAATATAGAAACTGAAAATGGAACTTATTCTATAATTCCTGGTGAAAGATATATAATTAAAGAGAAATGAAAGCGCATTTTATATATGAAGCATTAGGCTTTACTGAAGATTCTGATCCCATAAAAGATATGGAGATCGGACACGATGCTCAAATGAAAAAATTAAATCAATCAATCAAATGGGATTGGTACCCAGCTGATTATGAATTTGCTTGTGATGAAGAAATTATAGACATTATTACATATCGTGATTTACATCTCAAAATTTCACGCATAATAAGAGAATATTTTGACGGAGGTGCTGAAGAATTTTATATTCCAATTACAGATACTGGCGAACCTTACATAGGCGATGGCCCATATAAATTTAGCACACCCGAAGAAGCTTTAAAAAGTGGAAAATCCGCTTTAGATAATTATATTGATGAATAATGAAAATAGTTAAAGAAAATATAAACGAAAAATTTGCAGAGCATACCGATCCTATTAAAGATATGGACATTGGAGCTTTGAGAGTATATGCTATTACCGTTAAATTAACAACTGAACAATGGCAAACAGGAGATGGTGTTGATATTGTAGTTGCAAGATCTAAAAAACAAGCAAAAGAAATTTGGTTAGCTGAAGGCAATAAACTTTATTACGGCAAACCTGCAATACGTGAAATTAAAGAAATTAACATAACGAAAAAAGGCTTTTATCATATAGAAGATGCCGCAGTTGAATAAGATGAAAAAAGTAAGAGAATATTTATACGAAATATTTCGTGAAGAAGGTGACCCTATAAAAGATATGGGTATCGGTTGGACTATGGATCAAATTGTGAAAGCAATTTATAAAGAAGATAGTAAGCATAATTTAAGTGCTTTATATCTGGGGAAAAAAGCCAAGACCATGAATATTCATGAAATAGTTGTTACTGGTGCTGTAGGCAGAGGAAAACAAATGAATGTAGGAACATATTTCAAAATTATTTTTTGGAGAGAACGCATGGTTCATCCAACTAAAAAACTTGCAGATGGAAGACCTAAAACAATGACAGGAAAAGATAAAATGGATTACGCAATGCAATTAGTTCAGAGTATTGGAATTGGAGATTATTTTACTAACGTTAGTGTTGAATATCATACAAACTGGGTGGTTGATTTTAAAATTAATCCAGACTTTAAATACGCATTTAAACCGGGAAATTATCCCTCAAATTATTAAAAATGAAAGTAGTTAAAGAAATATTATACGAGAAATTTAGTGATAAAACTGATCCAATTCAAGATATGGGAATTGGCGGTGTTAATTTAGGCAGATTGCGCTCACAATTATTCAAAGAATATCGTCAAAAATTTATAGATAGCTTTAAAGAGATGCTTTTAAATAAAAATGTTACATGCATGTGTAATGAAGTTTTTAAAGTTTCCCGCAATAATAAAATGATAGACGGTGATGGTTGGAAAAAACGTACAATACATATTGACAGAATTAGCGAATTTGATGAAAATGCATCAGGATTATCTGTTTATGATGATACTAAGAAAGCATCATATAGAATAGGATTTGAGGATGAAAAAATATTTATCGAAGAATGAAATTAGTCAAAGAACAATTATACGAGAAATTTAATGCCGAATCTGATCCTATAAAAGATTTGGGCATAGGACTTATATCTAAATTTATTCGACAATTGAAAAAAGATGCTAATGATGATGAAGATATTGAATATGCTTATGAACAAACTATTCGTAGATATCATAAAAGATATCCTGAAATTGATTGGATGAAAGTATTTAATGAATTACCCGAAGATGCTTTAGATAATGGACCTGTGAATGGCGGTTATCCTGGAATAAATGAAGCGTTTACAGATGATGAATCTGATCCAATTGCAGATATGGGTATTGGTGGGTTTTCTTATGAAACACTTAAAGCAGGCGCAATTATCAAAGCTAAAAGAATGGGTTTTGCTGTAACTAAAAATAATTCAGGACAATTCACAGATTGGGTCTCAGGAAATAAACTTTGGCCTGAAAATATACTTTTTGTATATAGAGTTACTAGATATGGTCCCAATTTTAAAGATATTTATTTTAAAAAATATCATGAAAAAGAAGCTGATCTTATACCCGGAGCGATTCAAAGAATAAAAGACAATGAATTGCCATGGGGTGGACAGACTAGCAGAATGATAGTAAGTAAAAAGAAATTTGATTACAGATTTACTGTAGTGCAAAACGGAATATGATAAAAGTAAGAGAATATTTATACGAAAAATTTAAAGATGATTCAGATCCTATAAAAGATCTTGGGATAGGGATAGTGTCATGGGATAATTTAAAAAGTGGCGATTATATTGAAACAAGAATGCGATTATTTCATAGTGATATCACACATAAAGTTAACCCAGCTAAACAAAACAATACATACATTGAAAAGAACGAAATGATATTAATAAGTAAAGTTGAAAAACATGGCGATAATATGGCTATCTTAGATTTTAAAATATGTATGACATCTAAACGAGAGCCATGGCTCTATTTTAATGATTATCCATATATAATGAAAATATCAAAAAAGGATTTTAATAATTATTTTAAGCCTATTCAACCAAGAGACTTAAATGCCAAAGTTGAAAAATTACAACACCGATCCTATTAACATGAAATTAGTTAGAGAATATATAAATGAGAAGTTTACTGATGTAGGCAACGATCCCATCAAAGATTTGGGCATTGGACACATTAACGTGCATAAAAATTTTAAATCGTATAAAGAGGGTTACATATTTATATGCAAATATATAATTCCATACATAATTGAAAGTGATGATATTAAAAGCATTATAAATCCAGCAAGTCGTACTAACGCAACTATACCTCCAATAAAATCAGATATTTATTTTAAAATATGCAATTATGTTATACAGTATCTAACTGTTCAAAACAGCGAGTTTGATCTTAGTGGTCATGATTTAAACAATTATATAATGATTAAAAAACTTCGAGAATCATTCTCTGAAGAATCTGATCCTATATCAGATATGGGTATTGGAAAAATTGATATTCATAAGTATATTCGTGAATTAAGAACTGAGGACAAAAATTTTGATAGAGTATATGAATTTTTAAGTTCCCTAATTGGGAAAAAAATAACAGGAAATTTTAAAAAAGGACATGATACACGACTTGAAGTTGGTAGTAACAATTACGCATTTATGATTACTCGATATACTTTAGTCAACGAAGAAGAAAGATTACAATTTGAGGATGATGGTTTTTCATATTTAGTAATGTGGGGTGAAAAGTATCATATAAGTTAAAAGTGTGTTAATTTGAAACTCTTTATACTTCACTTCATATAAAATAAAAAAGTATATGGAGTTTAAACTTACAAAAATAGATCCTCACACTTGTTCAATTGAAGAATTAGAAACTGAAATAGTTCGTCTTAAAGCCCTTAAGGACGAATACTTCAATCTTGAACAATCAATCAAAATTTTTATTAACTCAATTTATGGAGCCACCGGTTCTGCATGGTTTGAATGTTATAATGTAAATGTGGCTGAAGCAGTTACGTTACAAGGTCAAGATGTAGCAAAATACGCAAGTAGAGCGATTGATGAATATTTCTTTGAATTTTGGCATACAGATAAAAAACTTCATGATGCACTTGGAATAACACATGCAAACAAAATAACTGAAAAAACTTTAACAATTTATATGGACACGGATTCATGCTATGTTACATTCGATCCTATATTGAAATCGTGTGATTACAAAGGAAATAAAGTTGATTTTATTTTGAAGATTAAAGAATTAAGATTGAATGCTTATCTCGATAAAAAATTCGAAGAGTATGCTGCAAAATATAACACCAAGAATATACAGAATTTGGAATTGGAGAAAATATCATATTCTGCAATTATGGTTGCGAAAAAGAAATATATTCTTGATTTGGCATGGAAAGAGCCAGGTGTTTATATTGAGCCTCAAGCAAAAATCAAATTTGTGGGAGTCGAAATTGTTCAAGGTTCGACTCCAAAATTTGCAAGAAAAGTTTTGAAAGAAATGATAAAAATGGCTTGTGAAAAAGGAAAAAACATTCAATACGCAGATGTTGTTAAGAAGTTAAAAGAATATAAAAGAGAATATGTTCTTCAAAATCCTGATGATGTAGCAAAAACACAAGCATTAGGCGATTATGAAAAGTATTGTTTGGAAGATAAAAGAGTTATTCGTTTAGGAGAAAAATGTCCTCAAAATGTTAGAGCATCTGCAGTTTATAATCACATCATTCTTAATAGTCCAAAGTGGAAAACAAAATATAATTTAATTAAAACAGGAAATAAAGTTAAGTACTATTACACGAAAGATGGAAATGAAGTATTTGGCTTTCTTCCAGGAAACTTCCCATACGAATTTGCTCCAACTGTAGATTATGATTTGCAGTTTGAAAAAACTATTGTGGAACCCTTTAACAGAATCTTAAAATCAATAGGATTCAATCCAGTCCCCGGAAACTTGATATACGCAAAATCTTTATTTTAAAAAACATAAAATTAATAAAAATGAACAATACAGAACCATTAAAAACACAAAAAAGAATTCTGGAGATATTATTAAATTCTTGTCCAAATGTAAATCAATTAGGGAGTGGTAGAGTTGAATGGGATGGAGATTTTAAAGTAATATTACAGGGTAAGGATATAAGTTATTTAGTAGAAACTTTAAAAGCTGATATACAAAATAAATAAATATTATGAAAAAACTTAAAACTATAGAAATTTGTGATTTATCAATAATTAAAGTAAATGCCTTACAGGGCAAAAATATTATTGATACTGGTAGAGAATGTATTGCATTAGCTAACCTGCTTAAAGTTGCCGTTGACTTGTATTTTAATGATCATGTTATTAGAATCTATACAACTACGTTAATAGAAGATATTATTAAAGGAACTTCTAGTGAAGGGTCAGTTAAGGATAATAATAAAATAGTTACAACTTCAGAACCTGATATTACATTTTGTCCTCCTTCAATAAAAGAGAAAAAACCTAGTTCTTTAACAACTGATAGAAATGACCCTAAATTAAAAGAAGGTCAAAAAAATGAAACAGGACAACATGAGATTTATTTAGTGTTATCTGAAGAAGAAAGAGCAAAGGGCTTTATTCGTCCTGTAAGAAATTCGTATGTTCATGTTGGTAAGAAAATGCTTGGATTAGAAATTCATCGTATGATTGATGAAAAAGAAAAAAAGGAACAGAAAGAAAAATATCCTAATGATAAAGATTATGTAGCAGTTTTGACAGTTATGAAAAAAGAAGATGGTAGTTTTCTTGGAGGAACTTATGTTACACAAAAAGAATTAGACGCCTGGAAATCAGGCAAATTAATGGGTGGATGTGGCACATTAACAACGATGGGTAAAGATCTTTCAGAAACATATGCAAGAGATCCAAAATTTTATGGAGCAACATTTTGTTGTGGTTGCAATGTGCACTTGCCAGTTGAAGAATTTATATGGGATGGAACAAATGAAAAGGTAGGGTCATAAAAATACAAATAACTATAAATATATAGAATAAAAATAGTTATGACTAATTTTGTAAAAGAAGATTTCAAGTTTGGCGATATTATCGCCTCAAGAAGCGGTAGCTTTTTATCAAAAGGTATCAGATGGTTCCTAAAAAAACTTAATCCGGGTATACAACAAACATTTTCACACATTGCAGTAGTAATTAGTGTTTGGGATGAAGTTTGGGTTGCAGAAGCTTTGTCGTGGGGTGTAAGAATTTGGGCTATTGAAAAATCAGATTATCTTACGCACAGTCAGGTTATAATACTAAGAGATAAACGAGGATTCACTCCTGATCAAGTTAAAACATTAAGCAAAGAATGCACAGGTCTTGGAGGAACACGTTATCAATACGAGAATCTTCCACAATGGATTTTGAAAATTCTTTTCAAAATCAAAATATTTAAAACTGACAATGAAAATGCTATTTACTGTTCAGAATTAGGAGCAATATCAGAAAATTCAGTTTATCCCGGAACTTATCCAACTCCTAATATGACTTCACCCAATGATCACTTTCTTAATCCAATGAATAATATTATAGATAAAAATAACATTGTATATAAAATAATGAACCTGAAATTTTTTTAATTCAGGTTTTTTGATTATATTTAACAAACTACAGATGAACATGAACATACAAACAGACATATTAGACAAATTAACTCCAGAGTTAATTAAAGAAATGCAGCACATCTGGTTTACAGCTGATTTACATGCTGATCACCCAAAAATGACCATGATATGTAATCGTCCTGTGAGTGTTGACCCGAGATTAGTAGCAGAACTTACAAAGAAAAATGAAAAAGATCCAATATGGAAATTGATCAATGATAAAGAATGGAGAGCAGCAATAGATCCTTTACATAACGAGTGGCTTCTTAGAGAAGTTTACAATAAGTATGTTGAAAAGAAAGATGAGGTTTACATACTTGGCGATATATCGTTAGGTAAAAGAAAAGATGCTGAAAAGTTTATCTCTCGTCTTAATGGAAACAAACATCTTATTATGGGTAATCATGATAAGAACATTCATAATCTTGGAAACTTTAGTGAAATAACGCAGTTAAAAGATTTTACATTTTCAAGAGGTGGAATAAATATTCACATCGCATTATGTCATTACCCAATGGCGTCATGGAATAGAAAAATTCATGGTTCGTGGCATCTATACGGACATGTCCACGGTAGATTCCAAGCTCCCGGATTATCATGGGACTGCGGCATTGATAATAGAGCTATAGCTTGTGGAGTTTTTGGATGGTGTCGTCCAATCAATCTTTATGAAGTTTGTTTGATCATGTCTGAAAGAGAATTGGTTGCCGAAAACAATTTTTCAGAAAGTGCTGTTGAATAAATACAATAAAAAATAGTGGTAGAATCTGCGGGTTTAGTCATTCTCTATGACAATAAAATACTTTTAGCACATCCTAAAGGACAAAAGTGGTTTGGTACGTACAGTATTCCAAAAGGCTGTATCGAAGATGGTGAAGACAAAATTACAGCAGCTTTAAGAGAAACAAAAGAAGAAATAGGAGTTGAATTTATAGCAGACCAAATTGATCCTACTACTGAAGGATATATAACTTATACAAATACAAATGGTGAAATATACAAAAAAGTTTATTTTTATATCATAACTCTAAATGAACCATTACAAATTGACAAAAATAAGTTACAAAAAGATGAAATAGATTGGGCAGGATTTTTAACAAAGGAAGAAGCAAAAAAACGAATCTTCTGGAGATTCGCACGACTACTGATCAATATAAAATAATGTCAATGAAGTGAAACTAGTAAGAGAATCATTATTCGAAAAATTTAGTGAAGAAGGCGATGCCATTCATGATATGGGCATTGGTCTATTACCAAAATACGAAAAGGAATTAGACGCAAAATATCGATGGAGTGTTAGTCCAGAACCAAAAGATCATATGAGAGTTGAAGCCATAGCCGATAAAGCTAAAGGAGATACATCTAAAGAGAATAGACTTGCGCAAACAATGTGCAAATTGATTACTGATCCGCAAAAAGCATATAGACGTTATATTGCCGCTAAAAAACATGGTGGTATGCATTGGGAAGTTACTCGAATATTTCTTCAAAGAGCAGGTGAACTTCACGAAAAATCTCAGAAGTTCAATAGATTATAGATAAAATAATTCAATATTGTGAAATTAGTAAGAGAACAATTATATGAAAAATTTGTAGAAGATTCAGATCCTATTCATGATTTAGGAATTGGTCAAAAGCCCAATGCCAAAGATATTCAAAGAGTTAAGGACATTTTTTCAAAAGGCCTTCGTTCTACTCCGACTGATCTTGCAAGAACGATGTGTAAGTTAATCAAAGATAAAGAAAAAGCTTATCGACGTTATTTGGCTGCAGCACAAATTGATGGCAAAGATAACCGAGTCGCACAAATATTTCTCGAAAAAGCTGTATCACTTGGACACGAAGAAGCTGGCAGTGTTAAAAAAGAAAAGGATGCAGATGATAAAGCAAAATATGAAGCAGGACTTGAAAGAAAAAGAGCAATTGTAATGCCTTTCGCGGAAAAATTCGTTAAACACATGAAAAGAGTTTTCGGAATGGATTTAAAGATTGGCACAATGTGTGCATATCCATATTGGAATAACGAAGGGTTATTTGTTTCAATTCCTAATGTTTCAGGAGCAGATTACTCAGGTTATTCTTCAAGCGGTCCAGAAAATGTTACAAATTACAACAAAAGATATTTAGGAAGTACTATGTCTAAAATAGCAACAACCGCAAGAAATCATGGCGTAAGTTTATACAAAAACTCTAATAGTTACTTTGTTAAATTTCCATTTACTCAATTCGCAAAATAATTCTTATAAATGAATACTCAAAATATAAATGAAAATACCGTATTTAGAGGTTTGCCTAAACATTGGATTAAATATCTAGCATATCGTTATGGTAAAGGAATAGGTTATGATTATGCTGGTGAAAATAGTACAAGTACATTATTAAAAAAATTCGATCCTAACACTATAAAGAAAGCCTTAAAAGATATAGCTAATATTGCAGTTATCGGAAAAAAAGATGGTGAACCAATTTTCATGATAGCGGCTCATGATAATAACATATCAAAATTTCGCATTTTTGAAGTTATGCCAAGTAACGGAAATTATGATGCAAAAGGTGAAACGTTTTATAGTGGTAAAAGAAGACGTAAAAGTGTTACACATGACGCTTACAATATCCTTGAAATAATCGATATTATCGATAAAATGATGCAAAATCAAGATTTTGAAGATTTAACAATTGAAGTTATTTCGAAAGATGCAGCACGTGTTGAAAAAGCAAAAGAAAGAAATGAAGCTAGAAGAGTATTGGATCCTCTAGAAACATCTAAACCTCAGTATGGTGATGCTCCTCTTTCAGTCGCACAACAAGCGAGAGCTAAAAAATATAGTGAATTAAAAAAACCTGCGCTAGATAAAAAACTTATTGAAGAAATTGACAAGATAAAAGATCAAATGAATGCCACGCTTGATCAAGCATTGGAAAATGTTATTGCAGATATTAAAAAAGGCCGTACATTCAGTATAAGTAAAGTAGAAATTGGACAACGAGTAGTTGCCGGCATAAATATTTCAGGATTGCAACGACTTGTACAAGCTTATGATGCAATTAAAACTGAATGGAATCAACACCAACCATCAACAATGGCTAAAAATTTAAAGAACACAGGATTGGCATAATTATCAAATTATTATACACATTGTTAAAACTTTTTGGCTATAATTTAATAGAATAATAAACAAAATATTAAATTATGGCCAAACGAGTATCTACAGAAAAGTCAGAAAAACTTTCTTTTTCAGAATTAAATGATGCACTTTCTAAATTCTCTCCAGACGGAGCAATTATCGAAGATAGTATTTATGCAAAAATCGATGAATGGATTCCTACAGGTTCTTATATTCTTAATGCAGCTTTAAGCGGTTCATTATTTGGTGGTATGCCGAATAGAAGATCATTAATGTTTGCGGGTGAAACTGGTACAGGAAAAACATATCTTGCATGTTCTATCGTAAGAAGTGCTCAAGCAATGGATTATTTTCCAATATATTATGATTCAGAGGGTTCAATTGATATCGATTTTGTTAAAAGACTTGGAATCGATACAAGTAAGTGCCGTCTTGAAAACGTAAATACAATCGAACAATTTGCAACATTAACTGCAAAGTTAAATGAAACAATAGCAGAAATTAAAAAATCGGGAAAAACTCCTCCAAAAATCATGGTTGTACTTGATTCTCTTGGAAACTTATCTTCAACAAAAGAAAAAGAAGATACAACTTCAGGTTCCGGAAAGCGTGATATGACTAAACAACAATCTATACGTAGAATGTTTAGAGTTATAGGAAATGATTTCGCTAAAAATGGAATTCCATTTATAATTAATAATCACACATATGCGTCTATAGGTTCATTTATACCCGGGCAAACTATATCAGGAGGCGGTGGAGCATTGTTTAACGCATCTATTATATTTTCTCTTTCAAAATCCAAACTTACTGATAAAGATTCAGAAGAACATGTTAAAAATCAAGGACTTGACAAATACACCAAAGTTGGTATTGTTGTTACAGTTCATCCTTTCAAACAAAGATTTGCACGTCCTATCAAAGTACAAATTCATATTCCATTTTATAAAAAACCAAATCCTTATGTAGGACTTGAAAAATTCGTAAATTGGGAAACATGCGGAATTGTAAGGGGAAATATGTTAGCAGAAAAAGAATATAATAAACTATCTCTGACTGAACAAAGGAAATGTTATGCATTCGAGATTACTCGACCTAATAAGAAAGATGAAATTGAAACATTTACAGTTTTTGCTCAACCTAAAGATACTGCAAGAAAACTTGTATGTAAACATTTAATGGGCGAAGTTCCATTATCTGAACTTTATACGTCAAAAGTATTTACTGAAGAAGTGCTTCATCAGTTAGATGATAACATTATCAAGAAAACTTTTATGCTTCCAAGTATTGAATCTCTTGAAGATTTAGCTGAAGTTACAGGTGATCTTATGGATGATGCAGAAATGGGAGACATTAACATTGGTGATGAAAATAGTGTTGAAGATTCTGACGAATTTTCTGAAGAAGGTAGACCTTATGATTCATAATCATTTTTTAACATTTTATTAAAGGCCTGTAGCAAAACTATAGACCTTTTTGCCGATATAAATCTAAACACAATATTATGAAAGAATTATTTCAATTTGCCGAAACTTTAGGATTTAAACTGTACTCTTTTCAAGAAGAGCTTTTAACAAATTTATTGGTTAAACCCAAAAACGTGATATTAGCGGCTCGCCAATCAGGAATTTCAACTATGCTCATTATATTTGTAACATATAAACTTATAAATAGCAAATTAGCAAATAAGCCTTTTAATGTAGGCTTAATATCATTTAAAACTATGAATGCCCTTTATTTTATTACAAAAGTACATCATTTTTTAGAAAAGCTTCACATTGCTCATATTACTACTAGAACACAAATATCGGTGATAAATGGCGGAACTATTTTTTTACTAAAAAAATCTGATATTAACGATGAAGATAAAATAAAATCTTTAAATCTTGTATCTGTAGATGACTATAGTTTTTTTGATGATGCAAATACAGCTTTTGTAAACAACATATTAAATACTGTTGCCAAAGATACTTCAATTATTTTAGCTTCAACTGGTGGTGGAAAAAACGTAAACAATCTTATAGAACTAAAAAATGATTCTACGTATACTTTTTCAACGATAACCTGGAATCAAATTGCTCGTGATGAAAAATGGGTTGCAAAAATGAAAGAAATGATGGGTGAAGAAAATTTTCATAAAGAATTTGAGATTGATAAAATTATTGAAGAATATGAAACCAATAAACGAAAAAATAGTAAAAATTAAAAATCTTATTGGCATTATTGAAAATCCAACACTTGCAGATCTCTTGTTTGAAGTCGTTTCATTCTTAGATAGTGAAAGAAGATATGACGATGAATTCAAAACACATGAAGCTTTCATGAAAACTCGTGTTCGAATTTCATCGTTATTATCCGATGATCTTGACGAATTGGCTAAGTTAGGATATTTAGAAAAAGGAAAATATTCGAGTTACAAAGTAAGTAAACATTTATGGGAAAAGTGAATATAATAGAAAAGAAAGCTTATTTAGAATTTCTAAAACGATTAGTAGAAACACCTAAAGGTGAAATTATTGATATAGTTTCTGCTCCCGCTACACCGAATGCATTTATACAGAAAACTAAAAATAAATTATTATGAAAATATTAAAATTAAGAATATTTAGTAGAAATTATATAACACCTATTGTAAATGATGCTATGTTTGAAAACAATAGAAGATATTTAGAATTACTTAATAATGTTCTTAACTAATTTATATATTTATGATAAACGCATACCAGGAACAAGTATTCTATCATTATATCTTAAGCAATCAAATATTTCTCAATACAGCAAAACCTGATTTTTTCACAAATCAAAATATAAGAGAGATATTTGAAATAGCAAAAGAACACGCAATACGTTATAAAGAACCACCATCAAAAGAACAGATGACTCAATTAATCCAAATTAAAGGATTGGGCGAAAAGTTTAATGAAGATATGGTGCAAGGTCTTTACAATACCAAAGCGCTTTTAAGTGAATATGGTAATGAATGGTTAGATAATAACGTAGGTCCATGGATTCAAGTTAGAAACTTGGATATGGTTATGCGAAAAGCGATAGCATATATGAAAACTACAAAAGTAACTGCAGATAATGCCGCAGAAGTAGTTGAAAAAGTAAGACATATGTTATCAAGCGAAACTGTGATTGACTTTTCTTTTAATATGGGAAAGAATTTCTTTGATGCAGCTTCACATTTACAAACAAGATTAGCTCGTACATCAACAGGTTATGATTACATTGACTTATGCACTAAAGGTGGTTATTGGAAAGGATCACTTATGGTTTTATTCGGTATGCCGAAGTCAGGAAAATCAATGTGGATGTGCAACATGGCAGCAAAATCTGTAATGCAAGGACATAACACAGCTTATATCACATTAGAATTGCAGGAAGAACTTGTGAATATGAGAATTGGAGCGAATATGTTAAATGTTCCTTTAGATGATTACGATGAATTTTGTAAAGATCAACCATTACTTAAACAAAAACTTACAAATTTAAGACAACATTCGTTAAAGCCTTTAGGTGAATTACATGTTAAAGAATTTCCATCTTCAACTGCATCAGCAAATGATATGACAGCTTATTTGTTAAAAGCACAGGAAATGTTGGGATATAAATTCGATAATATCTTTATCGATTATATCAACATTATGAAAAACTGGCGTAACGCAAATAGTGAAAATACTTACATAAAAATCAAACAAATCTCTGAAGATATCAGAGCAATGGGTCAGCAAAATAACTGGGCGATCATTTCAGTAACACAAACGAATCGAAGTGGATGGGAAGCTAATGACTTAGGACTTGGTTCAATTGCTGAATCTGCAGGTTTATTACATACAGTTGATATTTTGTTTGGTATTGTAACAAATGCTGAAATGAAAGCAAGAGGCGAATATTACTTAAAGTGTTTGGCCAATAGAGTTGCCGGATATGAAAATACTCGAAAGAGATATACAATAGATTGGAAATATGCAAGAATTGAAGAAGATAGAAATTCACCAATTCAGGACATGGAATTCTTCATTAATCAAATATCTGCAGGACATAGAAATCCAAGAGGACAATTTGGAAGATCAACCAGTATAGATATGCATTCGGCAATTAATAAAACTGCAGATGCATTAAAAGAGCCAATTGCTGAAACGAAAGATTTAAATCTGAATACAGGATTCACAAATATAACAGGAAATAACTTATTTTAAATAACTTAAAAAAATGAATTTTAAAAAAGACCCAGCAGAACACAAAGAAGACAAGATCATTAACAACTCTTACAATCAAGGTGAAACAACCTATGAAGATTTTGGAGCGACAATGAAAGTTCATGATAGTGTATTATCTTTATATGACGATCAATTAGGAGAAAACATTATCGAAATCCGTACATTAAAAATGTTAGATGATGAAATGTATGCAATTTTTGAAGCTTCACCTTATTTCGATAAATATAAGAAGCCAAAAAGAGCAGATGGAAATGATCGTATCAAAATGTATTATTATTTTAAACTAAAATTGTTAGAAGAAAAAAAGTATACTAACATGGAAATATTTATAGCATTTGCTGAATTTTTCCAAGTGAATTACGATCAACTTTATAATGAAGTTGGTGTATTAGATAAAGAAGGTTTGTTAAGAGAATTAAATCAAAAATACGGATTATCGAAACGAATTAAAACTAAAAGACTATTTTAAAATGAAAAAAGAAATCACAGTAACAGTATCAGGAGAACCAAAAACTGGTAAATCAAGAATTACATATATAATTAAAGAAATGCTTAAAGTGTATGATTTAGAAGTTGAATTTGATGGTAAGCCTGAGAATGATAATGAGCAAGAATTCAATAGATTAATGAGAAATGATCTTGACAATGCAATGAATATCATTAAGAATAACACAAAAATTATCATTAAAGAAGAACGAATTTAAAATAATTCAATTGGTATATGCCCGATTTAAAACAATATAAAGTTGAAACACAAGACATACAATACAAACGCATATTTCTTTTAAGTGACCTCCATTTTGGAGTGAGAGCAAATGCTCTTGAATGGCTTCAAAATCAAGTACAATTTTTTAGGAAGTTCTACATTCCGTATCTTAAAAAACACGTTAAAAAAGGAGACATACTTTTTATTCTTGGAGACTGGTTTGACAATAGACAATTGCTGGATATTTATGTTATGAATAGCTCGATAGACATTGTTCTAGAACTTTCAGAAATTCTTCCTATACATTTTCTTACAGGAAATCACGACATTTATAAGAAATATAATACTGATGTTAACTCAATAGTAGCATTTAAGTATATTCCGAATGTATTTGTTTATGAAAAGCCTTTGATTATTACAAATGGTGATTCAAAAATACTCGTGCTTCCGTGGATTGGTAATAGAGAATCAGAAGAAAATTATGTTCGTGCTAATAAATTTGATTATGTATTTACGCACTCAGACATTAATGGATTTAAATATGATAATGGGCGTGAAATTAGAACTTCAGGAACAAACTTTTTAAAGTTCAGGAGTATTAAAAAATTATTTTCAGGACATATTCATAAAAGACAAGAGTTAGGAAATTTTATCTATATAGGCTCTCCTTATCACACGAAAAGGAGCGACATTGGAAATACCAAAGCTATATATACCTTTAACCCTGCAGATAATTCATTCGAGTGTACTCTAAATGAATATTCTCCGGTTTTTCAAAGAGTAACTTTAGAAGCAATTTTAGAACTTACGTTAAGTGATACGTCAAAATTATTAAGTAACAATTATACAGATATTATTGTTCCTGATAAATATGTACATATTTTCAATTTGACAAAATTTATAGATGTACTAAAGGATTGTAAATATAAAAAAATTGAAACCACAAGTGAAAGAAAACGAATTGAAGACGAATTAACAAATGCTTTAGACGGTATAGATATTAGAGATATTTTAACATTGTTGGAAATAAGCATACATGATCTGGGACATCAAATGGAAGTATTAGTAAAATTAAAATTAATGAATAGAAGATATTATGAGAGAGCATCAAAGGAGGATATAGAAAATGGCGCATAATGAAATTTATAATATTAACCCATAAAAATTAAAACGATGGCACTAATTATTGAAGCACCTAATGAAATCTATTCAATTGAGAATAGTCAAAATTATAAATTATTTTTGGCTGGAGGGATATCAAATTGTCCTGATTGGCAAACAGTTTTAATTAAGGATATTAAAGATCTTCCTATTACGATATACAATCCTCGTAGAAAGAATTTTCCAATGGATGATCCTAAAGCGGCAGAATCTCAAATTACATGGGAGTTTAATCATCTAAGAGATGCTGATGTAATTTTATTTTGGTTTGCACAAGGATCTCTTAATCCTATCGTTCTTTATGAACTTGGATTGTGGGGAAACTCAAATGATCGTCCTATAATTTTAGGAATTGATCCTTTATACGAAAGAAAACAGGATGTGATAATTCAAACAATTTTAGCAAGACCTGAAGTTGTTATTGCACAATCATTGGAAGAACTATCAGAACAAGTATACACATTATTAGCTCCGTAATCATGGGAAAAATAAAATCAGTATGGGAAAAACTTAGGGAAAAAGGTATTTATGGAGAACCTATAAATTATGATCCTGATTGGTATGGTAGACATGTAAGAGCTGAAGCTGAAGCTAAAAAGAAAGCTCGACTTGAAGAGGAAGAAAGAATTAAAAAATTAGTGTGTCCAGTTTGTAAATCCACTGATAAAGCACACATTATTAAAAGTGGAAGCAATGAAATTTACGGTCCGGGTTATTGTTCATGGGTTCTTGATGAATATTATGTTTGTAAAGAATGTGGAGTAATGTACCAAGATATAACTAAACTAAAATAAAAATGATTGATTATCTTAAAACAGAAATAGGAAATTTTTCTGATAAACAATTCGGAAAAAGGACAAATCCTAAAGGTCCTCTTAATCATTTAAAAGAAGAAGTTGATGAGCTCTTAGAAGCTATCGGAAAAGAAAATGAAGAAGAAGAATGGGCAGATTGTATTTTACTTTTATTAGATGCATTTAGAATAAGATATGGCGATGATGTTTCTTTTAATAAATTATTACATTTTGCTCTTAATAAATTAGAAATAATAAAGAAAAGAAATTTGGATAGTATTCCTGATGAAAATGGTGTGTTTAGACATAAAAAATAACATATGAAATTAAAAAGTATAGAATGGAGAAATATTGGGCCTTTTGGAAACAAATTACAAAAACTTGAATTACCCGATGAGGGTGGTCTTTGGATGGTGTTAGGAAAAAATGGTAACGGAAAGTCTTTTTTCGTTAATTTACCTAAAGTTCTTTATTACGGAAGACTTGAAAGATTTAAGAAAGATGAAATCGCAAATCGTCTTAACAAACATGGATGGATACGAGGTGTTGATGAAACTGCGCCTGATACATTTGCGACTATTGAACGTAGTTTTTCACCTTCTGCTTTGGTTGTTAACAAACACGGAGAAGATGAAGAGTGCACGCAAGACAATGACATCGGAAAGGCGGGAATCACAGATTATCAAACATACATAGACCTAGAGGTCACTGGATTACCCTATCATATCTTCTCGAACATCATATCATTAAGTATAAACGATTTCAAATCCTTCATATCGATGACTCCACATGATAAAAGAATCATCATCGATAAATTGTTTGCGATGGAAATCATTAATAAAATGAACGAACTTGTAAGACGAGATTTACGTGATGTTAAGATGAACATGGATTTATTTGATCGTGAAATCGTATCTCTTAAAAACAACATTGATGTTGCTGTTAAAGAACTTCAAAAGTTACAAGAAAGAGTTAATGAAGATAACACATTTAAAATACTCGATTTAACTACGAAGTTAGAAGAATACAAACCAAAACTTCAAGAAGGATATGATAAAAAAGATGAATGGAATAAAAAGAAAGATGAAATTCTTCAATCACAGAATGTGTTCATGAAACAAAAAATGAAAATCATTCATACCATTCAACATTTAAATGATCAAATCAATTTATTCAATCATGATCAATGTCCAACATGTGCTACTCCTTTTAATGATACAAGATTCGATTTAATCAAAGGTCAATTACAAGAAGACATAAAAAATCAAAATGATCAATTAGAAATCTTAAAAGGAGAAGAATCTAAATACACTTTAGCGCTTCAAAAATTAAATGTGGGATTAAATACAATTAACAATTTTATTATAAATGTTAAAACTACTTATGGCACAATTGAGCAAGAATTAAATAGATTAAAAATTGATAAACCTCAAGAATTTTTAAGCATTCAAAATATTATATCAGAAAACACAACTACATTAACATCAAGAAGCGATGAGAAAGTTAAATTTGATGATGAATATAAATATCTTGCGATCCTTGAAACTCTATATTCAGATGCAGGGGTAAAAAAGAAGATTCTTGAAAGTTATCTGCCTACACTCAATAAAGAAATTGAATATACGTTACATGAACTTCATTTTCCTTATAGTTTAACATTCAATTCAGATTTTGAACCTGATATGTATCATTTAGGAATAAATATCAGTGTAGATACTTTAAGTACGGGAGAAAAGAAACGAGTAGACCTTGCAGTTCTTATCTCTATAATAAGAATGTTAAAACGTAAGTACCCGGGACTAAATATTTTTATGTTAGACGAGGTGCTCTCGTCGATTGATGGCGATGGAATTTACGACATCATCGGATTACTTCAAAAAATATCTAAAGAAATGAATATGAATATATTCGTTATTAATCATAGTCCTTTGCCTATTGATCAATTTGATTTTAGAATAGAAATCAATAAAAATGCTGGATTTAGCGATTTAGTGGTGGAAAGATTAAATGAAGGAGAATAAACATTCTCCTTTTTGCTTGAGATATATAAAACAAAGATTGCTTTATGCGAGCTAAAACCGTTAATGAGAACTTTAAAGAAGAATCTGATCCTATTAAAGATATGGGAATTGGTTACATTGAGCATTTATTACAAAATAAACACTTTTTTTTAAAAAAAGCACAGGATGCCATTCCTCCAGAATGGCCTGATTGGATTGAATCGATAGGTGGTGATCCTGAAAAAATTGATGATATGATTGTAATTTTTAGCGAAGATTTTAAAAAACCTATTTATGATAAAATTAAAAAATATTTAATTAAAAAAGCTTGGAAAATAGATAAAGCTCTTATTGTTGCTGGAGATGAATTTAGTGAAAATGAAAACGCAGAATTACTTATTGTTAATAAAAAATATTTAGTATAAACATGAGAGCAAAATCCGTTAATGAAAAAATGAATTTTACTGAAGATTCAGATCCTATTCGAGATATGGGCATTGGCGGTGTAATACTCGATGATGTACATGAGGAAATTGAAGATGAAGCCACTGATAAATGGCTAAAAATTTTAAATGATTCTTTAGTTGGAAAAACAATTACAGGATCAATGATGAGATGGAAAGAAAAAGGACACACTTGGGAAGAATTCACAATTAAAGTTAAAAGACTTGTAAATACAAAAGAAAGAAGTGGGTTTGAATCTGAAGTAAGCGTAATCGATGAAACTGGATCGCATTACACTATTATTGGAGATGAAAAAATAACTATAAAAGATGCGAGCTAAATTAGTGCATGAAAATATGCAGATGCCTTTTAGAAATGATGGCAATAAAGTTATAACTCAAAAATATCCGTTAGATAATCCTAATTATCTTGGTGATGCTGCTGATGATGATAAAGCTCATCCAAAAAAGAAACTTAAAAAGAAAAAACGTAAAGTAATCGAAGGCGTGCATGTTATGCCATTTACGAATAATGCAAGAAATCAACCTATAACAGGTTTGTATAATGATACAAGACTTCAATATGAAGATAGTGATAAGCCATCTCCAGATATTTCAAATGAAGAGCTTGAATGCGAAGTTTGTGGAAACTCTACACATCCTGGACAATTTGAAAATGGAGTTTGCAAACATTGTGCAGAACATGGTTATTGGACAGACAAATTCGGTGCAATACATAATCAGAATTCAAGAGTAAGAAATCAAACTAAATACACTTAGTATGTCATACCTAACATATAATGATAAAATGCTTACCTTTAATGATAAGTACTTGACATATGTTCCTAGTGTTACTTCTACTCCTCAATTAGAATTTCAATTATCACTTATTCGAAATCAACAAATGAATAACGCGATAGGAGATAGAGGATCTATAGATCTTTCTATAAATTCAATAACAGGATTAGTTTTATCTATTCCTAATCTTCCAACTTATTCAGGATTTTATAAAGAAGCTTCTACTTGGGCAATAGTGCCAACATACGGATTGCACACTCAACAACCCGTATTTTGTACTTCTATAAATGATATTGCAAAAACTGTAACTATTAAGGATAGTTCGATTAGATTCGAAGTTGGAACAAAGGTAGCATTATATAATCCATTTTTAAATTATTCCTTTACTGGAAATCAAACATCAAGAGGATCTATTAATCCTACTGATTTAACTGGATGGGGAAGTATTTATGTAGCAGCAGGTCCTCTATTTAAGGTAGGATCTACATTTAAGTGGCTTTTTGCTGGGTTATCAACAGGTCCTCCTGTTTACAATCAAATAGGATTAGCTACTTCTACAGATTTATCTACCTGGACTATTCAAAATAATGGAGGTCCATGGTGGCCAAGAAGTGTTTTTGATGCTTCAACTGTTGCTACTGCAGGTGATATCACTCAAATTGATAGTAGTTATTATTGTACTATAGGTATGGTGAATGCTTCTACTTTAGTTAATGAAGTAAAAAATATCTATTTTGATCAAGATGTTTCAAATTTAGTAATAGGAAATACCTTAGTAAACAATGCCGCGCCCGGGTCTATTGCAAAAATAGGTAGCGAATATCATATGCTTTATATGGATCTTTCAACTGGATCCTCTAAACGAAATATTAGAGCTGCAAAATCTAGTTCTCTTGAAGGTCCATTTACTACTTATCAAATAAATATAATTGCTACGTTTAATGCTTCTATTGGTCAGTCATGGTCACAAGAAATTGCCGCTCCAACTATTCACAATATAAATGGGTATGTATTTGGATTAGTTAGTGGATCGACTACTTATTATTCCGCGGGTATTGGAAATGCAAATACAGAATATATTTTACTTGATTTTGATTCAAGTACACAAATATGGTCTGTAAGTACAAAAGGTTCAGTATTGTTAAATCCTCTTGATTGGGGTGGTATGTCATCTGATTATAATTGGGCTGTAGACCATTCAGGACAAGCACAAGGTATATGTATAGATGGAAGTTCAGCTTATATAAGTGGCTCCTTCAATAACGGAGGAAATACCTATCAGGCTTCTATGACTAAATTAAAAAACTTTACACTTTAAAAATAAATAAATAAATAAATAAATAAATATGAAAAAGATAGCCATGATAGAGGAAACATTGTACGAATTTGCAAAACGCGGTCGACCAAGAAAAAATGCAAAAAGACCTCTTAAAAAAGAACGTGGAATTGGTGCACCAGACGCATGGGGTGATTCCGAAGACGAAGATGAAATCGATCCAGATGAACTCAATGTAGACACATCAGACATGGAGAATGCTGACACAATCGAAATTGAAGAAGATGTGTTTGACGATAAATTATTCAAAGCTTTGACTAATGAAGTTAAAATGTCTGAACCTAATAGAGCAAACGTCCGTTTCAGACTTAAAGGTGATTTGCCAAAAGTACTCAATGGAATTCCGATGGCGAAATTAGGAAGTAATGCATTCTTATTCAAACTACGAGATGGTGGTATGAAAAAAGTATTTTTACGTGATATGGTTTTAGAACAAGAAAGAATAAAACGTGATCGCGCGAAAACCGTAAACGAAGATTTTTAATGAAAATTGTAAAAGAACATATTAATGAACGCTTAGGTTTTACTGAAGACGGCGATCCTATAAAAGATATGGGTATTGGACGTCCAAAAAGATCTGATGTAGTTGTTGATCATTATTTTGAATACATTGTTAATCATATTAAAAAATATGTTTATCCCCACATGGAGAATAACAAAGATGACATATATGCTCTCAATGTTATGCTAAGAGATTGGCTAAATAATAAATTATAAAAATGCAGACTTAAGTAAAACTTAAGTCTTTTGTTTTCATACAATCTTTATAACATATACATTATAATGACTATAGAACAATTAGAGTTACAATTAGAAGATTTCCGTGTTACATTTTTTGGTGAAGATTTCGTTTGGCGTAAAGGCCAAAAAGAAGCCGTAATTGAAATTATTAATGCATACTATAATAAGACTAAAGTAGTTATACTTGACGCGCCAGTCGGAAGTGGCAAATCGATCATTGGCATGGCTGTAGCTTGGATTTTAAATCAAGAAGACAAAAGAGGCTACATTCTTGCATCTGATATAGCTCTTCAAGAACAATATGAAAAAGATTTTAAGCGCGCCAATCTTCAGTGGGGTTCCATTAAAGGGATTGACAACTATATGTGCACTGATAATATGGAAAAGAATTCTTTAGGAACTTGTCGTATTAGAAATAAACGTGCAAAATCTATGCATTGTTATTCTACATGTCCCTATTTTTCAGCAAGAGATTTTGCATCTCAATCACCTACAGCATTATTAAATTACGCGTATTGGCTTATAATGATGAATTACGTCAATCAAAGTATAGAAGACACACCATTTCCACCTCGCGATTTTACTATATGTGATGAAGGCCACAAAATTCTTGACATAATTCAAAATCATTATTCACCAAGATTTGATTCAAAGACACTTGAAAAATTAGAAAAACTTACACACTTTTTTGCTTTATACAAACTGTATGATCACACCAAAGACTTCCAAAATATAAAAGATGATATTAATAGTTTATATAAAACTGACAATCAAGATGACTTACATGAAATCCTTATAGAGATCAAGAACAATCTCCAGCATAACTATAGAGTTACATGGGAAAAATTCAAAGAAAAAGTTAAAACAGATTATCCTCATGATGATCCTCCAAAAGAATGGAAAGAAGCTTTACGTTTATGTGATTGGGTTAAAGATTTACATTGCAAAGTTGATGACTATAATGACATAATTGAAAAAACATCAACTCGAAATATCGTAAAAAATCCTACAGGCAAAGATGAACTTACTTTTAATTGTTTAGAAGAATCTTATATGATGCATAAATATTTTCATGCATGGACAGGATTTACTGTGTTAATGAGTGCTACATTTGCCGATCCATTAAAATACATGAGAAGTATTGCGTTAGGAAATGTTAAATACATAAAAATGCAATCCCATTTTGATTTTACAAGGTCGCCTATTTATTTTTACAATAAAAGAAGAATGACTTTTAAAGAAATTGAAGGCAATCTTCCATGGCTTTATGAAACTATCAATGAAATACTTGATAAGCATAATGATGATAATGGGATAATTCATACAGCTTCTTATGATCTTGCATTTAAAATATTCAATGGCTTATCACATAAAAATAAAAGACGAGTTTTAGTTTATAACGGAACTGAAGAAAAACGTCAAGTTCTTGCAATGCTTAAAACCAGTAAGAATAAAATACTTATGGGCCCATCTCTTTTAGAGGGTCTTGATTTAAAAGATGATTGGTCACGTTTTCAAATATTTGCTAAGGTTCCATATCTGTCATTAGGCGATAAATTTGTGGCAGCCAAACTCAAAATAAATCCTGATTGGTATCGAGAAAAAGCTATTCTAAACATACTTCAGGGAACGGGCCGTTCTGTTCGAAGTGAAAAAGACTGGGCAATCACTTACATTTTAGACGCGGCGATGTCAGATTTAATTCACAATTCACGAAAATCATTTCCTCTCGAGTTTATGCAACGTATTGTTGTAGTATAGTGAATAAATAAAACAAAATACAATCCTTGAAATCGGTAAAAGAAAATCTTTACGAAAAATTTGTAAATCAATCTGATCCTATCCATGATATGGGAATAGGAAATCCACGTTGGGAAGATGCCGGCGCAGGTTCTGTTGTACGAGTTACACAATATATTAACCAGGGACATCCTAAAGGTTCATATGTTATTCTTAATAAAGTATTTAGAAATCTTAACGGAAATATTACTAGTTTTACTTATTATAGTTGTGATGACGTAGCAGATATAAAAAAATCATTAAAACAATTAAGTAAATTAATATATCATGAATGGACATTAACTGACTGGTTTATTGAAAAATTTCTTGAATTAGTTCCTAAATGGGAAATTGATAGTTTAAAAGAATCTGTAAATGAAAAATTTGAAGAAGATACAGATCCTATAAAAGATATGGGAATTGGCTTGTATACACGTCATAATTTTATATCTGAAAATGAAATCTATACATTTGTGGCCAAAGTTTTTACTGATATACTTCATTTAGACGAAATACCAAAAGATATTTTGAGTAGAAATGATACACGTCTTTATGTATTTTTTGGGCAAAATCAAATTGCGTATACAAACTTAATTTCCGATTACGTTAATACATATTTATTTTTAAATAATCATAATTTTGACTTTTTTTCTTGGAAAAGATTTCATGAAATTTTAAAATTAAAATACCCATATTTAAAATCATGGATGTTTCCTGATGAACTTGATGAAAAATTCACAGATCAATCTGATCCCATTCATGATATGGGTATTGACGGCATTGAACGCTTAAAAAAGATTTTAAACTCAATACCACCAGGAAGTTGTGGGTCATTATATGAATTATATTTTAAGAAATATTGTGATAAAAGTTATGAGGATCATGCTGTGTATCTTGTAAGAACAATGTATCACACAATTAAAAATATCATTGAACACCCTGAATTAACACCCCAAGAATCCTTTGAAAAAATAGTTAAAATTGAATGGGATGATAAACGAAAACCTCTTAAAAAGAATGTGAGACTTAAGATTCTTAAAAAGGTAGCTGAATTACTTTCTATAAAATTTGATATTGAAGTTGACCCGAATTTTGAAAATAACAAAGTAAATGAAAAATTTTCTGAAGAAGGAGACCCGGTTCATGATATGGGCATTGGATTAAACGCTCCACATAATTTTAATTCTGATGATGAGTTGAATATGTTTATCGCTGAAATGCTTCCTGGCATTCTTGAAATAGATAAAGTTCCTGAAGATATTTTGAATGATCAAGATAAGAATAATGAGCATAAATATTTATTTTTTAATATTTACGGTTTTAAAGAAGAAATCTATCAATCCCGACTAGAAAAATACGTCAAAGCATATTTAACTAAAAGAGGAGAACATCAAGGAGTTAATTATGAAGGAATACATATTGCTTTAAAAAAGCTACATCCTGAATTAAAATCATGGATGACTGACAAGGATATTCTCGTTAATGAGAAATTTTCAGAAGAAGGCGATCCTGTACAGGATATGGGTATTGGTTTAAATGCTCCTCATGATTTTAAATCTAAAAATGAATTGAATATGTTTATTGCCGAAATGTTGCCAGGAATTCTTAGAGTGAAAAAACTTCCAGAAAACATTTTAAATGATCCTGGCTCATATGAGAACCCGGGTTCTAATTGGTATTTGTATTTCCCAGAAAATACTGAAATCAGACTTAATAAAATATCAAAATACGTTTTCAAATATTTAACTGTAAAGGGAGCACAGCAATCAGCAGATTACGAAGAAATTCATATTGCTTTAAAAAAGCTACATCCTGAATTAAAATCATGGATTATCGATGATAAAGTACATAAATCAAAAATGAATGAAAAATTTGAAGAAGATACAGACCCTATAAAAGATATGGGCATTGGATTGTATGCTCAACATAATTTCAAATCAGTTAGTAATATGAATATGTTTGTGGCAGAAATGTTATCTGCTATTCTTAGAATAAACAAAATCCCCGAAGATATACTAAATGATAAAAGAGAAACCTATTATTTGTATTTTAAAATAAATTTGGATGGAAAACTTAATAGAATTGCAAAATTTGTTAAGAAATATTTAACTGTAAATAATAAAAAAGGAGAAGTAGACTATGAAAAAATCCATTTTGCTTTGAAAAAACTTCATCCTGAATTAAGATCTTGGATTCTTGATGATGAAGGGAGGAGTATAAATGAAAAGTTTGAAGAAGACAGTGATCCTATTAAAGATATGGGCATAGGCATGTTGAGTACTCTTAAGTTAGGAAGTATTTTGCAATGTAAAAAAGAAATAAAACCGATAATTAACACCGGTACAGATGTTGGGTTTAATAGTGAATTTAAAATTCAGCCTGGAATGTATTCAGTTATTAAAAAAATAGAAATTAAAAAATCTTCTATTAAAAAAATCAAAATTGAATTAGAAGTTTCGACATATGATAAATTTCCAAAGAATATGAGTATTTTCGATCTAAAATATTCTGGAGGAGAGTATTTATCATTATTGGCAGATGATTTCTTTGAACATTTTGAAATACTGCCATACAAAGTAAACGAAAAGTTTGAAGAAGATACCGATCCTATTAAAGATATGGGCATAGGCAGACGTAAAGCTTGGAACAAAGCATATTCTGAATTATACAATAAACCTCCTGTAAAAACATATCGTAAGTATTTTGAGGGTGATCCTGAAAGTAGCAATTCATATTGTTCAGGAAAAATATATTGGTTCATGGATACGTTAAAATATTTAATAAGAGATTTTACTCCTATTGAAGCCTTTGAAAAAGCTGGAAATGAATCGGGAGCTTATAATGAATCATACTATTGGCTTATAAAAATAAAAAAAGAAGTTATTGAAGCTCTTAAAAAACACTTTGATATCGACATAGCTGTAAAGAAATCTGTTAATGAAAAGTTTGAAGAATATACCGATCCTATTAAAGATATGGGCATTGGTTCAGGTTGGAGAACAATTCCATTATACGGAATGATTGATTTTAAGCCAGGCAAAAATAATATTAAAAGCATTGAGGGACATATTATAGGAGACTTCTTTAAAAGAAACGGTGTAACATATCGAATCTTGGAAAAATTTAAATCAGGCATAGTAGGTATAATTTTCACAGGATCAGAAAAAGCGCTTTTATTTATATTGTCAGCATTTTATAGCGTTGAAAACGAAAGAGCCAAAACAAATCGTTGGATTTTTAAAATACGTGTCAATGAAGCGTTTTCTGACGATTCTGATCCTATAGTAGATATGGGTATTGGCTTATATGCTCATAGAGATTTTAAATCCAATGATGAAATGCATGTTTTTTTAGCTGATCATATTCCTGCTATTATACATAGAAAAGATGTTCCGAAAGTATTTATAATGGTTTCGCCAGATCTACATAGTTCAACTTGCATGAAAAGTTATTTCAGTGAAGCTATAGAGAAATATGCACATGAATTTATAACAATTAACGGAGAGTATAATGGTGGATTTGGATTTTCAACATCTGGACTTGCTAAGAATATGAAAAAAGGCATACGTATATCAACTAAAGATGAGTTGGACAATCATCATGAACTACTTACAAAATAAGTTTCACGAAACCTTTTATTTTTTAATGAATAAATAAAACAAAAATGGCACTACATCAACGATATAATAACGAAAATATCTTGTCAAGAGCGATAATTGCTGGAATCTTAAACATTCTAAACAATAAAATCACTTACGAACAGGTATGGAGTAATGAAGACATTGAAACCGTAAAGGTTCCGTGGTTTTACAATATGTCTGGTGATGAGCGTTTCATGCAGGATTTTTACACACATTATGGCTGGTGTCTTCCACCAAAACCTGTTGATGGAAATTTTGATGTTATTCCAAGAGGTGTTGTTACTTACATGGGTTCTCCAATTGATTCAGCCAGAATAACTTCCAGATTTATACAAGGTACTTACTTGAAACAAGTTAACGGACAACTTCAAACGATGCGTTCATTTCTTTATTCTATTCCATTAAACGTTAATTTCAGTTGTGAACTCTGGTTAGATACACAAATCACAGCATTAAAAATAGAACAAGCGATACGAGAACTTTTTTATAAAACTATCACATTCTATGTTTATTACAAAGGAATGAGAGTAGGTTCAACTGTAGGTTTTCCTGAAGATATTGCGTTAGAAAAAAATATCAATTATTCATTTGAAGCAGATAATAAAATCAAAATAACTTTTGATTTACAAGTTGAAACATATCAGCCTGTATTCGATCCGACCACTGAAGTAAATAACAATGACTACATGGTAGGAATCGGTCATAGATTGATTGATAACAATGTAACTAAAAATGATGGTGTTATTACTCTTGTTACAGATTATCAAGGAGAAACAATTCCAAAAGGTTATCCACTATTATTAGAATGGGAATATAAAGATGAAAACGCAATTATTAATAAAGTTGATATTCTTTGGTCAAATACTGGAGAGAACACAAGAAATGTAATTGAAAAAGGAGTTCTTAACAATGAATATTACGTTTGGAATATCCCACAAACATTTACGAATTACAAAAATCCTGTCATTATTTGGCCGGCAGATCCAAGCGTAGGTGTAAGTATTTATCGTGCACCGATAATAAGTATCTTGCCCGATTTAAGTACTAATCAGATAAATGCTTCTTCATTTGCTATCATTGATGCTGGTTATTTTTTATCACCTACACCAGATGCTTCATTTAATGTTGTATTGGAAATGCGAAATCCAACAAATCAAGTAGTGTATTCTGGAGATGCATCGATAAATGTTACTCTTGAAGGAAATAAAATACAAAATATATCTGTTCCGTTTGGTCCTATTAGCTTTCCTGGAATTGTGGATTTTAAAACTATAGATATATATGTAGTCAATTCTGTTACATCTTACAATGACCCGTTAGTTAATACAAGTTCAGCCGAAGCATTTGGAGTTACCCGTAAAGTTAAGATAGTGTAAAGATGGGAAAAAAACTGAAAAAAACAATAAATATATAAATAAAATTATTATCATCAAAATAATCATTAACTATGATCACAAAAATTAATCAATTAAAATCTAAAACATCAATAGCTGAAGTACAGACATTATGTGAGTCTACAATATCTGCAATCTCGTCAGCTATATACAATGGAGTTACTCCAACTGCACAACTTGAAATCGAAAGAGTTGCGCTAACAAACCTTTTTGAAGGCTTGGAAAAATTCCCTAATGATAAAGAAATTAGTGAATGGGTTGTTAATCAAAAAAGAGTATACTCTATTAAGCATTTAGGTGTTAGAAAAGCTGTTAATACTTTATTAGAAAAAGAAGGAAAATTTGACATAACCCTTTCAATGGTTCTTGAAGATTTTCGTGATAAGTTAGAAACTGTCCCTGAAGTACTTTTGTATGAGGGCTTTATTTCTGCTATGTCGGGCTTCACATATCTTCCAGCTGTTAAGACTGAATTAAGTGCTGTAAACGAAAGTGTTAAAAAGTATAAAAACGATGTAGATATTACACAGATAATTGAGACAATGAAAGATACTCGCAGCAATTATCTTATTCCACTTATTGAAGATGTTGTTGATAATTATTTAAGTGATAAAAATGAACAAACAAAAAGTTCATTAAAAGAATCTTTACTCAAATTTAGTTATGACCCATTTGTTCGTAAAATTCTTACTATTATTATGTTGGATGCCTCACAACTTCAATTAGAATATGCAAACGCAGAATGCGATATTGAAGATAAACTTTACTCACCTATTCTTTATTTAGGAGAAAATGAAGCTTTATTCAATGTTCATGGAACCTATTATGTTAAAAAGAATAACTATGTTAACAAACTTAAAAAAGAAGACATTGCGAAACTTGATGAAGCATTCACTTCATTATGTGATACAATCAATCTTCCAAATATCGAAGTTACACGTAAAGATATAAAAGTATATGTTGGAAACGACAACGCAGTTTTAACAGAGAATGAAACTTATGTTAATGGCGGAATATTTACAACAAATCAAATTAATGAATCTACAACAATTGCAGAATGGGGCGGAAACGCTGAATTTTACAAAACACTTGCTATTTTAAGAGAAAATTTTGATGAAATCGCAGAACTTGATTTTGTTAAAAGAGTTTATCTTAAAGAAAACGTTAACTATGCAGCTGACGTATTCAAATTAAGAGATAACATTTTTATTACAACATTTGATCCACTTAATAACAAATCAACTTTCTATCGTAACATTAACCCTATTCAGGCTGAAAAGATTATGATGGAACATATGAGATTTGATGTATCAAAAACTTTTGAAGGAATTCTTCCTAATAAGGAAAAAATCTTATCAGAAATTGATTCAACTAAACACGAATACTCAGATTATATTGCAGTTTTGGAAACAAAAATTTCACAATTCTCAAATGAATCAGGAAAAGATGCAAAAGCAGTTGTAGATGCACTTACTGAAGAACTTAACGATGTTAAAAATGATTACAAAAATTATCTTAATGAAGTTGAATCATTTACTAACGTAAGTGAAAACTTAAACATCACAGTTCAGGATGATTCATCAGGCAAATCTTATACAGTAGTTGTTCCTACCGGAGCCATGGCTGCAAAAGGTGAAGGCGGCGGAGCAGAAGGTGACACAAATGTTGACGGTGATCAATTTGGAACCGAAGTAGGCATGGCAAACATGGCAGCTCCTGGAAGTGCCGGTGGTGCTTCTTCAGCAGTTACATTTAATGATGACGATTCAGAAATGTTAAGCGATGAACCATCTGAAGATGGTGATAAAGTTGACTTAGGTGCTGATGATCTTGAAGCGTATGCCGATAAAGTAGATGCAGAATCGGAATTGGAAAAACCTGAAGGCGAAGAAGAAGCCGGAGTTGAAGGTGGTGGCGATACAGGTGATGCTGGCGCAAACCCAGAAGCAGGAGTTGGCGGCGGTGGTACTGCACCAGCAGAAGGCGGAGAAGGATTAGACTTAGGTGATAACGGTTCTGACGATACAGCTGAACTAGACCTCGGATTAGAAGAACCAGCAGGTCAGGAAACGAATACTGAAGAAACTCCTGAAGAAGGTAAACCTGATAAAAATAAACCGCTTGAAAAGAAAGAAGCGGCAGGTCCTCCAGAAAAGAATCTTGAAAGAACAAATTTCGAAAAAGATGCTAATCCTGATGATCTTCAAGAACCTAAGAAAATTAAAAAGGTGTTCTTGAAAAGACCTAAAAAAGTTGAAGCTCAAAAAGCAGTAAAATAAAAAGATATAGTTATGATCAGTTTATCAGAACAAGATTTAGATAAAATATGTGAATCATTAGCCGATAAAGCTATGTTTGATGTTGATGCATATGACCTTTTCCAAAAAATAGTAGCTTCTAGAAGTGAACCTATTCTTAATGAAGAAATTCAAATCCTTGATAAAGTTATATTAAACAAGGAACGAGGATTTGTTACCGGAGAAATGGGAGACAAAATGATAGTTATGGTTCAAGGTTCTACATATTTAGTTGATCCTAAAGAACTTAAAGAATATAGTAAAAAACCTGAACTTGTAACAGTTCCTCATATGAAATTCGATGAAAAAACTCAAAAACTTTTATTTGAACAATGGGTTAAATGTGGAGTATATCATGGCAACGTTCCTATTAAAATGAACGAATGTTATGTAAGATACAATCTTTGGGAAGCTGCTAAAGATAATCAAAACGTTAAAGTTATGATAGAAGGAAAAGCAGTATTTATGCCTAAATTACAAGTTAGAATTCTCGAAGATCTTAATGATTTTGCAAATGAAGAAAATTATGTGCCTGGTGTTTTAATTGATGAAGCAACAGAAAAGGTAATTGAAAATATTCTTGTAAATGCAATAGATTATACAAACGCTGTAGGTGATGCAGACGCTATTAAAATCATTAAACAAACACCATCCGGAGAACAAGAATTTCAAAGTGCTCCAAAATCAATGGTAAGAACATTAGCAGTCTAATAAATCTTAAATATTTAATATAATTACAACGCGATAAAACTATGTCGCGTTTTTGTTATATAAAATAAAATCTTAATTAAAATTTAATTGTATGGGCCAATATGTTAAGAATAAAGATCTCAGAAATGAAATTATAAAATGCAAAGCAAGCAATGAACTAACAAGAGAGGCATTAGATATGTTGATGTTAATGGCTAAGAAATTTGCTGATAAACTAAAATATATTTATCCTGAAGATCGAGAAGATTGTATTGCATTTGCAGTCATGGATTGCTTTCAATACTGGAGAGGATATGATCCTTTAAAATCACAAAATGCATTTGCTTATTTTACACAAATAATTAAAAATGGATTTGCAAAAGGATGGAGAAAACTTTATGGAAATATGCCCAAATCGAAAAAAATAAGTGTATCAGGGAATAAGATATATAATAT
>Ga0209429_10000285_pt1 | contig 34917 bp, 23 predicted proteins | sample BarGraNGADG00212_3_FD_184493 | JGI IMG/M metagenome (GOLD analysis project Ga0209429, IMG submission 184493) | Arctic peat soil microbial communities from Barrow, Alaska - Barrow Graham LP Ref core NGADG0004-212 (SPAdes) (version 2) | ecosystem: Environmental > Terrestrial > Soil > Wetlands >... | reverse complement strand
ACAGTTGATGTTCGGCAGCCCTGGTTATTTTAACTACTTCTTTCCAGATTTCCTGCGTTTTATTATCAAAATAAGAAGCAGTAAATGCATTCCAGATGTATTTCACGGCTTCAGATGAAGGATGCAGCATGTCGTCGTCATAAAATCTGTAATCACGGAGATCATCCATAACCAACTCATAGGCAGGAAAATAACCGGGAGAAGAGGGGTGTTTTAACAATTCCTCCACTGCAAGAAAAAGTACTGATTTGCTTACCTGATTGCCATGGGCTCCATCTTTCCAATGCCTTACCGGGCTTATTGTGAATACTACTTTCAACTCGGGGTAAATGGTATTCAATTTCTCAAGAAGTCCGGACCATAAAGAGACTATTTCATCTATTGAGAGAAGGTCCGGGATGAAGAAGTCAGAAGGTAGTTTGTGACAGTTTGATACTATGACTCCGTTCTTTTCTAATCGATAAATTCTTGCCGTTCCAAAGGTTATAAAAAGGAATTTTGAGGATTGTATAAAAGTATGCGCTTCCACAGTTTTAGCGTTTATGGAGTTGAGAACCTTTTCAGGATCCCAGGAAGAATACTCAGTATTGTGAAAAAAACTCAGATAAGTACCATTATTATTATATAAGTCATCAGAATCAAATACCTTATTATTAATGATCATATCTATATTATCGTAAACTGAAACAGGATTGTAAACTGCCCCGGCCGGATTTATCATTACAGGCATACGTCCAATCTCCATCTGCTTCCCGATAGATGAAGCAAAACATGACCCTATAAACATTGCCGGATCATTATAACTGATTTTACGAGAGGAAGGATCGATGTTAAAGGTTGTCCTGAAATTCATAGAAGTTAAAAGAATTATTTACTATTAAGTATCCTGTTCATCCAGTTCATAATAAATACAAACACCTCATTTTTAAAGGATTCATTATGCAATTCATGGTAACTTCTCTCCCATATCTTCAATTCGGCCAAACTTGTTTTTCCGGCAAATTCCCTGCTGCCTTCGGGAGAAATTATCAAATCATCACCTCCATGAATTACAAGAGTCGGAATTGTAAGTTCTGAAGCATGCAAAAACGAATGCTTTGCAGCTGCAGCCAACTCATAAAAAAGGTTTACTGATATCATTCCATGAACAAGAGGGTCGGTTTTATATTTCTCAACAACGGCCTCATCATGTGAGATGTGACTTGCGTTAAGCCCCGTTGGCTGGGTAAGTCCGGGAAGAATATTTTTCATTATTGCTGCTAAAATGATTTTAAACTTTGGCGGTTCGAAAGTAAGACGAAGATATGGACCTGTAACAATAGCACCTTTAATCTTTGGGTTTTTTCGCAAAAGATAATCAAGTACTATTCCCCCGCCCATACTGTGACCGTAAATGAAAATGGGGACATTTGGGAAAGTCTTACGACTGCTCTCAACAAGTATATCAATCATTTCATGCAGCAACGAAAAACTTTTTATATGCCCTCTTCTTCCATCTGAACGACCGTGCCCGGGCAGATCAACTCCTGTAAAAACGATGCCTTCCTTATTGAATAGGCCTGCCCAGTCATTGTAACGGTTTATATGTTCACCTAAACCATGGACAAACAGGATGACAGCTCTTGCATTTTCACCCGGACTCTGAATAAATCCTCTCAGAACCTGTCCATTGCTTAACTTTATATTATAGTCCATCTCTTTTTTCTTTAAAAGTACGAAAGCTCCACAAATAATAAATACCCTCAACCGTAAAACTTTAAAAAAACACAAAACAGTCATGGTTATTCAAGATCATCGCGGTAAAAAGTGGGAAATGCGCCCACGGGGATTCAAATATTAATTTGAATATAATTTATAAACGATGTCTCTATTTACTTGTTAATTAGTGTATTTCAGATAATTATAAATTATCGTTATTTAGAAATGTTCAAGAATATAAGGATATTAAGATATTAAGAGTTGCATATCTTTTTTTATCTGTATACATTTGTATCAACAATAAAAAACAAGAACTATGACTGCATATGAATTTAATACCAGCCTTATAGGAATGAAAAGCAATCTTCAACGATTTGCAATGAGCCTCACATCTGACCATGATACTGCTCTCGATCTTGTTCAGGACACATATCTGAAAGCAATTACATACAAGGATAAATTCGCTGATTATACAAATCTCAAAGCCTGGGTTTTTACAATAATGAAGAATACTTTCATAAATAACTACAGACGTAATATAAAAGAGAATACAATTATTGACGGGACCCAGGACCTATATTATATAAATCAGCCTCATGACAAAGGGTACATTTCACCTGAGTCAATATATTCTGAAGGAGAAATAGAAAAGGCAATTGATTCTCTGGAGGATGAATTCAGAATCCCATTCAGGATGCATATTGAAGGCTACAAATATAAAGAGATAGCAGATGAGCTGGGTTTGAAGATTGGGACTGTTAAGAGCAGGATCTTCTTTACACGGCAGAAGCTTATGCTCATTCTGAAAGATTACGTTAAATAGTATTTTTGTTAGTCAGGTTAGTTAAATGGGTTTGGAAGGCTGGTGCAGATCAGCCTTCTTTTATTTTTCAGGAATTAATTTCATGTTATTCATCAATCCTTCAAATTTTGCCCGTTTTATTGGAGACCTTCTGAATAATTCATTGAATCTGTCAGGTGTTAAGGATAACCAATCTTCCCTTGTCATATTTTCCAGATCAGCCGATTGATTGAATTCTGGAGTTTTATGTGCTTTAGCAAATTTATTCCATGGACAAACCTCCTGACATTTATCGCAACCAAATACTCTCCCATCCATTTTCCCTGCAATATCCTCAGGTACAGGTCCCCTGTTTTCGATAGTAAGATATGCTATACATCTTCGGGCATCAATTGTCCGGTTTTCGTTTATAGCTTTTGTCGGGCATGCGTCAATACAAAACCTGCATTCACCGCAATATTCGCCAGCAAAAGGTTTATCATATTCAAGGGAGATATCTATCAGAAGCACACCTATAAAAAAGAATGATCCGATTTCCCTGTTTATTAACACCGAATGACGGCCCGGCCAACCCAATCCCGCTTCCCTGGCCCATGCTTTTTCAAGAAGTGGTGCAGAATCGACAAAAGCTTTTCCCACAACAGAGGGTTCTTTACTTCGTATTAAATCCAGTATTTTAGTAAGTCTTTTTATTATAACATTATGATAATCTGCTCCATAAGCGTACATGGAAATTACCGGAACGCCATTTCCTCCCTGCTTTTTACTGGTATAATAATTTAGCCCGATGACTATGACAGATCTTGCACCAGGAAATAAAATGGTCGGATCAGAGCGTTTTTCGAATTCAGATCCCAGGTAAGTCATCTCTCCGTTCATACCTGCTGAACACCATCTTCTCAGAACAGATTCATGTTCTTTAAGTTTTCTGACCGGAGCAATACCAAACAGATCAAATCCCAGTTCATGTGCTTTTTCTTTGATCAGTGCGGTCAGTTCTTTTTCCCTTGAGGAGTTCATAAAATAATATTCTACAGAAATCCAAGTTCAAGTTTTGCCTCATCAGTCAGCATACTCTTATCCCATGGAGGATAAAAAGTAAGTTTAAGATCACATTCTTTAACACCTTTGGTGCCTCCGACCTTATACTTAACCTCCTCTACCAGTTCTTCTGCCATAGGGCAATTAGGAGCTGTCAATGTCATGGTTATATGAGCAATGTAATCGTCATCGACATTTATATTATAAATTAAGCCGAGATCATAAATGTTTACCGGAATTTCCGGATCAAAAATACTTTTCAGTACACCTACAATCCTGGTTTCAATTTCTAATTGTTCAGATGCGTCCATAATAATTATCTATTTATTTTTAGCATCATATGCCAATGCGTAAAGCTTAATCTGCCTTACCATCGAGAGTAATCCGTTTGAACGCGTCGGGGAGAGATTCTGTCTCAAACCGATTTTATCGATAAAATAGAGATCGGCAGAAATTATCTCTTTGGGTGTGCGCTCTGAAAGAACTTTAATCAGGAGGGCAACAATTCCCCGGGTAATAATTGCATCGCTGTCGGCAGTAAAGGAAATTTTCTTTCCATCATAACCGGGATGGAGCCAGACCTTCGACTGACATCCCTCTATCAGAAAGTCCCTGGTTTTGAATTTAGGATCTATCACGGGTAAATTTTTCCCAATATCTATCAGAAGATTATATTTATCCATCCAGTCCTCAAACATTGAGAACTCATCAACAACTGTATCCTGAACTTCGTTAATTGTCATCTTTTTACTACAAAAACATTTTTTTCACTTTCTCAATTCCCTCCGCAAGGATGTCAATCTCTTCGAGGGTGTTATAAAAACATAAAGAGGCTCTGACAGTACCCTCAATGCCATACCGGGCCATCACCGGCTGTGCACAATGAGTTCCTGTTCTCACTGCAATTCCAAGTTTATCGAGGATAGTTCCCGTATCGTACTGATGAATACCATTAAGAAGAAAAGATATTGTCGGAATCTTTTTAGCCGAGGTCCCGTAGATCTTTAATCCTTTAATTACTGACAATCTTTTCGTTGCATAGTTAAGCAATTCTTTTTCCCTGTTTTCAATATCAATCCGCCCGATACTGGTAACATAATCCAGAGCCCTTGCGAGACCTATTGCCCCTGCATAGTTCATTGTCCCTGCTTCAAATTTGAAGGGTAACTGATTATAAGTCGTTTTTTCAAAAGTCACTTTATCAACCATATCGCCTCCTCCCTGGTAGGGCGGCATTTCAGAGAGCCATTTTTCTTTTCCATATAAAACTCCTATTCCGGTTGGCCCGTAAATCTTATGCCCCGAAAAAGCATAGAAATCACAATCAAAAGAAGTCAGGTCAACATTCCCATGTTGAATCCCCTGTGCTCCGTCAATCAGAACCGGCACATTCAGAGAATGGGCAGCATTAATGATCTCTTTTACAGGAAGAAGTGAGCCAAGAGCATTTGACGCCTGAGCCACCGCGACAAGTTTACTCTTTTTTGAAAGTAACCTGAGGTATTCTTCAAATATAATTTCACCATCATCATTTACCGGTATAACTCTGAGAAGAGCTCCTTTTCGTTCACAAACCATCTGCCAGGGAACAATGTTGGCATGATGTTCAAGATGACTTATAATAATTTCATCACCCGACTTTATATATCTCTCACCGAATGAGAATGCTACTGCATTAATTGAACCTGTTGTACCTGATGTGAATATTATCTCTTCTTTCTTAGGAGCATTGACAAATAATCTGATTTTCTCCCTGGCATTCTCATAAGCTTCGGAAGTAAGGTCGCTCATTGCATGAACGCCGCGGTGAACATTACCATTATATGTCGTATATACTTCCCGTACAGCATCAAGAACACATTGAGGTTTTTGCGTTGTTGCGCCATTGTCAAAATAAACTAGCTGTTTATCGTAAACTCTTCTTGCCAACAATGGGAAATCTGCTCTTATATCTAATATATCTCTCACAATATTAATATGTTATCCACATCTGACCAAACAACTGGCGCAGCGTGAGAGTTCCCCTCTAAGACGCTGCATTACAAGGTTATCCATTCTATCGCGAAGCGGTTCAACTTTTATATTCTGAATTACCTCATGAGCAAAACCGAACATAAGCATAAGTTTTGCTTCGCGTTTGTTTATCCCCCTCGATTGAAGGTAAAAAAGCGATTCTTCATCAAGCTGTCCGACAGTGGCTCCATGGCTGCATTTGACATCATCAGCATAAATTTCAAGCTGTGGCTTGGTATCCATCTTTGCATCGTCAGTAAGAATGATATTATTATTTTTCTGGTATGCCAGAGTTCCCTGCGCATCCGGAGCTACATATATACGACCATTGAAGGCACCAGATGACATATCGTCAAGAACTCCCTTAAAAAGCTGGTTACTTGTGCAATTTGGAAAAGCATGATCGACATTTACGAAATTGTCGATATGCTGAAATTTATCTGCGAGGTACAATCCGTATGAATTGCATTCTGCCCCTTCTCCTCCAAGATAATGGTGAGTACTGTTCCGGATCAGCCCTCCATGAAGTGTAATATTATTCGATGATGAATGGCTGCTTCTCTCCTGGTGAATAAATGTATGAGTGATCTTTCCGGCATTGTTGTGTTCGTTTTGAACTCTAATTATGTCAAAATGAGCATTTTCCCCAACATATATTTCAGAAACTGAATTTGTAAGGAATTTTTGCGGAGAGAGCGTGTGATCGCAGATTATAAGGGATATTTCAGCATTTTTTTCAACTATAATAAGATTCCGGTGCTGATTAAAAATATCCTCATTTGAATAGACAAGATTTACAACCTGTATGGGTTTTTTTAAAACCACTCCCTCGGGAACAAATACAAATACCCCATCTGATGCCATAGCGGTATTTAGGTGTACAAGACCATCAGAATCACTTTTTGCATATTTATTATAGTGCTTTTCAATCTTGTCTCTGAATTTTTTCGAGGCTTCATTCAGACTACCAATCCAGACTCCTTCCGGAAGCTGACGAAGCTTATCTGTAATTGTCGGATAGAATCCATTCAGTAGTACAATTCCATGAGTGTCGAGGTTAGCCACATCGCAACGGAACTCTTCGGCCTTGACAAAATCGGAAGTCTCCGGCATAAAGTAACTTTTATATTCATGGTTAAAAAATGCATCGAGGTTGGTATATTTATAAGTTTCATTTTTTCTTGTAGGTATCCCCAGCTGCCTGAATTTTTCAAGCGCCGGTTTCCTTAAAGAATTAATAAATTCAGAAGAGTTCCCTGCAATTTTTTTTATGTTCTCTTCGTAAAGATCTCCGTACCTTTCTATTAAATCGGGTTTACTATTCATGTCAGATCTCTTTTTCAACCTCTTTTTTGATCCAGTCATATCCTTTTTCCTCGAGCTCAAAAGCAAGTTCCTTACCGGCAGTTTTTACAATCCGTCCATCATAAAGAACATGAACAACATCGGGGACAATATAATCGAGTAATCTCTGATAATGTGTTATAATTATTGAAGAATTATCAGGACGTTTAAGTTTGTTGACGCCGTTTGCCACTATACGAAGGGCATCAATATCGAGACCTGAGTCGGTCTCATCAAGAATTGCCAGTTTAGGCTCGAGCATAGCCATCTGGAAGATTTCATTTTTTTTCTTTTCACCGCCCGAGAAACCCTCATTGACCGACCTGTTGGCAAGTTTTGAATCGATCTCAACAAGCTCTTTCTTTTCGCGCATCAACTTAAGAAAATCGGAAGCAGACAAAGGGTCCAGCCCTTTATGCTTACGGTGCTCATTTACAGCTGTCTTCATAAAGTTGACCATGCTTACCCCCGGAATTTCAATAGGATACTGGAAACCAAGAAATATCCCTTCTTTTGAACGGTCTTCCGGAGCCATTTCAAGAAGGTTTTTTCCGAACCAGGTAACTGTTCCTTCTGTTACTTCTACAAACTCTCTTCCTGCAAGCACCGCAGCAAGAGTGCTTTTCCCTGATCCGTTTGGACCCATGATTGCATGTACCTCGCCTGGTTTTACCTCAAGACTTATCCCCTTAAGAATATTTTTTCCGTTAATCGAAGCTTTTAAATTATTAATAATCAACATGATATATTCCTTTAGCTTTTTACTTTTATCTTTTATCTTTTTCTTTATGGACTAACCAACACTTCCTTCGAGACTAATCTGCAGAAGTTTCTGTGCTTCCACTGCAAACTCCATTGGTAATTTGTTAATAACCTCACGGGCATACCCGTTAACTATAAGTCCGATTGCATCTTCGGTTGAAATACCTCTCTGATTGCAATAAAATATCTGATCCTCACCTATCTTCGAAGTTGTTGCTTCATGCTCAACAATTGCAGTCTGGTTATCAACCTCAATATAAGGGAATGTATGTGCTCCGCATTTGTCGCCAAGCAACAATGAATCGCATTGTGAGTAGTTACGTGCATTAGTGGCGTTTTTCAGGACCTTTACCAGACCCCTGTAACTGTTTTGCCCCTGACCTGCAGAAATACCTTTTGAAACAATTGTACTTTTTGTGTTTTTGCCAATATGGATCATCTTGGTGCCGGTGTCGGCCTGCTGATGGTGATTGGTTACTGCTACAGAATAAAATTCACCTGTTGAGTTATCGCCCCGCAGAATGCATGATGGATATTTCCATGTTATTGCCGATCCTGTTTCGATCTGAGTCCAGGAGATCTTTGAATTCTCGCCCCTGCATAATCCTCTTTTGGTGACAAAATTGAATATACCCCCTTTACCATCCTTATCTCCGGGGTACCAGTTCTGAACTGTGGAATATTTCACTTCGGCATTATTCTCTGCAATTATCTCAACGATTGCAGCATGAAGCTGATTTTCATCTCTCATTGGGGCTGTGCAGCCTTCCAGGTAACTTACATAACTCTCTTCCTCGGCAACCAGTAGGGTTCGCTCAAACTGACCGGTATTTGCAGAATTAATCCTGAAATATGTTGAGAGTTCCATAGGGCATCTTACCCCTTTGGGAATATAACAGAAAGAACCATCGCTGAAAACTGCCGAGTTAAGTGAAGCAAAAAAATTATCGGTATAAGGAACAACGGTTCCCATATAACGTTTAACCAGTTCGGGGTATTCCTTTACAGCTTCGCTGAATGAGCAGAATATTATTCCCATCTCAGCCAGGTTCTCCTTAAATGTTGTTTTGACCGAAATACTGTCCATGACTGCATCAACAGCAACACCTGAAAGAAGTTTCTGCTCTTCAAGAGGAATTCCCAGCTTATCAAAAGTTCTTTTTAACTCAGGATCAATATCATTGATACTTTCCAGAGAAGCTTTATTTCGCGGAGCAGCATAAAAAATTATATCCTGATAATTAATTGGAGGTATTTTAAGGTTTGCCCAGGTGGGCATCTTCATCGTTAACCAATGGCGATATGATTTCAGCCGAAAATCGAGGAGCCAGTCCGGCTCATTCTTTTTTGCGGATATGATGCGAATAACCTCTTCATTAAGGCCTTTTCGGATCATATCCGTTTCGATATCGGAATGAAATCCATATTTGTATTCACCGGAAGTTACATCATTTATTATTTTATCCTGATCTTTTTCCATCTCATTACTGTTAACCTTTCTCCCACTACAAAAACAAGCCTGATATTGAATTGTTAATTATTCTACTGTTTTTTTTCTTTTGATTTGCCTATTCGTTAAGAAAAATCAATTATCACTTAATAATTTTACTTATAATCATTGAACCTGTTAATTATATTTAATCTAAATAAACACGCAAAAATAAACAAATTATAGGATTTGCAGAACATTCTTCTCCAAAATCTGAAAAGATTGAAGAGCATTGCAGCTGATTTAAAAGATGACAAATCAATAAGGATTAAATACAAAATTCTTTATAAATTGTGGCCTTCTTAAAACTGACAATATTACCAGAGAAACCAGATAATATGAGACATATTCTAAAATCCGTCATCATGAACAACAGCAAGAAGTTGTTCATCCTGTTTTTATTAATTATGTCACCGGTTGGCTTATTTGCTGCAAGGGGACAGGTACCAGCTATCGGACCCATTCGTTTCGAATTTATCATTTTCGGACTTGTCCTTCTGGGAGTAGCGCTCTTTCATAAACAGACATTTTGGGTAGCCGTTATAGGTCTGACCGTGTTACTGACATTCAAACTGGTTTTTGATCCCGGGTTTCACCTTTTGGAACATATGTTCGGCACGACTCCATTTGGCGAACAGCTGATGGATAAAAATCTGCGACAGGGAGAATGGGGGATCATTTTAAATCTGTTGGGTTTGCTTCTTGGTTTTGCATTACTCTCAAAAATATTTGAGGAATCTGGCGTTCCGGATGTTCTACCGAAATATTTGCCAAATGACTGGAAAGGTCCTTTTTTATTATTGATCTTCGTTTTTGTCCTTTCATCATTCCTCGACAATATTGCAGCTGCTCTTATCGGAGGCACTGTTGCACTGGTTGTATTTAAGAACAAGGTACATATAGGTTACATAGCAGCGCTTGTTGCTGCCAGTAATGCCGGTGGAAGCGGAAGCGTGGTGGGTGATACCACTACTACGATGATGTGGATCGATGGTGTGAGTCCTCTGAATGTTGTTCATGCATACGTTGCAGCAGGAGTTGCATTGTTATTCTTTTCATGGTTTGCTTCACATCAACAGGATAAATATCAAAGAATCCAGAAGGATTCATCTATTGATGTAAAAATTGATTGGATAAAAATATTGAATGTTGCCTTAATACTTATCGGAGCGATAATCTCAAATTTTCTATATGACATGCCGGCTCTGGGTGTCTGGATCGCAATTATTTCAGGTGCAGCTTATAAAAAGGTACCATGGCAAGAGGTACCCGGATCAATAAAAGGAACTATTTTTCTGTTATGTCTTGTTTTTTGTGCATCACTGATGCCCGTTGAAGAACTCCCCGATGCTTCATGGTTTACTGCACTGGCACTTGGATTCCTTTCAGCAGTATTTGATAATATCCCACTCACAAAACTTTGCCTTGACCAGGGACATTACGACTGGGGGATGCTGGCATATACTGTAGGATTTGGCGGATCAATGATATGGTTCGGTTCTTCAGCAGGTGTTGCAATTACCAATAAATTTCCGGAGGCAAGAAACGTAGTTCTCTGGGTAAAAAACGGGTGGCATGTTGCTGTGGCATACATAATTGGTTTCTTCACACTTTATCTTATAATGGGGTGGGAACCTGCTGACACTAAAGAACATAAGATAATTAATTGTCCTGTTCCGGGATGTCCGATGGCGAATAAACCTGAAGCGGGGAAATTGCCGGAATCGGTGAGTTACCTTGATTTGGTCAATTAAATCTGAACATTCGAATTGAGAATTAAGAAATATTTACTTCTTAATTTAAAATTCGTTGTTCTTCATTCTTACTTCAAAGAATCTACTTTAATAAGACCGACTACTTACTTTCTTTATATTCCTTTAATAATGCCTGAAAAGTCTCTTTTACAGAAAATATTTTGGTTGCCCTGAATGCATTTGTTCCGGCAAAGGCATAACCATTTTCAAAATTTCCTTTGAAGGCATTAATAAGTGCAATTATAATACAATATGGGCTCTTTGAAATATCGCATGTTTTTATACACTTGAAAGGGCATTTTTTTGGCTGTTTCTTACCCTGCCTGACTTTATTAATAAAACTGCTGACGATAGCCCGGCCAGGCATTCCGACAGGACTTTTTATTATTTCAATATCCTTCTCCTCAGCATCAATATATGCCTGTTTAAAAGCCGGTGATGCATCACATTCATCGGTTGTTACAAACCTGGTTGCCATCTGGACCCCGGCGGCACCTAAATCCATAATTTCATGAATATCTTTGCCGGTATAGATCCCTCCGGCTGCAATAAGAGGAATACGCTGATCATACTTATCCTCAAAAACTTTCAGTTCACTGACTATTTCCGGAACAAGCTTTTCCAGGCAGTAATCGCTGTCGCTTATCTGTTCCTCTTTGAAGCCAAGATGACCGCCTGCCTTCGGACCTTCCACAATCACAGCATCAGGAAGGTAATCGTAATTGGCTTTCCATTTTTCACAGATAATTTTTGCAGCCCTGGCAGATGACACAATCGGGACTAGTTTTGTTACACTCCCTTTCTTTAAAAAGGATGGGAGATCAAGCGGTAGCCCTGCACCTGCGATTATAATATCAACTTTTTCAGAAATTGAAGTTCTTATCATATCTGCAAAATTCGTCATGGCCACCATTACGTTAACCCCAATCACTCCCAGCGTTTTTTCCCTGGCCTTGCGAATTTCTTCCTTAAGTCCTAATATACTTGCTTCAAGATAGTTCTCAGATAATTCCCTGTAAAGCAATCCCAGACCTGCACTTGATATAACCCCTATCCCTCCTTCATTTGCAACTGCAGCGGCCAGCCCTGAAAGTGATATACCAACTCCCATACCTCCCTGAATAACCGGAACAGCTACTGATAAATTACCTATTCTAAGTCCCTTCATGTACTTTTTATTATGATTGCAACAAATGTAGACCTTTATTTATGACAATTTCGTGAAATGAGTTAATTAACATAAAATGAGGTTAAAAATTCATACTATTTAACCTTTTCATAGTTTTTTTAATGAAATGTATTAAAATCTGCTTATATATGGTCTGATAATTGCTACCTCCAGAAAGAATAAAGTTTAACTTTAAGGTTGTAATTTTAATTATTTGTCATGAAAAAACTGATTATCATTTCAATAAGTTTCTTTGCTTTTCTGACATGTCTTTCAGCCTCCACTGAAAAAGAGATAAAAGCAGTAATCAAACATGTAACAGTATATCCCGACAGGGCACAATTAACTCATGAAACATCAATTGATTTACCAGTTGGCGAATCAATCCTTAAGCTCTCGGGTCTTTCTCCTTATATTGATGCTCAAAGTATACAGGTTAAGGGTTTTGGTGACTTTATTATTCTTTCAGTAAATCATCAGAATAATTACCTTCAGAATCTTGAAGACTCACCTGAAGTGAATAATATAAGAAGCCAGATAGAAGCCCTTCAGCTAAAGATTGAAGATGAAAAAGCGGCTATTAGTATCCTTAAGGAAAAAGAGTTGTTTCTGAAAGCTAACATAACTATACTTGTGAAGGAGACTACGTTCTCAATCGAACAGGTAAAAAACATGATTGAACTCTATACAAGTAATATGGATCAGGTAACGATGACTGTGTTGAAAAAGGGGAGGCTAATTAAAGATTATGAGAAACAGATAGCAGCACTTCAGCAGCAAATTGCCAATAAGCTGGGTAAGCAACAACTTCCTTCAGGAGAGATATCTGTTACTGTAACCTCTGCCAAACCCGTTTCGGGGAAACTGAATTTCAGTTATGTTGTGGCCAACGCAGGATGGTATCCCTCATATGACATAAGGGTTGATGATATAACAAAACCTGTCAGTATCTTTTATAAAGCAAATGTTTATCAGAATACCGGTATTGCATGGAAAGACGTAAAATTAAGTTTTTCAAATGCTACTCCCTGGGTAACAGGTAATGTTCCCGTTCAGTACCCCTGGTATGTCGATTTTTACAATCCTGCACCGGTTACTTTGAGATCAAAAGCAGCAGGTGTCAACAGGAGTGAAGCCCCTGTGATGATGGAGATGGTGGCAAGTGATATGTCGAAAGCGGCAAAATTTGAAGAAGCTGCGCCTGTAACAGTCGAAAAACGGATTGGAGAGACGACTGTAACTTTTGATGTCGCACTTCCATACTCAATTGCTTCTGACGGTAAGTATCAAACGATTGAAATTCAGCGTACTTCAACTGCTGCGGAATACAGGTATGTAACAGTTCCAAAGCTATCCACTTTGGCTTACCTGACAGCAAATATTGCTGATTGGGCAAAACAAAGCCTTCAGAGCGGGGAGGCTACGCTTTACTTCGAAAATTCTTTTGTCGGTAAATCCACCCTTGATGTTAACCAATTAACAGATACACTGGTACTTTCGCTTGGCACAGATAATAGTCTTCTCGTAAAAAGGGAAAAGAGGAAGGATTACACCAGCAAAAAAATTATCGGGACTAATAAAACTGAAACATATTCCTATCTGCTGACTATCAGAAACAATAAATCCAATCCGGTTAAGATTACAGTCAATGATCAGATTCCGATTTCATCAAACAGTGATATTACCGTTGAAACTGTTGAATTATCAGGAGGAAAACTCGCTCCCCTGACCGGTTTTGTTAAATGGGATCTTGATCTTAAACCGCAGGAGATAAAGGAACTTATTCTGACTTATTCAGTTAAGTACCCTAAAAATCAGAATGTGATTCTTGAATAATAATTTTAAATTCCCTCATATGAATCTTTTAGGAAATCTAATCTGGCTTATCTTTGGAGGGATCATTATTGCTGTTGAATATCTGATAGGCAGTCTAGTACTTATGATAACAATTGTTGGCATCCCTTTCGGGATACAGACACTGAAAATGGCTGCTCTTACAATCTGGCCATTTGGCAGAGATACTCATGTTCACTCTAGGGCTTCAGGTTGTCTTTACATAATTATGAATATCCTGTGGCTTGTAACAGGAGGATTATGGATTGCAATTACACATGCATTATTTGGCGCCCTTTTATGTATAACCATTATAGGAATTCCCTTTGGCCTGCAGCATTTCAAATTAACAGCAATTGCTCTGAGTCCGTTTGGGAGAGACATTGTTAACGTATGATGAATGAAGAGGGTTGAAGGGATTTGAAAAGAGTTGAAGAGAGTTTAAAATTATAATATTCAAGAATGAAAGAATCTGATAAAAATCAAACTCCGATCGGTAAACTGGGGAAATTTGGCTTAATAGAGCGCATGACGAAAAAGGCCCGAAGAGCAAATAAGACAACTATTCTTGGGATTGGCGATGATGCTACGGTTATTAATCCGGGGAAAAATCTCACACTGGTATCCACCGATCTGCTTCTTGAAGGTATCCATTTTAATCTGATCTATACTCCACTAAAACATCTTGGATACAAAGCTGTCATAAGAGGAATATCCGATATTTACGCGATGAATGGGACTCCTGATCAAATACTGATTGCACTCGGAATTAGTTCAAAGTTTTTGGTGGAACAGATTGACGAGATCTATGAGGGAATATATATGGCATGCAATAAATATAATGTAGATCTTGCCGGAGGAGACATTACCAGTTCACTAACAGGTCTGACTATAGGTGTGACAGCTATCGGAACAGTAGAAAAAGATAAACTTGTAAAAAGAAGCGGAGCCAAACCAATAGACCTCATATGTGTGACGGGTGATTTCGGTGCCTCATATATGGGTTTACAATTACTCGAAAGGGAAAGAAAACTTTTTATTAAGGAAAAAGTAAAAGAACCAGATCTTGCCGGTTATGAATATATAATTGAGAGACAGCTTAAACCGGAATTCCCGGTAGCTGTCCTGACTGAGCTTCAAAAAGCCGGTATCAAGCCAACTTCCATGATTGATGTTTCTGACGGATTAGCATCTGATCTGTTGCATATCTGTAAGCTTTCAGGTACCGGGTGCAGGATCTTTTACAGTAAAATCCCTGTTGATCATGAGACTGCACTAATGGCCGAAGAGTTTAAAATCGATCCGATAATCCCTGCTTTAAATGGCGGAGAGGATTATGAATTACTTTTTACAGTCCCTCCTGTACTATTTGAAACTGTACAAAAGATATCTTCAGTAAAAGTGATAGGGCATATAACTGCCAGGGGTTCAGGGAATTTTATTATTGGTGATGACGGGTCTGAAGTTGAATTAAAAGCCCGGGGTTGGGGAATCCACGAATAAATGATGATCTATCTGGCCCTGATAATTCCTCGCGCAGATCTTCTGATAAAATCAAGGATATAATCCCTGTCAGATGATGGTTTAAATTCCTTTTCCACATAATCCAGTGCCTGTGAAATATTCATACCTTTCTGATAAATAGCCCTGTAGATATTGTGAATCTCATCAATTCTTTCCTTTTCGAATCCCCGGCGGGTAAGGCCTACTGAGTTTAATCCCATATATGAGAGCGGATCCCTGTCGGCTTTTATAAACGGGGGAACGTCAGTTCTCACTTTTGAACCACCTCCAATAATCACATGTGCACCTATGCGTGTAAACTGATGAACCAGCGTTCCTCCGCTGAGAATAGCCCACTCTTCTATCTTTACTTCACCGGCAAGACCCGAAGAGTTGCCGATGATACAGTTGTTGCCGATAGCACAATCATGCCCGACATGTGCATATGCCATAAGAAGGCAATCGTTTCCAACAATGGTCTTTCCCACCGCAGCAGTCCCGCGATTCACAGTTACACCCTCTCTTACCGTAGTCCTGTCACCTAATTCAGCGGTGGTCTCTTCTCCCCTGAATTTAAGATCCTGAGGAATACCGGATACAACGGCTGTAGGAAATATCTTGCAACTTTTTCCAATTCTTGCTCCATCCAGTATAGTAGCATTTGGACCCACCCATGTTTCGTCGCCCACAACAACGTTCCCGGCTATGTATGCAAAAGGATCAACCGTGACATTCTTTCCGATTTGTGCATCGGGATGGATATAAGCTAATTTTGAGATCATTTCTATTTATTTTTTACTACCTGAGCAGTCATTTCACCTTCAACGACAAGATTATTTCCGACAAATGCCTGCCCGAACATTGTAACTATACCTCTTCTCATCGGTTCAATAAGTTCCATTCTGAGCAGAACAGTATCTCCCGGAACAACCTTATGCTTGAATTTAAGTTTATCAATTTTAAGAAAATAGGTTGAATATTTCTCCGGTTCCTCAACACTGCTCAGTACAAGCAAACCACCTGTCTGAGCCAGAGCTTCGACAAGTAAAACCCCCGGCATTACGGGTTCTTCAGGAAAATGCCCCTGGAAAAAGAACTCATTAAAAGTAACATTCTTTAAGCCTATTATTGAGTTTTCATCCAGAGAAATTACCTTATCAACCAGCAGAAAAGGGTACCGGTGAGGTAACCGGCTTTTTATTTCTTCAAGGGTGTATACCGGGGGCTGGTTAGGATCATAAACCGGAATTTTGTGCTTTGAGGAAGCTTTCTTCATCTCCTGTCTCATAAGCTTTGCCAAACGTGTATTGGCGTAATGACCCGGACGTGTTGCAACAACTTTACCCTTTATCGGGTGGCCAACAAGCGCCAGATCGCCCACAATATCGAGTAATTTATGGCGGGCAGGCTCGTTGGGAAATCTCAACTCGGTATTATTCAGTATTCCGGCAGTATGAGAATTGATACCCGGCCTGTTGAATAATTTAGCAATGCGGTCTATCTCAGACTGTTCTACTTCTTTTTCAAGAATGACAATGGCATTATCGAGGTCACCACCTTTTATCAGGCCCTTATTAAAAAGAGGTTCAAGTTCATGAAAAAAGACAAATGTGCGGCTCCTGCTGATTTTTTCTTCAAAATCATCTATTGAATCAAGGATAGCGTACTGGTTACCAAGAATTCTGGAATTATAGTCAATCAGAACATTTATACTGAGATGGTCATCGGGATAAATAATAAGGTCCACACCATGTTCTTCATCGGAAAAAACAATCTTTTGTTTTACGATAAAATAATTACGGTCCTCCTTCAATTCAACAATACCTGCTTCCTTGATAGCTTCAACAAATTTCCAAGAGCCTCCACCCATTATCGGAGCTTCGGGCCCGTTCATTTCGATAAGTGCATTATCAACCCTAAGACCATGAAAAGCTGCCAGCACATGTTCTATCGTAGAGACTGAAGCATTATTCTGCATAAGAGTTGTACCTCTTGAAGTATCGGTCACATTTTCAGCAAGTGCATCAATAATGGGGTTCCCCGGCAGATCGGTCCGGCAGAATTTATAGCCATGATTTGGAGGAGCGGGTTTAAAAGTAATAGTCACATCAATCCCTGTATGCAAGCCCTTCCCTTTAAGGCTTATTTCCTTTGCAATTGTTCTCTGCTTTTCACTCATCAATTCCGGTGATTAATTTTTAATTCAGGGTACAAAAAAAATAAAAAAAATCGAACAAACTAAACAAATTCCCTTTAACTACATTTGATACAACTTATTCTGATAAGCCCGGCAAGTTATATTATTTCTTTTTAAGGGACTCAATATCTTTTTCAATTCTATCAATCTTCATCTTCATCTCGGGTAACTTTTTGAATATCACCGATGATTTTAGAAACAGTCTGAAATCAATAGCAGGAGATCCAATAATTGCAGTGTTCTCTTCTTTTACATCGCCGGCAATACCTGCCTGGGCTCCAATTTTTGTTCCATCTGCAACTTTTAAATGTCCGGCAATTCCCACCTGCCCTCCAAACATACAGTTCTTTCCAACTTTTGATGATCCTGCGATGCCAGTCTGGGCAGCCATCACTGTATTCTCTCCTACCTCAACATTATGACCGATCTGTATAAGATTATCCAATTTAACACCTTTTCTGATAATTGTTGATCCCATTGTAGCCCTGTCTATTGTAACATTTGCTCCGATCTCAACATGGTCCTCAAGTATTACATTCCCTAACTGGGGAATCTTCATGAACTCACTATCCGATTGTGGGGCGAAACCAAACCCGTCGCTACCGATAACTGAACCTGCATGTATGGTGCATCCTTCTCCAAGAATGCATTCATGATATATTTTTACCCCGGGATATAATGTACAATTATTCCCTAACCGGGTATTATCGCCGATGTAAACCTGTGGATATATAGAACATCCATCTCCAATAATACAATTCTCACCGATATAGGCATAGGGACCAATATAAGCAACCGACCCTAGCTTAGCCGAAGGTTCAATGACAGCCGTGGGATGGATCCCTTTTTTCCTCGGTCGTGACTGGTCAATGAGACGAAGCAATGAAGCAAAAGCCTCATAGGCGTTCTCAACTTTTATCAGTGTTGCTTCAATTTCTGATGAAGCGACAAAACTATTATTTACAAGTACTATCGATGACTTTGTAGTATAAATATAATGCTCATATTTAGGGTTTGCCAGGAATGACAGTGCTCCTTTATGCCCTTCTTCGATCTTTGCAACAGTGTTTACGACAGTTTCAGGATTTCCAACTATTTCACCTTTCAGGAAACCGGCAAGGGTAGCGGCAGTAAATTCCATAATATTTATTTTTAGTTATCTGCATTCTTTGGGATAGCAAAGAAAATATTTTGTCATTCTTTCAGACAGGAAACGATGGTCGAACATATCCGATACTTCTGAAATACCGGATGTCTTACCAGATTTAAGCAATATTTTGACTTCAGGAGAATCAGGTGTATATGCAAGGTTGGAAATGCTGCTTGTAAAAACATAATAATCGGTCATCTCCGGACTTAACTTCATCAGATCTCCGGCTAGAGTTTTAAGTCTGGCAACCCTGTCTGCCGGAAAGGGATCGTTCTGGAGCTCAATTGCAAGAAGATCCCTTCGTGATAAACGACCCGACAAATCTGAAAGAACTTTATCAGAATCATCAGACCAGTATTTAGCTGAAACAAGAATATCTGTATCATCAAGCTTCATAAAATTTTCGGCGATCAATCCTGGTGTAAAATCTCCTTCGCTGACAAGGTCGGCTGGTCCTATTTTATTATAAAGAAAGAATTTCAAAGCCGGTGTGGCATAGAGGTCCTTCCCGGTTTTTGCCAGTTCCTTTGCCCGCTTAAGTACTCTTACCAGGAGGCTTTCAGAGGAAAGAACCGTCTTATGCATATAAACCTGCCAGTACATTAGTCGTCGGGCAATAAGAAATTTCTCAAGGGAATAAATACCTTTTTCATCGATAACAAGGCTGTCATTCACAACGTTAAGCATTCTTATTATCCGTTCAGACCCGACAGAACCTTCAATAACACCGGTAAAAAAGCTATCTCTTCTAAGATAATCAAGCCTGTCCATATCTACCTGTCCGGCAATCAACTCATGGAGAAATTTCCTGGGGTATGTTCCACAAAAGATTTCAATACTAAGATCAAGCTTCCCATTATAGAGTTCGTTCAGCTTCCTCATTATGAGTAATGAAATATCCTCATGAGTTATATTATTAATTATTGAATTTTCAAGGGCATGCGAAAAGGGACCATGTCCCACATCATGAAGTAAGATGGCTATAAAAGTAGCTTCCTCCTCCTGTGGAGAAATTTCCACACCTTTAATTCTAAGGGTACGTATTGCCATCTCCATCAGGTAGAGAGCTCCAAGGGCATGCTGGAACCTGCTGTGGTTTGCGCCAGGGTAAACAAAACTGGTCAGCCCAAGCTGCTTGATATTTCTTAATCGTTGAAACCATGGATGCTCAATCAGGTCAAACACAAAATCTCCTGGGATGCCAATGAATCCGTAAACAGGGTCGTTTATTATTTTTCGCTTGTTTGTAATATAACCCACCTGAGAAAATTTAATGTACAAAAATAGGAATTACTTTTACAATGTAATAAAAACAGCGCATAAACCGACTATCTGTAACTTTAAACTCTATCAGAAATAAAAGATGTTGCATAACACTAATTTTTATTGTAACATTTGAAATAAATTACGTCTTTATATAGTCAAATTCAAGAATTCAGTAACCCGGCAAACCTAAAGTTGATTTTTATGAATATTGAAATTCAGGGGCTTAACAAAATATATCCAAACGGGAACCATGCTTTAAAAGATATTAACCTTGAATTTGGAACAGGAATGTTCGGGCTTCTGGGGCCAAATGGTGCAGGAAAGTCCAGCCTGATGAGAATTATTGTAACACTTATGAAACCAACCTCAGGGGTGGTACTCGTCGATGGGAAGGATATTCAGAAACACAGGAAAGAACTCCGAAGTTTTCTTGGGTACCTGCCTCAGGATTTCAGGTTTTTCACTTCTCTTAAAACATGGGAATTCCTTGATTATTCCGGTTCCCTTGCAGGACTGAAAAATAAGAAAGAGAGGCTTGTTGAAGTTGACAGACTGCTTGACCAGGTTGGGCTTCTTGAAGTGCGCGACCGGCAGGCCAACAGGTTATCAGGTGGCATGAAACGGCGGCTAGGTATTGCACAGGCTCTTATTGGGAATCCAAGGATCATTGTGGTTGATGAGCCAACAACCGGGCTCGACCCTGATGAAAGGATCAGGTTCCGGAATATTCTTTCCCAGCTTAGCCAGCATGATGTGACAATTATTCTTTCTACACATATTGTTGGTGATATTTCATCAACCTGCCAGAGCATGGCTCTGCTTAACAGAGGAGAACTGGTTTTCTCCGGATCACCGGAAAACCTTGTTAAACATGCTGAAGGCCACGTCTTTAAACTAAACCTCACTCCGTATGAATACGAAAAAGTAAAAGAACGCTATAATGTTATCTCCACTATTCCCAATGAAACGGGCTGGGAAGTACAGATAGTATCCGATGATCCTCCTGAATATGAATCTTCCGGCATAATACCAAATATTGAACATGCTTACGTATATTTTATGGAACATAAGTTACATGCCGATTTATTTGACTGAACAAAATTGCATTTATGGCATTTCTTCATAACATTCACACTATTGCGCAATATGAAGCAAAGACCCTGAGAAGAAGCTGGTTTTTCAGGCTTTTTTCCATCGGAGCGCTTGCGATTTTCACTTTTTTAAATATTGGCTTCTTCTCGCCTGTAGGGGATGAACCATGGGATCTGGTATCCATCTCATCCTCCGTACCGCTTGTAAACATGTACCTGCTTAATCTGGGACAAGCTATTGTTATCATATTTCTTGCCGCTGATTTTCTTAAAAGAGACAAAAAACTAGATACGAACGAAGTGCTCTATACCAGGTCAATGTCGAATCTTGAATATGTCATAGGAAAAACATGGGGAATACTTCGCCTTTTTCTTGGGCTCGATATACTTATCCTGGCAATAGGTCTCCTCATGAACATTATTTCGAAAAGTATGTCGGTTGACTACATGTCATATATTTACTACCTGCTGATTATATGTGTACCTACAATAGTTTTTAGTCTCGGGCTCTCTTTTTTACTGATGTCCGTTATCAAAAACCAGGCAGTTACCTTCATGATACTTCTGGGAATCGCTGCCCTTAATATGTTCTACCTATGGTACAGAATGGGATATATTTTCGACTATATGGCTTTTGGGATCCCTGTTTATAAGTCGGGAATTATAGGTTTTGACAATCTAGGATTTATTGTTAACCAACGACTTCTCTATTTCTTCCTTGGAATGGCGCTTGTTCTGGCAACTGTATTATTGTTCAACAGATTGCCTCAATCAAAACTGCACACTACCTTTACCACGGTATTTCTTTGCATTTTTCTTACTGGTGCAGGAATTTGTGGTTTTAATACATATTCGGCTCATAGAAATGTTTTGAATGATAAAAACACCGTTATTGAAGTTAACAGACAGTTTGAAAATAAAAATTTTGCAAGGGTAACAGATGCCTCAATTGATTTTATTCATAAAGGTGAATCTTTTGAGGCGTCAGCTGATATGAAAATATTAAATGATAATAAGGAACCTCTCGAACGATATCTCTTTTCCCTTAATCCTTCACTGAATGTTCTGCGAATTACTACTGCCGGTAAGAATTTGAATTTTACAAAAACAAATCATATTATTGAAATTAACCCGGGACATATTTTAAATCCAGGACAAACTGACAGCGTTGTGATTTTCTATGAGGGGAGCATAAATGAATCATTTTGCTACCCCAACTATAATGATAATCCAAAAGAGAACCCATACAGGAGAGTAATGGTTAACGTTAACAAACGGCAGGTTTTTCTGGAAAAAAACTTTGTCCTTATAACTCCCGAAACTCAATGGTATCCTGTTACGGCCCTTAACTATTATCCCTCAAACCCTGCACGGATAAAGATTGATTTTACAAAATACAGGCTTCGTGTCAAAAAAGAAGATGGACTTACCGCAATATCGCAGGGTAAAATGAAATCTGATGGAGAATATGATATTTTTATACCCGAAACTCCTCTGACAGGTCTTACACTGGCTATTGGTAATTATAAATCTGATACTCTTAAAGTTGATTCTGTTGAGTATATAAGTTATTATTTCCCTGGAAACGACTATTATAAAAAGGATCTTGTTGAGATAAAAGACACCTTGTCAAATCTTGTTTCAGGAATTATGAGAGAGCTTGAAACAAATTTCTCTACGAAATATCCTTTTAAAACCCTGAGTCTTGTTGAGGTCCCTATTCAGTTCTATTCTTTTCCTAAAAAGAACACTCAGACAAGAGCCGAAGTGCAGCCATCCATGGTTTTACTTCCAGAGAAATTATCAACCCTCAGCCAGGCAGGATTCTATAAACAATTTACCAGACAGAAAAAAAGGATGGCCCGCAATAACCAGGTAATCACTGATAAAGAATTGCAGGTCAGAATATTTAATAATTTTATCAGAAACACATTTATAAGTGGAGAAGACTTCAGATTTGTTGACGGGGTCGCTTCCAACGAACCTTTACGGTATCGGCTTGGTCCAAGTTTTTATTTCTTTAAGAATAATTTTTATTCAGATGAATACCCTGTTATTAATGCAGTGTTTGAATCACATCTTCAGCAACTTACTCAGCTGGGACCGCGGGGCGGCTTTCAGGGCGCAATAGGAATCCTTTCTGATAATGACAAAGCTAATCTCATCCTGCTGGAAACAAGCTTCAAAGATCTGCTTGCAAAAAATCATCTGGGAGATACTATAAGAACCGTGCTATCAGTTAAAGGAGACTGGCTCTTTAATCTTTTAAGATCAAAGACCGGGATAGATGAATTTAAGACGTGGTTTTCAAAATATATAGATGATCACACCTTTAAAAACGTTGATATATATCAGTTTAGCAACGACATTAAGCAAAAATTCGGGTTCGATTTCTATCCTTATCTGCATGATTGGTTTAACAGGAAAGAACAGCCCGGCTTTCTGATCACCGATTTAAAAACAAACGAAGTAATTGTCGGTGAGAGGGCGAGGTACCAGGTGACATTTATTGCATCAAATCCCGAGCCGGTTACAGGACTTTTTAATGTTTCATTCCGGACAGGAGGTCAGGGACGTTTTAATGATATATCAGATATTAATATTTCGATGCAGGGACGTGGAATGGATGCTTCGGATATTACCAAAATAGTTTTAATGGGCCCGGGGGAATCTAAAAAAATAGGAATTATTCTCGATGCCCAGCCAAGAGCTATGATGGTAAATACACTGTTTGCCAAAAACATACCAGGTGAAATAAATTTCCCTATAAATGAAATAATAAAAACAAAAGGTAATTCAAAAGAATTTTCAGGAGAAGAAAAACTTTCTTCTATTCCACCCTTCAATGATCCTTCCGAAATAATTGTTGATAATGAAGATCCGGAATTCAATTACAGCAAACAGAATACTTCAAGTCCTTTAAAGAGAATCCTCGGTATTAAGAACCATGAGGGAAAAACATATATGCAGGTAAGTCAGTGGAATATTCCAGATTTCTGGCAACCTGTGGTTCAGACTACGTACTATGGTAAGTATATACGTTCCGCCGTCTACACGTTTGGTGGAACAGGTGACAAAACAGTGACATGGTCAGCGGCGATAAAAGAGGCCGGTTATTATGATATTTATTGTTATATAGGCAAGAGTACCGAAGGAATGGTGGTAAGAACGGGACCCGGAGGTGGACCCGGCAGCCCAGGTGGCCAGGGGGAAAATCCACAGGGAGATACCCGTTACAAGGATATGCATTATAAAATCTACCACGATGAAGGTGTAGAAGAAATTACTCTTGATTATGAGAATGCTGAAGGAGGATGGAATATCCTTGGGAGATATTATCTCTCATCTGATACGGCGAAGGTAGTATTAACAAATAAATCTGCAGGAAGAATTGTGATTGGAGATGCCATAAAATGGGTGAAACAAAAATGAAGGAGAAAAGAATAATTATTAAGAATATGAAACAATTAAACAGAAAAGCTGCTAAGCTGATTTTATTTTTGTTTTTAGTTTTTGTCAGCTGTTTACCAGGATACTCCCAAAAAGGTTTTACACTTGAGGAGTCACTGAATATCGCTGAGACGAACAGCCCTACTATGAAAAAAACAAGGCTCGGTCTGGTCAGGAGTCAGGAGAATCTGAATGCACAGAATGCTGCTCTGAAATCGAGCTTTTCACTATCTGTCAACCCGATAGGTTACAGCCAGATAAGAGCTTTTAATGATCTGATCTCAAAATGGAACTCTACAAAGACTACGGAAAGTTATAGTTTATTTACAGTGTCTCAACCTATACTTTTTACCGATGCAAGGGTTTCTCTTGTAAACAGGTTCGGGTATAAAGATTCCTATAGTGAATATTCAAACGCGACAACCAAAGGATTCAGCAACAGCCTTTCGCTTAATCTGGATCAGCCATTTTTCACATATAACAGGACCAAATTGCAGCTCAAAGAGCTACAACTGGCTCTTGAAAATTCGCAACTCAGCTATGCAATACAGTTGCTCGCACTCGAGAAACAGGTAACACAGGCGTTCTATTATGTTTATCAGCAACAGCAGAGTCTCGACATTGCCAACCAGGCTTACCAGAATATGCAGAAGAGCTATGAAGTGTCAAGGAACAAAGTCGATGCCGGCATCTCTCCACGTGAAGAAATTTTCCAGGCAGAACTGAACCTCGCCACAACTAAATCGGATTTTGAGAATAAGCAGGTTTCACTTGAAAATGCAAAAGATGACTTTAAGCTTTTAATAGGTATGAGCCTTTACGATGATATGCTTGTACTTCCAAATATTTCTGTTGATACAGTTGATGTTGATATTGCATTTGCTATAGAACAGGGACTTGCAAACAGGATGGAACTCCGGCAGAGAGCTATTGATATTGAAACATCGGAGTTTGACCTTATCCAGACAAAAGCGCTGAACGAATTTAAGGGCAGCCTTGGTTTATCTTTCGGGCTTTTCGGAGATAACGAAAATTTCGTAGATGTATATGCAAACCCCACCAATAACGAAAGCGTTTCCCTTTCACTAACAATCCCTCTCTGGGACTGGGGAGAAAGGAAATCAAGGATAAAAGCCTCTGAAGCTTCAATTGAAACGGCTAATATCACTCTTGAGGAGGAACAAAATAATATTATAATAGGTGTACGAAAAGTCTGCCGGAACCTTCTTAACCTGCAGAACCAGATTGAGATTGCAAAAAAATCTGTCACAAATGCCCAGCTTACCTACGACCTTAACCTCGAGAAATATAAAAATGGAGATCTGACAGGTATGGATCTCAATATTTATCAAAACCAGCTTTCCGAAAAACAGCTTACCTATACTAATTCTCTTATCTCATATAAACTTGAACTTCTAAATCTTAAAATTCAGACACTTTACGATTTTGAGAAAAAAGTGCCGGTCACTCCGGTAATGACATTGGAAAAATAAAAATATAACTAATATCAAAATGAAAAAGATCATATTCTTACTTTCTACTGCAATAATTGCATTTACCGGATGCAGAAATCAGGATCCGAACCTGACTGCCGATGTAGAGATACCGGTATCGGTCGAAGACATCAAACTAAAGTCAATAGAGGAATTTATTAATACCACAGGTACAGCCTTCCCAAAAGGTGAAATAGAGCTCAAATCAAAGATTACAGCTTCTTATTTCCTTGAGAAAAATTCTCAGACAGGAAGGTCCTGGCAACTTGGTGACAGAGTAAAAAACGGCTCAGTTATTGCCCGTCTTGAAGACCAGGAATATATTAATAATGTCAAGCTTGAGACAAACCAGCTGAATCTTGAACTGATGGAAAGCGAGCTTAAGAAACAGGAATCTCTGTATGAAAAAGGCGGAGTCACCTTAAAAGACCTGAAAACAGCCGGTATCAATTATGAAAATGCCAAAACAACTGTAGTAAATGCTAAATTACAGCTTGACAAAACGAAAATAGTTGCCCCAATCGATGGCGTAATCGTTGACCTTCCGTATTATACTCAGGGGACCCAGATTGAAACCGGTAAAACCATAGTCAAAATAATGGACTACCAGATCATGTACATGGATGTTCAGCTTCCTGAAAAATATATATCTGTAATAAAGCCCGGACAGATAGCCAGACTAACAAATTACACAATTCCTAAAGACACAATTATAGGCAAAATAACACAATTGTCACCTGCCATCAATGCCGATACAAGAACATTCAAAGGGAATATTTCAATAGAAAACAGAAATTATATTTTACGTCCCGGAATGTTTGTAAAAGCAGATATTGTCACCAGCCATAAAGATTCTGTAATTGTTGTGCCGAAAACTATTATTCTTTCACGTCAAAAGGGAAAAACAGTCTTTATTGTCGACCGGGGAGTTGCTACTGAAAGAATCATAGAAACAGGTCTGGAAAATATTACGGATGTGGAGGTTATCAGGGGACTTGCAAAGAATGATCGTTTAGTGACAAGCGGTTTTGAAACACTGAGCAACAGATCCAAGGTGAAAATTATTAAATAACTGACATGAACGCCATTGCCCGATTTGCGGTAAAATACCCTGTAACGGTCCTCATGCTGATACTGGGCATAGTTCTTCTGGGATTCATCTCTTTCGGTAAGCTGGGAACTGATCTTTTCCCCGATCTCAATAATCCAAAGATCTATATCGAACTGAAAGCCGGAGAGAAACCGCCTGAGGAGATAGAAAAGAACTATGTCGATCAGATCGAATCACTGTCGATGAGGCAAAGTGATGTGGTCCAGGTTTCTTCTGTAACTAAAGTCGGTTCTGCTACAATAACGGTGGAATATGACTGGAACAAAGACATGGATGAAGCTTTTCTGGATCTCCAGAAAGAACTTAATTCTTTTAGCCAGAACTCTGATCTTGAAGATTTTACAATTTCACAATATGATCCTAATGCAGCACCGGTGATGATTGTGGGATTGAAAAACGATCGCATAACCAACATGGATGAGCTCAGAAAAGTAGCTGAAAATTATATCAGGAATGAGCTTGTAAGAATAGAAGGGGTTGCTGATGTAAGGCTTATAGGAAAAGAAGAAAGTGAAGTTGTCATTGAAACAAACAAGTATATTCTCGAATCATTCGGTCTTACTTCGGATGGTATAGCTGCCCAGATCAGTAATTACAACAAGAATGTTTCAGGAGGGTCAATTGTAGATATGGGTCTTAAATATGTTGTTAAGGGAGTAAGCGTTCTGGGAGATATTACCGATCTGGAAAATATCATTGTCGGATTTAAACAGCCAGCTTCATCATCATCAATAGCAGCTCAAAGTTCAGCTTCAGCTTCAACATCTGAAAGAGTACCCGTTTACCTGAGGGATGTCGCAAAGATCAGCTTTGCTAATAAAGATCCGGAAAACATAGTTACTATCAACGGTGAACGATGCATCGGTCTATCGATCTACAAAGAACCGAAATTCAATACAGTTGATGCGGTAAAGAGTCTCGATAAGGCTTTCATCGATCTGGGGAAAGCATTACCCGGCTATGAGTTTATAAAGGTCCAGGATCAGGGAAATTATATACACAAAGCAATTAGCGAGGTTAAGAATACTCTGATTTTAGGAATTCTCCTTGCAGTATTCATCCTTTATGTTTTTCTTAGAAGAATAGGAACCACACTGGTAATAAGTGTAGCTATTCCCATATCGATCATCGCGACTTTCAATTTAATGTATTTTAGCCATCTGACTCTCAATATAATGACATTGGGGGGACTTGCCCTTGGTGCCGGGATGCTGGTTGATAACGCAATAGTGGTCCTTGAGAATATAACCCGGCTCAGGGAAGAAGGTATGCCGGTAAAAGATGCTGTAATAAATGGAACAGGACAGGTCGGAGGTGCAATTACAGCTTCAACTGTCACCACAATAGTGGTTTTCCTGCCGATAGTTTACCTGAGCGGAGCTTCAAGCGAGATGTTCAAAGATCAGGCATGGACAGTGGCATTTGCTCTTTTGTCTTCCCTGGTAGTTGCAATGCTGGTAATACCTATGCTGGTATCAGTATTCTTTTCAGATAAGAAGAAAAAAGCTGATATAACAACCCCGCTTCAATTCTCATGGTACACCCGTTTTCTTGAAAAAACGATTGAAAATAAGAGACTTGTAATCATATTGTCTCTCATTTTAATGGGCGCTACAGCCCTTCTTATACCAAAACTGGGAAGTGAATTCATGCCAAAGTCCGAATCGGCTGAATTCACTGTAGAACTTAAACTCCCTGAAGGAACGAGTCTTGAAAGGACACAAAGCACTGCATCAAAAACAGAGGGAATAATCAGGGAATTGCTTGGAAACAAGATAAAGATCATTTATAACCAGATTGGAGCAGATAATACTTCATCCTTTAGTCAAACCACAACAACCACAGGGGAAAACACTGCTTCTCTTAAGATAATATTAGCAGATGATTTTGCCTTCAGTACGGAGGATGCTATCACCCTGATTGAAAATTATCTCAAAACAATTCCTGATCTTGAGGTTGGGTTTAAAAGAGAAGAGACAGCTCTTCAGTCTTCTCTGGGAACAGATGAAGCTCCCTTTACACTGGAAATTTCAGGGAAAGACTATAATGAGCTTGAGAAAATTCTTAGCGAATCAAAAGCTCTCCTTATGAATAACCCCGGATTATATAATATCACAACCTCTTTAGACCAGGGAACCCCGGAGGTTGAAGTAGCAATTGACCGGTTCAAAACAAGTTATTACAAAGTGACTGTAGATAATGTGATCAACCAGGTAAAAAGCTACCTCTCAGGCTCTTCAGCCGGCAGTTTTGAAAAGGACGGCGAAATGAAAGATATAACAATCAAACTGGGAGATCTGACCCTTCTCCAGCTTCGTGACCTATTGATTACTGCAGGAAGCGTTAAAGTACCATTAAGCGAACTTGCTGAAATAAAAACAGTTATAAGCCCCAGGGAAATAACAAGAAGGAATCAGGCAAGAACATGCTACATATATGCAATGGCGAACGGGAATATGCCATTCGACCAGGTTGTTAAAGAAACTGAAGCGTCATTGAAATCAATAGTTCTGCCGGTTGATTATAAAATGCAGGTCACTGGTGAGGAACTTAAAAGGAAAGAGTCAATGTCGAACCTCTCATTTGCACTGGTACTCTCTCTTATTCTTGTATTTATGGTCCTTGCTGCACAATTTGAATCTATTATTCAGCCATTGGTAATAATGCTAACTATCCCACTGGCAGGCGTTGGGACAGTATTAACGTTCATTATTCTTGGGAAAACTCTCAACATGATGGCATATATAGGTATAATAATGCTTGGCGGTATTGCAGTAAACAATGCTATAATTCTTATAGACCGTATTAACCAGTTAAGGGAAAACGGCATGCCGAAAAAAGAGGCAATTGTCCTGGCCGGTTCACAGAGAATAAGACCCATCCTGATGACAAGTCTTACAACCATACTTGCCCTTCTTCCCCTCACAATCGGATTCGGTGAGAGTGCCTCACTGAGAGCTCCCATGGCGCTTGCAGTTATTGGAGGATTAGTCTCTTCCACCCTCCTCACACTTATTGTAATCCCTTGTGTATATTGGATTTTTGATGATTTCAGCTTATGGGTGACCGGTGCAAAAAAAACAACAATTAATCCTGTTTAAAATTCTTATAAGGTAAAAAAATGAATTTTATTTTAAAGAGACGGGTCCTTATCTGCATGCTCTTCATAGGGCTTACAATGCTCGGCTACGTTTCCTATAAGAAATTATCGGTAGAGCTTTTTCCGAATGCACAGCTCCCGACGCTGATAGTCCAGGTGAACACTCCGCTTGAAATGGACCCTTCGTACATTGAAAAACAGGCTATTATTCCAATTGAAGGAGCTATCGGGACACTTGAAGGCATTGAAAAAATCGAATCAAATATTTCATCCCGCTCCGGTACTGTAATAATTTATTACAATCAGAATGCTGATCTTAAATATGCAAATCTTAAGCTCCAGGAGAAGATAGATATAATCCGAAGTTCTATCCCTCCCGAATTTATCATCAATGTTATAAAAATCGATCTCGAGCAACTTACCAATCAGTTTATGGAGCTCCAGATACGAGGAGAAGGCGGAATTGACAGGATACGAAATATAGCCGACAGGGAGATAAAACCCGAATTTGAAAATATCGATGGCATTGCAGGTGTACAGGTTTATGGCGGACAGGAAAACTCGATTGAAATCCGGCTTGATGAGAAAGCCTGCAAAGCAAATGGTATTTCAATGAGTCAGGTAAGAACTTTGCTGAGTAATAACGGGAAAGATAAAACTTTTGCCGGCAAGGTGGTTGACGGAAATAATGAACTGTTTGTAAATGTAACTTCTGAATACAATGACGTTAAGGATATTGGTAATATTATTGTAAGGCAGGATGGACCTGTTTTACTAAAAGATGTTGCAGAGATCTTTTTCGGTGTAAAGGAACAGATTTCATACAGCAGGGTCAATGGCCTCGATGCCGTCACAATGACCCTTGTAAACGATAACCAGGCTAATCTTATAGATCTCTCTCATGCTGCTACTGCACAGGTTGATGCTCTTAATAAAAAATTCACTTCTTCCGGAGTAGAAATTGTCGTTCAGAACAATAGCGCTGAGATAATGGAAAAGAATATTAACCAGATAATTAACCTTGCTATTACTGGTGGTCTTCTGGCAGTGCTGATTCTCTGGTTCTTTCTCAGGAATATCCGGCTTGTGACTATTATAGCAGTTTCAATCCCAATCTCTGTCTATGCAGCGTTCAACTTTTTTTATGCTTTCGACATATCAATCAACAGCCTGACTCTGGTAGGAATGGCTCTTGCTATAGGGATGCTTGTGGATAACTCCGTTGTAGTGCTTGAGAATATATACCGCCTTGCGGGACAAGGCAAGGATCCTGAAACAGCAGTAAAACAAGGTACCACTGAAGTTTGGAGAGCAGTGTTTGCATCTACACTCACTACAGTAATAGTATTTCTTCCGTTTATATTCTCTTCCAATTTCATGATAAAAATGATAGGTAAAAACATCGGAGTATCTATCATTTCGACACTAGTATTATCTCTCGCGGTTGCTTTGCTATTCATCCCGATGGCCACCTATTTTCTTCTCTCAAGAACATCAAAAGGCGAATCAGAGATATTCAAGAAATTATCTATCCATAACCGGCTTATCCAGGGGTACTACCTTGTTTTAAAAGCAAGTATGAGAAAACCTGCAGCAACAATTATCGGTACTCTTGTGGTTTTCTTTGCAGCGTTGCTTATCAGCCTTACATTAAGTATAAGTACAACCCAGGAGGTCCAGACACCAAATTTCAGACTGACAGTGACGATGCCCGGTGGCTCAACACTCGAAAAGACTGATGCTGTTGTAACTGAAATTGAATCGAGACTTGCTTCACTTCCTGAAAAAGAAGATATTGTAAGCCGTATTGAAGAGGAAAAAGCTACTGTAACTATCAATCTTTCAAAAGAGTGGGATAAAAATAGCAAACGATCACTCCCCGAAATAAAGAACGATATCTCCCAAAAAACCAGGAATATCTCCTCAGCCCAGATTAGCATGGACGAATTATCTACCAGCGGCGGCTTTTCAGGTGGTGGAGGTAGCGGCGGTGATTCCTATAATCCGGGTTCGGACTTTATGAACCTCATGGGGCTCGGATCGCAAAGAGAAAGTGTAATTATAAAAGGACAGAACTTCGGGCAGATGAAAAATCTGGCCGATGATATAAAATCATATGTCGGCAACCTGTCAACCATAAACAATGTAAATGTTAACGTACAGGATAACAAGCCGGAAGTCCAGCTTCTTTTTGATATGGATTATATGGGGAGGAATAATTTTACCCTGAATAACTTAGCAGCCTCCCTTTCCACATTTGGAAGAGAATATGCTTCAGGTGCGACCTTTAAGCAGGGAACTGAAAGTTATGATATTATCATCAAATACGCGGACGAGAACGGGGCAGTCAAAAAGAAACCCGACAAAACAATTGATGACCTGAAACACCTGGAAGTAAATGATAATACCGGATCGGTGATGGAAATGGATCAGCTTGCCAATATTGTTTTCTCTTATGGAATGGGGAACATCCACAGAGAAAACCAGGAAAAAAGAGTTACAGTTACATATAATTTTAAAGAAGAGATAAGATCATCCAAAGATCTTCTCGAAGGGGCAAGAGCTGAAATCGGGTCGATCGTTGCTGGTATGAATATTCCGTCGGGAATTGCAGTAGAGGTAGTGCAGGAAGAGAACCAGCTAAAGGATTTCTATTATCTTATCGGCATTGCATTCCTTATGATCTTCATGATCCTGGCTGCTGTATTTGAATCACTTACCATGCCAGTGGTCCTTATGTTCAGTATTCCGCTTGCTGCCCTGGGATCACTTATTGCACTTATACTTACAGGAAATTCACTGTTAAATGCCAATACTCTGACAGGTTTTCTTATTCTGCTTGGAATCGTAGTAAATAATGGCATTATACTGATCGATTATACAAATATTCTGCGAAAGAGAGGCAACAGGAGGCAACGGGCTCTCATTACGGCCGGTGTTGCCAGGCTGAGACCTATACTGATCACAGCCTCTACTACAGTTGTTGCAATGTTCCCGCTGGCAATGGGGCAGGCAGAATATGTCTCGGCTATCGGTGCAACTTTTGCTATAACCGTTATTGGCGGACTGACTCTCAGTACACTTCTTACATTAGTTTTCATACCAACATTTTATTCAGGGCTTGAAAATGCATTGAAATGGTTCTATTCTCTCAGCTGGAAGAACAAAATTATCCAGTTCCTGCTTTTTGCATTTCTGATATTTCTTATTTACAGCTATATTGATAAGTTTCTCTGGAAACTTATCACAACAATCCTGGCCCTGATTATAATCCCGGCAGGAACATGGTTCCTGATGAACAGTCTGCGCAAGGCGAGAGAGACGGTCATCCCTCCTGATGAACCAATTAATATATATGTGCAGAGTCTTGTTAAAATTTATGAAAGAGAAAACAGATGGGCAAGGGAATGGAAAGCCGGTGCAAGGATAAGAAAAAGGCTTGGTCTCGAAAAACAATACAGGACATGGAAAGATATGAGCCAGGTGGGATTCCAGCTACCCTTGTTTGGTTTTATCATTTATTTCACATATTTCTATCTTGACAAGGGCTTCTGGATCTTCCTCTTCAGCATGGGAACCTGGTTTTTTCTTTCGGCAATATGGATCCCTTTTAAAGAACTATTTACAAACATAACTGCTGGCGGAAAAAGGAAATGGTTAAAGAAGTTGACAGCCTTTGCCGATTTCCTTATCTTCTGGATCATTCCCCTTCTTAACCTGATCTGGTTTCAGCTGAAATGGGAAAACCTTGCAACGGTTCTCATCCTTGGATTTCTATGGTTCACCGGGCTATTCATTTATAAAACGGGGCTTAAATTAAATACTGAAAATATTGATATTTACAGGCTTGAAGGCCGGTTCAAAGGAATAAGAAAAACCATTTATAAAATTGTTGCTGCAGTGCCGCTTATAGGGAAAAAGAAAAAACCCTTCAAGGCACTAAGTTGTGTCTCTCTTAATATCGGGAACGGAATGTTCGGATTACTGGGGCCTAACGGCGCCGGCAAAACTACACTGATGAGAATTATCTGCGGTATCCTCGAACAGAGTTATGGCAAAGTATGGATCAACGGACTGGATACACAGGAGAAAAGAGAAGAGCTGCAGGGACTGATTGGTTATCTCCCTCAGGAGTTTGGAAGTTATGAGAATATGTCAGCACATGAATATCTTCATTATCAGTCAATGCTGAAAAATATCATTGATGCAAAAACCAGGGAAGAGAGGGTTACTTACGTCCTGAAAGCCGTACATATGGAAGATCGCCGTCACGACAAGATCGGATCCTATTCAGGCGGAATGAAACAGAGAATGGGAATTGCGCAGATATTATTGCATCTCCCTCGTATCCTGGTGGTTGATGAGCCTACTGCAGGTCTTGACCCAAGGGAGAGGATAAGGTTCAGGAACCTGCTGGTTGAACTGAGCCGCGAGAGGATTGTAATCTTCTCAACACATATTATTGAGGATATCTCAAGCTCATGTAACCAGGTAGCTGTACTCAACAAGGGAATGTTGAGATATATCGGTAAACCTATTGACATGACGAAAGAGGCAGAGGGCCATGTATGGCAGTTTAACATCCCGTCAAAAGATTTCGGAGTTTTCGTTGAAAATCATTTAGTCGTTCACCATATGTCTGAAGGAGAAAA
>Ga0209429_10000284_pt1 | contig 35008 bp, 29 predicted proteins | sample BarGraNGADG00212_3_FD_184493 | JGI IMG/M metagenome (GOLD analysis project Ga0209429, IMG submission 184493) | Arctic peat soil microbial communities from Barrow, Alaska - Barrow Graham LP Ref core NGADG0004-212 (SPAdes) (version 2) | ecosystem: Environmental > Terrestrial > Soil > Wetlands >... | reverse complement strand
TGTATCCCACAGGAATATATTAATTTTGTACAGGAACAAATCAACAATAGACCAAGAAAAAGATTCAATTACGAATCACCTAATTTTATGTTTAATCAAAAAGTTGCATTATCAACTTGAATTTTGCCTTTATAAATCTTTGCCATTACAAAATATTCACTTGAAAATTTCAAATTTTGTAGAAGTTCTAAAACTTGATCTTTTACTTTTAAAGACAAAATTGGATATAATGCAGACAGATAAGCCCAATCAGAAGAGCCTGAGTGATTTATTTGAGAAATATCATGAATATCTTCTAATACAAAATTCTCCTTTGACAATATATTCGTTATTGATTTCACAAATGATTGCGGTTTATGAAATGCTTTTCTAAGTTGAAGAACTGGAGTCAAAAGTATTTCAGCAATTTCTTGATGAGGAGTATTTTTGGTAATATAAAAGCCTAGTAATTCAAATAAATCAATGCCTGAGTCTGAATTTAAAAAAGTACGCTTACCTTTATAGAATTCATATTTTAGGAATATACTATAAATTTTGCCACTTATTTCTCCACTCTTAGAACTATCTGTTTTAAGCAGCAGAAAAACTAAACTCTGAAATACATCAAAATACTTGCAATTAGCAATTATATCAATGGATTTTTGCAGATTGGCTAATAAGTTATCCAATAAAACATTGATATATTCATAAGCGTCTTCAGAAAGAATAAAACTTTGAATATCATATCTATCAAAAGCTAGTTTTAAATCGCTATATTTTATATGATATAGAAAAATACATAAGTTTGTTTTATTTATATTTTCAAGCTTTGTTGATCCAAAATCATTTTCCTGATTTTTATCTTTTATTGAATGATTAAGTAGAATACCGGCAACTGCATTTCTAAAACATTGTTGTGAGTATTCATTTCCTAGACAAATAATATTATTGACATCACCAAAATTAATTAATCTGTATATGTTGGCTATTAACAAGTCAATATGACTATTCATAGAAGATCCACCCTCATCAGAACGCTTTTTATCATCATATAAATTCAACATTAAATCATTAATATCTTTTACAGAAGATAAATAGTATTTATTTGAGATTAAGTCATCAAACACATTCTTCACTTTTTTATCAATGGGACATCTAGATAATATCTCTGACAAATCTATTTTTTCTACTTCACTTCTAATAAAATTATCATCTGAAAATTTACTATCATATGCAGCTAAATATCCAACCATCTTCTGGTTATATATACATATAAAATAAAGTATGTATTTTTGATTGTCCCAAAACTTCACTGACAGCTCTTTGTATTTTATGTACGCTTCATAGTAATTACCTGTCTTATGTAATATAAATGGTAATTCTAAATCTCCTTTTGTAAAAGTCAATTTTTTTTTCGTTAGTTTCTTGATTTCCTCATGAACTTTATTATAATTGCCCTTATAAAACAAATCAATTGAATCTTCTTCAATTTTCTTAAATATTCTTCGATATCGTGATTTACTATATAGATTTACATTATCAATTCCAGAAATACCATTCAAAAATGCAATTTCTGTCAACTCTGATATTTTATTCCCATACATTCGTAAGAAATTAAATTTGGCCGAAGGATGTTTTATTTTTAGTTCCAGAGCCTTAATGTATGGTGATGAGATTTGTAAACCATTCGAATGCAAATCCCAGTATGAAACTTCTTTTTTAGGAAAGAAATTTCTTAATCCATCTCCTAAAACAGGTAGTACATCTTCTAATGGTTTCAGATTATTATAAAGATAATCAATCATATTTAGACTTTCCTCATAATCGTTAATCAGTCGTAATTGCTTATATAAAATTTCACCAAGTGGGTTGTCTAATGAATTAATTTCGGACAATTCAATTTTTTGCTCTTCTATTACACTATCAAGTTCTTTTTCTGATATTTCAACTAGATAGATTCCCTTCTTTTTATAATACTCTTTAACAACATGATTTACCGGCTCATTTACAAGCATGTAAACTGGCTGAAAATCATCTTTTAGTAGAGTTTGAGTATAATTGACGATAAATCTTAGATTATAGTCACTAAATGAGAAACCGACGAATAAGATAAATTTTGAGGCAAAAAGAGATTTTACAAAAGCATCTATCAACGGAAAATTCACCCTGTAATCTAAATAATCCTTTTCTGTTAGTACGATATTACCAATTTCAAAATCCCCATGCATTTTTACGACTAACCGATCAGTCTGAATATATGGCAAGTCAGAATCTTTCCTAATTATATGGTATTGGAGGTTTCGAGGCTTAATTGATTGCTCAATTAAATCGTCATAATTTGTAGTTATTATATGACTTGGTTCTAAATCAAGAATGGCATTGTGGATCGGATTATATGAAACTTTTCCATGTTTCTGAACCTCTTTAATCTTTTCAATATATTCTTTATAACCACGAAAATTACAATAATACTGAGCTATTTTTAAGCTATCATTTTCATTGACAATATTTTCTATTGGCAACTCTTCTTTCAATGCCTCAATTAAAGTATTCCATGATGGAACTCCTGAATTATTTGATACACCAGCACCAACAAAAACAACTAATTTATTATTTGCTTTAGCTTGCTGAATTCTTTTAATATCTGCAATAAATTGTGGTTTCATATAACAATAGGTTTATTAATAAAAATTTTCTTGCTATAACAGGTCTGCAACCTGTGTAATTTATAATTCAATATGATCTTTCACTTCAAACTCTTCTTTATCTCTTCCAGCACCTGCATTCGATAATTAAATACATCAAAATTCTCAAACCGAATGACCAGTAATACCACGGAGTTTAAATAATTGGTTCGTTTATATTTCTCACTCCACCTCCACAATCTTCACTTCTTCTTCCGTCAATTCATACAGTTCATACACCATGCGGTCAATTTCGCGGTCGGTATCGTCTATTTGTTTTTTGATTTCGAGGGCTTTTGCTTGTTCTGCATGGAAATATTCTTCCCATTCGGCTTCCTGAGCGAGGGAGAGTTTCACTTTCTTTTTACCCAATTCAGCAATAAACTCTTTATACGATAACGTGTACCAATTTTGCAGTTTACCCGGTAACTCTTCCAACTCAAACTTACGCTGCAACATGCGCTGGAATTTACCGGATATTTCCAAAATCTCTTTATTTAAAGAGTACATCTCGTCTACTTTTGATATAAACGGTTGTTGGTCATTAACATCTACCATTATTAATGGAATTGACATTAAAGGATTAATGTCTACTTGAAATATTTCTCCTTGTAGTTTTCCCTTTTCTTTAAGCCAGTAACTTATTAACTTTGAGTTTAATAATGATAATAGATATTTCAAATTTATTCTATTGCTTTGAATAATATTATAAGTTCTGTTTACATATGCGTCAAATTCAATATATGAAAATGATGGTTTTATACATTTCCTAATTGACAATATCTTTTCTCCTTTAAATATTTTCTCATCTCTAGTTCTATGTAATCCATATGGTTTATTATCAGACGTGATAATTTGTCTATATTTGTCTATATGTTCTTTAATCTTAGGATAGGGTAATATCTCTTTTGGATTTTTAAATTTGGATGAAGTGTAAATTACCCATAAATTATTCTCATTAATATTTAAGTATCTATTGATTTCTTTTGTTGTATAAAAAGGTTTCAATAAACTCTTTTCTGAATTTGAGAAGTTATAAGCATTATATTCAGTGTTTGATAAATTAAACACACCATCACCTACATTAAAATTATCTCCTAAAATAAATTTCGATTTGTTGTTTACAAAGTCTTGACCAATATCTATACCTGAATTAATTTCGTTATTCTGTAAATAGAAGTTACCTTTAATTTCAATCTTACTTAATACAATATCATTCTTGATATTGGGGAAATTAAATATACTATTAACAAATTTCTCTTTAATAATACTTGCTTGATAGATTTCTGTATTTTCTGAAACTTGTTTAGCCAAAAAGGCCTGTACTTCATTCAGGGTTATGTTCTTATTGGTTATTTTAGAATATTGAAAATTATATTTATCATTATTTTTATTTCTGTTCAACACAAAAATCATCGTTTGAATCCCAGCAGAATCAAACACTTTATAATCACCAAAATCAATAAACTCTATTAATTTCGAATCATTAATTATTTTGTTTCTAAAGTTAGATGCTCCATCATTAGTAATCCAATTGTTGGGAGCTATAAACCCTATTAAACCAGTATTTTCCTTGACTATATCTAAGGACATCCAACCAAACATATACCATAAGTCCATTTTACCTTGATAACATGGATGTTTATGTAAACCATTAAAGGCTTTTTTACTCGTTGCCTCTTTTACATACGGCGGGTTCCCAATCACGACATCGAAACCACCTTTATATTCCGGTCGGAAGGCGTATTCGGGAGAGACGGTTCGGGAAAAGATAACGGGGATAGCGGATACGGAGCTATCGGCGAGAGTAGCATCGGTTACGGGAAGAGTATCGGATACGGTAGTCTCGGATATCGGAGCGATAACAAGGGGGCATGCCCCCTTGTTATCGCAGGATAGTTCTTCGACACCGAGGATTGTCCCCTTGTTGGTGGTATCCACGTCATTCCGCGTTTTTCCGTTGTATAGTTCCGGTAGCCCATGCTTTTTTCTGTTTGTTCGGATGTAGGCTATCGTATTTTGCAGTTGTTCTTTGCTGGTTATTTCATTACACCCGAACTTCTGTGTCCACAAGGCCGACTGCGTTTCGCCTCGCGAGAGAGATACGGGAGTTTCGCCGGTCGGCTCGGATATCGACAAGGGGGCATGCCCCTGTGATCTGGAAGTAGCAGGTATCGTCCTTCCCGTAGCGATATTTGCTGCTCGTGCCGACACAGATTTCAGCTTGCCAACTATCTTTTCCACTTCATCTTCTTCACATACCAGCGCTATGTGCATGTGGTCGCCACAAATATTGTAGGCTAATATGTTCAGTTGGTCTTTTACGGCTATTTCGGCTATTGTACGGGTTATTATTAGTTCTTCCTCTTCCGTTAGCCACACAGGTTCACCCAATTTTACATAATTATCGAACATGCGCTGCGAGTATCTCGAATTATGTGTAGCTGTGGTGATATGCCAGGCTTTTTTCTCTTTCTTTTGGAAGATTTGCGGAAACTCTTTGTGCCAGTCGAAGGCTTTTTCGCCTGCCACTGCGGGGTCGTCTATCAGCGAGTTACCACACTTTATATTATTATTCAGGGAATTGAGTTTACGGTGGGGTTTAGCGGTACGGAGCCAGAGTGACAGTTTGGCTATTTCCACGCTTTCGTCGTTAATATCCACCCCAAACAGGTTGTTTTCCAGAATCGTGTTTTCGATATTAGATAGCTCCATGGAGTAATGACCTTTAAGTCCTGCTATTTTTTCCTGCTGGTGGTCTATCCAGTTGTGTTCGGCTATTAAAAAATCCAGTGTCCTATTGAGAAAAGCACCACTACCGCAAGCCGGATCTACAATGGTAATATGCAACAGCCATTCACGGTAAGTAGTAAATTTATCGTACAACGCTTGTTTTTCTTTCTTCTGCATAGACAATGGGGCATGCCCCGTTGATATGCCCAGCTCCGTTTTTTTTTTCTTCGCAAAGGCGGCCAACCGTATTTTCCACAATATATTGGGTGATATAGCGCGGGGTATAAAACACGCCGTCCTGTTTGCGTCTGGAAGTAGTTTTAACACCGGAACTTATTTCATTAGCTACCTGTTCTATTTCGTTCAGGCTGTTTTCAAAAATATGCCCCAGAATGTTTACATCTACATCCGTATCGTAGTCATATCCGGCTAATTTCAGGATATTTTCTGACAATACAGCGTCATCTATTTTGATTTGATTCAGTAAATCATCGTTAGCAAACAAGCCACCGTTGTAAGCATAAATCTCAGTGTTCGCATCTTTATAACCCGTATCCAACAGTTTGAAATACTTCACAAACCGGCTGTACAACGACTGGTAATCGTTCATAGGGTCGGCATTGAATTTTTCCCACTTATCCACGGTACCTTTCACCGAATTGGCAGGAAGCAACTCCTTATCCTCGGCAAAAAACAGGAACAGAAACCGGTCTAACAGTTTTTGCGTTTGCCTAAACAGCAACAGTTTGTCATATTCAGGATTCAGTAAAACGATATTATCGAAAAGAAGGCGTTTAAATACCGAGTAATCCTTATAGAGTTTCTTGGTGATAACATCTTCGCTGCTGAGTGATTGATGTTTAATTTCCAGTGGCAGGTTTTTTGCCAGACTTTCGTACGACAGGCACAACCACAACCGTTTAAAATCATCGAACGTGAGGTTAAACAAGTCAAATTCAATAAAGTCTACCGCATTTTCAATATAAAAACGCAGCCGTTCAAAATTGGATGTAACAATGTAGCGGCAGTTCTTATGATTGTTTTTGTACCCGAAAGCCTGTGTTTCTATCTTTTTTAAATCCTGTGTCTTATGATCCTTTAGTTCAATAACCGCTACGATTTGATTATTGACGATAATAGCCGCATCAGCACTTTTGCTGTCGGTTTCATTTTTCTTTTCCCTGATAAGGTTGAAGTTGGGGTGTGGTTGAGCAGTATATCCCAATATATCAACAAATAAAGCCCTGATAAATTCGCCCTGATATTGCTCTTCAATTACTTCCAGTATATTTGCCTGAATAGCCGGATTGCCAAAATAAGCCAGGTATTTTTCATATATCGGGGTCAGGTTGGTATTTATCCCTGCTAAAAACTGACGTTCAACTTGTATTTGAAAAAGGGACATAAGTAAGTGGAACTAAATAATGTCGTACAATTCTTTGTGTTTCTTTGAGTCTTAGAGTCTTTGTGGCAATAATTTTCATGCCACTAAGACACAAAAACACTAAGTTTCACAAAGTAAAAAACAAAATCTCGAAAGGATTATCTAAACAATATAAATAGGACATTATATTCGTCCTACTACTTAGTATGGAGTTTAAATTAGACTAATTGGGATTCAGCGCGTTGTTTTAATTTCTGATAAAGTTATCGCATTTAGCTTTTTTACTATAATTCTACAAAATTATATAATTCTTTTTACATTCCGCATTTTCGGCTAAACTTTTTTCCATGACATACTTATTTTTTTATGCTGATAATTTTATCATATTGTTCAACCCACTCCGGGGTATTCCACTCTTCATTTAGTCTACATTCCTATTTCATTCCCGTCAAATTTTTATATCTCACCTATACACGATATAGATAGTATACACATTCGATATAAATACAATATATTTATTTAAATATATCATTTAAGTAATAAATTTATGTAAATTTTGTTTCGTACAAAAAAAATAATTACTTTTGTGATGTAAATGAAAAGAGAAGGAAAGGTTAATGGTCAGTGAACAGTTAGCAGTGAACAGTTATCAGCTATTAGCAAATTATCAAATTAGCACATTAATATTATGGCAATTATCAAAGGACCTATTCAAATGACAGGCAGTATCCGTGGGGTAAGTTTTTATACCCGGCGCGGAAGCGATAAAGTGATTATGCGCACCAAAGGGGGCGTAAGCAAGGAAAAAATGGCCAAAGCGCCACAGTATGAAAGTCTGCGGAAAAACCAAAAAGAATGGGGCGGTTGTACTAAATTCGGCTCCATGACACGCTATGCATTTGGCGGATTACACCGGTTAGCGGATTATAACCTCACTTCGGTACTCAATGGCATGGGTAAAAACCTGATGAAGCTGGACATAGAAAATGAAGTAGGATTGCGACGGTTGGAATTATCGAAGCACAAACAGGCATTGGAAGGATTTAATTTCAACCGGAATTATCCTTTCAACAGTGTGTTGCGGGTAGGGATAAACTGTGATGTTAGCCGTGAAACATTACAAACTAAAGTAAGTGTGCCAAGAATTAATACTGCCATTGATATTCAGAATATCCAACGTTTGCCTTATTTCAGGTTGATTGTTGTGTTGGGTACGGTGGCTGATTGGTATTTTGATGAAAACGAGCAAGCATATGTTCCGACAGTTTTGAGTCTGAATGGAGTCAGTCAGGTTTGTACAGGTACCTGGTGTCCTACACAGGGTGTTATTGCAGAACAAATTATTACCGTACAAATGGCAGGAAACGAACAAGCACTTCTTACCGGTGAGGTGAGTGTACTGGTGAGCATGGGCATTGAATTCGGAACAGTGGGTATCACCGGCGAACCGGTTGAAGTGAAATGGGCAGGATGCGGGAAGGTAATCGCAGTGAGATAGGTATTTGCTCGCTGCGTTCGCGTTATTTGCCCTGCCTGCCGCAGGCAAGTTCGCGATATTGATTGATATTTACTCCCGATGGTCGTGTTATTGATGGATATTTGTTCACTGGGTACTCGTTATTGATTGTTATACCAACTGTACATATAAAACATACCAATATGTTCTATATGTCTACTGTTGTTAATGCCGATGACTATGGTAGCGAAGTGGACATTCCGAGTATCGGAACAAACAAATAGGACAATAAGACGAACTTGTCCCGACTTGACGGGAGTCGAAATTGGGCAATATTGTTTGTTCAATCGGTATTATTGAAATTTATCGACAAATACGACCTGCAAAAAACCCTCGTTAAAAAACGAGGGTTAGATTGTGCCGATTGGGAATCGTCTTGATTCTTGGTTCTTATTACTTCGATAACATTTTCGAATATCTTCCTTCGGTTTTTAATAAGTCAATGGCCACTTTTAAATCTTTATCGGTTCGGAGTGAATACTGAATTTCACCTTTTTGGTAATAATATCGCTTGATAATTTCCATACTCAACAATTCAGAAATTTCAGCTTTGTTTTCCTCAATGCTTTTGGTCATATCAGGTACTAACTTAGCTTTTAAAGCTGCGAATTCATCTTTGGCTCGCTTATCCAATCCTTCATACTGAGCCATATCCAACAATTCTTTATAATATCGCTCTGTTTGAGTAGTATATGTAAATTTCTTTTCCACCAAATAATCCGTAAACGATTTAAAATCTTCGTCCGAAAGTTTAAAATCAAACGGAGAAGCTATAACCGAATGCTTTAGTACATATTGAGTGGCAAAATCGAAATACAAATTTTGTGCAAAGATATAATACGCTATATTCAATTTCCGATCATCTTTTGTCAGCGTATCCGGAATAATTCCACCGCCATCACGCACTTTACGTCCATTACGGGTTTTAAATTCAGAGGTTAAGCTGTCGGGGATATGACCTACACTGCCGTCATCATTCCTGTGACTGTAATCTATTGCCTGTATGCATCGACCGCTGGGGATATAATATTTGGCAGTAGTAACTTTCAGGTTTCCACCAAAAATGATAGGACGGATATTTTGTACCAGCCCTTTCCCAAAAGTCCTTTCTCCCACAATCACACCGCGGTCGAGGTCTTGAATAGAACCGGCTACAATTTCGGAAGCTGAAGCAGAAGAACGATTCGCTAAAATTACCAGTTTCATTTGAGGAAAAATCGGTTCAGAAGGAGTTTTATACGTTCTGTCGGCTTCTTTATTTTTCCCTTTTGTAGTCACCACGTCAGTTCCTTTTGGTACAAAATATCCAACAATTTTTACCGCTTCATCAATCAATCCGCCGCCGTTATTTCGGATATCCAATACCAATGATTCAATATGATTGTTCTTAACCATTTCGTTGACAGCACTTTTCAATTCGATTGCCGCACGATCGGTAAATTCGCTTAACATGACATAACCTACTTTGTCGGATACAATAGCTGAATATTTTACAGGATTTACCTGTATTTTCTCACGCTGAAATGTTTTTTCAATAACTTTTTTCTCTCCGGGTCTTTTCAATTTCAGTTTTATGATCGTATTGGGAGTTCCTTTCAGAAGAGAACTCACTTCATTAACTGACTTGTTTTCAATTTTTATGTCATCAACTTCCAGAATTACATCACCGGCACGAATACCGTTTCGTTGTGCTGGCATACCTTCGTAGGGCTCTGAAACAATGACTTCCTTACCACTTTTCATAATCATGGCTCCAATTCCGGCATATTCACCTGTGGTCATAAAAGTCAGATCTTCTGTTTCTTCTTCGGGCAAATAAACTGTATAGGGATCGAGTTTCTCGAGCATATTATCAATGCTGGTTTTCACCATTTTATCGTAGTTCAAGGTATCGACATAGAATAAATCCAGTTCCCGAAAGACGGAATTGAAAATAGTCAGGTTTTTGCTGATACGAAAACTGTGTTGTTGGGGGGTTGGAGTACAAAAAACAGTTGAAGTAATACAAATAAAAAAAATCGACAAATAAAAAGTTTTCTTCATATTGTAAGTATTTAAAAGTCCCCTTTAGGGGATTTAGGGGTTTTAAAGTTTCACATTTGGTGGCAAAAAAGCAGAAATATCTTTTCCGTACGAAATTAAATCACGTGCTACAGTGGACGAAATGTACGAATATTCAGATTCCGTCAGAAGAATAACCGTTTCTATTCCGGTCAGTTTACGATTAGCATCGGCAACCGTGCGTTCATATTCAAAATCACCGACCGAACGCAGCCCTCTCAATACAAAGTCAGCCTGAACCGAAAGAGCAAAATCAACTGTCAGACTATTGTAAGAAGCTACTTTTACCCGTGGTTCATCCTTGAATGCCTGTTGAATCATTTCCAACCTCTTATCTATCGTGAAAAGTGTTTTTTTCGATTGATTTAGTCCAATTCCAATGACAATTTCATCGAAAAATGTCAAACCACGCTGAACAATACTGTAATGACCGATAGTAAACGGATCAAAAGTTCCCGGGAAAATGGCTCGTTTCATGGTGTTTAATTTCAAGTTTGGAATAATCCTGTGTATAAAACGAAAATCTGGTAATAATACCGTTTGCACAAACAATATAGTCCAATTTCGACTTCGTCTCATTGATACTATTTGTTTGAAGCAACGGCATTAACCACAGTACAATTATAAAACAACCTTTGGGCTGTTTTATAATTACAGATGGTATAACAAGTGCAAAGATAGAAAAAGTTGACCTCAACTATTAAAAAACAATCTATTAAGTTTGATTTTTTTAGATTTTAGTACAATAATTCGTCATTATACTTATCTTTGTGATCTATAAAATGCTATCTTTCAATACTAATAATTCAGATTAATTATGCAGAAAAAGTCCGGATTCATATTATTTTTGTGTGGATGTTTCATTCAGTCGGTTTTAGGCGTAGAACCAATTTATTCATTCCCGATTCCTTCAAAAACTGAGTTTGCAGGGCAAACAATTTCACTGGAACGCTACGATATGCATGAACGATTTGACCGTGAACAAATCATCATCGCCTATAATCATTCGCTGAGTTTTTTAATTATTAAGCGGGCAAACCGTTATTTTCCTATCATTGAACCGGTTTTAAATGAAAATGGAATTCCGGATGACTTTAAGTATCTGGCAGTCATTGAAAGTAATTTGGACGCTCGCGCTGTTTCAGGAACTCAGGCAGCCGGACTTTGGCAATTAATGCCAAAAACGGCTCAACAATTTGGATTGGAAGTGAATGATGAAGTAGATGAGCGGTATAATATTGAAAAATCGACCGAAGCAGCTTGCCGGTATTTCAAAAGCGCCTATGCAAAATATAAAAGCTGGTCAATGGTAGCTGCTTCGTACAATGCCGGTATGGGAAGAATCTCGGAAGAAAAAGAAAATCAGCAGGTTAACGATGCATTTGATATGTTATTGAATTCGGAAACCAGTCGTTACATTTTCCGGATTTTAGCCATGAAACAATTTCTTGAAAACCCGAAAGCATTTGGTTATACTATTGAACATGATCAGTTTTATCAAACAATTCGTACCAAAACCATTATTATAAAGGAACCTGTAGCCGATTGGACAGTTTGGGCAGCACAATATGGAATCAGCTATGCTCAATTGAAAGACTTTAATAGCTGGCTTCGCGATCGAAAATTGACAAATCCAACAGGAAAAGAATATGTTTTACAAATCCCCGAAAAAGAAGATTTCATATTCAATAGCTCTAAAATAAAAATTCACAACCCAATGTGGGTTACATTTTAATTTCATATTTTAAACTAAATGTAATCTTTCTACGTTTTGATATAAGGTCATCTCATTTGAATTTATAATTCTAAAAAAATATTTGTATGAAAAAATTCATTATTGCAGCAGTACTTCTGCTGAGTGTTTCTTTTACTTATGCACAATTTAATTTTGGGATCAAAGCGGGATACAATTCTTCGCTTTCGTTTAGTAATGTAAATTCGGTAGTAACCGGGGCATATAATTTAGACAATGTAAAAGCTGAAGTGTGGAACAATTTTCAGGCAGGTGTTTTTGCACGCATTGGCTTTAATAAAGTATATTTTCAACCTGAATTACTTTATTCAATCCAGAAAAAAGATTATACTTTGACACTGAATGATGCCGTTAATAAAAATGTTTCAGTCGATAAACTTGTCAATATCAGCACTGTTGACGTTCCATTATTACTGGGATACAAAATATTGGATTTGAAGATATTGAATGTTCGTGCTTTTGCGGGTCCAAAACTTCGTTTCGATGCAGGTTCTACTCTTGGATATACCAAGCTGACCGGAGGAAATTTCGATGCAAATTCTTTACTTTCTGATGCTAAAAAAGCTCAGTTAGGTCTTGATATGGGAGTTGGCGTTGATTTACTAATGTTGACTTTAGATGTTCGTTATAATTTAATCGGCAACATGTACGATGCCAAATTATCCGACTTTAATTTACCTTCCAACACTTTAGTAATTTCATTGGGTTGGAAGATATTTTGATTTTCAATAAATTAATATAAAACAAGAAGCAGTCTCAATTTATTTTGAGACTGCTTCATTGTGAAAATATATTTATTTAAGTTTTTAGAACCGATAACGGGCACTTAAACAAATTCCATCATAAGATCCCCAAAATGCCGGAATTATAAAAATTCCCGGCCGATAATCTAAAGAAAGTTGCAAGGGGATATTGAAATTATATTCAATACCAATTTGTCCCAGAATTCCAATTCCTAAAGAATTTAAAGTAGAAGAGTAATGATAAGAACCCAAACCGGCTCCGACTCCCGCATACCATTTAAAACCCGGAGATGATTCAGATATGTTCCAAACCCATTGATAAACTCCACTCAGACCAAAACCATAATAATTCCAACCAAGATCCAACTCCAAACGATTGACATTTCCAAGAGGTTGTTGGTAAGAAAGTTCTGCTCCATAACCTAAACGTAGACCAATAGCTTTACTATCGGCTTGTGCAGTTAAAGCACTTACAAAACTTAATGCTAATGCTAGCGTCAAAATAGTTTTTTTCATACATTTATTTTTAAAATTAATAATATAACTATACTTTCATAATATTTTAAAGTTTATAACAAAATAGGTTAATCAATTGTTCAAAAAAAAATATAATTCGTTATTTCTTCTGTTCGAATCATAAAAATCCGGCGAATGAGATGGACAAAGTGTTTTTGTTATCCACTTGATTTACTTCAAAAATAATCCTTACTTTTTTATTGACGAAAATAATTATCTTTGCAGATAATTGATGCTTAAAATATTTTCTTTCATGAAAAAATTGGTTTTTGCTACCAATAACGCACATAAACTGGCGGAAGTCAAAGCTATACTTGAACCCGGGTTTTCTATCATCAGTTTAGCAGATTTAGATTGTGAAGATGATATTCCCGAAACGGGTGAAACACTTGAAAAAAATGCTTTATTGAAAGCGAACTATATTCACACAAAATTTGGAATCGATTGTTTTGCCGATGACACCGGATTGGAAGTTGAAGCATTAGATGGAGAACCGGGTGTTTTTTCGGCACGCTATGCCGGTGACAATCACAATTCATACAATAACATGTGTAAGGTTCTTAAACTGTTGAGTAACTCTCAAAACAGAAAAGCCTGTTTTCGAACAGTTATTGCCTTAATTCAAGGGGAAGAAACAAAATTCTTTGAAGGAAGAATTGATGGGACTATAGCAATCCAACCTCGCGGAAAAAGTGGATTTGGTTATGACCCGATTTTTGTACCTGACGGTTATGTGGTAAGTTTTGCCCAACTTAGTGCTGAGGAAAAAAATCAAATCAGCCACAGGGCTTTAGCTGTAAAAAAACTGGTTGCTTATTTGCAACATTAATTTTAAATTTTAATCATTCAAAACCCTGTTTATTAGTATTTTAAACAAAACATTAGTAATACATGATTTTCTTCAAATGAAATAAATTAAATGTAATTGAGTTTTATTAATTTGAACAAAAATTTTTATACGTATTTTTAGCATATTATCGAATTATATGAATAAACGAATATTTTTCATAGCTGTTTTAACGGTCATTTTCTCCTTGACTTCAATAGCACAAGTAGCAATGGGCAAATGGCACACGCATTTTGCCTATAATAACGTATCTCAAATTGCTCAATCAGCTAATAAAATTTACGCAGTAAGTGAAGGTGCTCTATTTTCGATTGACAAGCAAGACGGAGGCATGGAGTTTTACAGTAAAATAAGTGGACTGAACGGCTCCAATATCTCGCGTATTGAATATGATTCTGCAAATCAAGAGCTTCTATTAATTTACTCAAATGGGAATATTGACATAATGAGCGCCGGAGGTGTTACCAATATTCCTGATTTGTATAATAAACAAATGAGTTCAAGCAAGGATGTAAATGATATCCAGTTTTATCAAAACAAAGCCTATTTATCTTGTAATTTTGGTTTAGTCGTGTTGAATATGCAAAAAAAAGAAGTTGCTGATACATATTATATCGGCCCGAATGCATCGGAAGTTAAAGTGCTGAATAATACAATTAATAATGGCATTATTTATGCTTTAACAACTTCAACTATTTATCAGGCATCAGTATCTGAAACTCATTTGGTAAATTTTGAATTCTGGTCAGCTACAACCGGATTACCAGGCAGTGGAAACTTCCAAAAAATAGCTTCTTTTGCCGGACAACTCATTTTGCTGCGTGGTGGAAAGCTATTTAAACAAGGTAGTAATAATTTGTGGACACCATTTTTGTCAGATATAACTGCAACAACCTTCAATGTTTCCAATGGCAGTATGCATGTTTTTGCTAACAATGCAGTTTATCTAATCGATAATCAATTTAATAGTAAAACCGTAAGTGATATAGGTACAATAACCGATGCTGAATATGATTCTGAAAATAATACTTATTATTTTGCCGGCAATGCTTTGGGTGTAATCTCTTACAAACAAACCGGTACTGAAACACCAATAATAAATTACTTCAAACCGGCAGGACCCGCAGTGAATATGCCATGGGATATGACATTTGCCGGACAAAAATTATTTGTAGTTCCGGGGGGGCGTGGCGCTGCTCAATACCTGAGAGAAGGCGTAGTAATGATGTTTGAAAATGGAGTTTGGACCAATATCCCGGCAAAATCAATTCAAAGTCAGACAGGTCAACGAGTTCTAGACTTTATGAATGTAGCTGTTGATCCAACTGACAATAAACATTTCTTTGTAACGTCTTATGGAACTGGGCTTTACGAATTCAAAAACAATTTATTTTCGACTTTGTATAACGAAACAAATAGTACTATTAAATCAATTTTCCCGGGAGATCCATTGTATATGCGTCTGGATGGAGCTATTTTCGATCAACAAGGTAATTTAATATTGTGTAACATGAATGTGGGAAACGGATTAAAAGTACATTTAGCAAATGGAACATGGACACAGCTTAATTATCCATGTACTAATGACATGGCAACTCTGGGGAAAATAATGATATCAAATCAAAACCCCAATCAGAAGTGGATACCGTCGGTTAGGTATACTCCCGGATTGGCGATTTTCGATGATAATGGTACCATTACTGATCAGTCAGACGATAAATCAGTTTTTATATCCACATTTACTTATCCTGAAATTGACAACAATGGTCAAACACAATTAACTAATATTTATCCCAATACGGTTTCTACAATTGTTCAGGATAAAAATGGAGTTATTTGGGTTGGAACTGATATGGGACCATTTCTTTTTAACAATTTATCAAAAGTATATGATGCAGATTATACCTGTTCAAGAGTAAAAATACCACGATATGATAGCACTAATTTGGCTGATTATTTACTGGTTAATGAGAATATTCAGGCAATTGCTGTTGATGGCGCCAACCGGAAATGGATTGGAACAAAATCATCAGGGGTTTATTTGATGTCTGAAAACGGGCAGCAAACGATTCAACAATTTACTGTTTCAAATAGTCCATTACTATCAAATAATATAGTGTCAATTGCAATAAATCCTCAGACTGGAGAAGTTTTCTTTGGAACCGATCAAGGACTTGTTTCTTATCAAAGTGATGCGAGTGAAGCAGGAAGTTCATTTAACAATGTGTATGCTTATCCAAATCCGGTACGTCAAGGATATAACGGCGTTATCACTATTACCGGTTTAATGGCAAATACGCAAGTGAAAATTACCGATATTAATGGAAACTTGGTTTCAGAAACCATTTCGAATGGGAGTTTAGCAATTTGGGATGGTAAAGATGTGCATGGGAGAAGAGTTAGTACTGGAGTTTATCTTGCAATTTGTGTCAATTCAGATGGTACTCAAAACACAATAACCAAAATTCTATTTATCAATTAGTCGAACTGATAGATTTCATTTAAACACAGAATATAATGAATCAGATTCAACGAGCTCTATTTCTGTCAATAAACAGTTTGTTTGTAGCAAAATATACAGCTCGCCTTGGTTTTAATCCTTGTCTAACTGTCTTAATTTATTGTTTGATTATCGTTTTTGTTTTTTGGTTAATTGACAAGAAAATCAAACTCGTTAATAATAAGAATACAAAGTTTTTATTTCTTTTTTTGTTTATATTTCTTCTTTCAGCAATTCTTTGTTTAAATTACCTTATTGATCCGCTCAAACTTCAGGTTGATAGGTGGTCGGCAATTCACAATTTTATTCACAATCTTTTTCAGGGAATCTACCCGTATTCTGCCCATACTCATTTGGGTGGTTATGGTTCGCCGTTTCCTATTTGGCAGTTTTTTCATATTCCATTTTACTTATTGGGAAATGTAGGATTAGCAATGTTTTTTTCCATTTTTGTTTTGGGAATTTTTCTGATTTGGTATTTCGAAAATTATCTTCAAGTTTTAATATTCTTTATTTTGCTAACTATTTCGCCCGCTTTTTGGTACGAAGTTGCAGTTCGAAGTGATTTATTATATAATTTCATTTATTGTTATATTGTTATTGCATTTTTATATAAGAAAAATTATTCAATTCAATATCATGCACTTGCTTTAGGTGTTTGTTGTGGATTAATTCTTTCAACACGACTTTCCGTCTTGATACCTTTTGCAATTTATTTATTGCCTGGATTTCTGTCATCCAATTTAAAAAACAAAACAATTTTTATTTTAAGTTCTATATTCATTTTTGTATTCACATTTTTACCTTTTATTTTTTGGGATTTTCATTCTTTACTTTTCTTTAAATATAACCCATTTGTTTTGCAAACCCGACAAGGTTCAATAATTGAAGTAATTATATTATTATCAATGATTTATTATTTTTCAATAAATTGGAAAAATGATTTAACTTTGTGCTTTTCTTTCATGGCAATTACAATTGTGGTCTTCGTTTCGACAACTTTCTTCCATAGAATGGTTTCAGAGAATTTCGCAAACAATTTGTTTAGTTCAAGTTTTGATATTACTTATTTTTCAATGGCTTTGCCGTTTGTGATTATAGCACTTACAACAGTTCGCCAAAAATATTCTCTGAAATGAAAAATCGCCTTAACTCCAATCAAATATTTCTAAGTATTTCATTTCTTGTTTACGGAATTCTGACAATTATTTGTTGGAATAACGGTTATTTTGGGGATAATATTCAACTTACATCAATTGAAGCTCATTGGTATTACTTGACAGATTTTAAGACGTTTTTGATTCCAAAATCTGCGCCGGAATTTGGAATTTATGGGACTGGAGCTCCTCCAACTTTACCATTGATTACAGCTTTTTTATGGAAGTTTATTGGTTATAAAATTTGGGTTTCTCATGCCTTTATTGCTTTGTGGGCTATTGTTTTGATTTTCAATCTTCAAAAATTGCTAAACAGATTTTTCTCTGCAAGTAATAAAGGTTGGGTTTCATTTATAATATTAATGGAAACATCGGTTTTGACCCAATTTGCTATTGCTGCACCTGATTTTATTTTATTTACAGCTTTAATCATCTCGCTTAGAGGAATATTTGAAAAAAATTCTTATTTATTGTTTATCGGATTTCTCTTTTTAATGACAATAAGTACCAGAGGGTTTTTTACTGGATGTATATTGGTTTTTGTACATTTTATTTTCTATTTTATTGAAAAAAAGGAATTTGCGACTCGTTCAATACTAAAGACATTTCTGCCATATTTACCTACATTTTTATTGATGGCAATATACATTTATTATTATATTGCAACACAAGGTTGGTTTTTTTCTAATTCTAAATTTTCAGAAGCTCAAAAAGCACCCAATAGTATAATATTCATTTTGAAACACTTATGCGATTTATGCTTGCGATTGATTGAAAATGGGAGGATATTAATTTGGATTATTTCATTTTACGTAATCTGGAAAACATATAAAAAAAATCTCAAAATCTCAGCCTTGTATAAATTCATTTCAATCTTCTTTTTATTGTTGACAACTTTATATTTATCATTTGTATTTCTAACTAAAATGCCTTTCTTGACACGATATTTCATGCCTCACATATTTCTATTGACATTATTTACGGTTGATGGATTGACAAAATTAGTCAACAAGAATAAAGTTAAATATTTTTTTATATTGATCTTGTGTTTTGAACTGACTGGACATTTTTGGATTTACCCTGAAAAGATTACTAAAATATGGGATAGTACTTTGGCTCATTTACCTTATTACTCGCTGCGAGACAAATGTTTTAACTATATTGATCAACAGAAAATTGATTATAAAGATATTTCTGCAGGCTTTTGTCTTTACGATAATAGGCAATTCGTCGAGTTAAAAAAATCAAAGAAAATAGTTGGAAAAAATAATGAAAACAAGTATTTCATTTATTCAAACATATCAAATGTGCCAGATGATTGGATTGATGAATTTAATAATAAAAATCTTTGGAAGCCAATAAAATCTTTTAAACAAGGGTTTGTCTTTATAACTATTTATGAAAATTTAAAATACAAAAAACATGACTCCAATAAAATCTGAAGATTATTTTCACTCACTTCCGGAAAATCTAAACTGTGCTCAAGCTATTCTGAAAGGATTTCAAAAGGAGTTTGATATTACCGATCAGGAAATTGAAGAATACCGTGCCTGGGGTGGCGGACGTGCCGAAGGAGGAATGTGTGGCGCTTTGTTTGCTGCAGAACGCTTGCTCCGTCAGATTGGAAAAAAGTCAGTGGTTGAAGAGTTCAACAAAAAAGCAGGTGGATTATTATGTTCCGAAATTAAGGAAAAACAGTTCACCTGCACCAAATATGTTCGCATCGCTGATGAACTGGTTAAGAAAAATCTATAGAAAACAGCTACAATAAACTATTTTCTATTTATCAGATTCATAAATTCTTCACGTGTTTTAGCTTGTTCAAAAACGCCTGTAAAGTCGGAAGTAGTAGTAATGGAATGTTGTTTTTGCACGCCACGCATTTGCATGCAAAGGTGCTGAGCTTCGATGATTACCATAACGCCCATTGGATTCAGCGTTTTCTGAATACATTCCTTTATCTGTGTGGTCATACGTTCCTGAACCTGCATACGGCGGGCAAAAACTTCAACAATGCGGGCAATTTTACTCAATCCCGTGATTTGTTTGTTAGGAATATATGCCACGTGCGCTTTGCCAAAAAATGGTAACATGTGATGTTCGCATATAGAATAAAAATCAATATCTTTCACGATCACCATTTGACGATAATTCTCGGTAAACATGGCCGATTTGATAACTTCCTCTGGATTTTGTTCGTATCCTTGCATCAAAAATTGCATGGCTTTTGAAACTCGTTCAGGCGTTTTAAGCAATCCTTCACGATTTACATTCTCACCTAAAAGTTCAATTATCTGATGGTAATGTTCAGCAATTTTGGCAGTTTTTTCAGCATCGAACTGAACTGGTTGATTTATATTAAAGTCCATCATACATTTATTTTAGGGAAGAAATAACAATTTGTTCCGGGACAATATAAATCTCACTTTTCATGATCGGGAAAGAATCAATTAATTGACTCTTAAAAACTTGTGCTTCAGATTTTGATTTAAAATCACCTACCCGCACTTTCCAGAAAGGTGAAGTATAATTTACATAAACAGCTAGATCAGGGAATGCTTCCTGAATCTGTTTTTCAATATTAAAAGCTTTGTTTTTAGCAGTTTGCTGCACATTACTCGAAAAAACCTGCACACGAAAACCATTTGTGGTTGTTTGATTCGTAAATTTTTTGTTTGCCAACAAGGTTTCAATTCGTTTATCCTGATGAATTCTAACTGTGGCGTGAGTAACAGAGTCAGGGGTAGAAAGAACTTCAAATATATTGTTTTTTTTCGAATCCTGATTTTTCTGTGCCTGTAATTGCCAGCCAATCAGTAACAAAATTACAATAATAGGATAATATTTACTTCTCATTATGTTGAATTTTTAGGCTGCAAAGTTATATAAATGTTACCATTTAATTGGCAGAAATTACTAATTTATTAAATAAATGTTTTGTAAGTTACTAATTATCAAATTTTCTGACAATTATTCATTGTTAATTAATCGATATTCAATCCTTAATGCTTATCTTTGCTTTAGTTTTAATCTTTCGAATCATGACCAAATCAAAAACAGTACTAATTGTTGCCGGAGGAAAAGGTGAGCGTATGAGCACCGATATTCCCAAGCAATTTCTTGAAATACACGGAAAACCGATTCTGATGCACACGTTGGAAGTATTTCGACGTTACGATGATGGCATTCAATTAATTCTTGTACTTCCTGAAATACAGATAAATTTTTGGAAGGAACTTTGCAAAAAACATGCCTTTCAGCTTTCTCATCAAATTGTAGCAGGCGGACAAACCCGTTTCCAATCGGTAAAAAACGGACTGGTAGCTGTAAAAGATTCAGGTTTAGTGGCGATTCATGATGGTGTTCGTCCTTTGGTAAGTATGGAAACCATTGCTCATTGTTTCGACGAAGCAGAAAAACACGGTGCCGCCATTCCGGTGGTTGATTTGGTGGAAAGTCTCCGACAATTGACTGATAACGGAAGCCAATCGGTCAACAGAAATACCTTTAAATTGGTTCAAACCCCACAGGTTTTTGATAGTGAAATGCTGAAAAAAGCATACGAACAGGATTTTTCCCCATTATTTACCGATGATGCTTCCGTAGTGGAAGCTATTGGAATAAAAATTCATTTGGTAGAAGGAAACAGAGAGAATATCAAAATCACAACAAGATTTGATTTGGAAATGGCGGAAACGTTACTCAAATTTGAAGATTTGAAGATTTGAAGACTTTATGGATTCAAAAACAACTAATATTCAATGGCTTGATTCCCTTCGTGCTTTAGCTTTGCTGGGTGTAATAATCATTCATATTTCCTCCCCGTTAGTTAATATGACTTACGGCAAAAATATACACTATTGGTGGATAGGAAATGTGGTGGATAGTGCTGTTCGGTTTGCAGTTCCGTTATTTTTAATGTTGAGCGGTGCCACTTTGCTGGGAAAAGAATACAAATTGAGCGATTTTTACAAAAGAAGATTTTCACGTGTGTTGGTTCCTTTTCTGTTTTGGATGGTAGTTTATTGGGTTTACAGGTGGACGACACTTGCACCCAAAGTGCAACCACATGATTTTTCGGCAATTTGGAATTGGGCAACCGGCTTATTTCTGAAAGAAGGCATTTCCAAACATTTTTGGTATGTTTACATGATTTTGTTTATATATCTTTTTGTACCGTTTTTGGGAAAAGGGTTACGTAAATTAAACAGGTCTGCAATTTCTAATATCTTGTTACTGTGGGTTATACTTACTTTTACGTTTAAATCTGTTCCGCTCAATATGTACGGTTGGTCAGGTGATTACGGAAGTAAATTGTTGGGTTACTTTTTATATTCCGGTTTTTTGGTACTGGGTTTTTATCTGGCGAAATTGCCGGTTTATTCAAATAAAATTCGCTTTTCGGCAGCAGCAATTTTTATATTAAGTGTTTTAGTTTCGGCAGTTTCGACTTATTTTTTTAGTCAAAAAACACATAAGCTCGACTTAAGCATGTATAGTTATTTGTCGATAAATACGATTATTCAGTCGATTGCGATTTTTATGTGGATAAAAGATTCTTCAATTAAAAACAAACTCATTTCACTGATTCAAACCAATATAAGCAATTATAGCTATGGCATTTATCTGGTGCACATACTGGTTATCAGCTTTTTATTCGATAAAGGCATTTACTGGAAATTTGCACATCCGTTACTTTCATTACCATTACTGACATTCATAGTGCTCGTCTGCTCTTTTGGGATTATTTTTGTGTTGAGGAAAATTCCGGGAGGAAAATATATTTCTGGTTAAAATAAAATGGATTTATCGTATCAAGACATAAAATATCTGCCCGGTGTAGGACCGAAAAAGGCGGATTTGTTCGACAAAGAACTCGGCATTCGTACGGCTGAAGATTTGTTGCGGCATTATCCGTACAAATATGTCGATAGGAGTCGGTTCTATTATCTGCATGAAATTTCGGAAGAAATGCCGTTTGTTCAGGTAAAAGGGCAGATTATCCGCTTCGAAAAAGTGGGCGAAGGTCGCAATCAACGGTTGACAGCCATTTTTACGGACGGTCATGAAACGATAGAACTGGTTTGGTTCAAAGGCGTGAAATGGGTGCTGGACAAATACAAAACCGGCATTCAATATGTGGTTTTTGGCAAGCCGTCGCCTTTCAACGGACGGTTTAATATTGTTCATCCTGAAATTGAACTGGCTTCGCAACTGCCACCGCCTGAACAAATGGGATTGCAGCCGTTTTACAATACATCGGAGAAAATGAAAAGTAATTTTCTGAACTCCAAAACAATTCAGAAAATCATTTTTCCGTTGATTCAAAATATTAAAAGCGGAATTCCGGAAACGCTTCCGGCTTATTTATTGAAGAAATTTGCGTTGATGAATCTGACAGAATCTTTGATAAATGTGCATTTTCCAAAAAATGCTGATGTGCTCAAAAAAGCAAGACAAAGACTTAAATTTGAAGAACTGTTTTATATCCAGCTCAACATTCTCCAGCAAACCAAGTGGCGCGATCAACATTTCAAAGGCTTTGTTTTTGGACATATCGGTCATTTCTTCAATACTTTTTTCAACCATTATTTACCGTTTGAATTAACCGGAGCACAAAAACGTGTTTTGCGTGAAATTCGGATTGATGTTGCTTCCGGCAGACAAATGAACCGATTGTTGCAAGGCGATGTGGGAAGCGGAAAAACGCTGGTGGCTTTAATGGCAATGCTCATGGCAATTGATAATGGTTTTCAGGCTTGCATCATGGCTCCCACAGAAATTTTGGCAAATCAGCATTTTGCAAGTTTGAAAGAATTTTTGGGTGATTTGGGTGTGAATGTTTCTTTGCTCACCGGTTCCACCCGACCAAAAGATCGAGTGGTACTTCATGAAAAACTCCGAAGCGGTCAGTTGAATATTCTGATTGGAACACATGCCCTCATTGAAGATACTGTTCAATTTGCCAACCTTGGTTTAGTGGTTATCGATGAGCAGCATCGCTTTGGCGTGGAGCAACGTTCCAAACTTTGGAAAAAAAACGATCAATTGCCGCATATTTTGGTTATGACTGCCACACCTATTCCCCGCACACTGGCAATGACCGTTTATGGTGATTTAAGTATTTCGGTGATTGATGAACTGCCTCCGGGACGAAAACCAATTCAAACCTACCATTATTACGAAAATAAAAGGCAAGGATTGAATCAGTTCATTGCCAAACAAGTGGAAGCAGGACGTCAGATTTACATTGTTTATCCACTCATTCAGGAATCGGAAAAAATAGATTTGCAAAATCTTGAAACAGGTTTTGAATATATGTGTGAAGTTTTTCCTCATTATAAAATCAACATGGTTCACGGGAAGTTGAAGGCGGCCGAGAAAGAACATCAAATGCAGAAATTTGTTTCGGGCGAAACTCAGATACTGGTTGCCACAACGGTGATTGAAGTGGGAGTAAATGTTCCGAACGCTTCGGTGATGGTGATTGAAAGTGCACAAAGGTTTGGTTTGTCGCAGTTGCATCAGTTGCGCGGACGGGTTGGACGTGGAGCGGAGCAATCTTTTTGTATTTTGCTAACCAATTATAAATTAGGCCCCAACACCCGGAAACGTATGGAAATCATGGTGCGAACCAATGATGGATTTGAAATTTCGGAAGCTGACCTGAGACTTCGTGGTCCCGGCGACCTCGAAGGAACGCAACAAAGCGGTTTACCTTTTGATTTGAAAATAGCCAACCTGGCGCAAGATGGGAAAATGTTGGAAATTGCCCGGAATGCAGCTTTGGAGATTCTCAACACAGACCCGCAACTTGAACAAAACGAAAATAGGGTCATGGCTAATCAATTAAGAAAGATGAAGACAAATACCTTAAATTGGGGTTCTATAAGTTAAGAATATGGAATTTGTTTTGACCGCTACGGGCATTTCTTTAATTTTGGACAGCAATAATAAAAAAAGTACATTATTTTGAACCAATAATATGGAGAAGACACTTGTAATTATTAAACCCGGAGCTATTCAACGAGGCTTGATTGGTGAGGTTATTCACCGTTTTGAACGTAAAGGCATCCAATTATGTGGTATTAAAATGTTGCAGTTGACAGATGAAATCTTAACTGAACATTATGCCCATTTGGCTCAACGTTCGTTTTTTAAACGAATTAAAGATTCTATGATGATTACTCCGGTGATTGTTTGTTGTTTAAAAGGGTTTGATGTTGTGAATATTGTACACGAAATGGCAGGGAAAACCAACGGACGTGAAGCGGCTTTCGGAACCATTCGCGGTGATTTCAGCATGAGTATTCAGGAAAATATTATTCATACATCTGATACAGTCGAAAATGCCGAAGTCGAATTAGTTCGCTTTTTTAGTGAAACAGAAATTTTTGAGTTCGACCAATACAATCTGAATTTTTTATACGCCAACGACGAAATTTAATCAATTACCAATTAACTAATTTCCAATTATCAATTAATAAAGGAATGATTGAAAATTGATTCATCGAAAATTAAAACAAATGCCCATTTCCCTCAAACAATATCTCCCTTTAATTACTTTCTTTCTCTCAATTTTTGGGGGTTATTCTCAACAAACAAATTTTTCATTAATTCCGAAAAAAGATACGGTCAACATTTACAAGGAAATGTTGAACGATCAATCGGATGACTTAATGGAAAATCATCCAGCTGAAGATATTTACAACAATATTTGGACAAGCGACCATGTAAATCCGTATAAAATACCAATTGACAGCATGCCGGATTCGGTTAGGATTGATTGTTCTAACTTTTTCGTTCCGGTTCGCGGTGAAGTTACTTCGGTATTTGGTCCACGTCGCTATCGCTTTCATTTTGGAATTGATTTACGATTGAAAGTGGGTGATTCGGTACGTTGTGCTTTTTCCGGTAAAGTCAGGATTATCGATTATGAAGGTCGTGGATATGGAAATTATATTGTTATTCGTCACGATAATGGTCTGGAAACGGTTTATGCACACCTTTCTGCTGTTTTAGTCGCTCTCAATCAGAATATTAAAGCCGGCGAGTTGATTGCTTTCGGAGGAAATACAGGACATTCTACCGGCCCTCATCTCCATTTTGAAACGCGCTACATTGGAAATGCCATAAATCCGGCTCACATAATTGATTTCAACACCGGACTGGTACATACAAAAACCTATTTACTGACCAAAAAGAATGCCTTCTACTATCAGCATGAGGTAAAATTACTTGCCTCGGCCAAATATTACAAAGTTCGCAGAGGGGATACGTTGAAGAAAGTTGCAGCCCGAAACGGTACCAGTGTTAAAGCCCTTTGCCACCTGAATGGTCTTAAAGCTAAAGCCAGACTGAAAAAGGGACAACGGATAAGGATTAGATAAAAAGTCTATAGTTTATAGTCTATAGTTTATAAAAATAAAGCCGTTTTCAAATGATTGAAAACGGCTTTATTATGAATTAATATCTGTAATGTTCCGGTTTGTAAGGTCCATTTGCATCAACCCCAATATAAGCGGCTTGTTCAGGTGTCAGAACCGTAAGTTTCACTCCAAGTTGATCGAGATGCAAACGTGCCACTTCTTCGTCCAAATATTTTGGCAAACGATACACATCAACTGCATAATCCTTCGTGAATAATTCAATTTGAGCCAACGTTTGGTTGGTAAACGAATTACTCATAACAAACGAAGGATGACCGGTTGCACAACCTAAATTCACCAAACGACCATCAGCCAACAATAATATGCTGTGCCCATCAGGAAAAACATATTTATCAACCTGAGGTTTTATGTTCACCAGCTTAATTCCCGGATATTTTTTCAATTTTTCAACCTGAATTTCATTATCGAAGTGACCGATATTACAAATGATAGCGCCATCTTTCATTTTTTCAATATGTTCGATACGGATAATGTCTTTGTTTCCGGTAGTTGTAACATACACATTTCCTTCAGCCAATGCATTTTCAACAGTTGTAACTTTGAAACCTTCCATCGAAGCCTGCAGCGCACAAATCGGGTCAATTTCAGTTACAATAACACGAGCGCCGTAAGCCAACATCGATTTGGCACAACCTTTACCCACGTCGCCATAACCGCAAACAACCACTACTTTACCGGCTAACATAATGTCGGTAGCGCGTTTGATTCCGTCAGCCAACGATTCACGACAACCGTACAGGTTATCAAATTTCGATTTAGTCACCGAGTCGTTTACATTGAAAGCCGGGAATAACAATGAACCTTCATCCAACATTTGATATAAGCGGTGAACTCCGGTAGTAGTTTCTTCCGAAACGCCACGAATTTCGGGAATCATACGAGTCCAAATACCGTTTTCTTCTTTCAACACTTTTTTCAAAATGGCATAAAGCAAACGTTCATCATCTCCGTCAGCTGGTTTATCAAGAACTTTTGCATCTTTTTCAGCAGCAACTCCCACGTGAATCATCATGGTTGCATCGCCACCGTCATCCACAATCACATTCGGACCTTTATGACCTTCGAAAGTCAATGCTTGTAGCGTACACCACCAATATTCTTCCAAGGTTTCGCCTTTCCATGCAAAAACAGGAACTCCGGCTGCAGCTATCGCAGCCGCAGCGTGATCTTGTGTAGAGTAGATATTGCAACTGCACCAACGCACTTCAGCACCGAGTTCAACCAAGGTTTCGATTAGCACGGCAGTTTGAATGGTCATGTGAAGCGAACCCATTATGCGGGCTCCTTTCAGTGGTTTTTGTTTTCCGTATTTTGCCCTTAATGCCATTAAGCCAGGCATTTCTTTTTCAGCTAATTCTATTTCTTTGCGACCAAAGTCGGCCAATGACAAATCAGCAACTTTATAAGATAACGTGCTGAATAATTGGGTTGTATTCATATCTGATTTTATGTGTTTGATTTTTATTTAAAATCGGGAGTGCAAAGATACAACAAACTAATTAAAAATGAATAATGAGTAATTCATAATTAAGAATTCTTGTTGCAATTGCTTACCTTTGTTTTTTGTTCTTTGTTCTTTATTAGTACTTAAAATGCTTGCTATATGTTTGTCGATATTCACACCCATAATCAAGTGCCATCTGGGTTTCATACGATTCGGAATCTGACTTTTACCGAAGCAGAAAAGATATTCAATTCCAAAGACAAAGGTTATTTTTCAGTTGGATTTCATCCATGTCATGCAAATGTTTTCACAACCGAATCGATGTCAATACTTGAAAAGTGGGCAACTGATAGCCGCTTGGTTAGTATTGGTGAATGCGGTTTAGATAAAAACAGTCCTGTTTCACTCGACAAGCAGTTATTCGTTTTTGAACAACAGATTTTACTTTCTGAAAAAGTTAAAAAGACGTTGATCATTCATTGCGTCAGATGCTTCAACGAACTTTTTGAATTAAAAAAGAAGCTCAATCCGCACCAACTTTGGATAATTCATGGCTTTCGTGGAAAACCCGAACTGGCAAAACAAGCACTGAAAGCCGGTTGTGCGTTGTCATTTGGTGAACATTTTAATTCACAAAGTGTTCACCTCACTCCTATCGATAAACTATTCGTTGAAACTGATGAAAGTCTATTGCCAATTTATGAAGTTTATCGTCAAATTGCTTTGGCTAAGAATGTTAGTCCTGAAAGTCTGACAGCCGGTGAATTGTTTTTTTCAAAAGATGAATCTTAACTTTCAATAAAATTTCAGTGACTAAACAATTATTCATTGTTTGTTATTCATTTTTAATTAGTTATTATTGTATCTTTGCGTTCGTATTAAAATTAACATTGAAATGAAGAAAATTATTTTTTCCCTGCTCATTTGTACTCTAACTCCTTTAATATACGCACAAGGTTTCTCGTTGATGCAACAACGCAAACTGTCGAATGCAATTTCGGTAATTTCAAGTATGTATGTTGATAGTATTAACGAAAAAAAATTAGTTGAAACCGCTTTGAATTCGATACTTAAAGAGTTAGACCCACATTCGGTATACATTCCAAAAGAAGAAGTGGAACGCGCAAATGAGCCGCTACAAGGAAGTTTCGAAGGTGTTGGAATCCAGTTTCAGCTTATGGAAGATACATTTTTAGTGGTTCAAACCATTTCGGGTTGTCCGGCAGAGAAAGTGGGCATTCATCCCGGTGACCGTATTATCTTCATTAATAACGAATTAGTTGCGGGTGTAAAATTACAAAATTCCGATCTTTTCAAGCGCTTACGTGGGCCAAGAGGAACAGAAGTAACCGTTAAAATCCGTCGTGGTGGGAAACCTGAATTGATTGAGTTTAAAATTATACGCGATAAAATTCCGCTCTACAGCGTTGATGCCACATATATGATTGGCAAAGATATTGGTTACATTAAAATCAATAATTTTGGAACTTCGACCGTTCAGGAATTTGAAAAAGCATTCACAACGCTTCAAAAGAAAGGAATGAAAAGCCTGATTCTTAGTCTGCAAGGCAATGGTGGTGGTTATTTAAGCGCCGCAATTGAATTGGCTGATGAATTCCTCTCGAAAAACAAATTAATTGTTTATACACAAGGACTGAATCAACCAAAAACTATTGCCACTGCCACTGCTAAAGGCGATTTTGAAACCGGAAAATTAATTGTGTTGGTTGATGAATATTCAGCATCTGCCAGCGAAATTGTTTCGGGTGCATTACAAGATTGGGACCGCGCCATTATAGTTGGCCGACGTTCGTTTGGCAAAGGATTAGTACAACATCAGTTCGGTTTAGGTGACGGTTCCATGATGCGATTAACTGTTGCACGTTATTATACTCCAACAGGTCGTTGCATTCAAAAATCATACAAAAAAGGGTATGACAACTATGAACACGATTTAGCTGACAGATTTAAAAAAGGTGAATTATTACATGCCGACAGTATTCATTTCCCTGATTCATTGCGTTATCAGACTCTCACCCTGAAACGTACCGTGTATGGTGGTGGTGGCATTATGCCGGATATTTTCGTTCCTCTCGACACTACTAAATATACCAATTATCATCGCAAGCTTGTTGCATTAGGCATTATAAACAAAGTTTGCGTACAATATATTGATAATCACCGAGCTGAATTAAAGCAGAAATACCCGACTTTTGCAAAGTACAAAGCCGGATATGAAGTTCCTGATGAATTATTAAGCCAATTAATAACAGTTGGAGAAAAAGAAATAGCTAAATCTGATTCTACTCAATCTGAAAAATCAAAAAAAGTAGTCTTAAAATCAGAATTAAAACCATCTACAGAAAAAGCAAAAAATGATTCAACACAATTTGAAATATCTAAACCATTGATCAAATTACAATTGAAGGCATTGATTGCACACGATTTGTGGGAAATGAACGAATATTATCAAATCATGAATGCCGAAAATGAATCTTTACAGAAAGCTATCCAGATTTTGCAAACACCCGGGACATACGAGCAAATTTTGAAATAACCCCTAAATCCCCTAAAGGGGACTTTAAGAACTCCCCTTTAGGGGTTGGGGGTAAATATATTTATGATCAACTACATTCAAACTAACTGGATCGAAATTGTCGGTGCAATATTAAGCCTGATTTATTTGGATTTATCCATTAAACAGAAAGTGAGTTTGTGGTTTTTTGGAATTATTTCATCGGTATTTTACATTGTAATTTTCTTCCAAACCAAGTTTTATGCTGACATGAGTCTGCAGTTTTATTACGTGTTTATAAGTATTTATGGTTGGATAAACTGGAAACGAGGAAAGCAGGGAAGCGGCGAAGAATTGCCGACTACACAACTATCGAAACGGTTATTGCTAAATCTCGTCGTTGCAACCGGATTAATTTATATCGTATATTATCTGATATTGAGCAAATTCACTGATTCTACTATTCCAAAAGCCGACTCATTGGTCGGTGCGCTCAGCGTTGTTGGTACCTGGATGTTAGCCAAAAAATTTATTGAAAACTGGTTGGTCTGGATTGTTGCTGATGCGCTGTGTGTGGGACTTTACATTTATAAAGGTCTGTTTCCGACGGCTATATTATTTATTGTTTATACTGTCATGTCGGTGGTTGGTTATTGGCAATGGAAAAAGAGAATGAAAGAATGAAAGAATGTAAAATGAGAAAAAGCGTTTTAGCACTCAAATTCTTTCATTTTTCAATTCTTTCATTGGAATAACATCCCATTGGCTTATTAATTTCTTGTTTCCCTCCTTTTTCCAAAACCAGTTGTTTATCTGATAAGTAACATAAGCACTTCCGGCACCAAGAATGGCTCCGGCCAGCACATCTGAAGGATAATGGACTCCCAGATTCATACGTGAATAACCAACCGAGCACGCCCAAAAATAACCCGGTACAATGACATACCATTTTGGATATTTCAGACTCAAAGCGGTTGCTGTGGCAAATGCCAGCGAAGTATGACCGGATGGAAACGAAAGTGAAGTTTCTGTTTCGTAAGCTATTATATCAGGATAAGTTACATAAGGTCGCGGTCGATGTACGATTTCTTTTAAACCGTAGGTAAGAACTCCATCAACTCCAATGCTGACACCAACACAGATTGCACTTTTCAACAAATCGTCATCTTTTTCAATCAATGCCACGGCGCCCATAATAACCGGAACACCAATGGCAACTCCGGTTGTGGTATTGGAAATAAATTTTGAGTATCCAACTGTGCCTGTATTGCTATTTATACTTCTTAGCATTTCAATATCTGCATTTTGTGCCGAAACTTGAACGCTAAATATTGAAAATGTACCTAAAAGCAGAATAAATATCGTAAATTTGCGCATATTTTTTTTCAGCAAAGATAATTAAAAAAGTCAATGACTTTCTTCAATGATAAAAATTGCAATTCTCGGACCTGAATCAACCGGAAAAACTGAATTGGCAAAACGGTTGGCTGAGTATTATAACGCTACCTGGGTTCCGGAATATGCACGTGAATATATTGAGAATCTGGATAAACCTTATACTTACGAAGATGTTTGTACTATAGCTCTCAAGCAAATTGAAGAAGAAAAGTTTTGTGAAAATCATTCAACAAATAAAGAATTTGTCTTTTTTGATACTGATTTGATTATCACAAAAGTATGGTTTGAATATCGTTTTGGAAAAATTCCTGATTTTCTGACTGAACGGATGAAAACCGGTTTTTTCGATTTATACTTACTTTGTGAAGCTGATATACCCTGGGAACCAGATCCAGTTCGCGAACATGGCAGCGATCGTGAGTTCTTTTTTAACTGGTATAAACAAGAAATTGAACAAACGGGAAAATCGTATGTTGTTGTAAATGGAATTGGAAATCAGAGAATTCAGCATGCCATTTCTGCTTTACAATCGCTAAATACATAAAATCTATTTATTTTTATGAATAACGAGTTATTAGATACTATAAAAAAACTTTCGCAACTCGAAGGTTTTAAAGATGTTTGTCACGAACAGGGTAACGACGCTCCTATGCCTTCAACAGAGGTATTGCAGGAAATCGTGCAGATTACCCGTTCCATTTTATTCCCCGGATATTTTGGCGATTCAGCAGTAAATGCCTCAACAATGATGGGTCATATCAGTGAAAATATAGATAAATTGGAATCTTTGCTGGCCCAACAGATTAAAGCCGGAATTTGGTTCGATTGTCAGTTTGGTACTCAAAAAACGACCGAAATTGAAGAGGTTGCCACCGAAAAAGCAACACAATTCATAGTTCAATTACCCGAAATCCGTGAAAAACTTCATAACGATGTCATTGCTGCTTACAATGGCGATCCGGCGGCTAAAAGCTTTGGAGAAGTCATTTTCTGTTATCCGAGCATCCGTGCCATAAGCAATTACCGCATTGCTCACGCTTTGTTGAAATTAAATGTTCCGTTAATTCCGCGCATAATAACTGAAATGGCGCATTCCGAAACCGGCATCGACATTCATCCCGGAGCAACAATCGGTGATTATTTCACCATCGATCATGGAACTGGTGTTGTAATTGGCGAAACGGCCGTGATTGGCAATAATGTAAAAATGTATCAGGGTGTTACGCTCGGTGCAAAAAGTTTTCCACTCGACGAGGATGGCAATCCGATAAAAGGAATTGACCGTCATCCACATATTGGTAATAATGTAATTATTTATTCCAATTCCACCATTTTAGGATCAATAACAGTAGGCGATGGAGCGGTAATCGGAGGAAATCTTTGGGTGGATACGGATGTTCCTCCCAGTGCAAAGTTGTCACAAAAGAAATAAATTGGTTGATTGGTTCATCAGTTAATTATTTTATTTATTAATCCCAAACCACGAAACGTGAATCAAGGAACACGAAACAAGAAACAAAAAATATATGGAATTTGAAATGATTGCGAAAACCTTCCGCGGTTTGGAAGAAGTATTGGCAACCGAATTGGTAAATATTGGTGCCAATAATGTTCAACTTCAACGAAGGGCAGTAAGTTTTACCGGTGATAAAGCCTTGATGTATAAAGCAAATCTTTGCCTTCGGACAGCTTCACGGGTTTTAAAACCGATTTTGTCTTTTGAAGCTTCGAATCCTGACGAAGTGTATAATCAGGTAAAAAAAATCAACTGGAGCGATTATATGTCGGTTGACAGTACTTTTGCCATTGATTCCACCGTTTTTTCTGAAGTTTTCCGTCATTCCAAGTTTGTTGCTTATCGCGTAAAAGATGCCATTGCCGATTGGTTTATGGAAAAATATGAACGGCGACCTTCGGTTCGTTTGGATGGACCTCAATTGATGATTAATATCCACATTGCCGAGCACCGTTGCACTTTGTCATTGGATAGTTCGGGTGAATCGCTGCATAAACGTGGTTATCGTGTAGCACAAACCGAAGCTCCCCTCAATGAAGCCTTAGCAGCCGGTATGTTACTTATGGCAGGTTGGAAAGGTCAATCGAACTTTGTGGATCCGATGTGCGGTTCCGGAACACTTCTGATTGAAGCAGCACTTATTGCCTTAAATATTCCACCCGGAATATATCGTTCGGCATTTGCTTTTGAAAAATGGAACGATTTTGATGAAGAACTTTTCGATACCTTGTACAACGACGATTCGTACGAACGACCTTTTGATTTTAAAATTTATGGATCTGATAACTCTCCTCGTGCAATCAAAATTGCTGAACAAAACGTAAAAAGTACCGGATTGAGTAAATACATTGAGTTGCAGGTTATGCCTGTTCAGAAGTTGGAAGCACCTGCTGAAAACTGCATGATTGTAACAAATCCACCTTATGGGGAGCGCATTACATCCGACGATATTTACGGACTTTATGCTTCACTTGGCACAACCGTGAAACATAAATTTGCCGGCAGTACGGTTTGGGTCATCAGTTCGCACGAGGAATGTCTGGATAAAATTGGACTGAAACCAACTGAAAAAATCCGGCTTTTAAACGGTTCGTTGGATTGCTGGTATTGCCGCTTTGATATTTTTGCCGGTAAACGAAATGACTTTGTGGCTAAAAAATACAACAACCTGAAGAACTAAGCTGCTGATTACAAGCAAATCGTAAATCGTAAATCGTAAATCGTAAATTTAAATAATCGATTCGTTTGCTATTTTCAAAAATTTCCTTACTTTTGCACCTCACAATTGCCCAGATGGCGGAATTGGTAGACGCGCTGGTCTCAAACACCAGTGGATTCACTTCCATGCCGGTTCGATCCCGGCTCTGGGTACAGTAAACCCCTCTTAATCATTTTATTTTGAGGGGTTTACTAATTTTCAGAGTGTACTAAAAGTGTACTATACAACAAATTCTATAATTATGGGCTAAATAAACTCAATAACTCACATTATATTTATCACAATAATTTATAGCATCCTTAAATCCGTTTTTTTCAGAAGCGTTCATTAATTTACATCCCTCTTTTCTTTCTCCACAATCAATTAGTTGAGAACCATAAACATATAATGATAACCCGATACTTTCATTTCTAAACCTCCCATTGAAGATATCATTATATGAAATTCCTTTATTTTTAGCTTCATATTCAAGGTACTGTCTTAATATGCAAGAAAAATTGCAATTATTTTTAAAATATATTATATTTGCATCGCGGAAAGAGGACTCCCTGCGACAGCTTTGTACGGAAGTTCATCTTGAGTAGGTGGGTTCA
>Ga0209429_10000283_pt1 | contig 35026 bp, 51 predicted proteins | sample BarGraNGADG00212_3_FD_184493 | JGI IMG/M metagenome (GOLD analysis project Ga0209429, IMG submission 184493) | Arctic peat soil microbial communities from Barrow, Alaska - Barrow Graham LP Ref core NGADG0004-212 (SPAdes) (version 2) | ecosystem: Environmental > Terrestrial > Soil > Wetlands >... | reverse complement strand
GTACTGCCACCTGTTGCAGGCGCTCGACGAGAACGATCCCTTCCGCACCGCCTACCTGACGGTCTCAGCAGCGCGCGATCGCGTGTCGCGGACACTGGAGGAGTTCACGGAGTAGGGGCGGGGGCGGCGTGAGCCCCACACTCCACCGCCCCACCTGTCCCGAGTCCATCGTCGTCAAGCCCGCCCGCCGGCGAAGCGTTCTGCGCCAGGAGAAGTCGCGCTGCGTCGTCTGCGGCTGCGAGCTGCGCGGCGACCACGCGCTCGGTGATCTCGTCTGCGACTGCCATCCACGCGACGGCTACAACCCATGCCAGGACCCGCACCTCGACGAGCATGTCTTCACCCTGCTCTACCGCGCCAGGGGTGCTCCGCTGAACCTCTACCGCGCCCTCGGCTGCGAGTCGACGTGGGATAACCGATCGGCAATTGGCCGCGCCGTGCGCCGGCTGCAACGGTCGCGTGTCGTGAGCCACCACAGCGTGGGCTACAAAGTCGTCACTAGTGGCGCTCGCAGAGGGTGGAAGGTGGGGGCATGAACACGAGGAATCTGAGCGTCGAGTGGTGGCCCACCACGAAGCCCACGCCCTACGCACGCAACGCCAGGCAGTGTCCTGAGCAGGCGATCGCCAAGGTCGCCGGCAGCATCCACGAGTTCGGCTTCAAGAACCCCATCCTGGTCGACGGCGAGGGCACCATCATCGCCGGGCACACGCGCCTGCTCGCCGCGCAGCGCCTAGATCTTGCTGAGGTGCCAGTGATCATCTGCGCCGACCTCTCGCCGGCCAAGGTGAAGGCGCTGCGCCTCGCGGACAACCGCACCGCCCAAGAGACCTCATGGGACGACGAGCTGCTCGCCATCGAACTCGAGGAGCTGCTCGGCCTTGAGATCGACCTGGAGCTGACCGGCTTCGATGAGGAGGAGATCGCCGCGCTGCTCGCCGAGCCGACTGAGGGTTTGACGGACGAGGACACGCCTTGCGACCTGCCCGAGATCCCCGCCTCGCGCACCGGAGACCTGTGGCTGCTGGGCAAGCATCGCCTGCTGTGCGGAGACTCGACCAATGCCGACGAGGTGCAGCGCCTGATGGCCGGCAAGCGCGCCACGCTCATGGCCACCGACCCGCCCTACCTCGTCGACTACGACGGCGGCAACCATCCCCAGACCTGGGCCAATGGCGGCAAGAAGCCCGGCGCCGAGAAAGACGCAGGGACGAAGCACTGGGACGCCTATACCGACCACGACAGCTCCGTCACCTTCTACCGCGACTTCCTCTCAATCGCGCTCGAGGTCGCGCTCTCGCCGCGGCCTGTTGTCTACCAGTGGTTTGGCATGATGAAGGTCGACATCGTCCTGGAGGCTTGGCGCGAGGTGGGCCTGCTGCCGCACCAGGTGCTGATCTGGAAGAAGAGTCGCCACGTTCTCACGCGCTGCGACTTCATGTGGGACTACGAGCCGATGATGTACGGATGGCTCCAGGGCGAGCGGCCCGGGTCAGTGATCAGACCGCCGGCGAATGCCACTGCCGTCTGGGAGATCGAGTCGAAGATCGAGGACTCGCCCGGCAACCTGCACCCCACGATGAAGCCCGTCGAGCTCATCCGCCGGCCAATCACCTACCACACGAAGCCCGGCGGCCTCATCTACGAGCCCTTCAGCGGCAGTGGCACGGCGATCATCGCGGCCGAGAACACCGGACGCATGTGCTGTGCCATGGAGCAGAGTCCCGCCTTCGTCGACGCCGCTGTGGCGCGCTGGGAGGCCTACGTCGGCAAGGCAGCGACGCTTGACGGTGATGGGCGCAGCTTCGCCGAGATCCGGCACGAGCGCCTCCCGTGAGCGGCAACCGCTCCAGCCGGGCCACGATCCGGGCGCGTGTCGACATCGTCTACCGAATGCTGCTTCTCGGCCTCGACCGCCAGCGCATCATGGACCACCTGCGCAACAAGTACCCGACCTGGTCGAAGAGCGAGAACGCGATCGACCGCTATATCGCGCAGGCTGACCAGCTGCTCGTCAGCGCCGGCGAGCATGATCGTCCGCTCGAGCTGGGCCGCACGGTCGCTCGGCTGCATGACCTCTACAGCATCGCCAGGGCGGAGAAGAACGTGCCCGCCGCTCTGGCTGTGGTGAAGCAGATCATCGCGGTCTTCGGCCTTGATGCGCCCATCGAGGTCAACGTGCATGACGCCCGGCGCGAGCTCGTGGAGCTCATGATCGAGGAGATGATGCGTGAAGCTGAGGACGCCACCGCCGGAGCTGCTGCAGCGGACTGAGCGCCTCGTCGCACGCATGCCTGATGGGCAGGTACTGCGCGAGCTGGCGGCCCGCGGCGAGACCGACCTTCTCATCACCGGCAACTGGCGCAGCACCGGCGCCCCTCCGGTCGATGAGTTCGCCGCTTCCTGTCTCATTGTCGAGAAGGAAGGCGAGACCGACTCGGGCCTCGTCGCCTTCGATCTCTGGGATGCGCAGCGCGAAGCGCTTGAGGTCATCGTGCGCGAAGACTTCCTGGCACTGCCGAAGGGCCGCCAGGTCGGCGTCACGTGGCTCGAACTGATGGCGATGCTGCACGCCGGCACCTTCTGGGGGCATCGCCTCTTCAACATCGCCCGGCAATCCGAGAAGGATGCCCGCGGCGCCATCACGCGCCTGCTCATCCTCGCCGGATACGACCCCAACTCCGACCCGCCACACATGCAGGTGCTGCCCAGCTCTCCACGTGAGATGGACGACTGGCGCCCGATGATCGTCTCCAAGACGCTCACCAGCCTGACGTTCGACAACGGCAGCCACTTCCAGGCCAAGACCGCGACGCGCCACATCGCCCGCGGCGACGTCGTCTACTGGGCGCTGTGCGACGAGTTCGCCTTCTGGCCATGGCCCGAGCGCCAGCTCGCGGCGCTTGAGCACGGCGCCCACAGGGTGCATGTGCCGAGCACAGGCGACGGCGACTCAGACGCCTTCGCCAAGCTCTGCGAGGTCGCCCAGCGTGGCAAGAGCAAGTGGCGCATCCACTTCATCCCCGCCACCGCGGATCCGCGGCGCGACGACGAGTGGTTCCGCCAGAACGTGGACGAGGCGCCCGACCCCGACCTCGCGAACCGCGAGCTGGCGCGCGACATCACCGATGTCTTCCGGCCTCGCGAAGGAGCCTTCTTCAAGTGCTTCAAGCGGGCGCAGAACGTGCGCGAGTTCGACGTCGTGCCGGGCTGGGCGACAGAGACCTGCGTCGACTGGGGGCTCGCGCACCCGGCGGCGCTGTTTCTGCAGATCTCGCCCTCGGGCCAGCCCTTCGTCTTCGATGAGTACCTGCCCACCGAGATCCGCACCACCGACTTCGGGGAGGGCATCCTCGCGAGGCTGGCGCGATACCACCTGGGCGTCAAGGTCCGCGGTCCCTTCTCCGACCCCGCCGGCAGATCCCGAAACACGCAGACGAAGCGTAGCGAGTTTGACGTCTTCCGCGACCTCGGCATGCGCTGCGAGGGCAAGCCCAGCAAGGTGAACGACGGCGTGACGCTGATGATGGAATCCCTCGGTGACGAGTCCGGAGTTGCCATCGAGGACACGCAGAAGCGCCTGATCGTCCACCCGCGCTGCGTTGGCCTGATCGCGGCGCTCTCCAACGTCCAGCCGCATCGCAACGACGACAACATCTACGACACCGACCACAAGGTCTACTCGCACCCGCTCGACGCCCTGCGCTATTGGCACATCTGTCGCTACCGCCGGCGCCGCGGCACTTCCTCTGGCGGCGGCATCTCGACAAACATTTCGGGCAGTCGTCCGAGCGGCTTCTAGCCTCGCCAAGTCGTCACTAGTGGTCGCACTGGCAGCCGCAGACTCATGGCGTGGCCATCACCGACCGCATGCGCACCGCGGCTCGCTGGGCGTTCGGCTCTGAACGTCCAGCTTCGCTGTCTCTAGCCGAGTCAAAGCGTGGCCCCGACACCACCGAGCGCGGCTCCAACTCCGTTTCGTATGCAACCTCGAAGGACGGTCCGGCCCGCCTCATAGACTCCGAGTACAAGTGGCAGCTGCGCGGGCGCCAGGGCGGCATCATGTACCGGCGCATGCGCTGGAGCGACCCGCACATCTGGGGGCTGCGCCAGGCTCAGAACCTGCCGATGCTGCAGGCGCAGGCAACCATGGAGCCGGCTCCCGGCGGAGTCAAGAACGCGCAGGGAGTAGTTGAGAACCACGACGCCGCGGCCAAGGCAGAATTGGCCGAGCGCCTCCTGCTCAACGACTTTCCCTGGCGCAGCTTTCTGCAGGACTCCCTGCTGTCCCTCGACTACGGATTCAGTTGCTTCGAGATCGTCTGGCGCATCGAGGACGGCGAGGCACGCTGCCGCCTGGCGCTGCGCCCTGCCTCGTCCATCTTGGTCGAGGACATCCACGTCAAAGACGGCGCCATAGATCACGTGGTGCAGCGTCCGATCGACGGCGGCGAGCGCACGATTCCCGGCGAGAAGCTCGTGTGGTTCGCTCACCAGAAGGAGGGCGACTCCTTCACCGGCCGTTCAATCATGCGGCCCATGTACAAGCCGTGGTCGATCAAGGAGGAACTCGAGATCGAGTTGGCCATCCTCGTCCGCAAGGGCGGCGGCGTGCCTGATATCGAGACCGACTACGAACCCGACACCGAGACGGCCGCCAGGCTCGACAATATGGGGAAGCGCTTCGGCCTCACCCCAGACGCCTTCTTCCGCCACACCGCCGACACCCGCGTCTCCCTGCTCGCCGGCAACGTCAACGTGGGGGACGTGCTCGAGGCCATAAAGGAGCGCAACTCCGAGATCACCTCGGTCTGCCAGGCGCAAGTTTTCGACCTCGGCACGTCGAACTCCGGCAGCCGCGCCCTCGGTACGACGCTCTCCGACCTGTTCAACAACGGCATCCAGGCTGAGGCCAAGGCGCGCGAGGATGTGCTCAACGCTCGCGGCGGCCTCGTGCACCAGATCGTCTCCAACAATTTCCCGAATGACGCCAACCTGCCCAGGCTGCGCTTTGGCGCCGTGCAGGCCGTCGACCTCAACAAGTTTGCGCAGGCCTTGCTGTGGCTCAGTCAGGCGTTCCCCGGCCTGCCCCCCGAATTGCAGGAGTGGGTGCGCTCGGAGACCGGCATGCCTGAGGGCACGACTGAGCAAGTTGTGGTCGACGCGCAGAAGGTCCCGCCGGCGCCCGCCAAAGTCGTCCCGCCTCAGCCGCCGGCAGACGGGACGCAGCCGCCCGAGGGCGGGGCTCAGGCCAGCGAGGCACCACACTCTCATGCTGGCCTCCAGCTGTCTGAGCTCCGTCCTCCGCGCGGCGTCGAGGTCTACCTGAACCTCGCCGAGCTCGTGGGCCGCTTCGATGATGCCAAGACGGCGATCCGCGAGGCCACGCAGGGTACCCGCGAGAAGCTGGCAGCCGAACTTGGACGGCGCGCTCGCATCGCTGCCGACACCGGGCAGCTGGCGAAGTTCGCAGCGGGCGCGCCGCCCATGGTCGACAAATTGACCACCGAGATCAGCGCCGTGCTCTCCGACTTCTACGACGCCGGCAAGCAGCAGGTGGCAGGCGAACTGTCGCGTCAGAAGGCCGGCAAGCCGTGGGCGCCTGACGCCGTTGGCGCGCGCATCGCCGCTGCTGAGAAGCCCAAGGCGAGCCCCCAGCGCGCCGCCAAGGACGCAGCGATCGCGCAGCAGGCAGAGATGGCCGCCCGCTCGATCGCCACTCAGACGCAGGCTGCAGCTGCCACCGCCGCCGGGCGTGTGGCCAGCGGCGTTCCCGTCGCCGAGGCCGTGGTCGAGACGGCCATCATCCGCTCGTCCGATGCCGCCGCGCTGCGCTTCGCCGGCGTCGTCAGTGACCTCATGCAGCTGGGCCGCGCAGACGAAGCGCAGGCGCAAGCGCAACAGATCGAGGACGCCGTGTACAGCGCCCTGCTCGACGGCGCCACGTGCGCTGCCTGCGAGCCCATGGACGGTGAGACCACGAGGGATCTGACGCTGGCCGAAGGGTGGACCCCAAACCCTGACTGCGAAGGCGGCGACCGCTGCCGTTGTCTCGTGGTCTACGAGATCGCACAGGACCAAGGAGCGCCCGCATGAACGGCATCGCCGAACTCTACCGCCTGCGCCTCACTGAGACGATCGCCGCCGGCGACACGACGCCGATGATGGTCTTCCCAATCGGCGAGTGGCACAGCACCCTCTACCCGGACCTGGAGCTGACCGAAGACCTCGCCAATGAGATGATCGCCAATTTCGAGGCGGGCATCCTCGGCACCGAGCCCGTCGTCGACTCCAGCGGCAAGCATGACACCTCCGTCCCGGCGGCCGGGTGGGTGAAGCGCGTCTACCTCGCCAGCTATGAGGAAGGCCCCGTCACTGGCCTGGCGCTCTGGGCCGACGTCAAGTGGACCGGCTTTGGCGCCACCATGCTCTCTGACGACCAATACAAGTACGGCAGCGTTGAGATCGGCCCCGTCACCTTGAACGACACCGGCGAGAAGGTCGAGAACGTCCTGCGCTCGCTCACGCTGACGAACACACCCGTGCTCAGGCTCATGCCCGGCGTGAAGGATGCGGCCGCCAAGCAGCGCGTTGCTGTGACGCTCTCGCTGTCCGAGGTCACGCTGGCTGCTACTCCCGACCCGGTCGCCTCCATCCTCGATGACATGGATGCCCTCGCCGCCAAGCTCGACGCGGCTCTCAAGGGCAAGCTCGGCATGCCAGCGATCCGCACGATGCTCAAAGAAGTTCGCACCAAGGCGAGCGCGCACAGCCTGGCTGAGGCCGGCAGCACGAACGACCAGCGTGAGGCGCTCGAGCAGGCGCTCAGTGATGCCTTCGGGGCCATGCACGAGGGTCTCTACGTCGAGGACTTCGGCCCCGATTGGGTCGTCTTCCACACGTGGTCCGCCGGCATGGCCGAGGGTCACTACTACCGCGTCACCTACAGCGGCACCACCTTCGGCCAGCCGGCCGAAGTCGAAAGGGACACCACCTACGTCCCCGTTACCGACAGCAGCCCCGCCGGGGCGCAACCCGCCAGTTCCACGGCCCTTTCGCAGCGCGCGAAGGCCAAGGAAGGGCACGGCGCGCACCTCGCTGAGGGCGACGCTGCAGAGAAGGGAGTTGATCCCATGAAGACCGTAGCAACCAAGCTCAACCTGGCCGAGGACGCCACTGAGGCACTCGTGCTGGCCGAGGTCGTGAAGCTCACTGATCACGACGCGGCTGAGACCAAGCGGGCCGACACGGCCGAGCTCCAGCTCGCCGAGACCGCCAAGGCCAAGCGCGACGGCGAGGTCGCGGTCGAGCTGGCCGAGATCGAGAACGCCGGCAACCTGAAGCCCGGCGAGAAGGCGCAATTCATCCTCGAGGCCACGGAAAAGCCCGATGTTTACGCGGCCCGTCTCGCCGATCGCAAGGCGCTCAAGCAGAACACGATCATGGACAAGTCCGTGCATGGCAGCGGACACGAAGGCGACGGCGACAGCACCAAGCGTGCGGACGTCGAGCTGTACGAACTCGCGACCCTGAAGATGGCCGAGCTCAAGTGCGACTACGCCGTGGCCGCCAACCTCGTGCTCTCCGAGAACAAGGGCGGCGTCGCCGACCGCTACCGCGATCTGACCGAAGGAAGGGAGGGCTGACCTCATGGCAACGCTTTTGCCAACTGGCATCCCCATCAGCAAGACCTACGAGGCGGGCACCAGTCTCGCCACCTACCAGTACCGCATCGTCAAGTTGTCGGCGGCCGGCAAGGTCGTCCTCGGCACCGCGGCCTGCAAGGGCCACGGCGTGCTCCTGGATGACGACGCCGCAGCCGGCTACAACGCATCGGTGGTGACGCTCGGCGAGACCCCGGTCTACGTCGACGCGACCACGGCGATCGCAGCCGGTGACCGCATCAGCTGCGGCGCCAACGGCGTCGGCGTGAAGATCGCCGCGACCGCCGCGACAAAGTGCGAGTTCCTCGGTACCGCCATGGAAGGCCTGGCCTCCGGCACCGGCACCATCATCGTCGACGTCAACCCCGGCGTCGCCACCAACCCCGCCTGAAAGGGGTGAACTGAGATGCCACGCCCGAACGAAGTCCATGTCGACGTCGCCGTTTCCGGCTTCACGCTCGACTACTACAAGGTCATCGCTGCGGACTACATCGGCCCCCAGGTCGCTCCGGTCCTCAACAGCGACAAGCAGTCCAACCTCTACTTCGTGACCAAGCGTAAGAGCCGCCTGCAGGACATCCGCAGGGGTCCCGGCGACGTCTACAAGACGGTCGACTGGGGCTACGCGGACAGCCCCTTCTACTGCCAGGGGTACGGCGCATCCGTCCCGGTGCCGGTGGAGTTGTCCGCGAACGCCGACCCGCAGATCAACGTTGACATGGACGCGGTCGCCGCGGTCATGGACACGGTGATGATCAACGCCGAGGACCGGGTCGCGAACCTGCTCTTCAGCGATGCGGTGATGACCTACGGCGACGCGCTCACCAGCACCGCGCAGTGGGACGACAGTGCACCGGACCCCTGGGGGTGCAGGAAGATCGCCAACGCTTCCGTGAGTCCCAAGATCGGCCGCAAGGTCAACACGATGGTCATCAACGACGACACGTGGGAAGTCCTGCGTGACCTGTCCGTGGTGCGTGAGCGTATCTATGGCACCACCGGGCCGCAGGGCGTGCCGACGATCGCTCAGGTGGCCGCGATTCTGGGCCTCGACCAGATCTGGATCGGAAAGGCCTCTGACTTCAACGAGGACACCCAGGAGTACGTCGCCCTCTGGGGCAACTTCGCCCTCTTCGCCTACTACCCGGTGAGCGTCAACGAGAACATGGGGCACGTCACCGTCCCGGCGCGCACCTTTGTCTGGAACGTCGACGGCGTGGGCCGCTTCCAGGTCTCGGCGCCGGTGTTCGACGCCTCGCGCAAGAGCGACATCCGCTACGTCGACGACTACACGGACGAGAAAGCCGTGTGCCCCGAGGCTGCCTACCTGTTCAGCGACGTGCTGGGCGGCTGACCGTCACTCGCCTGGAGGCCGAGCCTTGCTACCCGCAGCCCGGCCTCCAGGCCACCACTAAGGAGAAGGCGATGCCCTACATCGTGAAGACGGGCAAGAGCGTCATCTACGGTGATGCCGACGGCGTGCACCACCGCTACAAGGCCGGAGAGATCGTCGAGGGCGTCGAGCGCGGCGAGCTCGGCAAGTGCCGTGCCGTCGAATGGATCACCGACAAGACGGCCGAGGCGCTCGCCGACTCCGACCCGCGCCACAAGAGCAACCGCGAACTGCGCGAGCTCTGCGAAGGCCGCGGCCTTCCCGTCGACAAGCGCATGAACAAGGACGAGTTGCTCGCTTTGCTCGCCGACGCCCCGGAGGAGTGAACCGCCTCCGTGGACTACTGCACCCTCGATGACGTCTCCCCGCTGATCAGCGCGGTCGGCGAGCTCAGCGACACGACGCAGCTCACTGTGGCCGCCGCCGGCCTGCTCATCACGCAGGTGAGCGCCGAGATCGACGGTCGCCTGCGCAGGCACAAGGGCTACGTGCTCCCGGTCACCGACAATGAGGCGCTGGCGACTCTGAGGGCGACCTGTATGTCCGGCAGCGCCGCGCGCATCCTGCGCAGCCTCTTCCCCGCGGCGACGGGCGTCTCCGGGGACGCCGGCGCCGCTGCCGCTCATGAGAAGGCATACGAGCGCGGCCTCGCGCTCATCGACGACGGCGGGCTCGCCGCCGACATGGTGCGCTCCGGCAACAGCATCGCCTACAACTTCGACGACTACTCCGACGTGGCCACCGAGACCAGGAAGCCGACCAGCGAGGCGCCGTTCTGATGGCCACCGTCACCCGCCAGAACGCCGGCGTCACCTTCGACCTGCGCACCGACCCGCCGCTCAAGGAGTTCCAGTTCAAGGTGTCTCGCTTCAGCGAGGGCATCTCCGACTGGGGCGGCGCCCTGCGCGCCTACGGAGAACTGTTCAAGCGCCAAATGGGCGAGCAATTCGAGACCGAAGGGCGCGCCTCGGGTGCGACCTGGGCGCGCAACGAGCCGGCCTACGCCGCCTGGAAGGCGCAGCACTTCATCCATTCGCACAAGGTCGGCGTCCTGACCGGCAACCTGCGCAGCGCCATGACCGGCGGCGGCGGCTACTCGGAGACGATCACGAAGACCAGCGGCAGCTACGGCATGAGCGAGTCCAGCCCGGCCAAGCCTTACGGCGGCTTCTTCTCCGAGAAGCGTCCCGTCATCCGCATGACCGCCAAGCGGGGCACGCAGTACCAGAAACTCACTCACGCCTGGCTCGTCGCAGAGGAGCGCAACGCCATGGGCATCGGCGGTAGCGGTCTGGCCGGCGTCGTGCGGGGAGGCGGCGGCTTCGGCAACCTGCAGAACGTCGACCTGCGGGGCACGTCGTGAGCATGCAGGGCCCCGAGCGCGTGATGCGTGAGATGAAGGCCAAGCTGCAGGCTAACCTCCCCGCAAAGATCGCCGAGCTCAACGCCGTGTTCAACGACGAGATTCAGCTCAGCGTGCCGGCTGAGGCCAGCTACAAGTTCATGTGGGAGCCTTCTGAGCAGAGCCTGCTCGAGGCGATCTCCTACCCCGCCGTGGTCCTGCGCCCCGTGATCGAGGATCCGGTCGGCGGCCCAGACATTGGCGACGAGTACACCGTCGCTGAGCCCATCGAGGTCGCCTTCATGGTCGGCTACGACGCCTCCGAGCGCCAAGGCATGGCGCTGCTGCGCTACATGCGCGCCGCCAAGGAGATTCTCGCTCCGCAGACGTCGCTCGACTGCGGCTCCGTCGAGTGGGGCGGGGGCGGCCTGGCGCGCGTGTGGACCACCGACAACGGCGTCATCCGCGACGCTGCCCACGTGTTTTCCGTGACCGTTCACGAAACCCCATGAGAGGAGCAGACACCATGGCAGGCAAGGGCATCATCTGGCGGGACGCACCCGCCGGCGGCCCCTGGCACTTCCCGGGAATCCCCGGCGTCTACGCCAAGGACGTCGAGGTGCCCTTGAAGTCCACGGGCCTCACAGAGGACGAGATGCGCGCCATCATCGCCGCGCACCCTGACCTGAGCCTCGAGATCGTCGACCTCGAACCCAAGAAGAAGCCGGCCAAGAAGGCCGCGCCGGACAAGGAGGCCTGACATGGCCGGTGCATGGGTACAGTTCGCGCTCGAAGAGGCGCCGAACGCAGAGGGCGGCAGCAACGATGCGTCGTCGAACGTCTTCTACCTGAAGGCCGATTCCGTCAAGTTCGACGACGGCTTCGTGCCGCTCGAGGAGAAGGGCAAGATGGTCGGCGCGCTCGGCCGCGCCCGTCACCTCGGGACGGCCAAGTTCGAGCCCAAGCTGTCCGTCAAGGGCATCTTCCCGCGGCCCGCCGACCTCGGCCTGATGCTCTACGCCTGGTCGGGCGATTGCACGAGCACGCCGGGCGCGGGAGGCGTGACCGACCCCGATAGCGCGGCTGTGCCCGCGGGCGCGACCAAGCACGTCTTCGCCTTCGCCGACGACACGCCGCAGACGCTGCGGATCACCTGCAAGGACGCCGGCGGCAAGTACTGGCGGCTGACCGGCGGCGGCATTGAGAACATCGCCTTCGCCTTCGGCACCGACGGCGTGCTCAGCTGCGATCTCGACATCATCGGCCTCTTCGGCGGCGAGATCGCCGACCCGACGCTGACCCCCTCCTACGACGCCGCGACGCCGTTCCGCCAGGGCGATATGACCCTGGAGTGGCTCGCCAACTCGGCCGTCACCAAGGGCTTCGACTTCGCCTTGAAGGCGGGGCTTGAGACGGACAAGGGTTTCTCCCTCGTCTCCGACTACCCCGACACCATCCAGTTCGCCAACGACGAAGCGAGTCTGCCCGACATCGCCGGAACCATCGACAAGCGCACCGTCAAGACCGAAGACCTGGCCGCGCTCCATGCCGGCACGCAGTTCGCCGCGCAGATCAAGCTCACGCACCGCGAGAACATCGGCGTGACCGGCCGCAAGTCCGCGGCCTGGATCGAGATGCCCGGTTGCCAGCACATCAGCTTCGACCCAGACGACATCCAGAACGTGCGTCGCCGCGAGTCCAAGTGGGGCTGGCAGGCGCGGGTCGACGAGGCCACCGACACGCTCGCCACGATCACGCTGGTCAACGGGACTGCTGCCTACGCGACCTACGCCTGATGCACGTAACGCTGCCATCGGGAGCCGCCGTCTGCGTCGAGGAACCGCGTCTCCGTGCGGTCCTCATCAGCGGCGGCTCCGAGGCAGCGCTTATCGAGGCCGTGTGGGCGCACGACATGGACGCCGAACGGCTGCTTGCCGAGGACCGCAGCTTCCTGCTGCAGTGGTGCGTGACCGAACTGTCCTTCGACGACGAGGCCGCCGGCTTCGCGGCCATCTGCGAACGCTACGGCACGGAACCATCGGCGCGGCTGCGCATCACCGACCCCGTGCTCGCCTACGAATGTGACTGCGCCTTCACGGCCAGTCTGGAAGAAGCCCGCGCCGATGCGCGCGAGAAAGTGAGAAGCAGATGAGTGACGAAACCCCGGCGACCCCCGATGAGGAGTTTGTGCCGACGAAGGCAGAGGACTACCCCGTCGACAAGGAGACCCATCTGACCTTGCCGAGCGGCGCCAAGGTCATCGTGAAGCGGCCGAACAAGTACGCGCTGCTTCTGGCCGGCCGCTTCCCGAAAGAGGTCGAAGCGGCGATCCGCGCCGCCTCCGAAGACATGGTCGCGCCCGACTTCCTGACGCGCATCAAATCCCTGGACTATCTCATCTGCGAGGCGTTCGTCTCGCCCAAGTTCCACATCACGCCGAAGAAGGGCTGCCGCTCTATCCGCGAGCTGCCGGACCCCGATCGCGAGTTTGTGGTCGCCATGCTTGGACTGAGCGTGTTCTGATCGCATGGGCATGACCGAGACACTGCGGCTGGTCATCGAGGGGTCGTCGGAGGGCGCGCAGGCAGCGCTTGGCCAGCTCAAGGACGCGGCGAAGACCACAGATAAGGATCTCGGGGGGTTCGGCGAGGGCATGAACAAGGCCGCCAACGCGGCCGCGGTCGGCGTCGCTGCGCTGACTGGAGTCATCCTCAAGAGCGCGTACGACACCGAGCAACGCGGGACTGCCATCAAGGAACTCATGCGCATGACTGGCGACTCCGTCAAAGAGGCGTCGACTCTGACGGGGCAGTGGCAGGAAACCGGCCTCTCGATCGAAGAGGGCTCCGTCGCCATGAAGAAGTTCAGCCAGAACATGTCGGCGGTAGCCTCGGGAACGGCGAAAGCAAACCCATTCGCGGCCCTCGGCATCTCCGTGGTGGACGCCAACGGCAATATGCGCGACAGCGCGACGGTGCTCTCAGAGGTCCGCGAAAAGATGTCGGGCATGCAGAACGCGACGCAGCGCACCGACCTCGCCATCAAGCTCTTTGGCAAGAGCGGCGATGACCTCCTCTCGTGGCTGACGAAGACGCCCGCCGAGATCGAAGCGATGAACAAACAGCTGGGGGCGGCGGGACTCATCTGGGGACCCGAGGAAATGAAGCAGTACCAGGATGCTGCCGTCGCGCAACGCGATCTCATGGTGTCGCTGACCGGGCTCGAGCAGATTATCGCCTTCGAAGTCGTGCCGACGTTTACCAAGATGGTCGAGGGAGTCGTCTGGGTGACGGACAAGATGGGGCCACTCGCGAAGGCAATCCCTTACGTCACTCTCGCGCTGGCCGGGTTCGTGGGCGTCGTCAAGGGCGTGCAACTGGCGCAGACAGTCATGGGCTGGGTCGGGGCACTCTCAGCGTGGATTACCAAGAGTGGAGTAGCTGCAGTGGCCGAGGGAGTGGAGACGACGGCTATCGGCGTGCAGACCGCAGCCATCGAGGCCAACACCGTCGCCAAGGCCGAGAACGCACTCGCGGGCGGCGGTGGCGTCAAGATCGCAGGCTTTAGGGGTCTGGCCGCGGGCGAGGGGGCGGCCATGGCGGGGACAGGTACCGCTGCGGCGATGGGCCTCGGCAGCATCATCACGGCCGCGACGATTGCCGCCGCTCCGTTGGTTGTCGGCATGTACTTGACGAAGAACCAGGACTATGTCGAGGGTCGTACCGGGGCTGCGGGAACATCGGCCCAAGGTCGGGGTGCCGGGGGTGCTTTCTTCGGCTCCAGCAAGGGCTACGGCGGCGGGCGCACGGTTGGAATGAAGAACATTCCTGGCCTGACCACGTACCGGCAGGAGAAGGCCGCCCTGGACGAACTCGCCAAGTCGATGAATGGCCTCAAGCCAAGCGCCGATACCGTGGGTGCTATCGATCGATACCTTACCCAACTTGAAGACCTACGCAAGAAGACGACGAGCCCAGACATCCGGACCGCCATAGACAAGATCATCGCCAAGGTAAAAGAACAGGCCGATGCCTTCGAGCAAGCATCTCAGGCGGCCAAGGACGCGGCAGAGGCGTTCCGCACGTTATACACGACCATGGCCGACTTCTTCAAGGCCACGAACCTGGCTGCCATCATGGGCACGCCCCTGCCCACGGCGGCGCAGGCCGCGTTCGCCTCGCAGTCGAGTCAGGCAGCGGCGTTTGCGGCCGCCCAAGACAAAGGGTATTTCGCCAAGCAGTTCGCGGCGAACCAGGCCGCTGGGGTCAAGAACGCGGCCTTTGCGGGCTTCCCGGCTCCTCGGAGCTACGGACCTCACTTCAAGCTGGTCAAGGGAAAGTGGATCCGCGCTGCCGCCGGCGTCGACTTCATCACGCAAGGAACGACCCCAATAATTACCGGTGAGGCCGGACCCGAGCGCGTCACAGTCACGCCGCTCAACCGCAAGGGTGCGGAAGACGAGTTCGTGCTCAAGGCCTCCCGCTTCGCCAAGGGCAACGCCGACAAGGGGTCGGTCCTCGTCACCGGCAACACGTTCGTCGGAACCTCCCGCGATGCCGAGCGCACGCTCACGAACATAGTCAGCCGGCGCCTCGGTCCTCAGACCGCCCGTCTCGAGCGTGGAAGGATGACGATGGCCAATGGCTGAGTTCCTCGCGGCGTTCCTTGGGCCCCTCGACATTGCGCTCAAACTCTGGCGCGATATCGACCTCGGCAGCGTCACCTATGAGGACGAAGAGACGCAGAACATCTACGCGGACATCAACACGCAACTGCAGCGGCGCGCGAGCAAGCTGCGCGAGATGCACGCCACGATCCGCCTGAAGGGCAGCAACAAAGACGATCTCATCACGCAAGAGAACGTCCTCCGCGCTGAGATAGCCAAGGAGACCACTACCCTCGTCATCACCCCGAAGGGGGCGACGAACGCGGTCACGTTCGTCGTGCGCCGCAGTCCGGCAACCGTGGGGCCATTCGATCTCCATTACGAGAAGGCGAACATCGGCTACTACGACGTCACCCTCATCACCGAGCCCTGGGGCTACGGCGATGCCGTCGCGCTCTTCGAGGCCGTCGTCCTCACCGGTCCAAGCGTCGTCGAGCTCGGCACCCTCGAAGGCCAGGGGGATCCGCGTCTTGCGCCCACGGTGACGCGCAACTGGTCCGGCGCCGGCGTCGGGATACAGTTCGCCTGCGTCGCCCTCTGCCGCGCCGGAACGACCGCCGCCGACTACGTCTACCAGGCCGAGAACAGCGACCTCACGGCCGAGTGGTACAGCTACAACGGCAACGCCAACTGTGCCGGTGGCCTCGCCGCGCGCCTCGATGCCTCTGACACGACCGCCTGGACGTACCTCGGCACCGTCGTGCCCGCTGGTGCCCCTCCCGTGGGCCGCTACCGCGTCATGGCGCGGGCACGCGCTACGGACGGCGACGAGGGCTACCTAGCCAAGCGCAAGCAGTACTCGACCGACCGCGACCCCTCGACCACCGTCACCCTCAACCACGACGTGCTCGCCTGGCACGACCTCGGCGAGTGGGTGCACTACGGCAGCGATCCGCTGCGCCTCTGGGGCAAGGCCGTGACCGGCGGCATCTACGTCGACCAGGTCGTGCTCGTGCCCGTCGACTTCGGCCTCGTCTGGTACTCAGACCCCGCCGAGGATACGCACCTTGTGCGCTTCGGCTGGCTCTACGACCACAAGTTCACGACGACCGGCGCGCCGACGACGGAGCTCGACGCCACCGGGCGCATGCAGGGCCACGGCATCAAAGCGCCGCGCGAAGGCTTCGCGCTGTTCGTCTTCGTCGAGCCCAACGGTAGCGACCCGGCTCCGGCCGTGACGCTCGACGCGACCTACCTGTCGCGCTGGGAGATGTTCCGGTGACCGAATACAACTACATCCCCAATCCGCGAGCGCACGTCGACGTCGCGACGTGGCTGACCGTCTTCGGCGCGCTCGAGCGCGTGACGTCGGTGCCGTGGGGGTCGATGCCGGATGGAGCAGACGCGGCGCTCAAGCTACCGACCGCTCTCCGCCGCCTGGACTACTACTTCGCCCCCGACGACGGCGGGCAGCTCATGCTTCCGGCAGGAGAATCGGTCCCCTTCACCTTGACGTGGGGGGCGCACGATGACCCTGCGGAAGGGATCGACCCGGCGACCGACGCGACGCTCCGTGCGTCGCTCGACTTCTGGGATGCAGGGTGGAACCTGCTTGGCCGTGTCTGGTTGACGGGCACATGGTTGGGAGAAAACGCGGCCCTCGACGAGTGGCATGTCAAGACTGGCTCTTTCGCCGTTCCCGACGGTGCTGTCCATGCGTGCCTGTTGGGATGGGCTTGCGCGACCCTAGGAGGGCACGATGGTGCAACCGGCTACATCACGAAGCTTCGCATTGGCGGCAGCGAGTACAAGGACGGCGATTCCTCCGGCTGGGAGTGGATCGGCACCGCGCACGCCTCTGTGTCACGAGAGGTCGAGCCGCAAGGCACCATCCTCATCAATGGTGGTGCGGCCGTCGTCTTCGACCCGGACGTGACGCTGACGCTCAACCCCGGCGATCTCGCCGCCACCGAGATGGCGGTCCGCAACGACGAGGACGGCTACGGCGCATGGGAAGCCTTCGCGGCGACCAAGGCCTGGACGCTCTCGGCGGCCTGCAAGGTGTGGGCGAAGTTCCGGGACGGCGCATGACGACCACGGCCGAAGTCTTCGCCACGACCGAGCTGGTCGAGCGCCCCCTCATGGGCGGCCAGGGCGTCGACGTGCTCGACGCCGAGTGGAACATCGACCGCAAGGGCGGCTTCACAAGCGCCAGCATCGACGTGGTGCCGCCGAGGTCGATCAGTCGCTACGCCGACAACGTGAACGAGCCCCTCGAGATCCGGGACACGAACCATCACGGCCTCTGGGAAGGTCGCGTCGCGGAACCGGACCTCGGGTTCGTCGAGGCTGATCGCCTGACCATCGAGGCCACCGGATACAGCGGCTACCTCTCCGACGACGAATACTTCCGCCGCTGCTACGTCGACGGCATCGTCGCGAGCTGGCAGACCGATCAGTCGACGAAGTACGCCAGCCGCTTCTCCGTGGGTATCGAGGACGACGACAAGCTCGTGATGCGCGTCTCCTGCGGTGGCGGCGACCCGGGTCAAACTCTCGTGGACGGCATGAACTGCCGCGCCTACTGGCAGCTCTTCGACGGCGTACCGACTACGCAGCAGATATCGGCGTTCAAGTTCCACTACGAAAGCGATGGCCTCGACAGCAACCTGCGCTGCCGCCTGTTTGGGCGCGACGTACTGAGCGGGGGCAGCGTGAATCGCCTCATCTGGACGGCGCCTGCGGTGTGGCGCGACTCGGGTGACGTGAGCCTCGACGCCGGGGACATCGGTGACGACGTGAAGGTGCTCGTCCCAAAGTTCGAGCAGGTCGGAGGTGTAACCCTGCGGCGCACAATCACCCTAAACAGCGTCGTAGACGACGATCAGGTGCGCGTCGGTCCTTACATCTTCACCGCCAAGACGACGCCCTGGGACCCGCGCCACTTCGACCTCAGCGGCGACGATAGTGCCGACGCCGGCCTACTCGCGTCCTGCATCAACGACCGCGAGTACGGGGTCCCCGGTATCACAGCATCTGCTGACGGCGCGGTCGTGACGCTGTCCGTCGGGGGCACCTGCTCTACGGTCGTCGGTGGTTCACGCATCGTCTGCGCCAACGGGCCGCAGGGGAACACCTACACTGACCTCGATAGCGGCTACGTCGACGAGTGGTACCTGTTTTCCGGCATCGCCTTCGACGACCTGCGCGTCTACGCATCCGACCTCGGCGCCAACGTGACCCCCGAGCGCATCGTCCGCGACGCCGTGCTGACCCTCGTCGACGACGACCACATCGACTTCCCGGACACGAGCGGCTACGTCCTCGAGCACGCCGACTTCTCGGACCCGACCACCGTGGGGCAGCTCATCGAGGACGTCAATCAGATGCTCGACTGGAACTACGGATTTGACGACGGGCAAACCTTCTTCTACCGCAAGCCGTGGACGCCGGCGACCGTTCCGCTGGGCGAGCTGATCGTCACGTCGTTCGTTGACCCGAACCTCGGCGAGTGGGGCGTGCGCCGCGACTGGCAGGACTGCTGCAACAAAGTCGTCGCGCACTACACGAAGAAGAACGGCCGCGTGAGCAGCGTCACCGTGAGCGACGCCGAGGGACCGCTGGGCAGCCAATGGAAGACCAAGTTCCTCGACCTCACCGATACCTGCAACTCGCCCTCCGACGCGACCCTGGTTGCCACGCAGCGCCTGCGCGACGGCCTCTGGCCGAAGCCGACCGGGAGCATCCCGCTGAAGGGCGACGCCCACCTCGCCGTGGGCATGGACGTGCCGGCCATCTACCTGCGCCCCGGGATGATGCTGGTCAACCTCGACGTGCAGCCCGAGAAGGGCGGCCGGATGCTCGTGACGAGCGTCGCCGGCCGCCTCGTGGACCGCGAGATCACGCTGGAGGTCGGCACCCGCTCCACCCGCCTCGACAGGCTCATGGCGCGTCGCGAGCTCGGGGCGAAACGGCGGCCGCGGAGGAAGGCGAAACGATGAGCGACCACTTCGAGCGGGTCAAGAGTGAGATCCTGCGGCGCTCGGCAAAGAACGGCGGGCCGACGTCCGGCGACCTTCTCGACGCCCTCGAGGCCACCAACGAAGACTTCGACAACAGCCTGGGCGTCGTGAGCAAGCTGCTCTCGGATCACGTGAAGGAAGACAAGCTCCGCGCAAAGGTGCAGGCCGACACGTGCGCGGAGACTCATCGCAAGCTCATCACCGACGAGTTCACCCACCAGCATGCCACCGATGAAGTCGACGATGCCACGATGCACGCCGCCTTGATCGCCGACGCTGCTGACAAGGCCGCAATCAAGGCGGCGAGCCTCGTCGCTGAGACCGCGAAGAAGGTCGCCGGAGTGAGGGTACACGCCGCCGAGGAGGCGGCTGTTGTACTAACGGACGCCGCCGAAGCTGCGCCGAAGCGGTTCACGAAGGAGCAGATTGTAGCGAACTTCTGGTACTTCGTCGCCTTGCTCGCTATCAGCGGCATCATCAGCGGTCTCTTCGGCCGGCTGTTCGGGAACTAGTCATGCCCACCGCCCTCATCACCATCCTCGCCGAGGCCGCCCAGTCCTGCCCCGAGCTGGAGGCCTGGCGCCACTGCGGAAGCGGCGACGAGGAGCACTGCGAGGCGTGCGCGCTGGGCGGGCCCGAAAGATGCGACGCGCAGGTAATACAGGCACTGGCCCGGCGACTCGCCGAGGCCACCACGAAGAAGCTCTGAGGAGGCACCCATGCGCACCCTGAGAATCACCCACCCGATGATGCACGGCGACGACGTGCGCGCCCTGCAGACCGCCCTGCACAAGAACCCCTACGGGGACTTCTACCGGTTCAAGGTCGACGGCGGTTACGGACCCGTGACGGCGCACCGTGTCGCCGCCACTAAGTGGCACCTTGGCTACCCGTCGTTTGAGCCGTGCGCCGGCCCGCAACTCATGGGCCTGCTCACTGGCGCGAAGCCGTTGCCCAAGGCGTACCTGGCCACCCGACTCAAGCGGCAGCAGAAGAAGCCCAAGCCGCACCCGCAGAACACCATGGCGGAGAAGGCGCTGCACTGGGCGCTCGGCACAGTCGGCCAGCACGAGACGCCACCGGGCAGTAACCACTGCCCCGCCACCGTCGAGTGGGGCCACGGCAACATGGCGTGGTGCAACGTACTCGTGTCCGAGGCCTACATCCACGCCGGCAGCGAGTCGTTCAACGCTCACGATCAGATCTGGCAGTTCGTGCCCTCGATGCTGCAGGCTGCTCGCAATCACCAGCATGGCCTGCGCTGCCTGCCCTTCGCCGACCTGCGTCCCGGCGACATCATCGTCCACGGTCCCGGCGCCTACCACACAACGCTCCACGATCGCATCGTCAGCGTCGGCAGTCGCCTCCAGTACGACGTGGGCGGCAACGAGGGCTGGGGCGGCACGGTCTACCACGACCTCCACGACGCCAGCCTGGCCGATGCCTTCATTCGGGTTGAGCGATGACCCCCGCCACCCTCACCCTCGACCCCGGCCGCGAGCCCGTGGCCACTACCCCTAATCTCAAGGAGGTTTCGCCATGACGGCTAAACTGCTCGGCTTCGATGTGGACATGGCGTTTCAGGCGTCGACCGGCACGGAGGCCACCGTCGTCAACGCCGCCTCAGTCGCCGCCTCCGCGTGGAGCGTACTGGATGGACAAGCCACGCTCGGCAAGCGGTGGATGGGCGTCTCCGTCATCAGCGACAAGGCGTACACGCTGCGCGGCGTCGGCGCGCAGGCGGACTTCTCCGCGATTGCCAACGGCCGCGTCATCTGTGGCTCGACAATCCCCGGCAACGCCGCCACGACCGGCACGGGCGGCGACTATCACCTCGTCTCGGTCGCCGGGCTGGCCTTCGCCTGCCCGCAGGTGCAGAACAATGACGCCGCGACGGCCGCGACCGTGACCGTCTCCGTCATCTTCTTCGACTGAGGTCCGCCGTGCTCGGTCACGACATACTGATGGCGTCGGATGGGCCGAAGGGCTTCTCCGACCTCGTGCGCAAGGGGCGGGCGCGGATCGTCCTGCCCACCACCGATGCGGGATACAAGAGCTACGGCGCGGGGCGACTGCCCCTGCCAGCGGCGACGAACCTCTGCCCCGATCCGCAGGGGACGGCGCTCACCTTCTGGCCCTCCGACACAGCCAACACGGACTTCACCGCGAATCAGGCCCTACCCATCCCCATCCCCGGCCAGCCGCTCATCACAAAGTGCCTGAAGATGGTCAACAACGGCACCGCGGACGCGCCGGTCACGGCCAACATCACAGTGATTGCGTCGACCTCGTACAACTCGTCCATCTACGTCTACGCTCCCACGCTCGGCGGCAACCTCACCATCACGGACGAAGTCGGCCATACGTTCACGCTCGCGGCCCTGACCGTCGCAAACGCGGGCTGGGTGCTCTACGGCGTGCGGGCGAACACAGTGGCGGGCGAAGTAACGAAGCGGCTCAAGTTCACCTTCGCGGGTGGCGGTGCCAGTACCGTCTACGTGACCGGCTTCAACCCGGTTGCCTCTACCGTCCTCACCCCCTACTTCGACGGCACCTACTCCGGTTGCGCGTGGACGGGGGCGGCGGACGCAAGTACGAGCACGCGGACGGTAAGTGGTCTCATCTACCCGGCGGGGACTTCTTACGGTGGCATAGGAACGTTCGCCTGTCGCTTCAAGCCTCTCTATTCGAGCGCAGCCATCGGTGGGGTGTACAGCTTCCTGTTGAACGCGAACGGGAAGGCTGTACAACTCTACTTCTTCAACGGTAACTCACGCATGGTCGGGTCGCTCGCTGCCGGAGCAATGATTACCCCCGCGGCCGTCAATACGTTCAATGCCAATACGACGCACCACACGGTGTTCCGTTGGGACGCGACCAACCTGGACCTGAGCTTTGATGGCTCCGACACGGCACGGGTCGCGCATGGGTCGTCCATCGCGACCCTGACGGAGCTGGACATCGGCTTTCAGAACGCGGTGGCGGGCCGCGAGGCGCGAGCGTACATGGGGCCGGCGATAGTCTCCCCAGCGCGCAAGTCTGATGCATGGGGAGTTGCCATCCAGTACGATTCCGGGGTCGCGTTCTCCGACCCCATGCGCCTGTTCCGCGACTTTATGGATGTGGGGGACGTGCTGTTCCCGCTTTCCGGCGACTCGGTCGGGTACATGAAGACCGCTGGTAGCGGTATCCCCTTTGTAACAAACCCCCTGCCGCTGAGTCTACGCTTTGACGATATAAACGACAGCGACTATTCGCTCGTCTTCCCCGAGCTTGTAAATCGCGGGATGGTGGGGGGATTCGCGGCCTATAGTATCGCCATTGGCGGGGGTGGCCGCATTACGCTGGCGCAACTCTTGGAGATGCAGTCCGGGGGCATGGAAATCATGCACCACTCCCGCTCGCACGGAGCAGACCCGGCAAACTATGCCGCGTTCGTAGACGAAACCGTGACGGCGGCGAATGAGATGCGCGCCACGGGTCTAAATATCAGGTCGTTCGTTCAGCCTGGGTCGTGGGTCGCGGGGTACAACATCAACAGTTCAGCGTTCTATGGCACTCTAGAGGACATAGCCCTGCGGTCGAACTTTGATGCATACGAGGCATACATCGGCTCTGCCTATCGCTCGCTTCCAATGGCACCCAGTGAGCGATGGGGAGCGGGCAGCGGATCAGGCGTGACGGTGGCGGTGCTGAACGCAACGCTAGACACCGCACTGCGCATCCACGACGGTCTTTCGCTGACCTTCCACCAGCCAGGCGGGGAGGGCGGTATCGACTGGGCCATCTTCACTGGGTTCCTAGACTACGTGGCGACGAAGGTCGCAGCCGGTCTGGTCGCCGTTGTGAATCCCACGACACAACTAGCGGGCGGTCCGTCGTGAAGACCGCGATAGAGAGGCTGCCATGAGAATCACATTCGATACCGGCATTCTCGGGCTGACCCCGGGGTACGTCGTCCTGAATGCCGCAGGGACCGTCTACCAGGCACGCACCACGGCCGCCATCACCGACCTTGGCGGCGGGACCTATTCGGCTGAAGTCGCAGACGCGACACTAGCCGGACGCACTGTCGTGTGGGATACCGGCGACGCCGACCCGGCCTACGGCAGTGAGTCGTTCCCGGCCGCGCCGACCGCCGTCGACCTCGCCCCGGTGCTGGATGCCATCGCCGTCCTCTCGGCAGCCGTTCCCGAAGTCGACCTGAGTCCGGTGCTGGCCGCGCTCGACGACGTGCTGGCCAAGACGAACACCATCGGCGCCCTCGCCGTCACGGTCACGAGCCCGGTGGCGGCCAGCGGGACGATCACCATCGAGCAGGGCGACTCCTACTCGGCGGGCCGCAGCCGCGCCATCGACGTGAACGTGGACGACGTGGCGCACGTCAGGGGGCTCGACGCGGCGAACGTCATCGTCTACCTGCTAGCCACGCAGTTCACGTGGGAGGCGGCCAGCGTCACGGAGACGGTGCCCGGCTACCGGGTGCGCTTCGAGCCGACCATTGCCGAGACGGCGGCGATACGCGCCGCCAGGCAGAGCTACAAATTGAAGGCCTGCATCGATCAGGTCGAGCCGACCGACGACGACGCGGAGACGATCCAGCGGGGGACCGTGGTGCTGAACAGGGACATCCCGCCCGTGACGCCATGACTCTCCAGCCTCATGGCCGCGCGGTGGGCGTAGAGCAGGCTTCCGGCCTTCCGCCCAGGCGCGCTAGCCGCTGCGCCGGCGGGGCGCAAGGTGGACAATCCAACTACTCGACCTGCGCTATCTGCACGCCGCTGAGCTCGAGATACTGACCGTTCCTCACCTCGAGGTAGAACGGCCCTGACGGCAGGCTGTTGGCGATGATGCTGGAGCCGTTGGCGTCTGAGGAGATCGCCCAATAGGCGACCCCGCCCATGACGTCGCCCTTGTACCTGCCAGCGGGCATGTCGGTCCCCACGAGGTACACGCCGTCCGAGTAGGTGTTCGTTGCCGGGGCCGGCGCGGCCGCTCCTGAGCTGGCGGTAGAGGCGACAGTCGCCGGTTCCACTGGATGCGCTATTAAGTTGCCGATCCGAGTAGAGAGCTTCGCCAGTTTCTCCTGGAGCTTGTTGCGCTCAGCGACGACGGCCCGGTAGCTGGTCGTGTTGCTGTCCGCCTTCTCCCGTAGCGTATTCCGCTCGATCGTGACGCGGCCGAGCTCGGATCGCGTCTTGGCGTTCTGACTCTGCATGAGAGCGTACGTGCCGATAATGCCGGCCGCGGCGACGACTGCCACAACGACGACCAGCCAATCTCTCTTCATGATGTCCCCTCCTTTGACGTTCCCCTGCGGTCACTATAGGACGACGACGGACGGAGCGACAGTCCCGGCCCGTCTCTCACTAAGATTATTCAGGCCTGCGGCGGTCGTTCTCGCCGCCGTCCCTCCTCCAACAAGGCCGCCACGTAGTGTGACCGCATGGCGTTCACCCCGCCTGCCGCGGCCGGTCCCCTGCCCAGGTCCGGCCGGCCGCGGCGCCCTTGTAGGCGAGGAAAGGTGCGCAGGTGCGTCATGGACAAGGCATCGCGAGCATTCTGGTCGTGGTTGCAGGACTTCTCGTTATCGGCGTTGGTGTGCGGGCTGCGGATGGTGGTGCGCTGCCTGCCGAAAGCGCCTCACCGTCCCCCTCAGTCACTCCCACCGCAGCCCCGAGTCCTGTGGTGCCACCCGCGGACGCCGGCACAGTGCGTCGAGCACTCAGACAACGCCGCGCCGCCGTTTCAGCTTGGCGCGAGTGGAACCGAGCCCGATCCTGTCTCTCCCTCAGAGTGGTGCCGTTCACGAAGCACAGCGACCGGCGCCCAGACAGGTCCGCGTCTCGATCCCGGTGGCTGGCAGCTGCCAAGTCATGGCGAGTGGACCGTGCCGACTACCGGGACCGGACGGGAAGACTCGTCAGCCACATGAAGCACCCCGACGGCACCTCAAGCGGCGCGCGCTGGATGCCGCTAGCGAAGTGGCTTCGCTGGCCTAGCTACGCGCTTTCGCAGCTCGCCACGATCATCACGCGGGAGTCGTCGGGCAGGGAGCGCGCCGACAACGGCCAGGGCTTCGTCGGCCTCGTGCAGTTCGCGTGGGAGTGGGCCCACGGCGTCTACCTCATCCACGGGCATGGCCGCTTCTTCGACCGCTCCGACGCCACAGAGACGCTCACCGCGGCGCGTGACGTGTGGGAGGACCAGGGGCGCTCGTTCCTGCCGGCGTGGTCGCTGACGGCTTACTGATGGTTGACCCGTACCCCCAGAACATCGTGCGCACCGACGCCGACTGGACAGGTGACGCCTTCGAGGCACAGATGCGCACCTACCTCGACACACTTTCCAGGGAAGACCGCGAGTATATCGAGGCCAAGGGCGATAACCCTGACGGCCCGCCGCGCAATCGCCAGGAACGACGGCATGGCCGTGAGTGGGAGCCGCCGGAGAAGTGGCGAGCGTGACCGCCTACCCCTTGTACTGGCGCGTCCACACACGACTCCCGGAGCGATTCGGCCAACGCTGCCGCGTCCTCTGCCGTGGCGCCATGAACAGTTGCGCCGTCGAGTTCGCGGATGGGTACCGGGTCGTCACGTCGCGGTGGTACGTGAGGCGGGCACGGTGAGCTGCCGCGTCCTCACTGACGGTACCCACGTCGTGCAGGTCGGCGGCACCATCTGCGACCTGCACCGCTTCGCCTGCAAGATCGGCCTCCGCGAGGCGTGGTTCCAGGATCACCGCATCCCGCATTACGACCTGACGACGCCACGGGCCGGAGCTCGCGCAGTTGCCGCTGGAGCCGTGTTCATGAACACGCGCGAGCTGCTGAGGGCGCGCAGGTGACCCCCGTGCTCCACACACCCGCGGCGCCGCAGGTCCCCGGCTGCGAGCGCGGTCACGCCCCGAAGCAGTACCCCGCCGGCCGCGTCTGCGTGACCTGCCCGACCGTCCTGCGTCGCACGAACCCCGGCCCGTGGTGCGACCCCTGCCTGAACAAAGACGCCAAGGCCCGCGCAAGGGCCACTGCATACGCGGCGCCGGCGCCGGCTACGACAGCGGCGCCGGCGGCCCGCACAACGAAGGAGGAGAAGGTGGCGAAGGAAAGTATGCGCGAGGCCGTGCTCCTGGCATTCGCGCGCGACCCGTCGCGGTGCTTCAACGCTGGCGACGTGGTGAAGCTTTCGGGTATCAGCCCGAGCTGCGTCTACAAGAATCTCAAGGCCCTGGTCGCCAGTGGCGACCTCGTGAAGAGGGCACCCGGCGTCTACTGCTGGCCGAAGATCGAAGACGCGAAGCCGGCGTCGGCCCACAAACTCAGCCGCATCCGCCTCGAGCAGTTGATGATCTCTGCGCTGGAGTCGGCTCCCGGAGCGTACTTCTCTGCCAGGAGCCTTGCCCGTGAGTTCGGTGTGGAGATCGAGGACATCGACGCGACAGTCGCCCGGCTGGAGATCAATGGCGAGCACGTGGTTCGTCGAGTCACCGCCGAGACGATCATCGATGGTGGCGAGTACGGGATGCTTCTCGAGCCGAATCTGGCGCCGGCCACCCCACCGGCGCCCGCTCCCTCAACCTCCGGGGAGCAACCCGCGAACGAGGCGCCGGCCTCGGAAGTCCTGCCCCCACAGGCGAGGCTGGCGCCGTTCGCGGGGATCATGAGCACCACGTTCATCGGCTACAGCATGAGCTGCGAGCTCCGCATCCTCGACGACCTCGAGCAACTCGACGACGAGGCCTACGAGCGCGTGATGCAGTACACGCTGAGCAAGAGGCTGCTGAAATGAGCGGCCGCCGAGCGAAGCAGGTTCGCCGTCTCCTGCGCATGGCCGCCTACGGTGACCGCGTCGCTCAGCAGTGGGTTCTCGAGCACATGACGCGCGGCCAGACCACGCGCAAGTCGCTCCGCCAAGTCGCGGTCGAGGCACGGCGAGCGCGAAGGCGGGCTCCGGCATGACCCCCAGCCTGCGCGGACGCCGCTGGATCACCGCGCGCGAGTACGCCGAGGCGACCGGCCAGAGCCCATGGACCGTTCACCGGCAGCTGCGCACCGGGCGGCTGCGGGGGCGCGACCTCAACGCCGGGACCGGGAAACGTCCGCGCTGGCAAGTTGCGGCCGGCGAACTTCGGAAACTAGGGAGGGGGTGAACATGATGGACCAAGCAAAGCAGGTGCTCTACACGATCCTCCGCGTCTTCTTCGGGTCCCTCCTCGGCTTCGCTATCGCCGCTGGGGCTGGCATCTTCAGTCTGAACTGGACGGACTGGAAGCCTGCCGTGGGAGCCGCCTTCGCCGCGGTGCTCGTAGTGGTGTTCAACTTCCTGAATGCCGGCGACAAGCGGTACGGGGTCAAGAAGGCCTAGACCTTGCGGCCCCGGTTCAAGGTGCGTCCAGCTTGCGGAGGGCGCACCGCCGGGGCCGCGGTGCCCCCCCGAGAAGCGTATCCGCCGCTGACAACGAGCCCCTGGGGCATGGCGGTGGGCACCGGGCAGGTATAGCGTATGGTCACCGGGAGGAGGAGGATCGTGACACCACGTCGCAAGGCATACCTAGTAAGCGAGGCGACCGCCGTGATCGACGAACGCACCGACCTCGGATTGACTGAGCGCACGGTACGTGAGTACTGCCGTACCGGGGTCATCAAGGCCAGGCAGCCCAAGGGGCCGAAGGGGCGCTACAGGATTCCCGCCGCCGAGCTGGAACGCTTTATTACGGCTAATACCGGAAGTGTTGACAACGGCACTTGACGGGTATAGCGTCTTCAACGTCAACGTAAGCCGTGAACGAACGGAGGTGAGACACAGACACATGACCGCAGGGGTGAACGACCGATAGGAGCAAGAAATGGCCCGTAAAAGACGGGCCGAGCAGCCGCTGGTACGGCGCCCGGCCCTAGCTGACCCGAAGAACCTCACAGAACCCCAGGCAGTTGCCGTTAAGAGTAGCACGAAAACGGCTCTGCGCAATATCCCAGCCTCGCGCACGCACCATCCCCACCCCCGCGCGACTCTCTCAGACGCCGCCGTGTGGCTCTTTTTCTTCCTGCTCACGACAGCCGGCCTTCTGGCCTTCTGCATCCTCGCCACGATCGTGTGGCCCTCATGAGACTCCTCGCCTTCACCATCGTGATTCTCACGCTGGGCCTCATCGGCATGCTCACGGCGATCGCGCTCCTGGCACTGCGCGCGGCGGGTATGGCGCCATGAGCGCCACCGACGCATACGTCAGCGCGCAGCAAACTGCGGCCGACCAGATCGCGAGACTCATCTCCGCTCTCGCCGCGCACCACGACACCGCGCCCGCCGCGAGTACGAACTGGGGAAGCGTGGGCGACATCAACCACGTAAATGAACTCCTCGCTGAGTCCATCGGGTTCCTCGCGGGCGCGACCGAGGCGGTGGCGCCATGAGCCCGATCACCATGCAGCAAGCCGCGTCCCTCCTCGGCCTCCCCAAGCCCGCCGCGCGCCGCCAGCGCGTCTGCGTCGAGTGCGAAGGCGAACTGACGTGGACGGTCGAGATCACGAACGCCCACCCGCGGGGCACCGGGTACGACGTGCTCGTGTGCGAAGAGTGCGACGCCGAGAACGACCGGCATTGGGTGGGGTTCTGATGAGCGTCGTGAAGTTCGACGCCACGCCCGCAGAGTTCAAGACCATCGCCGCGATCGCTGAGCGGGCACACGAGCTTGGCGCATCGCTCGACTTCAACTACCCGGTTATGGACGCCGAGATGGACGTGACCGCCGCTCACGCGAACGGCTGCCCGCTCGACCTCGAGTCACTGCTTTCCTTCAACGACATGGACTTCGGACACGACGTGTTCGGTATCCGCCGTCACATCGACCGCGGCACTGGCGGACTGCGTGACTGCTTCCTCCCGAGATGCTCGACGCCGCAGTCATGAGCCCCGTCGAGGACATCGACCTCCCGACCATGTCCGACATGTGTTTCGGCGACGTGTGCGAGGAGTGCCGCGACTACAACCATCCCGACGCCTGCCCGTGCGGCGAGCCGTCGGTCGACGAGACGGAGGCGGCCTCATGACGACTGCGATCACCCGCTCCGACTCTCACGAGTACACCGTCGGCGGGCGTCCGTTCGTGGGCGTCACCACCGTCATCGGCAACGTCATCCGCAAGCCCGGCCTCGAGAAGTGGATCGGGCAGCTGGGCAACGCCGAAGCCGAGCGCGTGCGCACAAAGGCGGCCTCTCACGGAACGCTCGTGCACGCGCTTGCGGCGCTGGTCGTCGAGGGCGTGCCGTCCATCCCCATGGGCGACGAAGACGCCCCGGCGCAGGCGCAGCTCGACGCCTTCACTGACTGGTACGAGAAGTACGTCGCCGAGGTCTACGCGGTCGAGCTGATGGTCGCGAACTCCCGCTACCAGTACGCCGGCGCGCTCGACTTCCTGGTGCGCATGAAGGGCGCCACGATCCCGACCGTGGTCGACGTCAAGAGCGGCAAGGCGGTTTATCCCGAGCACCGATACCAAACGGTCGCTTACCGCGCGGCGGTCATGCGGCGGCTGACGGAGTACGGCTTCACCGGCTCGCGCTGTCGCCGCGGCGTTCTGCACATCCCGCAGGACGCGAGCGGCCCGGCGCGCTTCCACGAACACACACGCCACGAGGCGGACTTTCAGGGATTCCTGAGTTGCCTGTACCTCTACCACGACCTCAAGAGAGGACTCTAATCATGGCCACCACGGCTGAGAACGTAGAGCTGCAAGTCATCGACCAGGACGAGCGCGTGCAAGAACTGTCGCAGGGCTCGCTCGAACTGCTGGAGCGCGCGCATAGCATCGAGATCGTCGACGACGAAAGCGACATGGAGGCGGCCGAGTTCCTGGCGCAGGTCAAGACGATGCGCAAGGGCTGGGACGAACTGCGCCATTTCTTCACCGACCCGCTCGAGGCGACGAAGAAGATGTACATCGCCAAGTTCAAGGCCGACGACGCGCCGCTCGAGCAGGCGCAGAAGATCGTCGGCGGCAAGCACGTCGTCTACCAGCGCGCGCAGCAAGAGGCGGCGCGCAAGGAGCAGGAGCGCCTGCGCAAGCTCGCTGAGGCCAGGCAGGCTCGGCAGGCGGCGAAGGCCGAAGAGAAGGGCCTCGAGGCGCCGCCGGTCGTCATCCCCATGCCGACGATCCAGGCGCCCCCGAAGACCCTCCACACCGCGTCCGGTTCGGTCACCACGCGCACCGTGTGGAAGCACCAGGTCGTCGACATGGCGGCCCTGCCCGACGAGTACAAGATCGCCGACGAAGTGAAGCTCGGCAAGGTCGTGCGGGCTGGCATCCGCGAGATCCCCGGCGTGCGCATCTACGAGGAGATGGTCGTATGAGCACCGACGTCGTCAAGGCGAACGGCCGCGGCACCCTGCTCGAGAGTCTCGGCGCCAAGTACCTGCCCGGCACCCCGAAGGATGAGGTGCTGTCCATCCTCCAGCAGACCGCCTTCAAGACCGGCAAGGACCAGCCGCCGGCCAGCTCCGCCCAGGTGGCGGCGCTGCTCGTAGTCGCCGACCAGTACGGGCTCAACCCGTGGACCAAGGAGATCTACGCCTTCCCCGACAAGCAGAACGGCATCGTGCCGGTCGTCGGAGTCGACGGCTGGAACCGCATCGCCAACGAGCATCCGCAGTTCGCGGGCGAGACTCTCGAGCTGCCGCCCCGCGACGAGTGGCTGAGGATCGACGACGACGCGAAGCTGGCGCCGCCGTGGATGCGTGTCCTGGTCTACCGCAAGGACCGCCAGCACCCCACCGACCACACCGAGTACCTCGACGAGTGCTACCGCGAGGCGTTCACCACGAAGAGCAACTACAAGGTCAAGGGCCCGTGGCAGAGCCACACGAAGCGCATGCTCGAGCACAAGGCGCGCATCCAGGCCCGTCGCATCGCCTTCGGCTTCTCCGGGATCTACGACCAGGACGAGGCCGAGCGCATCGTCGAGGCGACCTACGACTTCGACGGCACCGCGGTCGAGGAAGAGACGGGCCAGGTCATCGGCCAAGCCGAGTACGACGCCCTGCTCGCCGAGATGAAGCGCACGCAGATCTCGCTCGAGTCGATCGCCAAGAACGTGGCCGCCAAGGCCGGCTACCAGGGCGAGCTCGCGGACATGCCGCTGCCGGTGTGGGAATCGCTCATGGCGGGCCTCAAGACGATGCCCACGAACGGCTCGACGCCGCCCGACGATGAGCCCACAGGAGCCACACAGACCGCACAAAACGGCGACGCCACGACTAAGAGCAGTGACGAGGCGCAGGACGGCTCCTCAGACGCTGCAAGCGACGACGGCGAAGCCCCCGGCCGCGGCGCCCTGACGAAGACCACTGACCCCGTCACCCCGGCGCGGCAGAAGCTCCTCGACGTGGCCTGGGACAAGGCCATCAACGAAGGTGCCGACGAGGGCGAACTGCTGGCCGCCGTGTGCGACGCCGTAGGGGCCCCTACGCTGGAGGGTCTGACCATGGGGCAGGCGGCCACGGGGCTGCAGTACCTGAAGGCGCACTCATGAGTACCGCGACCATCCCCACCGCCCTCACGCCCAGGCAACAGATCATCATCGACCTGCTCAGTGAGGGCCCCAGGACCATGCTCGAGCTGGCGGTCGCCTGTGGCTACGGAGAGAACGATCGCGGCGGGCGCAGCTACGTGAGCGTCGCTCTGGGGAGGCTGGCCAGCCGCGGCTACGGCTTCCACAACTACAACCCCGTCGGCTCGCGCCGCGGCGCCTTCTATGTGCTCATGGCGCGGCCACACGGGACGGCAACCGAGTTCGTCGACCGCACCTGCCATGCTTGCCACGTCACCCTGCTCAACCGCTGGAACGATGAAGGCGTCTGCTGGCCCTGCCAGCGCAGCAGGCTCGACGTAGAGCTGGACATGCTGGCTCCTCCAACGCTGTTCCCCGTTAGCGTGGCGTCATGACTCCCGCCACGACGACCAAGCGCTTCACCATCCCGCCGAACGCCCACCACTCCGACCTGCTCACCACCCGCCGCGCCCTCCTGCGCCTCACGGAGCGCCGGCCGAACGAGATCGTGACGAGGAGCGACGTCTGTGAGGAGCTCGGATACGAGGTCGGACGCGCTGCCATCGCCAACGCCAAGACGAGCCTCCGGCGCGACGTCGCGCTCGAAGGCGTTCCAGGCGGCGGCTACGTGAAGCTCGTGCCGATGCCGACGCTGGGCGCCGAACGGTGCGCGAACTGTTGCCACCGCTCGGCGCTCACGTCGGCCTGCGATCGCACGCACTGGCCGCACGTCGGGCTCAACTGCCGGTGCTGGGGATGGGAGGCGTCATGACGACCGTTATCGCCCGCTTCACCGGCAGCGACTCCATGCACGAGCTCGTGCGCGAGGACGACGGCCGCAGCGTGATGCACACCTACATCCGCGACCGCGACATGGACCGCGACCTGACGCCGGAAGAGGCCGGCGAATGGTGCGACACCGTGCAGCACTGCGGCGGCACTGTGAACCGGCGGATCACGTCCTGGCCGGCCAAGGCGGTGGGAGGATGAACCCCGCAACCTGCAAGACGTGCCCGTGGTGGACTCAGAACGCCTACATGGTTGAGCACAACAAAGGCGGTGAGTGTCGCCGCAACGCTCCCGTTGTGGTCGAACTTCCCGGCGAGTTCATCAACTGGCCTATCACTACAGCAGACGACTGGTGCGGCGAGCACCCCGACCGCCAGCCGCACCTCGAGGGCGTGTCGACCACACTCGCGGCGCGCGAGACGTTCCCCACGGAAAGCGACATGCGCCGCATCAGCGACGCGCTCGAGAAGATGGCCACCTGCGCGGCGGTGAAGCCATGAAACTCGAAAGCGCCACCGTCACCTTCAAGTCCAGCGAGGCCTGGTACGAGATCGAGTGCCAGGGCTACAAGCCGAGCACCGTGCGCCTGATGAGCCCGGTCGACTACCTGCAGCTCGCCGAGTACGACCCCACGCACATCACCATCCAGAAGGGCGACGACGAGGGCACGTGCTTCACGCGCACCGTGAAGTCGATCTACCAGCTCGGCGAGATGCTCGGGACGGCCGTCGTTATCGTCAGTTGGGAGGAGTGATGGCCACCCGTATCCCCTACCTCGACGAAGCCTGGAATGTGACCACCGGCTGCGGCGACGACCAAGTGAGCCCCGGCTGCCTCAACTGCTACGCCAGGCGGATGTTCGGGCGGAACCTGTGGACGCAACCGTGCCCTGACTGTGACGGGAGCGGATCACTCGGCCAAGCACACGACGGCCGTGAGGTCTCCTGCGAGACATGCGGCGGGCACGAAGACGCCCTCGGCAGCGGAACCGTCCCGCAGGACTTCACCCCCACCTTCCACGCCGACCGCCTCGACCAACCGCTCCACTGGCGCAAGCCGAGGGTCGTGGGGGTCTCCTTCATGGGCGACTTGTTCCACGAGGGGATCACGTTCGAGCAGCGGGATGAGGTCTGCCGGGCCATGTGCGCTGCCCCGCAGCACACCTACATCATGCTCACAAAGCGACCTGGTGCCATGCGTCGCTTCTTCTCACCGGAGGACGACCGGACACCGTGCAGCAACTGGTGCCTCGGCGTCACCGTCTGCAACCAGGAGGAGGCCGACCGCAATATCCCGCTGCTGTTGGACACGCCGGCGGCGGTGCGGTGGGTGTCGCTGGAACCGATGCTGGGGGCGGTGGACCTGCGGCCGGGGCTGTACGAAGAGGGCTTCGACCCCGAGTATGGTCCGCTCGGTCCGACAGGACCGGGTCCGTTCATCGACTGGGTCGTCCTCGGCGGCGAGACCGGCCCCGGAGCGCGGCCGATGCAGCCTGAGTGGGCGCTGGACGCGTACCGGCAGTGCAAGGTGGAGGGGGTGGCGTTCTGGTTCAAGCAGTGGGGCGACCACGACAAGCAGCACGGCGTTCAGGGTGTCCACTTCAAGGCCTCGGATGTCGCGATGGAGAACACCCACGAGCTGCCGGCGGCGCTGGCTGAGGCGGTGGCGCTGTGAGCCGCAAGGTCCGCCCCCACGGCACGCACGCCAAGTACGTCGTCGAGCGCTGCCACTGCGACGAGTGCCGGGCGGCGAACCGCGCCTACGAGCGGAAGCGCACCCGCGAGAACCTGGAGCGCCGCTACGGGGCCCGGCCGCCGATCTACATCGATGCCACGGACGCACGAGATCATCTCTTCGCGCTGAGCGCAGCCGGAATAGGGCCGCTGCAGGTTGAGCGGCTGGCGGGCGTTGGTAAGACGGCTCAGTGGAAGATCCGCAGTCGGCGCGTGCTCCGCGTCCGGCGTGAGACGGAGAGAGCCATCATGTCCGTCGGCACCGGCGACCACGTGTTCATGCGCAGCCTGGTCGACGCGGTGCCGGCACACGCGATCGTCGCCAAGCTCCTAGGCGCCGGCTGGACGAAGACGGCGATCGCCAGGCAGTTTGGCTACAAGAGCCCGGCCTTGCAGGCTGCGAAGGGTCGGCGGTGCACTCTCCGCACGCTGCGCAAGCTCGAGGTCCTGGAACAGCTCGACCTGAGAGGGCTGGTGGCGCCATGAGCCGCCTGCGCAATCGTATGACCAAGGCAGAGTTCTGGACGGACCCCGATCTGCTCAGCTGGCACCGCGACAAGCGCCACTTCTATCAGGGGCTCAGGTCCGCGGCTGAGGACTCAGGCTGCATCGAAGACAGCCCCTTCGGCTGGATGCTGGTCCTCTATCCGTCGCCGCTTGACCGTGACATCTCACTCGAACAGGTGGGCGCCTGGCGTAACGAGCTGATCGCAGACGGCAAGCTCATCCGGTACCGCTGCGCCGGCAAGGACTACCTCTACCAGACGACCTTCCACGACCACGAGCACCCCCGCAATGCGCAGGCACCAAACCTGCCGCTGCCGCCTTGGGTGAAGTGGATCGGCAACGCCAGCGACTCCCGCAAGGGCCGCTACGAGGTCGACGCCGCTGCCGCAGAGGCGTTGTTGAAGGCTCGTACAACGCTTGTACAAGGGG
>Ga0209429_10000281_pt1 | contig 35118 bp, 34 predicted proteins | sample BarGraNGADG00212_3_FD_184493 | JGI IMG/M metagenome (GOLD analysis project Ga0209429, IMG submission 184493) | Arctic peat soil microbial communities from Barrow, Alaska - Barrow Graham LP Ref core NGADG0004-212 (SPAdes) (version 2) | ecosystem: Environmental > Terrestrial > Soil > Wetlands >... | reverse complement strand
ATGTGAACAACAACTTGGCCATCTACTCGATTGCTACCGGTGCTCCGGCCGCTACCGTTGATTCTTACCTCGGTGCTGCCGGTGGTGCAGAAGGGTCCAACGAAACCATGGGTGTTCAATACCTCAAAAAAGGTCAGTATGCCAAAGCTGTTCAGGCTTTCGGTGATGCCAAATCCAACAACGCTGCATTGGCTCAATTGCTGACTAAAGACTATAGCAAAGCTAAATCCACGCTGGATGCAGTTGCCAACCCGACGGCTGAAACCAGCTACCTGAAGGCCATCGTAGGTGCACGCACCAACAACAAGGACCTCGTGGTAAGTGGTTTGACAGGTGCCATCAAAGCCGACAAGAACTATGCAAAGAAAGCACTCAACGACCTGGAATTCTCCAAGTTCGTTACTGACCCTGCTGTAGCTGCATTGTTACAATAGGCTTCAGACCATCACATATTAAAATGGGAACTCTTTAGGGTTCCCTTTTTTTTTGATATAATGGCAAAAAATAGTTGATAAAATCAGTAACTCCAGAAAGAATCTCTTTCATTTTTGAACAGTTGGCTAATGCTGAAAAAGATACTCAAATAGTTTTATTTTACAAAACTATAATGTATATTTGTACCGTTAAACAAAACACAATGAATATTGTATCACATAAAAGATTGGCAGACTGCTACAACTCACATCCCGATGCAGAAGTCGCATTGCAGCAATGGTATAAAACGGCAAACGCAGCTAAATGGAAATGCTTTGCCGATATTAAAAGGGACTTTAACAGCGTTGATAACATTGGAAACCAGCGATATGTATTCAATATTAAAGGAAACAATTATAGACTGGTTGTAGTTATACAATTTGTTCACCAATACCTGTATATCCGGTTTGTAGGTACACACGCCCAATACGATAAAATAGACTGTAACACCATTTAATACACTTACTATGGAAACAAAAATAACAGCAGCCGTTTACGAAACAGCTCTTGCCCGAATAGAAGAACTCTTGCCCCATATAACGGACAACACCCCCAATGACGACCATCGGGCTATTGAATTAAAGATCATGTCAGACATCGTGATAGAATATGAAAAAACCTATTTTCCTATCGGGATGCCAAAACTGGCCGATGTGATGCGGTTGCGATTAGAAGAGGAAGAAATGACACAACGCGCATTTGCCCGTAAAATAGGTGTTTCGCCCTCTCGTGTAAGCGAATATCTTACTGGAAAAAGCGAGCCAACCCTTAAGATTGCGCGTTCCATAAGTCAATTGCTGAACATCGAGGCATCCATAGTGCTTGGTGTATAACCGAGTCTTCTGAGACTATTTTTTAGTCTGTATTTGCTTCCTTTTAAAGCTGTTCAGGGTCTTTCCAGTCACCGTGGACTGTAATAAGATCTATTAATTTATCCAATGCCATTTCGGTCGGTATGGATCGCTCCACACAATGTTGGCCTTTATACAGGGAGACCTGACCCCTGCCGGCACCGACATATCCATAGTCGGCATCGGCCATTTCACCTGGACCATTCACAACGCAGCCCATGATGCCTATTTTCAGGCCTTTGAGGTGTGAGGTACGCTCCTTGATTTGTGCAATGACTTTCTGCAGGTCAAACAAGGTTCGTCCACAACTGGGGCAGGAAATGTATTCAGTCTTGCTGACGCGCATCCTGGTGGATTGCAACACACCAAACATGATGGAAACCTGATCGGCCAATTTGCTGCGGAAGGCATTGTGTGGTGCCGTGTTCCAGAAAACCCCATCACCGAAACCATCGATGAGTAAGGCTCCCAGTTCTAAACCGGCCAGCAATTGTTCCTCTTCAGGGTCTTTGGCTACAGAGCGAAGACTGAGTACGACTGGTATGCGACAACCCTCGTTGAGCAGCGTATGAAATGCAGCGCGCAACTCAGCCACCGTGTTCATCTGCTTACTTTGGAGCATGAGAACAAGGTTGGGTATGGTTTTCAAGTGTTGAAGGAAGGGGGACGAGAACTCCTCCAACGAAATCCGTAAGAACTTCAACGGAGCTTTAGACGACTCAAGTAACTTGCATTCGGCGGTTTCAAAAATTGGCAACACCGAAGGTTGTCCCTGCCAGGCTTTGGCTTCGCAAAGCTGTACCAAACCATCCGGGCGGGCGGTCACGCTTTCACCCACATAGACAAAGTCGGGTTTGAGCATGCCTTTTGTAAAAATAAGGTCCTCTGAGGTGACATCGGCCACGACGACAGGCACTTGACCCCCTCCGAAGGATCCAACAGCGTCGGTTTCCCGACGGTGGAACGAATAAGGATCAAAGTCCGGGAAAGGTTTCACATCAATGGCAGTCGTTTTGGAGCGGTCTTCCACCAATTGCACCAATTGCCTGGCAACCGGAACCTCCAGTTCGGGATCTTCACTGAGCGAGACACGAATGGTGTCACCAATACCATCCATCAGCAAGGAGCCGATTCCGACAGACGATTTGATTCTGGCCGCTTCGCCATCTCCGGCCTCTGTTACTCCTAAATGAAGGGGGAAATGGATATCCTCGGCATTCATTCGATCAACCAACAAGCGAACAGCCTGAACCATCACCAATACATTGGAGGACTTCATGGAAATAGCCACATCGGTAAAGTGTTCTTCCACGCAGAGTCGGAGAAATTCCATACAGGATTCCACCATACCGGCAGGAGTATCGCCATAACGGCTGAGAATGCGGTCGGACAACGAGCCGTGGTTCACACCGATGCGAATGGCAACACCTTTTTCGCGGCAAAGATGGAGGAACGGAACGAAACGGTCACGAATTTTTTGCAGCTCCTGTGCATAGGCTTCCTCGGTATATTCTAGAGCGGCGAAGGACTTGGAAGGATCGACGTAGTTCCCGGGGTTGATCCGGACTTTTTCCACGGTCAAAGCGGCGGCATCGGCAGCTTTAGGGTTGAAATGGATATCGGCCACCAAAGGCGTATCGTAGCCGTCTGAACGCAATGCCGTACGGATATTCGCCAAGTTTTCAGCCTCACGCACACCTTGAGCGGTCAGGCGAACATAATCTGCTCCGGCATCGATGATGCGCTTGCTTTGCGCCACACTGCCCTGGGTATCCATGGTCGACGTATTGGTCATGGATTGAATCCGGATCGGATTGCTGCCGCCAAGCGGCGTATTTCCTATACGGACCGGCGTGGTAATGCGGCGGTTATACCGAAACAGATCGGGACAATACATGCGTTAATTGGTCTTGAAATCGAATTTGATGGCAGAAAGCTCTTCGTTGGCCTTGACAATTTTCTTCTTAAGTCCTTCTTTGTATTCAGCCAGCTTAACTTGCAAATTCGCATCGCCGACCGCCAAAAACTGAACGGCCAGGATTCCTGCATTCAGAGCACCATTGATGCCAACGGTTGCCACGGGTATACCCGGAGGCATCTGTACAATGGCCAACAGAGCATCCATTCCGGCCAGGCTGGCACTGATGGGCACTCCAATGACGGGCAGCGTGGTGTTGGCTGCGATGACACCGCACAGATGGGCAGCCATGCCTGCTGCAGCAATGATGACTTTAATACCACGACCTGCTGCATTCGTGGCAAAAGATTCCACTTCCTCGGGCGTACGGTGTGCGGACAAGGCGTTGATTTCGAACGGTATCTTGAAATCGTTGAGTAATTCGGCAGCTTTTTCCATGACCTTGTAGTCGGAAGTGCTGCCCATGATGATGCTGACAACTGGTTTCATGAGCCTTTACTGAATGAGTTTCGAATACGCTTCCGGTGAAAGCAGGGCGTCGATTTCAGCAGGATTGCTGAAACGGATACGGATCATCCAGCCTTCGCCATAGGGTTCCTCGTTAATGAGTTCGGGTTTGTCTTCCAACATCGGGTTTATGGAAAGGATTTCTCCGGAAACCGGCATGAACAGATCGGAAACAGCTTTCACAGCTTCAACAGTGCCAAAGGTGCTTTCCATGGATATGGCATCACCGACTGCAGGGAGTTCCACAAAAACGATTTCACCCAATTCAGTCTGGGCATAATCGGTAATACCAACCAAGGCTTCGCTGCCTTCAATTTTGATCCATTCGTGGTCTTTGGTAAACAATAGATTAGCAGGTACGTTCATTGTTTGAGTTTTTATAAGTGTAAATAATTCGTTCAGGGAATCAAATAATACGTGGTTGCCACAGAAACGGCGCCCAGTAAAAAACCACCGCTAACCTGCCCCAAAGTATGGGCCTTGAGATATAGTCGGCTCGCTGCTTGCACACCTGCCAACAGGAACAGGATGGAGAGGATGAACAGGGGGTTAATGGCTTCCTGCATGCAAACCAGGATGGCTGAACCCATTATACAGCCGAATGCCATGGTATGCGCACTGATTTTCCATTTGAGCGTGATAAAAAACGCCAGGATGGTGGATAAGATGGAACCTATGAACATTTTGATGATCCACCAAGGCATTTGCACCCGGTAAAGCAGGTAACATCCCACGGCGGATGAAATCAGCACGATAAGGTATGGGAAAATCCGCTCGGTACGTTTCGAAACATCCAAATCGGAAATATGACCACTTTTCATGAGCAGGAAAATGCCCAAAGCAGGAAACAAACCCATGTTCAACATGACGATGCCCTCCACATAGAGGCGGTAACTCATCGGTAACTCACCAAAGATGCCAATGTTCAGGAGCAGAATTGTTCCGAGAAATGGCAAGGTCAGCGGGTGCAGTATGCCTGAGATGATTTGTTGTGTTTTATGCATAGTTTTATTTTAAAGTTCACGTCTAAGTCTGGCCACCGGGATCTCCAGCTGGTCTCTGTATTTGGCCACGGTACGGCGGGCAATCTGATACCCCCGGGCTTCGAGGATTTCACAGAGCTGCTCGTCGGTCAGCGGTTTTTGTTTGTCTTCGTCTTCGATGTTGGACCGAAGTATGTTTTTGATTTCCATAGCAGAAACCTCCTCACCAGAGTCTGTCTGCATGCCTTCGGAGAAAAAGAATTTCACCGGATAAATGCCGAATTCGGTCTGAATGTATTTGCTGTTGCTCACCCTCGAAATGGTGGAAATGTCGTATCCGGTTCTCAGAGCAATGTCTTTAAGAATCATCGGTCGAAGGCTTTTTTCATCCCCGTCGAGGAAAAAACTGTATTGGTAATCTACTATGGACTGCATGGTACGCATCAACGTTTCCTGCCGGGTTCGGACAGCATCAATGAACCAACGGGCGGCTTCCACCTTCTGCCTGGCGAATTGGATGGCTTCACGGGCTTCGCGCGTCTGGTTTTTCACATTACCCTGATAATCTTTCAGCATGATGTTGTAATCGGGGCTGACGTGGAGTTCAGGAATGGAACTGTTGTTGAGCGTTAGGTTCAGCACACCTTCTTCGTTTTCGAGCATAAAGTCGGGGGTGATTTCCTCCATGGATTCCTGAAGGGAAGAGCCGTACATGCTGCCGGGTTTCGGGTTCAGACGGATGATTTCCTGAATGACGTCCTTCAGTTCGTCATTGGTCCAGTCCATACGCTTGAGAATCACGTCATAATGCTTGCGTGAGAAGTCTTCAAAGCAGGATTCCAGCAAACGAATGGATTTTTCGACCAATTCGGTATGGGGTTTGCGCTTCAACTGGAGCAAGAGACAGCTTTGCAAATCGCAAGCGGCAACTCCGGGAGGGTCAAAGTTCTGAACGATTCGGATGATTTCCTGAATGGTTGGTATGGGTATTTCCAGCCCAAACTGAATGGCCAAATCGTCGGAAAGGGCATCGGCTTTGCGGCGTAAGTAACCGTCGTCATCGATGCTGCCGACTACATAATCCGCTGCCACTTTCAATGACGCGTCGAGTTCCTGCAAATCCAGTTGTTCCTGCAAATAATCATGCAGGGAGGTATTGACCGAGACGGGAACGAATTCGCGACGTTCCTCTGGGGAAGCCTTTTCCAGTCGGGTCCGGTAATCGGGTATGTCGTCGTCGTTGGCATAATCGCCCAATGAAAAATCCTCGTTGTCGCTTTCGGGATTGTCGAAGGTAAGGTCGTCTTCTTGGTTCAGTTCTGGATCCTCACCAATTTCCAGAGCAGGGTTCTCATCAACTTCCCGCATGATGCGCTCAGCCATCTCCAGCGTGGTGACCTCTAAGAGCTTCACCTGCTGAATCTGCAGCGGGGAAAGCTTTTGCTGCATCTTTTGCGTGAGAGTTTGTCGTAGCATGCTTGTTAATTAAGATACAAAAATACGAAAAATACGAGGACGGCCTAGCGCTAATAGCGGAAACTGCTGCCGCCGAGGAATTCACGCAGCAGGGATGTAGGCGGAATTTCTGGGTCGGAAATCGGTTGGAAATACTCTACGAAGCGAAGCAGGCGGTGAGCTTCAGCGTATTCCGGGCAATTCTGGGGCACCTGTCTCAAAATTGGTTCCGCATAGCCCCTCAATACGGAGAATTCAAAAATAAGGGCTGAATTGAACATGGCATCGGCATTTTCCTGATAGGGGAAAATCCATTTTTCTTCCCCTTCGCGAACACTTTCCCAACGGGAAATGGTATCCTTCGCCGAATATCCACGATAGCGGAAATCGCGGATAATCCTGCGTAACAAGCGGTTGTCCGTAGTCGGAATCCAGTTGTGGTCATCAAGGGACATGGATGTCAGTGCAGAAACATACACCTTGTACTGCACATCCAGCGGAATATCGGGCAATAGATTGGGATTCAGGGCATGAATGCCTTCCAGAATCAGAACCGTCTGCTCCGTCAATTTGAGTTTGTCACCCTTAAATTCCTTCTTGCCAAGGGCAAAATTGAAGACAGGAGTTTCCACTTCCTCCCCAAGCAAAAGCGCTTTCAGGTGCTGATTGAACAATTCCAGGTCGAGTGCGTAAAGGGACTCAAAATCGAAATCCCCTTTTTCGTCCTTGGGGGTCAGATCTCTGTCCACAAAATAATTATCCAACGAAATCGCGACAGGCTTCATTCCCAAAACCATCAGTTGAATGGCCAGTCTTTTAGCAAAGGTGGTCTTCCCGGAAGAAGAAGGTCCTGAAATAAGGACCATGCGGACTTTTTTGCGTTGGTCAATGGCATCGGCTATATGCGCAATTTTCTTTTCCTGCAGCGACTCGGAAATATTGATGAGGTTGGTGGATTCACCGTTCAGGCAAGTTTTATTTAGATCGCCGACATTGTTCAGTGACATGATTCGGTTCCAGTTGAGGTACTCCTTGAATACGCCCAGCAATTTGGGCTGAAATTCAATATCCTGCAAGATGGTCGGGTTGCTCCTGTTGGGAATCTGGAGCAGAAGGCCGTCAAAATACGCTGTGATGTCGAACAAGTTCAGGTATCCGCTGGAAACCGCCAGCGCACCATAATAGTAATCAATGTGTTCGCCCATCCGAAAATAGCCACTGTATAAGGAACCCTGCGTAGTCAGCAAATCCACAATGTCCATCCGACCGCGTTCCCGGAACATTTCTACCATTACTGAGGTTTCTTCTTCCACGAATTCGATGGGATAATTGGAATGAATCAGCTCCTGAACACGTTTTTTAATGGCCAGCAAATCATTCGGTTCGGTCGGACGGTCCAGATTCAGAACACAGAAATAGCCTTTGGAAACTGGATGTTCCAGTTTGAACTGACATCCCGGATAGAGTTCAGACACCGCCGAAGACAGTACAAACGTCAAGGTCCGAACATAAGCCCGCATGCCGGAACTACTGTAGGTATTGATGAACTCAATTTGTTTGGGCTTGTACAGTTCGAAATGAAGACTGACGGTCTTGTTGTTGACACGAGCCGCAATGGCATTCGGCAGCACTTCAGCCGCCATTTTCATATAGACATCCTTTACGGTGCTTCCCATTGGGAAAAGTTCGTATTTATTGGTGTTCAGGCAAAGGACCCGGATTGTTTTTCCCATAATTCCACAATTGCATTTGAAGACTCTAAAATACGAATTTAAAGCTTTCCCAGACGCTTTAAGAGCTGAAAAATCGTGTTTTTTACACTTTTCATCACACATTAAAACTTTTTTAATTTTTATTAGATGTTTATCTCTGATATTTCTATTACTTTTGCGTCACTTTTTAAAGATTCTATATCCTCAAACAAATAAACAAACAATGAAAAAACTGAGTATTCTTTTAACCGCTGCCATGCTCGTTATGGGCATGAGCTTCGCTTCCTGCAGCAAGACCTCCGGAAGCAAAATGAAAACCGCTGTTGACAGCCTGAGTTACGCCTATGGTGTTGGTATGGGTACCAACCTTGCTCAAAACCTGCAGCAATTTCCTGCCAAACTGAACGTTGACCTGTTCCTTGCCGTATTCGAAAAGGCATTGAAAGGTGACACCGCCAAACTGGCCATCACTCCTCAACAGGCTTACGAAGTATTCCAACGCTGCTTGGCAACTGCACAAAAAGATGCTGCCGTAGCTGTAAAAGAAGAAGCTAAGAAATTCCTAGAAAAGCACGCTAAAGTTGACGGCGTCAAGACCACTCCTTCCGGTCTTCAGTATATAGTCATTAAAGAAGGTACCGGTCCGAAACCCGTTGATACCGCTACTGTAAGCGTTCATTACCATGGCACATTGTTGGACGGAACCGTATTTGACAGCTCTATCGACCGCGGTACTCCTGCTGAATTCCCCTTGAACCGTGTCATCAAAGGTTGGACGGAAGGTATCCAACTGATGAGCGTTGGTTCCAAATACAAATTCTGGGTTCCTGCCGACTTGGGTTACGGTGACAATGGTGCCGGTGGTAAGATCAAACCGGGTTCATTGTTGATTTTCGAAGTTGAGCTCCTTGGCATCAAGGGTGTAACTCCGATGCCTACACCTAAACCTGCCATTGCTCCTGCTATTGCTCCTGCTCCCCAGAAATAATTAAAGCAACATAATTTAAAGCGGTCATCCTACTAAAATGTAGGATGACCGCTTTTTTGTGTCATAATTTGAATAAAACGACTCTAAAAAGTACTTTTGTTCATCAAAATTGGCATTATTGGTAAAAAAGGTTTACTTTGCGGTATTAAACGCCTGAACATATGAATACACCTTATGTCGCTGAAAAAATAGATGCTTTAGATCGTCAGATTCTTGAAATCATCACCCAAAACGCTCGCGTACCCTTTAAAGACGTCGCTGCCGAATGCGGGGTTTCCCGTGCAGCCATCCATCAACGCGTTCAGCGCCTCATCGACATGGGTGTCATCACTGGTTCAGGCTATACCATCAATCCCAAAACGCTGGGCTACCAAACCTGTACCTATATCGGTGTAAAACTCGAACGTGGCTCCATGTACAAAGAGGTGGTCCCTTCGCTCGAAAAGATTCCTGAAATCATCGAATGCCATTTCTGCACCGGCCCCTACACCGTATTGGTGAAACTGCATTGCCGGGACAATGAGCACCTGATGGACTTGCTGAACCGTAAGATTCAGGAAATCCCGGGTGTGACGGCTACAGAAACGCTGATTTCACTGGAACAGTCCATCAAGCGTCACATTCCAATCGAACATTTTGAGAAGTGAGCGCAGAGGCGAAGCTTGCTTCGACTATGCCGAGTCTCGAAAAATGACTGTTTAGCATAAACGAACTTTTGAGAAGTGAGCGCAGAGGCGAAGCTTGCTTCGACTATGCCGAGTCTCGAAAAATGACTGTTTAGTATAAACGAACTTTTGAGAAGTGAGCGCAGAGGCGAATCTTGCTTCGACTATGCCGAGTCTCGAAAAATGACTGTTTAGTATAAACGAACTTTAAAATTTTAGGAGAGCATCTACGTATTTCCGGTCGTTTACGAGTTGAGCGACCAGTGCTTCTACGTCCGGGAAGGCTAGATCGGCTCGAAACCGTTCCACAAATCTGACAGTAATCACTTGCCGGTACAAATCCCCTTCAAAATCCAAGATGTGCACTTCGATGGTCACGTCGGAGTCCTTGTGCAAGGTCGGTCGGCGACCGATATCCAGCATGCCTTTGTAGCGCTTGCCCTTCACTTCGGTCCAAACGGCATAAACACCGAAAGCAGGAAGCAACTTGAAGGAATCGAGCGGCTCGATGTTGGCTGTGGGAAAACCGAGCTGACGACCAATCTGATGACCACCCACGACTGTGCCTCGCACTTGATAAATGTAGCCGAGAGCGGCATTGGCTTCAGGCATCTTGCCTGCCAGAATGCAACGTCGGATAAGGGAAGAACTGATAGTGGGCTGTTCGTCCTGACAAGCTACATTCGGCAAAACGAAGGGCGTAGCCTGAATCACTTCCATACCGATTTCCCGACCGTATCGCACATACGATTCAAAATCATCGGAACGGTTGTTCCCAAAACGATGATCGAAACCAATGACCAACGTTTTCACGTGAAGTTCCTGCTGCAGGATTTCCTCCATGAATTGTCGGGCGGGCATTTCGGATAATGCTTTGTCGAAATTGAGGGTACGGATATAGTCCGCATTGGTTTGTGAAAGCTTTTCTTCCTTTTCAAAGCGGTCCGTGAGTAATTGCGGACAATAGTTGGTTTGCAACACCGTCCTGGGATGTGGCCAGAAACTGATGACCATGGAAGGCAGCCCCTTCTCAGCGGCAATTCGTTTTGTTTCGTCTATCAGAAAACGATGACCCAGGTGTACACCGTCAAAAAAGCCCATGGTGGCCACACAGGCTTCGGGTTGGAGCAATTCGCCCGTAAAATCCTCAAAGGGCTCTGGCTGGTAAGTATGCATGCCCAATTCGGCAGCGGTGCGGCAGTTAGCAGGCGCGTCATCCACCAACAGGGTTTCTTCGGGCAGAATTCCGGCATCGTTCAAAACGTATTCGAAAATGGCACGACCAGGCTTCGACATGCCTACTTCGTACGAAAGATAAAGTTTTTCAAAACATTCACTGACAGGATAACCGGCCTCATCGAATTCCTCCAGTTTGCGGATATGAATGGGATTGGTGTTGCTGAGTAAAAAGACGCGGTAGTTTTTGGCCAATTCGTGCACCATCTGGATTTTGTTCAGCGGCGTATGCAACAAAAAGGCACCCCAGGCTTCTTCAATTTGGTGGTCGGTCAGTTCTACCTTAAACGTTTCACGGATTTCGTTGCGGAACTGATGCAGATCAATATCACCATTTTCCACCTTGCCAAAAGGGCCCTTATGGCCATAGGGTGTCAGATAATCGGCCACCTGCGGCAAACCCAGTGCAGCAAAAGCATCCAGACAGGCTTGTGGCTTCAGGTCCACCAGCACGCCGCCAAAATCAAAAATGATGTTTTTTATCCCTTTTAAACGAACCATAGAACGGTTTTAGCTCTTCGTGGCAAAGATACAAAGAATCCCCGTCAGGCCAACTAAAAGCCCTTTTGTGGAAAATATATTCCATTCAATTGCAAGTATGGTTGGTTTATTTGATGGCAACGAAAGATATTGTTTGATAGTATTGAATAATGTTGAATTGGCGTTTCAGGCCTTTACCAGTTTGAAATTAGTGAAATAGTATTATTCTTAAGAATTTATCTTTTAGCAAGTTGCTTATTATCACGGCGGTCGCTTTGGTGGCTTTTGAAATTACACCGGTTTATTCACAGAATATTGCTCAGTAGCGTGGTGCAAATCGGGATGGTCAATACAGCGGAACCAATCTTTTGAAAGAATGGCCGGAAGGTGGTCCGGAATTACTATGGTTCACCCATGCTCATCAAACTTCCCGAACGTAAAATCCTCGTAAATTTATCCCGCTATTTTCTGTTTGCAGTAGATTGTAAGAGTGGAGAATTACTTTGGTCTTATCGTTTAAAAGGTGCTAAAGATGATGCACAACATAGCAACACACCCATTTATACAGATGGATCCATTTATCTCGTATTTGGAAAAGGCACTCAGAATGGTACAACTAGACTAGAATTGTCTCCCGATGGGTAGGGTGTCAAAGAACTATGGAACAACAACCAGGTGCGGAATGCAATGGGAGGCTTTGTCATTGTTGGGAACACGTTGTTTGCCACCATCGAAAATAATTATCTTAAAGCAGTGGAACTGAATAAAGGAACCATTGTCGATTCTGTGAAAGGAAGGAACGGAAGCCTGATTTTCGGGGATAATAAATTTATCTGCTACGGGAATAATGGAGAAGTGAACTTAATCAACTACGACCAAAAAAGCTCATCGTTACGGGCAAACTCAAAATCGAGAAAGGGAGCAAAGATCATTTCGCGCATCCGGTTTTGGCGAATGGAATCCTGTACATCCGACGCGGCAAGGGGCTTATGGCGTATAAAGTAAACTAATTTGGAGTAGCAACTGGCTCAAGCTCTTTCGGGTTATTGCCAGAAAAAAACGGTGGGTAGATACTGCAGGAACCTTATTCACATTGATGGGGACGTATAACGACAAGATGAAAACAACCCACCTGAAAGTGACCGGGTATCTGAATTGAAGGGGCTGAAATCGGGGATGTCATCTCCGTCTACTCCATCCTAGGAGTATTTATTAAAAAGGTTGAAGTCGTTGAAAAAACGACGAGCCTCTGGCTTCCCACCCTCCAATGTTACCTCATTCAGACAAAATCCCAATCCAAAACGGTCTCTTTGTAGCAGAGTATGCTGCTGAAACTTTCATCGAACTCTTGCCCATTTCCCAAAATTTCCGTAATATTGCACCCGCTTTCGGCATCCATGTCGAAACGGGCCTATAGCTCAGTTGGTTAGTAGCACCTGACTCATAATCAGGGGGTCACAGGTTCAAGCCCTGTTGGGCCCACCCCAGATTAAAAAGCACTTACGATGAATTTCGTAGGTGCTTTTTTTATTGACATTGCACACAATCAATGGCTTCTTAGTATTTCTCGTGTAAGGCATGGACCACTTTTTAAGAACTTTAATCTGCATCCATAAACTCTGCAGCATCGTTATATAGCATTTTATGTTTTCCAAAAAACGAAATAATCTTACCGCTTAACAAACCCGCGATAACGGCCATTGCTATTGTAACAGCGATTCCTTTTAATTGGGCAGAAATATCAAGACCCGGAACTACTGCAATCGCAGCAAGACCACCAAATATACCGGGAATTCCATGAAGATTGGAAACACCGCATGTATCAATGATCTTATGAAACTTTTGTTGTTTTTCCTGCAGAACCGCAAATCCAACGGTTGAAATGATTCCAGCAACACCACCAATGATCATCGCCTGTGGATGACTGGCGAAATCACAGGTTGCACCGATAGCAACACCACCTGCCAGTGCGGCATTGGCAATATCGGCAACATGAACTTTACCGCGAATCAAAACCGATGCAAAATAGGTTGCCATCGTTGAACCACACAATGCGAGAAAAACATTCACAACAGTATGTGGAATAGCTTCTACAGGCACAAGTGCAGCACAAAAGCTTGGCCAGAACACCCACAATACCATACTCCCCAAAACCGAGTACTTATCGGTGGTAGCATCCGATTCAATAGGTACGTTCATATCTTTTTTCGAGGTAAGCGAAATGGCTGCAGCAATACCAAACAATGCACCAAAAGCATGAATGACAATGGAGCCTCCCGTATCAGCCACTTTCCCTACAAAATGAAAATAATCGTCCATAACAATCAATTCATTCAACATATAAAAGGGGATGAACAACAATCCAAGTATCAAATACTGATAAATTTTGATTCTTCCCAAAATGGCACCGGCAGCGATCAACAAACTCGCAGATCCAAATTCTGCCAGAATAAATTGTTCGATTTCTCCTCTTTCTTCAAAAATACCTAAACTCTTGATTGATATATACAAAGGAAGCGAAATACTAACCAACAGAAAAGTTGCGGTCAGTGCAGAACGCCCATACTTTTTTACAAATACCATTAAAAAACCAAAGCCAATCAACAACATTGCCATGATGTGAATGGCCCGGTCATATTGCTGAACTTGTAGAATGGACGAGATACTGCTAGCATCTGCTTCCTGAGCAAAAATGCTGTTTGCATACAAAAAGGAAAGAACAGTCAATGAGACCATTCTAGGGAAAAGGTTCCTTTTTTTCATTTTGAGGCCAAAATTACTAAATAACTGGCCGTAAAAGTAACATTTTAATTACAAATCCAATGCTTTCACAAGTTTTTTGCACGGAGAATCTGTTTACAATCAACCAGATTACATCTTCTGACACACTGTCGTATCCATGAATTATTCTATTTCGGGTATCCACAATTTTTCGGGAATCAGTAATCAAATCCCTCTTTTTAAAATTTAAACCTAATCGGCTGAACTTCTTTATCACACTCCTGTAACATTTCCCTAATTCGATTGCGGACTTAAAAAAAGAATGTGGATATTTGCAAAACACGCTAACCATGAACACAAGCATCGATAGACCATGGCATTAAGTTGGAACGAAATAAAGGACAGGGCACTTAGCTTTTCGAAGGAATGGGTAGGCACCAGTAATGAAGATGCAGATGCAAAGCCGTTTCTCGTCGATTTCTTCAATGTATTTGGCATCAGCCGAAAGAGAGTTTCCACCTTTGAGCACAAGGTCAAGAAACTTGGTGATGGCGATGGCTACATTGATTTGCTTTGGAAAGGAAATATACTGATTGAGATGAAAAGCCGAGGTCTCAATCTAAATAAAGCTTACGACCAAGCTATTGCATACACCCATGGGCTAAATGATGCCGAACTGCCGAAGTTCGTGCTTGTCTCGGATTTTGAACGTTTCAGACTCTTCGATTTGGAGGAATCAACACATATCGAATTCATACTAAGCGAACTGGTTGATAATGTGCAGCACTTCGGTTATCTACTTGGATACCAGAAGAAAGTATATAAGGAGCAAGACCCGGCAAATATTAAAGCCGCAGAAATGATGGGTAAGTTCCATGACCGATTAAAGGAAATTGGTTACGATGGGCATCCGCTTGAGGTGTATCTTGTACGCATCCTTTTTTGCCTATTTGCGGAGGATACGTCCATCTTTGACAAGCAGCAATTTCAGGAATTTATTGAACAACGAACCCACGAAGATGGTAGTGACCTGGCTTCACGGCTTCAGGAGCTATTCCAAGTATTAAATACGCCGAAGAGTTATCGCTTTACCAATCTGGATGAGCAACTGGCCGATTTCCCATACGTCAACGGCAAGTTGTTCGAGGAAATATTGCCCACCGCCAGTTTTGACCGAAAGATGCGGCAAGTTTTGATTGACTGTTGTGTGATTAACTGGAGCAAGATTTCACCTGCCATATTTGGTTCTATGTTTCAAAGCGTGATGAACCCTACAGAGCGGCGAAACTTGGGCGCACACTACACTTCGGAAACCAACATCCTTAAACTGATTAAACCACTGTTTTTAGACGATCTGTGGGCTGAATTCGAAACCATAAAGGGCAACAAGAATAAACTCCCGGAATTTCACAGAAAACTAAGTACGCTAAAGTTCCTCGACCCTGCGTGTGGGTGTGGTAACTTTCTTGTTATAACCTACCGTGAACTGAGGTTGCTCGAATTAGAGGTGCTTCGGGCGCTTCACAAGTCTGGTCAACAGGTCATGGATATTAGTACTATCGTATTGTTGGATGTTGACCAGTTCTACGGAATCGAGTACGAAGAGTTTCCTGCACGCATAGCTGAAGTGGCCATGTGGCTCATTGACCATCAGATGAATATGCTTATCAGCCAGGAGTTTGGGCAGTATTTTGTAAGATTGCCGTTGAAGAAGGCGGCAAAAATTGTTCATGGTGACGCATTGGAAGCAGACTGGGAAAGCATTGTTGCAAAAGATAAACTTTCATATATTCTTGGGAATCCCCCTTTTATCGGTTCAAAGTTGATGACGCAAACACAACGAAATCAGATTCTTCGACAATGCGACAATGCGAATGGGTGTGGTGTTTTAGACTATGTTGCAGGTTGGTATATTCAAGCTGCTAAATATGTTCAGGGAACGAAGATTAAAGTTGCATTTGTTTCTACAAATTCCATCGTTCAAGGTGAGCAGACAAGTATTCTCTGGTGGCAGATGCTAAACAAATATAACATCGTTATTCATTTTGCACACAGAACATTTAAATGGAGCAATGAAGCCAGGGGCAATGCCGCAGTCTATTGTATAATTGTTGGGTTTGCTAACTTTGGCACAAATATTAAGAGACTCTTTGAATATGAAGATATTAGAGGTGATGCACATGAGTTGAAGGTGAATAATATCAATCCTTATTTGGTTGATGCTAAAAACGTTTTAGTTAGTAAAAGAAGATTGCCTTTATGTAATGTGCCAAGAATCTCTTTTGGAAGTATGCCAAATGATGGTGGAAACTTTTTGTTTAATGATGAGGAAAAGGAGAACTTTTTAAAGAAGGAACCGAAAGCATTGAAATTCATCAGGCCATTAGTATCAGCTAATGAGTTTCTAAATGGTCAAAACAGATGGTGCCTATGGCTTAAGAACTGCAATCCATCCGAAATCGCCGAACTCGCCGAAGTTGTTAATAGAGTTGACAAGGTTAAATCAATGAGGGCTGCGAGTTCAAGGCAGGCAACTCAACGTCTGGCTCAATTTCCGACACTATTTGGTGAAGATAGGCAGCCTGATAGCTCATACTTGTTAATACCTCGTCATTCCTCAGAAAATAGGAAATATATTCCCCTTGGTTTCTTTCATAGTGACTTTATTGCGAGCGATAGTTGCTTGTTCGTTGAAAACGCAAGCCTATATCACTTTGGCGTGATGATGTCTTTGATGCACATGACGTGGGTAAAACATATTTGTGGAAGGATTAAGAGCGATTTCAGGTATTCCAACGAAATGGTTTACAACAACTTTCCATGGCCTGAAAGCCCTTCAGAGAAGCAGATGGGTTCAATTGAAGAAAAGGCGCAAGCGGTTCTGAATGAAAGATTAAAATTTCCATCAAGTTCCCTTGCTGATTTATATAACACATTAACAATGCCCCCAGCACTGGTTAAAGCCCACAACGCATTGGACAAAGCTGTGGACTTGGCCTACCGAAGCCAGCCTTTCGTAAGCGAGGCAAAGCGCATGGAATTCCTGTTTGAACTTTATAAGAAATATACGGCGGACTTGTTCACAAAGGTATCGACCCGAAAAAAGAAATAGCGGAAGCATTATGCATAGAAAATTAAATTAAACGGAATAATGTTGTATAATTATATAACTTCGCTTATCTTTGCCCGATGAAAAGAAGAATTAAAGCCTTTGGCGAACACTACCATAATTTCATGCAGACTCTTGGAGAAAAAGAGAAGCTAAAAATGAAATATATTGTATCATTGCTCGAAACGGGTGACAGAATGCCGCTTAAATTCATGAAGTTCATACGTGATGGAGTTTATGAATTGAGAATGGAATACAATAGCAATATATATCGTCTGTTTTTTATTTTTGATGATGGTAATGTGGTAATCCTTTTCAACGGTTTTCAAAAAAAGACACAGAAAACCCCTGAAAACGAAATTGAAAAAGCATTAAAACTTAAAAAAGAGTATTATGAGCAAAAACAAGATTTATGATATTAGTGCAGAACTCGATAATGAGTTTGGAGCACATGGAACAGCTGAACGAGCAAAGTTTGACGATAACGCATACGCTTTTTATACTGCTCAAATTTTGCACGATGCACGCAAAGAAGTGAAAATCACACAGGCTGAACTGGCAAGCCGTATAGGCGTTAATAAAGGCTATATTTCACGAATTGAAAATGGATTGACTAGTCCAAATGTAAGTACATTCTACCGTATTGTCAATGCGCTAGGCTTGCATATAGAAATAACAAAGCCCATAGCGTAAAAGTTAAATATTGACTCATAATCAGGGGGTCACAGGTTCAAGCCCTGTTGGGCCCACCCCAAAATCAAACACTTACACGTTCATTCGTGTAAGTGTTTTTCCTTTTTCGCCAAGCTTGCGCCAGCTTTAATTGGATCCTTTGGAAATTAAATACTCCGCAATTTCTGTATAACCTTTATTTTTTGCAATTGCTAATGCATTCACTGCGCCCCATGTGTGCCCGTTATACCCACTGACTTTCATTATTTTCAAAATATCATACAAAGAACTCTCATTACTTTTGTGGTAAAAAGAGGCTCTTCCCTTTTGGCCAGCACTTAAACTAACTTCACATGACACATTGGAGGTATCGGTATTGGGTTTCCGCATGTTAAAAATTAATCGTCCTTGTTTTATTTCTGTTTTTTGTGTCATTATTGTTTGCGGATAATTCACATCATTGGCAGGACATCATTGATAAAAGCAATGTTGTAAATCCAATGCCTGGAAGACCTCAATTCAAGCCGAATGAAATAAGCGATATTGCAGATAATATCATCCTGTTTCAAAAAACGAACGGTGGCTGGGCCAAGAATTACGATGTCTATGCCATATTGACGGATGCGCAAAAAGATAGTGTGAAGGCTTCAGCAGGAGTTCTAAATACGACCTTCGACAATGGGAGCACGTTCAATGATGGGGCGATGGTTGGGATTATGGTTTTATTGAAAGATATTCATGATGGCAAACCCCAATATGCATTCATCGACGACAAGCTTCGTAAGAGTTTGGAGAAGGCCTACTTAGAAGGTTTGGATTGCATTCTGAAAATGCAAATCAACGATACTGGAAAACCAACGGCCTAGTGCCAACAATACGATGAAGTAAGCCTAAAGCCTGCCTGGGCAAGGAAGTTTCAGCAATCAAAAATCTACCATACCAGGGTACAAAACATCCCGGCAGAACGAGAAAGGCGTGATGGCTATGCTTGGTACGTTTATGACCCTCAAAAAGTGCTTGATCGCTATCTTGAATGGAAATCGAAACGGGTTCTTTAGTGTTTTACGACAAATCGTTTCACTAGGGTTTCATCCCCGTTGGTCCATTTAAGCATATAGATACCGGAAGGTATGTTTGAAACATCCAAACCTTTCTCATCGAAATTGGCAGCGACTGAGTTCAATACCGTTCTGCCATCCATTGTAAATACCGTTATTGTCGATAAGCTAGTGGTGCTTTTTGCAGGGTTATTTATATGTAAGACATCCGTTGCAGGCTGTGGATATAAGGACAAGTCTGTTTTATAATCCACCTTTTTTACATCGGAGGGCAATCCCGGAAGTTGAGCGACTTGGGTTGCAGTCATGGCGTAGTTGTAAATTCTGAAATCGTCGATTGTGCCATTAAGTAAGGGATTCGTTGTGGTTTGACTTCGTCCGATATAGTTCAATGCGGGTTTCAGATCCAATGGACTTATGGTAACAGTATTGGAGGTTGACACCTGAACACCATTGACATACATGGTTGCACCAGATGCGCTTAAGGTGACTGCCACGTGCGACCATTTGCCAGTAGACAAGGCCGTTGCATTCAATTGTTGCTCTGCACCGCCATTTTTAATGGCAAAACGAAGTCCGCCCAACGTCGCTTTTGGAGTTAAGTACATATATTCAGTCGCACTGTTGCCAAAGTCGAATATGTGTTGGCCGCTGGAGGAACCGTTCAAGTAAACCCAGGTGGCAATGGTCATCTCTTTTTGGTTTGCCACGGTGGCCGGTAGCTGAACGAAAGCCGTTGAGCCGTTAAACAATAGCGCTTGGGACCCAACTTTGCCGGCAACAAATGATGGGCCTACATTGGTTGCACAGTTATTTAATTGGATGGTGCTGTCCAGGGTGTTCCCCTCGAATTTGTAATGAGCAATCAGGTCGTTGGAACCGGTAGCAGTGGCTGAAACTTCGATGGAATATGGGGAGCGGTTCAGTGCTTTGTCCACCGCTTTGACTTTATAAAAGTACTGCCAGCCAGTTAAGGTGGTATTGTCCACAAAAGCGGTAGTTGTGACGTTTCGTGCTATCGTATTGTACGTTCCGCCGACCGAATCGGAGCGAAAAATGGTGTAACCTGCGATATCAGCTTCAGAGTTTGCAGCCCAGTCCAGGCGGATGGATGCTGCATTTGACGTTGCAACCAAATTACTGGGAGCAACAGGGGCAACAAATTCAATCGTGGTACCAACGGGGAGAAAGCGCCACTGTTGGTTCGTTCCACTATCTTTGTCCCATTGCTGAATGCTTGCCCCGGCATACTTACTGGCACTAGCAACCTCTAGACATTTTGCACTGTGACGGCTACGGATATAGTACCAACCGTCCTGTGCATAGTCCAGGTACCACTGTTGGTTTGCGCCTTTGGTTTCATCCCACATAGTGATGCTGCCTCCATTATCCAGCGAAAAGTTTAATAAATCTGCGGCTTTGGCGCTGCTCACTGCGGTAAACGTAAAATAGCTGAAATCGCCACCAACTCGGGAGTCCACGGGAGTCACATTCCACTGCTGATTGGTGGCGCCTGTACTCGTGTTTTGGCGAAGAGTGGATCCGAAAGCTTCCATCACCTTGCCGCTGTTACGGTTCACCAACACATAGCGACCATTGATGACAGGCTGGATGTCGTCACCCCAGGTGATGTTCACCACTCTTTCGGCATTGGTTTGTCCTGTTTGGTAACCGGTTCCGCCCGGTAATGCCATGGTGTATTCGCGCTGTGGGCCGTAACCATCGTAGTACACATCCCTGCCTTTGGATAAAAAACGATAGGTGGTCGAGGTCGCTTGTCGTTCCGATGTACCGCCGAAAGCTTGTATCTTGCCTTCCAAATTTCTATAAACTGAAGCGGCTGTCCAGTTCGGCCGGTGTTCGGCATAACCCAATCGATTACCGTCGCTGGCTTTGACGAACTCTCCACGTGCCAGTTCGGCGGTTCCCCACCAGATGCCGGTTTGCATACCATATTCAACACCAACCATCGCTTCCATGACATTGTGCAGTTCATCATTCGTGGCGTGATCACAATTGGCTCTCACCGTTTGATAAAAGGTTGCGTAATTATCGAAAGTCCCTGCAAGTTGGTGCGTATTTCCTTCGTCTAATCTATCCCTTAATGTGTTGTACCAAGGTAAGGCCTGGTCAGTATTAAGTGTGTTACCACCACTAATACGGATGTTGCTGAAACGGGCATTTTGCTTCAACACACCGGCAATATTGTAAAAGTCGGTAATCGTACCTTGACCAGTCGATGAATAATCCGGCTCATTAAAGGGGGAAACGGTAACTACAGTGCGTCCTGCTTCTTGGTGGCGTCTGGTAGTTGCGTCTATCAGTTGTGCCCAATTGGCAGCATTGCCTTTAAACGAGGCATCAACTCTGGGATGGTCAGAATTTAATACCACTTTGGTATTTGTGCCCAGCCAAGCATTAATTATACGTATTCGTTGATTGAGCGTGTCGATTTCCGCAGTCGAAAGGTCGCCATTTACCAATGCGGAAGTTGGTCTGAACGAGGATCGCACCACATCCACCCGATCGGCTCCCATAAAAGCAACGCCGCGCCGAATGTTCGATTCACTGAGCCAGGCCAGGTCGAGGCCCCAGATAATGGGCTTGGAAACGCCTGAATCGGCGACGCTGAATAGTACGGTCCTATCGGGAACTGGTTGGGCAACCAGGTTGTAGCTTGCACTAGTAACCTGAGTTTGTGCAATCAGGTGAGTCATTCCGATTCCAAAAACCAATGCGATAACGGCTGAGACTAAACGAATTTTCACGATTCAGATTTTTTAGTACACGATTATACAAAAGTGAGCATAATTTCTGTGCTAATTTGCTAAATATTCGTCAAATACCGATAATAAATGATGCATTTCGTAAACTTGCAGATCAAGTAATTAAGCAAATGAAGCCTAAAGGGCTTTACTTTTTTCGTTGGATCATGTTTGAAACCACTTTGGCAATAAGCTGAGAACCCCAAGGTGACCAATGCGTGTCATCAAAGAAATAGATGTCTTTCTTGGTTTGGATAGCTTGACTGAAAATTGCTTTTGAATCGATGTAACCATAGTTTTTATCCATTTGTTTCATCAGGTCGAAAAACAAGGGTTTGGTATAGTGAACCTTGTTGGTCATGTATTCGTAATACAAATCGAATTTGTCTGGACTTGGAAGGACGATCAGTTTTATGGATTTGTTCTGTAACTTCTTTGAAACAATATTCAACTCCTTGTTGAGGTTTGCAACGGCTGCCAGATTGTTATATCGATCGATATTTTTCAAGTCCAGATTGCTGAAAAGCAGCATGCTTTCTCTGTTGCCTGAAAACAAGGGGCGATCTATTTTCACCTGGTAAACTTCGGAAAGGAAGGCATTGTCACTGAAATGATACAAGAGGCTGTAAAGTGGAAATTTCACCAATTCAGGAGGTGGAAAACTGGTATTGTAGTTGATTTTACCGCTGTGCGTAACGGGTTTGGGAAAGCCCGAAAGCTTGGTATGTTTGTTCAGTTCGCAACCGCGTTTGGCAAAATCCCTTTCAACGGATTCCAAAACGACATATCGAACATCAATGCTGTCAAACAACTTATCGTTTAAAGCACCGTAAAGCGTTTCGATGGAATTGCCGTATTTGTTGATGTCACAATACAAGACGCTGATGGAATCGGATTGGGCCAGGTAATTCTGATAGCTGAAACAACCTTGAGCCGAAAAGGAATCTCCAAAAATCAACACCGTATAGGAGGATTTTTTTTGGGTGTTCACGCGACTTAACGTATCGTAATAAACAGGACGGTTGAATTCTGATTGATAGATTTCGCGGTATGGATTGTCTGCTTTTAAGAATCCAACCCGCAGCAAATCGCCTTTATCCTTGGAATAAAACAGCGTAGATGCCCATAAAAAAAGGAAGGGCACCAAAAACAATGCGATGGAGTATACGAACTTCTTCATCGCCTTTTAAAATTGGAAATAAATGAATTGTTGTTCTTCACCAGAAAAATGGTCGTAAAGGCTCTGGGCATGTCCGGGAATTTGGGCATTGCAAATAAGGATGAAGAGAAAATTCCGGATATATAACTGAAGGCATGACTCAAGCTATCGGCTCTGAAGAATATCCATGCAAAGACGGTGATGCTGAACGTAACCAGCATGGACACGAACTCTCTTACCGTCGGGAGGGGTTTCCCCTGTGCGACGGTCTCCAGATTTTTCCGATTGTTGTGGGTTAACATCAGTGGCAGGAAATAGATGGCATTTAGCGCACCCCATACCACGAACGTCCAATTGGCTCCGTGCCAGAAACCACTGATGAGAAAGATGATGAATGTATTCCTGATTTTCATCCAGATACCGCCACGGCTACCACCTAATGGAATGTAGATGTAATCTCTGAACCAGGTGGTTAGAGAAATATGCCAGCGTCTCCAGAATTCAGCGATGTCTCTGGAAAAATAGGGGAACGCAAAGTTGCGCAACAGTTCGATTCCGAAAAGACGGGCCACACCCAGGGCAATATCCGAATAGCCGGAGAAGTCCGCATAGATTTGGAACGTAAAGAACAAGGCACCTAAAACCAGCGTACTACCTGAGAAATCGGCAGAACCGTTGAAAATAAGGTTCGCATATTTGGCGCAGTTGTCGGCTATGACGATTTTTTTGAACATGCCCCAGAGAATCTGCCTCAAACCATCCACCGCTTTTGCGGAATCGAAGGTTCTGGGCGCTTTGATTTGCGGCAACAAGTGGGTGGCTCTTTCTATCGGCCCGGCAATCAGCAAGGGGAAAAAGCTGACGAAAACGGCGTAATTGATAAAATGGGGTATCCAATCATCTCCCGTAAATTTTAGTTTCAGTTCGGCTGACCCGTGCATCAAAAAGTTTGTCCGATGCACAATCATATGGAGTGCATATACTTGCGCTTTTAGCCACCTATTTATGCGTTATTAGTCCTTTGCAGTCCTAAAAAGTTGACCTGAAAAAAACACCTTGGTGTTTTTTTAAAACACAGCTTTGTTTTGTGTAAAACACCTTGGTGTTTGGGGTAAAACACCAAGGTGTTTTTTGACCAAAAAAAGTCAGATTTTCAGGTAAATTTGGTTTAAGTACTGTTTTGGGCGTCTGAGAATCGTCTATTTGAAAATGGATTAATCATGGGCCGTAAATATCGAATTCTCCCGAGCTTATGATCAAATAGATATGTTATATTTATGCATAAGTAGACAAAGCCATTGTTGGTCTGGTCTTGATGCAATTTGGTGATTACAAGGGATTGTTGAAGTATATGAAAATATCATCAAAAATCAACACGGGAGATGATCGGATACCCCATTTTGATAAAATCCTTTTCCTCCTCAATCCTGCCTTTGTATAAATCGATGATGTAAGAAAGACCATGAAAGGTGTAGAAGGATATGCCGACCGGAAGAATGACATTGAGTGACAACGCATTGACCTGCAGTCCAAAATTCTGCAACAATTCCGTAAACGAAACGCGTGCAAAAATAAAGATAATATCCGGTTCTTTAAAGAAAAACGTTTTTACCTGATACAGCAGCTTTCAAAAAAGTAACCAGTATTTTTGTCAAAAGCATCCGTTTTATTTATATTTGGAGATGGAACTCCTTGACAACAATTACGTACGCATCATTGGCAGTACACTTGCAGTTTATCTTTTTATCGTTGTGGCCATCCGCCTTTTTGGAAAAAAGGAATTGGCGCAACTTTCGGTGGTTGATTTGGTATTCATCCTATTGATTAGCAACGCTGTGCAGAATGCCATGGTCGGACCGGATGCAACCTTGTCGGGTGGGTTGGTTGCCGCATCGACCTTGTTTGTGGTCAATTACCTGCTCAAATACCTTCAGTATAAGTTCCCTAAGTTTGGAAAAGTGGTACAAGGAGATGCCATCATGCTGGTTTATGAGGGAAAGTATCTTGAGTCACATCTGAAAAAGGCAAGAATTACTGAAGAGGAAATCATGGAAGCCGTGCGGGAACACGGAGTTGCTACTATTGAAGAAGTGAACCTGGCCATCATGGAAGTGGATGGCAGCATCAGCGTTCTTTCCAAAAAATTTCAGAAAAGAACGACCAGAAAGCGGAAAGTCCGTAAGAATATCAATAAGAAATGAACTCAATCATAATTGGCCTCATCATTATAGAATTCTAAAATCCAACTGGTTTCAAAATCTGAAGCAAATTCCAATTCATCTTCTCCGATGAAATCGAGGAGATTTTCAATAAATCCAAACATGTTGATGTTTTTTAGTGTTAATACTACTTGTTTAAAAACAGGATCAGGGAAAAATTGGTAAGTCTGTATGAAAGGTTGAACAATCGAATTACGAATTTCAAACTTTCTTGGTTGTCATAAGGTTGACAATTCCCTTGTTTCTAAGAAATTTACGCTGAACTCCATGGCATAATGGTCGGATAAATTGGTTTCGCCTTCACCTATTCCGGATAAAAAGGTTTGAACTTTACGTTCAACCCTTTCGATGATACTGGCATTTCGCACCAAGGCATAGTCTATGATTCGTCTCTTCCCATTCGGCCTATATGCCAAGTTGTTGTTGATCTCATCGTAGGTAACCATCATTTCACCATTGACTTGACCGTTTGAAGCATCCAAAATTCGCAACATTTCAATATATTGAGCGCTATCGAACATGTCGATGTTAAAATCACCACAGAGGAATTGGGGGGTATCTTTTTGATAGTGAGGATTCAGCAAGTGTTCCCTGATTTCTGAACATTGTTTTCTACAGAGGTTAGGAGAATCCTCAGACTGTAAATGGGTTGCCAGCAATTGAAATTTGGAGCCCTTCAAACAACCTTCAAACAGTACGGCACCTTTTCGAGCCACTACATCAAAACCTTTGGAAACACTGAATTGCAATTGATCCAGTTGCGTTAGGGGGAATTTGCTTACAATCCATAATCCGCTGTTTGTTCGCAAAGAAAACTTTGCATCGTTGGCAGGCCCATATTGAAAGGGAAAGCTTGCCAGCAGAATTCGTGACATGATGTTGCGGCATTTACTGCTAAAGGCTTCCTGAAAAACGATGATGTGATAATCCGATCCATTTAACCGTTCGGCGATAGCCTTTGATCGTTGATCATTATCGTTAAACAGGCTAAGATAGGGCAGCATATAAATATTCCAACTCAATATCCTTAATTCGGCGGAGTCCTTCCATCGGAGGACTGACTGATTTACCTGATTGGCGTTTTGGGAAGATAAGACACTCATTCTAATCATTTCAATTGTAATATGCAGAACAAAGCAAGAAATTGCATATTACAGAAATGTTGAAGGAGGGTTATAAATCGGTTATTGTTGTTCTAAAAAGCTTCATCTGGGAAAAAGCACCTAATTTAGACAATGAAACAACCCTATATTTTAAATTATGTTATATTCAAGCTCATTTAACAATTTTTGGTTGACATTTCGTAATGCTGTTCCCTATCTTTGAGCCGATAAGTTTTTTTGAAATTAAAAAATTGAAGAGTATGAAAACAAAGATTTTATTGGCTGGTTTGGCATTATTCGCATTTACAACCATTGGTGTTGCTCAAGGAACCGCTAAAAAAACAGAAGCCCCTGCTAAAACAGGATGTGGGGCCGAATGCAGCAAAGGAAAAGCCAAAACCTGTTGCGATGCTTCCAAAGTAGACAAGGCTCCTGCAGCAAAAACAGCAACAACAGCCAAGAAAGCAGAAGTCAAGACGACACCTAAAAAGTAATCCGCGCATCTCTTTTTTGGAAGATTTTTTTCAGAAGGCCGGCTCATTTGAGTCCGGCCTTTCTTTATAAAATAAAGTGTGGCCATCTTACCAAAAGACAGGATAAAAAGCTCTAAATTTAGACAGTAACTAATAATGAACAGATGCATGAAACTGTTTTGATTACCGGAGCAAGCGGGCTTATTGGCCGGCATTTGACCTTCCTGCTCAAAGAAAAAGGGTACCGTGTCCTGACGCTGGTCCGGAATCCAGAGGGCGAAGGGTCATTTTGTTGGGACCCTGAAAACGAGTACATTGACACGGAAGCACTGAACCAGACCGACCACATCGTTCATCTGGCAGGTGCGAGCATTGGTGACATGCGTTGGTCAGCAGTCCGAAAAGAGGAGATTCTAAGCAGTCGTGTAAGAAGTTGTGCGCTTTTATACCTGAAATGTCTGGAAGGAGGAATTCATCTGAAATCTTTTATATCGGCCTCTGCTATTGGTTTCTATGGTGACGAAGGCACGTTTACGGAGTCAGACCCTGCAGGAGTCGGTTTTCTGGCTTCTGTTTGTGAGCAATGGGAACAAGCTGCGGATCGATTTGAGCAAGCAGGCATCCGCACAGTCAAGGTTCGAACGGGCATTGTCCTAGCCGCTGACGGTGGCATTCTGCCTCAAATGGCAAAAACTGTACGAATGGGGCTGGGCACTTCTTTTGGCAATGGCAAGCAATACCTATCCTGGATTCATATCATGGACTTGTGCAATATTTACCTGCAGGCCATTAAAAATAAAAGTTGGTCTGGTGCCTATAATGCTGTAGCTCCGGAGCCCAGGACCAACAGGACTTTCATCAAGGAGCTGGCCCGTTACTTCCATAAACCCTATTGGCCTATTTCCATACCTGCCCTGCCCATCAGGTTGGCACTTGGTGAACGAAGCGTATTGCTGCTGAAAGGATGTCAGGTTCACTCGTCCCGACTCACGGAGAGCGCCTTTGATTTTAAATTCCCGAAACTTAGTTCGGCACTAATGGATCTCTTTCCGGAATGTAACTAAAGCAATTGTCCTGATAGCCTCCGGATGTCTTTACCGGCAAGTATTTTTGATTCATCTTCTCTTAAGGCAACCTGAATCATTGACCGCCCAATCTCCTCGATGGAACTGAATCCATCCGGGAACAAGGCTTTGCCTATGGGAAACATCCAGTTTACATATTTGTAGAAAGACTGCACGTGCTTGGCACCTAGCAGTGGTTTGATAAAACCGGGCCTGTAACGGTACAATGCCTTAAATGGCATTCGTGCAAGTTCGTTTTCCGTCCGTCCTTTAAGCCTTGCCCAACTCAGTTTGCTGGTCTCGGTGGCATCGGTTCCCGCACCGGAAAGGTAGCAGAATACGGTGCCCGGGTTCAACCGACTCATGGTTTCTCCCAAAAGGATGGACAAGGTATATGTAATGTCCTTATAAGTTGCCTCATCGGTTCCGATGGAGCTGATGCCCATGCAATGGAAACAGGCGTCCAGTCCCTTCAATTGTGTCTCCACCGTTTTTAATCGGTGAAAATCAGGCAACAAGATTTCAATCAGTTTGGGATGGCTGAACCCTATGCTTCGACGATTTAGCGCTATAACTTTTTCAACGGCAGGATGCTGCAGGCAAACCTGCAGCACACCCTCGCCGACCATGCCCGTGGAACCGGTCACCAACACACTCAGTTTTTTGGTTTCCATCTTACAGAATGGCTTGAATGTCGGCTTCCAGACCTTCCAGAGAGTCACCGGAGGCATAGCGTTTCACAAGGTTGCCTTCCTTGTCGATTAGGAATTTGTTGAAATTCCACGAGATTGCTCCGCCACCGGTTTGTTCCTTCAGATAAACATACAACGGATGGGCATCCTTTCCGTTGACATTGATCTTAGCAAAAACAGGGAACGTCACGTTGTATTTCAACGAGCAGAATGCCTGAATTTCTTCATTGGTTCCAGGTTCTTGTCCGGCAAATTGGTTGCAGGGGAAACCCAGGATGACCAATCCCTTATCCTTGTATTTTTCATACAAGGCTTCCAGGGGCGTATATTGCTTGGTAAAGCCGCATTTGCTGGCTACATTCACAATCAGCAAGGTTTTGCCCTTATAATCACTCAGTTGGACGGTTTTGCCCGTGCTGTCTTCGAACTTGAAGGAATAGATACTCATCTTCGTTACTTTTTTAGTGGATTTTATTTCTTGTGCACCTGCAGTTGCTGTAGCTAAAATAGCAATAGCCAGCATTGCGGTCAGTATTCTGGATTTTTTCATACTGTTCTGTTTTTTTCAAAAATACGAGTAATCATTCAATGTTTATCAAAAATATTGGTTGATAGATTTAATCGATGACAATCTTACATTATTTATCATTTTTTAGTCCTATCAAAGGAAAAACAGCTATGCATTTCTGCAAAAAAACAGTATTATTGTAGCACAAAAAACAGTACGTATGGAATCAGAAATTCGCAAACCACTCGGCCTTTGTCTGTCCGGTGGCGGCGCTATCGGAATCGCCCACATAGGCGTGTTGCAGGCTTTATTAGACAACGGCATCGAGCCGGATGTCGTTTCCGGCTCCAGCATGGGAGCCATTGTGGGAACCCTGTATGCAGCCGGCTATTATCCCACGGAAATGATGCAGATGATTCAGGAGGATCGGTTGTATTTGGTATCCAAGCTGATGACGTTCAAGCCTTCATTCTGGAAGTCGGGATTCTCCACCCACAGCACCGTTCAGAAGCTCATTCATGAGACCATACCCCAGGACACTTTCAAAAGTTTGAAACGGAAAATGTTCATTTGTGTAACCAACCTAAACACGATGGAATGGGAAATCAAGAGCAGTGGTAAAAACCTGGCGACCTGGGTTTCAGCCTCGGCCAGCATTCCCGGAGTGTTTGAAACGCAGAAGGTGGACGGCATCTATTATGTGGATGGCGGCGTGCTCAACAATTTGCCCGCCCAACCGCTCAAAGTCCTTTGCAGAGCCATCATCGGGGTGGACGTCCTACCCTATTCGGCACCAGTCAATTTGAAACGCCCCATCGAAGTGATGGCTCATACCATACGTGGCATCCAGAAAGTCAATTCAGCCGAAGGGCGTGCCCTTTGCGACCATGTCATCGATTGTCAGGCTGTCAAGAAGTTCCATGAATTCAAATACGAAGCTTACCAGCGTCTTTATCGTCACGGTTACAAGGACGGATTGGACTACATCAAAAGCCATCCCGAAATCAAGGAACTTTGAGATTTTCCGTAAAAAATGTATCTTAGCGGTATCAAATTCAAAAATCAGCATGTTAAAAGTAAACGAATACTTTGATGGAAAGGTTAAATCCATCGCTCTGGAAAATGCGGAAGGCGTGAGCACGGTCGGTGTTATTTCCGTAGGTGAATACGAATTCGGCACCGCTACAGTGGAATATATGACAGTTGTTTCAGGTGCGCTGGATGTGTTGCTTCCGGGAACAACCCAGTGGAAACTCTTTGGCAAAGGTGAAACATTCATCGTTGATAAAGGCTTAAAATTCAAGGTAAAGGCTCAGGAGCCAACCGCTTACCTCTGTATTTATAAGTAATCAGTCTGGCTGATTATGAAAAAACGGACACTTTTCTTTTTGGCCGGATTGGTGCAGGTCGCTTTCGCTTTTGCCCAAACGGATTCCATCATCACGTTCTCCAACCTGAAATTCCATTCAGGCTTTGAAAAGAAGGCTTTCAGCAACTTTGTCCAGCATCAGACCGATACATTGGATGCTTTTTTAGCTGTTGATGAAGTCGTTGGTGAAGAAGACGCGGTTTTTCTGAGAAATAAATTCGAGGATATCTGGAAGGAGCTGCTTTCGAAAAAAGTTGCTCAAAAGAAGGTGAATGCACAGATCAAACTGGTCTATGCAACCGTAAAAAAATACGGTTTCAGAAAGTTCGTACAGGAGGAGCCTCTTTCCTCCTTGCTCATCAACGGGCGTTACGGTGAAACAACGGCTTCGGTCGTATTAGCCTTGATTTTTGACAGACTGCACATACCCTATCTCATTCTTGATTCATACGTTGACTTTGCTTTTATAGCCAACCCCGGGCCGAACGAACAGAAGCTCGATGTCAATAATCCCGTTCACGAAACTTTTGAACAAACGGATGAGTACAAAAAGAATTATGTGGAGTATATGCACCGAATGGGAAAAATCACTGATGCCGAGTTGCGGTTTCATACATACAGTGAATTGTATGATGAAAAATCGAAGGTGAAAACACCAGTTACTTTTCGGGAGCTTTTAGGGTTGGAGTATTCTTTTCAGTCGGCAAGGAAACAGCTGATGAAGGACATGAACGTTAGTCTGGATCTGATTCAAAAGGGATTCTATTTATATCAGGCTCCATATATCCAACTCCAACTGTTTACCGGTCTTTCTAATAAGATGGAGAATTTCACAGTTGACAAAGTTTCGGATATTGATTATCTGGTTCAGTTTTACAGGGTAAGCAATTTGGATGTCGCACAGACCACCAATATTTTCAGAAGCGTGTCCAGCAATCTTTTGCAATTCACCGACCGATTGGAACTGATCGAGGCTGTTCACAATAGATTTCTCAGTCAAATAAGCAATCAGGAGTTGGTTGATGAAATAAACTACACCTATTACCTGATGCATACCAGGCAGCAAAATCCATCTTATACCGACCTTATGTATGTGGACAAAGCGGTTTGCATCAAGCCGAACATCAGGGAGTTGAATACGTACCTTGAAAGCCTCCTTAATATCTATCTGACGAACATAAAAAACGATCAAGCACGTTTGGACAGCATCACGAGTCTGTATACTATGTTGCAAAGCAAAAAGGCAAAAGAATCGCTCGAAACACAACGGTTGATGACGCTTCTTGATTTGGCCAAAGAATCCTATAAAAGTAAAAAGGCAAGCGAGGGCGAAAGATTTCTTAAGGAATTTGAAGCCTACTGCCCATGTCCGGTCGAAAATAAATTAATGACGTGGAGGGTCGAAAGCGCCTACCGGGAGATTGCTGTTACGTTGTATTGGAGCAACAATCAAGATTATGCTGCCAATTCGAAAATGATTAAGCGCGGCCTTAAATTAGTACCCGACAGTAAAGTATTGCTAAGCGGCATCTACGAGAAAGGTGCAGTAAAATATCAAACCGACAACTCTGTCAAGGAAGCGGCCAAAAAGGAAGCGGAAACGCCAAAGACAGGACGGACCATCCGGGTCACTTCGAAGAATAAGAAAGAAAAGGTTTATTCGTTTTAGTCAGTGTTGGCCAACCCCCTTTGTCTTCATAGACCGGCTGTATGGTCAGTAGTTTTAGCCTCTAATAACCGAGCATTTTTTTTCGGACAAGCTAATCCGATTGTGACATGCTATACCGAAGGCCTTTTATAGGATGACTTGCGACTTGGCGTATCCGTCAAATAGGTTTGTGTATAGGCATCGGCGTGATTTAGTCCAATAAATCACGCAATTATCTGAATAATTATCGTCCGGAAATGCTTTGGTAATCGGATTTGTTCCTACATTTGGGAAAACACAAAATAATTCTGACTATGACACTTGCAACACCTTTCATTCAGCAGAACCTTTCGGTCAAAGAATTGAGAACATGGATATTCACATCTCTGTTTATTGTTGGCAATCTATTGTTGCCGCAACTTTGCCATTTCGTTCCCGGGGGCGGACTGATCTTTCTGCCCATTTACTTTTTCACCCTGATTGCAGCCTATAAGTTCGGTTTGAAGGTCGGATTGCTCACCGCTGTGCTTTCACCCCTGGTAAACAGCCTGCTTTTTGGCATGCCCATCGTAGCCATGTTGCCCATCATCCTGACCAAATCGGTTATACTAGCAGTACTTGCATCCATCGTTGCCCGCCGCAGTGAATCTGTTTCCATACTGCTGATGGCCTTGGTTATCCTTGGTTATCAATTGCTTGGAGGTATTATAGAAGGCCTGATGGCGCAAAACCTAATGGCTGGAGTACAGGATTTCCGTATCGGTTTCCCCGGTCTAATGGTACAGATTCTGGGTGGTTGGATGGTATTGAAAGCAATGGCCAAGTATGAGCGATAAGTCTTTTGAAGCAGTAAAGTTACGGTTAGAGGAAATTGAGTTTGAGGAGCCTTTCGACCTGATCGTTGCCATCGCCAACGGTGGCATTGTTCCGGCTGCGCTGTTGAACCAAAAGCTCGGACTTGATCTTCAACTGTTAAAGCTCAACCTTCGCGACAGTCAGCAACGTCAGTTGTACGACAAACCCCGCTTGCTGGAACAGATCAATTTCGATGTTCAGGGTAAAACCATCCTGCTTGTGGAAGATCGTGTCAAAACAGGCAATACGCTGAACTTCGCCAAAAATTTACTTCTGGAGGCAGGAGCCAAAACCATAAAAACATTTGCGGTAAACGGGAAAGCAGATTATTGCCTTTATGACGAATTGTGTTTCCGTTTCCCCTGGATTCTTGAATTATAACACCAGTACGTATGAAACGCAGAGATTTCCTGAAGGCAGCCGCCCTGACCGGTTTGGTTACCACGTTCAAATTAACGGACGGTATGGACCTGATGGCCCAAAAAACCGCAAAAAAAGCAGTAAAAACCGGAGGTACCGACCTAGTCGCCGTCATGGGTGGCGAACCTGCTCAAATGTTCCAAAAAGCCATCGCTGAACTCGGTGGCATAGGCAAATACGTTAAAAAAGGGCAGACCGTCTGCATCAAACCGAACATTGGCTGGGACAAGACTCCCGAATTGGCCAGCAACACCAATCCAGAACTGGTGGCTGAAATCGTTCGTCAATGCATTGCGGCCGGCGCATCCGAAGTAGTTGTATTTGACAATTCCTGTGACGACTGGCGGAAAGCGTATAAGAACAGCGGCATCGAAGCAGCGGCAACAGCTGCAGGAGCAAAAATGTTGCCGGCCAAGGAGGTTTCCTACTACCGGGACATTACCTTACCTCAAGGTGTAAAACTAAAAACCGCCAAAGTGCATCAGGCCATCCTTGACAGCGACGTCTGGATCAACGTTCCTGTGCTGAAGAATCACGAAGGTGCCTTGATGACCATCTCCATGAAAAACCATATGGGCATTGTCTGGGACCGCGGCTTCTTCCACCGCAACGACTTGCAGCAATGCATCGCCGATATTTGCACGCTCAACAAACCAGCCGCACTGCATGTTGTTGATGCATACAGAGTTATGAAAACAAATGGTCCACGCGGACGCTCTGTGAGCGACGTGGCAAATTCCAAGGCCTTGTTTATATCCGCTGACATCGTAGCTGTGGATACAGCTGCCACCAAATTTTTCGGTCAGTTGGTAGACATGCCGCTCGAAAGCGTGAAACACATTGCATTGGCACAAGATCATCATCTGGGAACCATGGACCTCAGCAAACTTAAAGTGAAGAAGATTAACCTATGATTCTGAAAAGATTACGACTGGCGCTTGGAATCATTTCCTTGTTGATTCTGACCTTTCTGTTCGTTGATTTTGCAGGTTTGCTGCCTGCCCAAAAAGTACCGCTGGCTGACATCCAGTTTGTACCGGCATTGCTGGCCCTGTCTTTTGGCACGGTCACGGCACTGCTTCTGCTGACCTTGCTGTTTGGCAGGATTTACTGTTCTGTCATTTGCCCGATGGGGCTTTTTCAGGACTTGACAGGACGGGTTGCCCTCCTTTTCAAGAAAAAAAAGAAGCACAAATACACCTACAGCCCTGAAAAGCGCTGGCTCCGTTATGGCACTCTGGTTGCCGTACTAGGAACCTATGTCGCCGGTTGGAGCGTGCTGTTGAGTTTACTGGAACCGTACAGTGCTTTCGGCAGAATGGTCACCCATCTGCTGCGACCCATTTACATGGCAGGCAACAACGTGCTTGCAACCATTTTCAATCATTTCGGCAATTACACCTTGTACCATACGGAAATCTTCCTGCTTGGCACCTCTTCCTTGGTTGTAGCTTTGCTCACGTTCCTGATCATCGGCTATCTGGCCTGGAGGTATGGCAGAACGTTCTGCAATACATTGTGCCCGGTCGGAACCATTCTTGGTTTTGTATCGCGTTTCTCCATGTTCCGTTTCAAGGTGCACGAAGAAAGCTGCAACCAATGCGGTCTTTGCGCCAGAAATTGCAAGGCATCCTGCATCGACAGCAAATCTGAGACGGTGGATAACAGCCGCTGCGTCACCTGTTTCAATTGCACGACGGTCTGTACGAAAAAGGCCATCCGGTATGAATTCAGCTGGAAAAAAAGTGCTCCAGCGATTACCGTTTCAGAAGAGGATTCCGTGGCTTCCCGCCGTCGCTTTTTGACCACCATCGGCGTGACGATGCTGGCAGCCAGTTCGCAGGTCTGGGCAAAAGGCATGCACTTGGGCACCAACAAACCCTGGATCCGCAAAAGTCCGTTGAGCCCTCCGGGTTCACATTCAACAGAGCATCTTAATGCACATTGTACCGCTTGCCATCTTTGTGTGGCACAATGCCCTTCCAGGATTCTGAAACCCTCTTTCCTGGAATAC
>Ga0209429_10000280_pt1 | contig 35193 bp, 29 predicted proteins | sample BarGraNGADG00212_3_FD_184493 | JGI IMG/M metagenome (GOLD analysis project Ga0209429, IMG submission 184493) | Arctic peat soil microbial communities from Barrow, Alaska - Barrow Graham LP Ref core NGADG0004-212 (SPAdes) (version 2) | ecosystem: Environmental > Terrestrial > Soil > Wetlands >... | reverse complement strand
CTGCAATACCGATAGCAACATAGATCCAGACTTTACTTACAATTTCCTTGACAGCATCGAAACCAAAATGGATACGATTAGAAAATGTCATTTTTTCTGAGTCTTCACCAGTATTTCCAAGTTGCGTTTTATACACCCAATCTTCCACCCAATGTTCCAATTTTAGTTTTCCAATGATCCAACCGGCAACGATGGCAATGACCAACCCCGTCACCACATATATGGCAGCCACCTTCCATCCGAATAATCCGAAGAGTAATATTACAGCCACTTCGTTAATCATCGGGGATGCAATCAAAAAAGAAAAAGTTACTCCCAATGGCACGCCGGATTCCACAAAGCCCAAAAACAAGGGGATGGCCGAACAAGAACAGAACGGAGTGACAATGCCTAGCATCGAAGCCAGTACATTCCCGGCAAACGTAGATTTGCCTTCGAGTGCTTTTCGGGTGCGTTCAGCCGTGAAATAGGAGCGGAGGATGCCGACGAAAAAGATGATGAGGGTTAGCAACATCAGAACTTTTGGCAGTTCGAAGATAAAGAAGCGCAGGGCCTCTGTGAGGTGCTGGCCTTTTTCCATGCCAAAAACCGTATCAACCAACCAGTTCGTGACAGGTTGTAGGTTGTGGTAGATGAGAAACCAAATGGGCATCAGTACCAACGGGAAAATATATTTTTTACTCATAGTCATTTCGCCATTATACGAAATTTATGTTTAAATTTTTTTACAAGAAAAACAGTACAATATAGTAAACGCCAACCCCAATAAATACGACTCCGACCACCCGTCTGAATCCTACTTCAAAGATTTTGATCCGATTGTAGAGCTTTCCGACATTGCCCACCGCAAAAGCAAGCAACCATGCAAAGACGATGACTGGCAGCCCGGTTGCAATGGCAAATAACATTGGTAAATATAAGCCCTCGGGGCTGGCAATGGTCATCGGAATCAGCATGGCAAAATAGAGAACGCCGCTATACGGGCAGAAGGCCAGCGCAAAAACCATTCCCAATAACAAGGATGATAGATAGCTACCCTTGCCGTTTTCACCGATTTTATCCGTCAGTTTGGAGAACCCAGGGAATTTAATTTTAAGCACATCCAACATAAACAGTCCAATCACAATCAAAAGCGGCCCAAGCACTTTCTCTCCCCAACCCTGAAAAAGCATCGTAACATTCATCTTACTGGCTCCAAAATACAGGATGACAGCCAGTCCTGTGTAACTGATGGCACGCCCAAGCGTGTAGACCAATCCATTCAGAAATACCCTTTTTCTGTCCTCCAAATCCCGACTGATAAACCCAATGGCCGAAATGTTCGTAGCCAGCGGGCAGGGACTGATTGCAGTCATCAACCCTAAAAGGATCGCAGTTAGAAAGGCATACTGCGATTGGTCCAGTAGGTTTTGCAATACTTCCATTTACAGGAGTGGATCAATGGCTTTTTTCAATTCTGCTTTCAACTTCTCAGGATTGCTCACGGCATACATGAACCCCTGTGAAGTCAGGTCAATACGTTTGCCGCCGCCAATTACCAGTAGGCTTTGACCCTCAGCACTGCATTTCTCGGCAGCTGCTTTGCTGGATGCATCATCTAGATTAAGGGCCTTGAAGGTTATTTTTCCAGATTTAACCAAAGTAGGATACATGCCTTCAATCGCCTTTTTAGCTTCCGCCTCCACCGCATTGCAGGTCATGCAACGACGCGTGAAATGGAAATAATATACTTCAACTTTTCCTGTAGCAACCGCCTTCGCTTCTTGTTTCTTTGCACCTTGTGCGTTGCAGGATATTCCACCCATAATCATGATTAGGGCAAAACTTAGTAAAAATAGTTTCTTCATAGTCTTTATTTTATTGGCCTATCGCTTTCTTGATTTCCTCCGTTGAAGGAATGCGACCCTTAACAACAACAACGCCATCCACTACTAATGCTGGTGTTGACATCACTCCATACTTCATGATTTCCATGATGTCCTCTACTTTTTCGATGTTTGCATTTACCCCGGTTTGATAAACCACGTCTCGAGTCATTTTTTCCAGTGTCTTGCACTTGGGGCAACCGGTGCCTAAAATCTTGATTTCCATAGTTGAATTTATTTAGTTGAACAACTTCCTGTTGACTGTTTCTCCGGTTGACTGTCTCTATCAAAGAACTTCGCCAACAATGTTTTTGCTTCTTCCCAATTCGTGCGGTTAATGCAATATTTGATGTATGGCGCATTGATTTCACCCTGGATTAACCCTGCCCGTTTCAATTCATTCAAGTGTTCTGAAAGCGTTGAACGGGCGATCGGCAGTTCTTCGGCCATGTCACCGCTGTAGCAACATTTGTTTAGGTTGTTGGCCAGGTAATCCATTATGAAAACCCTGGCAGGATGTGCTAAAGCCTTGCAATATCTGGCCATCTTTTCCTGATCAACCGTGTAAATTTGTTTCTTTATCATTGGGTTATTTAGTATTTCGTAAAAAGACGAAACAAAGATACGGTTTTTATTGAAATGACCTAATTTTCGCCTTCTTATTATTTTTTTTTCTCCTATCTTTGAAAAGTATTAAGTATACCATCTGCAGTAATTATCAAACTTTACAAGATATGCGAAAGAGTACATTTACTCTGGTTATCGTCCTGATAGTCTTTACCTCTGTTTACAATGTAAATCTGGCGAATGCTGCTGTGAGAACACAAAATTTCGATTTTAATTGGTTGTTTTTAAAAGGGGAGGCGCAGGGTGCGCAAAACATGAACTTTGACGACGCCTCCTGGCGAAAGTTGGATGTTCCACACGATTGGAGTATTGAAGATCTTCCCATCTTAACGGATCAAATGACTAAGGCGCAATTGAATCCAGTCAGAGGAACCTGGAAGTTCATGAAAGGTGATAATATGACCTACAGCAACTCCGCTTACGATGATGGGTTATGGCAAAATGTGGAATTGCCAAATAGCTGGGAAGCGCATTCAAATTATTACGAGGATAACGTCTTTGGTTGGTACCGTAGGGAAGTGATGCTTCCAGATTCTCTTAAAAATCGCGATTTTACCCTTTTGCTCGGTCAAATCGACGATGCCGACGAAGTATATTTCAATGGCATCCTCATTGGAAAAACCGGTGGATTTCCCCCGAATTTTGACAGTAAATGGCAGGAAGACAGAGCGTATACCGTTAAGAAAGAGTTGATAAACGCAAACGGCCCCAACCTGATTGCCGTACGTGTTTTTGACAGCAGCGGTGGCGGTGGAATGTACGGCGATGCCATCGGTATGTTTCAGAGCGGACCTTTCAACTCGCAGGCAACCAACGGAAAAGCGACAGGTTTCACTGTTGGAGGAACCGGTTGGTACCGCAAGCATTTCACCATCGATCAAAGTCAGGCTGGCAAGCGTTTCCGCATCACCTTTGATGGTGTTTACATGAATGCCGATGTATGGATAAACGGTCATCACCTCGGAAATCATCCCTACGGATACACCGCATTCAGCTACGACTTGACGGATTTTGTAAAAACCGACGGAACCGACAATGTGGTTGCCGTAGAAGTGAAAAACCTCGGAAGCAATAGCCGTTGGTATTCAGGATCAGGAATCTACAGGCATGTTTGGTTAACCGCCACCAATCCGGTAAGCATCTCGAACGGAAGTGCGTTCATCAATACGGTCAAGGCCGATGCAGCCACAGCTTTGGTCAGTGTCAAATCGGGTATTGAAAACAAGACCGATTTAGTGCAGAAAGCAACCGTAATCACTTCCATCCTTGATACAAAGAATACCGTCGTTTCAACAAAAAAAACACTTCAGGAACTTCAGCCTGGAAAAACAACCGATATCTCGACCACGCTAAATGTTTCAAAGCCTGCCTTATGGTCAACTGAAAATCCAAATTTGTACAAAGTGCGCATTTCAGTCGTTGTCAATAAGGCTGAAACCGACAGAACCGAGACGATGATCGGTATTCGAACCCTCGAATTCAATGCCGAGAAAGGATTTCTCCTCAATGGCCAGAAAACGCTGCTCAGAGGCGGTTGCATGCACCACGATAACGGTCCGCTCGGAAGCAAAGCTTTCGACAGGGCTGAAGAACGACGTGTTCAGCTGATGAAAGCCAACGGTTTCAACGCCATCCGCACCTCGCATAACCCGCCTTCATCGGCATTCTTGGATGCTTGCGACCGGGAAGGCATGTTGGTCATTGACGAAGCCTTCGACGACTGGAGTGTCGGCAAGAATGTCGACGATTACAACAAGTATTTCAAGGATTGGTGGCGTAAAGATTTGGAAAGCATGATCAACAGGGACAGAAACCATCCTTCCGTGATCATGTGGAGCATCGGTAATGAAACCAATTACAAGAATCGGCCGGATATGGTTCAGAACTGCGAGGCGCTTGCTGCTTTCGTCCGCAGTCTGGATACTACAAGGCCGGTTACTGCCGCTGTCAACCATTGGGCACATCTCAAAGAAAACTGGGACAGCACCACGGCTCATTTCGCTAAACCGCTGGATGTTGTCGGTTACAATTACCTTCCGAACAAGTATCAGTCCGATCATGCGAAGTATCCCAAACGCTTGATTTTCGGTTCCGAATCGTACCCTGCCGACCCATTCAGCTATGTCATGCCGATGCTGGATTTACCCTATGTGATTGGTGATTTCGTGTGGACAGGCTTCGACTACATCGGCGAATCGGCCATCGGATTCGACTATAAAGGCGGTTACCCCTGGGCATTGGCCTATTGTGGAGACATCGATCTCTGCGGTTTTAAACGACCTCAATCGTATTACCGCGAAATCCTGTGGAAGACCGGCAAAAAGGTTGCAGTTTTCGTAAAGAACCCCGTTTCCACGTTCAACAAACCCACCAGTTCAGGTTGGAGTTTCGACGATGTTCATGCGAGTTGGAACTGGAAAGGATACGAAGACAAGGAATTGGATGTCGTCACCTACTCCAATTGTGAAAAAGTGAAACTCATGCTGAACGACCAAGTCCTTGGCATTAAAAATACGGACAGAAGCACTAAGTTCAAAGCAGACTGGAAAGTGCCTTATGCTTCTGGAATACTTAAAGCCATCGGAATGAACGGTGATCAAGAAGTGGAGACATCTATACTCCGTACTACTGGTGATGTTGAAAAAATCAAACTAACAGCTGATAGAAAAGCCTTGAGCGCCAACGGACAGGATCTTTGTTACATAACGGTTGAACTCACCGATGCCAATGGAGCCCGTGTGCCGTTTGCAGAGCAAAGTGTTCAGATTGATGTTACAGGTGCAGGAAAACTCATTGCCATTGGGAATGCCAAACCCAATTCGGTGGAAAGCTTCCAGAAAAACGTACATACCACCTTCGAAGGGCGATGTATAGCCATCATTCAAACGACCGATAAAGTTGGTGAAATTGTAGTTAAGGCGAGCAGCAGTAAGATGCAAACATCCCTGATAGCTCATACAATCACTTCAGAACTCCAAGGTCAATGACCAGATTCAAATCATTGATGGGTTCGTGAAACTGATACTTATAATCCCTTCCCCGATAGGATTTTTCAACCTTGTTGTCCCAGATGCTTTTGGACGCATCTTTCAGTTTACGGAACATGGCAGTCCTTTTGAACACTTCAATGGTGATGAGCGCCAAATCCCCAGAAGACTTCCTTGAAAAGTCCCCAATCAGTTCGTCCACATTTTTGATGAATTCTTTATGTCTGAACACCGAACTGTCTGCCAGGTTCTCATTTCCCCTGAAATTTGCCAACAAAAGCATGGTTCCGCTGGTGGATAAATACTTCAAAACCATGTCTGCAAGAACTTTTTCTTGAGGAACTTTAATGAATGAAGGTGCATATTTCGGAATGGTGCTCGAAACAGACGTATAGTATCTTGCCAAAAAACTGGATAAAATTTCGGGTACTACTTTCTCCAGTTTTTTTTGTGCATACCTCTGAAAAGTAATACTATCCGAAGAATACGTATCAATCTTCTCAATAAGCTTCGTTTGAATTGTCAACTTGTTTCCGGAAAGCTCCATAATCCTGTACGGGCAAGGATACGTAAGAATGGATCCCGTTTCCACGTCGTATAGATGGTTCCCGAGCCGATCATCCACTCGCGAAATGTCCGATGCATGAAAATGCCCCGTAAACATTACCCGAACTCCAGCAAGCATAAACGTACGTTGCAGTTCCGCAGAGTTGTCCAAAATATAGGGCGCGGCTAACACACTTTCATAGTCAAAATGCTCCACCACGCCATGATGGATCATGCCTACAAGCTGCTTCCCTTGCGCTTTGGCCTGAGCAATCTCAGATTTTAACCAAACCATCGTTTCCGGTTTTAGGACACCTTTGGTGACCCTGATGTCTGCGCTGGCACCTTTCGAAATAAACGTATTGTTGTAATACTTGTTGCCATCCAAACACAGAATTCTCAATCCGGGCACAGGCTCACTCACATAACTCAACGAATTCGGATCCTTGCTGATAGCTGAATTATACCCAAAATCTCCATAAATCTGTCTGAAATCATCGGCTGAAACCGTCGCCGCCGCATAAGTGGAATCCCCCATAAACTTCACTGCAAATGGATTGTTTATGTCATGATTGCCCGGAATGACCAAAACTTTGACACCATGATCAAGTAGTGGCTGAAGTGTTTTTGCCACACCTTCGTGACTTAAAAGCTCTCCATCTTTGGTCAAATCGCCAGAAACCAGAACGATATCGACCTTCTCGTTCAGCAAATTCTGAACCGCAGCTCTCAATATGGCCGGGCTGTCATACAGCATTTTCCGATCCCTCATCATATAATTATCAAAGGCTGAACCCTTTACAATCAGCAATTCGGGTGCCATATAATGAAGGTCCGTAATATGTCCTATTTTTATCGTATTTGCCTGGATCGAAAAGATAAAAGAGAAAAAGCAAAATACAAGACTTATTTTTTTACTCATTTGGTAATCATTTAAGTTCGTTTGCCCAAATATAAGGCGAATATTTGCAAAAGATACAATGTCAGCCCGAAACCTATACGATGATTCTCAAGATTATTTCCGGGAAATACATACAGTTTTCATGTAGGGTAAATCCTACACAAAATTGCCCTATGCCCTTACGTGTAGAAGCTTCATTAGCAAGTACTTTAGTATATTCATAAACTACTTGGTTCACACTACTATGCTACACGAAACGAACGTATTTTCCAGTGATTTTCAGGCCAGCCCTGAAATGATGATCCTCATGAACCTGAAGGACGGAGCCTACATGGATGTCAACCATGCTTTTCTGAATACCCTCGAATTCGGCCGCTCTGAAATTGTCGGAAAAAGCGCTGTGGAACTCAGTTTCTTAACTCCAAAAGACCGTGAAATCTTTGAATTCAGCGTCAAAAGTCGCAATCTCCTCAAGGATTACGAAATCGTTTTACGAAGCAAAACAGGCGCGGTGGTAGTCGGGCTATTGTCCTGCATCACCTTCCATATTAAAAACAAGCCTTACCTGATAACGGTAGTCACCGACATCACCCAACGGAAATACCAGGAAATTGCAAACCAAAAACTCAAAGAATTGGAAATGTACGGCCTAAACCGCAATCTGGTCAATAACTAAACTTCAACCCACACCGTCATTAAAAATAGGTTGTAAGTAAACGATTATGAGCGGTTCTCTGAAGCAACGCCAACCCTATTCAATAGGTCAAAAGTTTTAATGGTAGAAGGCTGCCCCTTAGAGAAGGGGTGGCATTTTGTATATTGTCAACCCTTCTTCTTATAAATCTTCAGACCCAATAACGAAGCAATCCCGCCAAAAAACAAAAGCTCCAGAACCAATCCAACCACATACCGAGCAAGTATAAGATTTCCATATTGGATAAAGCTGGTGTGGAATCACCCTCGAGCGATGCGCACAAGACCATGCATCTTTCCATCAACAAGGGCCAGAATGGAACTTGGAATCTTATTTGGGAACCATATGAAGGGTTCAAGTCTTCAACCTACAATATTTATAGGGGAACGTCACCTACGAACCTTAATTTTCTGTATGCGACCTCCGGTAGTAGTACGCAATACTCGGATTTGGATGCGTCAAATGGGAATGTGTATTATCAATTGGAAGTGATCAGTCCAAACTTGGTGAGCCCCACCAGCCCCATTCGCATATCCCCCAACCCGGTTAAAGACGTTTTGAACATAGAAATGGAAGGTGGCTCCGCCTTCGAGATTATGAGTTTGACTGGACAAGTCGTATTTAAAGGCGACTTGAAGGAAAGCACCATCGTGAATGCCGGTAGTTACAAACCTGGAATGTATGTTGTTAAGGTCAGGGTTGGTAATGAGTTTGAATTCCGGGCGCGCAGCCCCGCTGCTTGCGGCGGGGTTAGCGCATTAACTTTATTCCTTGCCGGAATCGGAGATTCCTCGCTGCTTGCGGCGAGGAACTTCAATTCAGGAAGATCATAAAGGAATAAGGGGATAAAAGGTAGTGTTTAATCTTTGATGGTCATTCTACATGTTTTACTTGAATTCTTGCTCAAAATAACCATATAAACCCCCTTGGCCAGGTGTTCCGTTTGTACCACCATGCTTGATTGTCCGTTCAGCGCTTTTCGAATCCGGGTTTTCCCACTCATATCGACCAACTCGAACGCATCGTACGCTCCGACATTCACTAGATTGAGCTGATCCTTAAAGGGTGAGGGATACATGCCGAACGCATCCTCCGAAACGCCGTCCAATGCGGTGATGCTGGAATTGGTAACCTTTGTTGTAAAGGTTTCGGCAGGTATGCCTGTGGAAGCGCTGATGGTACCCGGCTTATAAACGACCGTAATGGAGTCGCCCTTGCTGATGGGGTAAAGGAGCGTTAGCCGAACGCCCTTGCTGTTGGAGGGGTTCAGTTCCGCTTTCGAAATCTGGAGCTTGTAGCCCTTCCATGAAGTGATGGTGAAGCTGGCTTCCTGACCGCTGGTGGCGGCCAAGGTCTGGTCGAAAGTCAGGTAAATGTAGGTACCGTTGGTGCTGGTGGTGGAGGAGGTCAGAGCAGGTACGGAAATGCTGTTGGTCACGGCATTGTATTCGAACGAAGTGACAAACAGATTGTCCAAACGTTTCAAGGTGCCCGGCACATAATCCACTGTAAGAACGTCTGTTTTATGGCGAACCGGCTCTTTGAGTGTCAGCAGAATATAATCTTTCGTACTGCCGATTGCTGCGAGCGTGACCGTGTCCACGCGGTTGTTCATCCGTACGACATAATTTCTGGCAATTACAGTGCTGTCAATTAGCTTGTTATCAAACGTAATCTGTATTTTCTTGCCGTCTGTGGATGTTTTGGAAGAAACATACGATGGCTTGATTGCAGCGTTGATTTCTGGGCCGAATGCCTCCAGTTTTCCGCCATCGGCAGAAATCACCGAGCCTGGGGCATATGAAACGGGAGCATAGTCCTTTTCGTTGAGCGGGGCGTTGGTAGTGAGTATTATTTTAGTGGAGTCGCCCGTAAGTAGGCCGGCGGCAGTTAGATAGTTGAGTTTTTTATCGAACAGTTTGAAATATTTCAGGTAGCTGGCCGGACTCGACATTTTCTTGTCGAAGCTGAGCTGAATCTGATTGGCATTGATAATCTGAACGCCCTTTAAAATAGGTGAGGGAGCTACTCCGGAGCCTTCCGTCAGCTCGATGGACTTGCCATTTTCGCCTTGCTTGAAGCTCGCGGTAAACTTTTCCCAGCGGCCGTTAATCTTGGCAATGACTTCGTAATCACCGAAATAGCCCTTCAAGACGAGCCTTCCGGAAACATCCGTCATGCCCGAGACGTTGGTGCTCCATACTTTATGAATGAGGTTGTAAATTGTATCAGCTGCAATCTTGGAGGTTTTATCTTCTCGAATCACATTGACTATGCTTTCAGGCACCCAAGTCGGTTCGGTCAGGCCCCAGTAGACGAAGCCCTCAATGGACGGATGCGAGAAGCAGAGTCGCATCATCTTGGCCATTTCGACGGCGTACTGAGCTTCGGTGAGCGATTTGGCACCCATGTCGAATTCAGTCACTTTGATGGGAAGGCCGAATTGGCCGAGCTGGTCGAAGCGGGTCTTGAAGTTCGTCAGGTCGACACTGGAACCAATGTGGCATTGTGCGCCAATGCCTGTAATGGGAGCACCGTTCAAAATCATTTTCTTCATAAAGGTGACAAACTTGTCGGTTTCAAACTGCCATTCGATGATGTTGTAATCGTTGACGAACAAGCGGGCATCGGGGTCGGCTTCGTGGGCCCACTTGAAACAATTCCAGTTGATGGAGTCGCCGACGATGGATTGCAAGTAATTGGCGTGTATCGGTTCATTGATGACGTCGTATTCCTTGACGATGCCTTTGTAGCGGGTCATTTCCCGGATCACACGCATACGGCAAGTGTCGTACATGGCTTTGGGATTGGTTCGTAGGTCCATGATCCATTTGGGAAGTGCGTGGTAGTCGGTCACGTTGTATGCGCCCCAGAGCAGGGTGTGGGCGCGCATGTCCCAACCGACGGATTTGAACCAATTGTAGGTGTATTCGAAGGGAGCGTAATTCAGGCTGCCTTTGTTGGATTCGATGCCGCTCCATTTGAATTGGTTGCCGCATACACCATAATTGCAGTATTTGAGCATGATGGCCTTGGTCCAATCATCATTCGTTGGTAGGGAGGCGGCCGAAGCGTTATTGATATAGGCGTCGTCGGCAGAATAGGTTTTCGTGCCGATGGTCATCGCGGAGCCGCCACAATTTAGGCGAACCGCCGTGCTGCCCGTACTTTCAACCAGCGAGAGTCCGTTGATGGAAACGTTGTCTTTCAGAGCTATAAATTCAAGTTTGACTTTGTTCGTGGTCGCCGTTAACGTTATCGTGGTATCGTAGGCGATGAATTCCCCCTTGGCCATCTGACATTTATCAAAGTTACTCAGAATTTTGACCCCGTTCATATAGACGTCGAACACGCGGGAACCGGCCGTTGAGAAGTATATTTCAGCAAACTTGAGGGTCAGGTTGTAGGTTTTTCCCGTCACCGCTGGCAATGAATAACACAGGTATTTGGCCCAACGTTCGGTTTGATACACGGCATTGTCTCCGTATGGAGATTTAATCGAATTACCGGTAGAACCTTTGTTGGTACTTCCGACCGTGTTCGGTATCGACAAATCACAAGCGTAACCCCAAGTGAACGCATGCTTTTTCAGGTTGATTTTCACACTGTCCGAAACTGGATTCCCCAGTTTGTCCACAATTTTAACGGCGAAGGTTCCCTTCCTAAGGGTGTCGATTCTAGTCTGAGCGCTGTTGTACCAAGCGGTTTGAGCCATAGCGGTGCAAGCGAAAGAAAAGACTAAAGCAATCGTAGCAAGCTTTGTTTTGGTTGTGTTTTTCATGGAGGTCGATTCGTAAGTTGCAAAGATAATGGTTTTATGACACTGAGTCTATTTATTTTAATGTTATATTCGTGGGCTTTATCGTTTAATACCATGAGAAAGAGACTAATCCTCTATTTGCTACTACTGCCTTTAACGATTTCTGCCAATATCGACAACATTGATTTGGCGAAGCTGACTGCAAAGAAGGATTTTTTCCAAGAGATTCAGTTCCTGAAGGTGAATGAGAAATACGTTGACCATTGGTCCATGGAATGGAATTATGCGGTGAGTCGGGAGTCGTTGGTGAAAGGGTTGAAGAATGCCTTGAAGGTGTTTACTCCGCAATCGGAAGGGAATCTGGAGCAGAATCTGCTACTCGGCGATATCGCATTGTATTTGTACAATCTGAATGAGCAGCCTTACGAAATTGCTGAAAAATACTGCTGTAAAGCCATTGAACTGGCGCCGAACAATTACCGACCCCGTTGGTTCATCGCCAATATGTATGCGAATTCGAATGTGCAGGACAAAGACATTGCCAATTATTTGATGGCTCAGAAAATCTTGCCGGTCAAAACGCCTGCTGTCTTTTGGGAACAATACGCGTTCGCCGCCGCCACGGCCAATATGCCTTCGAGTAGTCTTATTTCAACATCGTCAACATCAATCCCGCTGCCACGGCAGAACCGATCACACCGGCCACATTGGGGCCCATGGCATGCATCAGCAGGAAGTTGAATGGATCCGTTTCCTGACCGACAATTTGGGAAACACGCGCAGCCATTGGCACGGCCGAAACCCCGGCTGAACCGATGAGCGGATTGATCTTATCCTTGCTGAACAGATTCATGAATTTGGCCAGCAACACACCGCCTGCGGTTCCGCAACCAAATGCCAGTACGCCGAGTCCTAGAATTTCGAGGGTCTGTACATTTAAGAAGGAGGTGGCAGTAGCAGTGGCACCAACGGTCAAGCCAAGGAAAATAGTGACGATGTTCATCAATTCGTTCTGAACGGTCTTGCTCAGGCGTTCTACCACACCGCTTTCGCGCATCAGGTTGCCCAGCAACAGGCTGCCAAGCAGGGGGGTGGCGGCAGGCAACAAGAAGCAAATCAGGCCAGTGGCAAATATGGGGAATAGTATTTTCTCTCTTCTGGAAACTACGCGCATCTGTTTCATACGGATGGCGCGTTCCTTTTTGGAGGTCAGCAGGCGCATAATCGGCGGCTGAATCACAGGTACAAGGGCCATATACGAATAAGCTGCCACCGCGATGGGTCCCAATAACTCAGGAGCAAGCTTGGAGGTAAGAAAGATGGCCGTAGGGCCGTCTGCACCACCGATGATTCCTATGGAACCCGCTTGCGGCAACGTGAATTCCAGTCCAACAGCCAGGAAAAAGGCCACGAACACGCCCAACTGAGCGGCTGCACCAAGTAACAAGCTCTTGGGACTGGCTAGCATGGGGCCGAAATCCGTCATGGCACCCACCCCGATAAAGATGAGGCAGGGGTAGATTTGCAGCTTGACACCAAGGTATAAGTAATCGAACAATCCGGCGCCATGACCAAACATGTCCCAATGTACCACGCCACCTGCAAAAAAGCTTGGATGGAAAAGTTCACCACCTGGTATGTTACTTAAAAACATGCCGAAGGCGATGGGTAAAAGCAGTAAGGGCTCGAATTGTTTCTTAATGGCCAAGTACAGCAAGATGCAAGCCACTGCCATCATAATCAGGTCGCCCCAGCTGAGCATGGCGAAACCGGTACTTTGTAAGAATTCGTAGAAGGTATTGCCGATGGACTCTGGTTGAGTAGTATTCATGTTTGTTTTTTTTTAGGGGCTAATTTCTGTGGAGCACGTTCAGACCATAAATCTTCGAGCTCCAGGGAGAATAGCGCTTATCCCCTTTTTCGATGGTGATGATGTTGCTTTCGATGTCGTGCGCATCACCATAATGTACATTGAGAGCCATACTTATGGCTGCGAGAACTTCACCGGGAATGGTTTCAGCGTCAGCATCGCTTTCAGCGATTTCAGCGACAGGGCCTGTAGCTTTTGCTGCTTTTTCCAATTTCAGCTTTTTGGCCTTTTCCATGCCAACAAAAAATCGACCTGAAATAGTGAGCACCGAGACTATAAAAATAAGCAAAAGAAAAACCATCAGGAATGCGAACCCAGCCACATTAAGGGCTGCACCCCAATCAATCAATAAAAACTTCATTTGTAGTAACTATATGTTTTTAACCTTACACGGGCAAGGCCACTTGTGGTGAATAAAAATTAATGGATTTGTTAAGGCCGCGCAAATTTACAAAAAAGCTTTAAGGGAAGCTATTTTAGTTTGAAATATTTTCATATACGGTAAAAGATTGAAAAAAGTAGTAAAGTTCATCTTTTTTTCATTTTAAGTGTTAAAAATACACTAATTGCTAAAACATGTTAAAAAACATATTTTTAGTACGAAATACTTGCAAATCGCTTCAAAGCCCATTATCTTTGTACTGTGTTTTTCATGGTATTAGATTTAAGGTTAAGGAAGATTGGTTGTCGTGAGACAACCTTCTTTTGTTTTAGGCCTATTCATAAAAACGAAGCCTGTTTTTGAGCATCATCGTCTCATCTTGCAACGTGTTGATTTGCTGCAGTAAATGCGTGATGGTTTCAAGACCTTCAAGGTTAATATCCCACTCATAATGGAACCGAACCATTTTCTCTAATTGCCGAAGTTGGTCGGCTTCAACATAACGTGTTTCTTGTATCACCACAAGTTCGATCAATCCGCTTTGTTCTAGCGAAGTTACAAACGATGTTTCAATATTGGAAAGGAGGCAGAATTCATCTACCGTTACTAACTTTTTTGTTTGAATTGGTTTCATGATAAAGCTATGATTTGGACAATTCAGTAAATAATGCTTTTTGCTTATCGGTTAAGTGCGTGGGGATTTTAACCGTATAGGTGATGTATAAATCACCAAAGGCACCTTCTCTTTTATAGATTGGGAATCCTTTGCCGCTGAGTTTTATTTTGCTTCCGTTTTGTGTTTCGGGGGCTACTTTGAGTTTGACTTTTCCGCTTAACGTTTCTACAGTAATGACGCCGCCCAATACAGCAGTGTATACATCAATATCCACGGCGACATGAAGATTGTTCCCCAATCGTTTAAACACAGGGTGCGCAGCGATGGAGAAGACAATATATAAATCGCCGTTGGGTCCGCCATTGGAACCTAAACCGCCATGCCCGGTAATCTTGATTGTTTGTCCGTTTTCAATGCCTGCGGGTATGGTGATTCGAATATTTTTACCATTAACCGTGATGGTTTGCGTATGGGTTTTATAGGCATCAAGAAGGTTGAGTTGTAATTCTGAATTGTAATCTTGGCCTCTGAATCTTGATTGGCGACTTCTGCCACCACCGGTTGCCCCTCCAAACATAGACTCAAAGAAACTGGAATAATTATCTTCCGATTGTCTCCCTCTATTGGCATTGGACGATTGTTGCTGCTGCTGTTGTTTCTCATATTCTTCACCATGCTCCCAATTTTCTCCGTATTGGTCGTACTTTTTCCGTTTCACGGGGTCGCTCAATACTTCATTGGCCTCATTGATCTGCTGAAATTTCTGAATGGCCTCTTTGTCGGTAGGATTCAAGTCGGGATGGTGCTTTCGGGCTAATTTCCGATAAGCACTTTTGATTTCAGTAGGAGTTGCCGTTTTCACTAACCCCAAAATCTTATAATAATCTACAAAAGTCATAGCTTATGTTTGTAGCTAAGTACAGGCCTTTTATCCCGATTTTTGTTACATAATTCTTGCAAATTGTTATATAATTAGTTCATTAATAGAAGCTCTAGTGTTTTTGCCAAATATTCACTTTCTTTGCAGTCCGTATGTGCAAAACGAATGCCTTACCTACCCTAGATCGAACCTTTTTATGAAATTGACGAACACTATTGCCTTCAAATTTTGTCTGATTTTACTATTCCTTTGTAGTTTGATGCCTGCGAGGGCTGCACTGACAGACGGATTAATTCTTCACTATGATTTTGAATCCATTACCGGAACCTCAGTCTATGATGCTTCGCACCACAGTGCGGACGGAATGCTGTATGGAAGCCCTTCGGTGGTAACCGGTTACAGCGGTTCAGCAGTGTCTTTCCCGATGGTGACCGATTACCTGCAAATGCCACAAGGAATGCTCACTTCTCTGACGAACTTTTCCATTTCGACCTGGGTCAATATTCCTGGCTTAAGCATGTGGTCCAGAATATTCGACTTCGGTTCAGGTACGAATTTCAATATGTTTCTGACACCACTTTCCGGTAACAGTACCCTGCGTTTTGCAATTAAAAATGGTGGCGGAGAGGAACTTATCGATGCGTCCGGCTCATTAAAAACGAACGAATGGGTCAATGTGGCGGTAACCTACGCCTGGAACGCTTCGACTTCCACCGGTACTGGTAAGCTATTTGTGAACGGTATGCTGGCGGGAACCAACACCAACTTCAGCATCAATCCTTCCATGTTGCCTGTCACAACACAAAATTACCTTGCCAAATCTCAATATAACGATCCTGGGTTGAACGGTGCAATCGATGATTTCAGGATGTACAACCGGACCTTGACCGACGCCGAAATACTGGAAATCAATGGCTTCCCGGCAGATTTGATGGCGGCATACAACACCATCAGCATCGCAGGAGACCTGACGAGCGTAAAAAGCAATTTGACTTTGCAGACAGAGACCGGAACGGGTGGTTACCCAGTGACCTGGAGTTCGACTTCGCCCGATGTGATCAGTACGAACGGCACGGTGACGCGTCCGAAGAACTACGATCAGACGGTAACGCTGACTGCATCCATTACGGTTCAACGGGATGGGAAGGCTGTTAATCTGACTAAAGAGTTTAGTGTGACCGTCTTAGCCAGTTCGAACATCCATTGGGAATCCATGATTCTAGAAAACGATGTCTGGAAATACGTAGCGCCCACTGCTGAACCCGATGCCGACTGGTACAAGGCTTCCTTCAACGATGCTGCCTGGACCAGCGCCAAGGGTGGCATCGGATACGGTGACAACGATGACACAACTCAGATAGCCAATTGTTCAAGTCTTTACATGCGCAGGCAGTTGGTGGTGACCGATGTGACTCAAATTGACAATCTGATTCTAGATATCGATTACGATGATGCGTTCATATTTTATATCAATGGTGTGGAGGTGGCCCGTTCCTCCAATGTAACAGATACATTCCCCCCATACAACGCAACACTGACCACTGGTCATGAGGCTCTCATGTACAGCGGCGGCTCTCCCGAGCGCTTTATTCTGAAGCCTTCGAGCCTTGTCAATGGGACGAATACCTTTGCCGTACATATCCTGAATCAGTCCTCCTCCAGTTCCGACCTTTCTTCCCGGGTCTTTTTGCAGGCCCGTTTGCGTTCGGACGGAATTCTGTACCATCCGACCCCTGCTTGGTTTGAGTCCAGCAACCTGCCGTTTGCCTTTATCAATACCAACGGACAGACCATTATTGAAAACACCAAGATCGTTGCTGATTTGAAGATGTTGAACAGTCCTTTGGGAATTAATTCCATTCAGGACACGACTTTTGAATACAATGGAAAAATTGGCATTGAAATCCGTGGATTTTCTTCTGCTGGATTCCCTAAAAAGAGTTATGCCGTGGAGACCCGCTCCGATAGTGTAACCAGCCTGAATGTTCACTTGCTGGGTATGCCAAAAGAAAATGACTGGGTTTTCTATGGCCCTTATCCTGATAAGACGCTTCTGCGCAATGTGATGGCATACAACTTGGGTAATTTGACCGGTAAATGGTCTCCTCGTACCCGCTTTTTCGAACTGTATCTGAACGGGACGTATCAGGGCCTTTATGTCTTGATCGAGAAAATTAAGGTAGACAAGAACCGTTGCAACCTCGCTAAATTGACTCCTGCAGATACTACAGGCGATCAGGTTACCGGAGGGTACATTCTTAAAATCGACCGTGCAGAAAGTACCGATGTGGAGAACATAGATTACTGGATTTCACCCTATAGGTCGGCCACAGCGTATAAACAACAGGTATATTTCCTGTTTCAAGACCCAAAAGGAGATAAACTGAACGCTCCACAACGAGTCTACATCAAAAAATGCATCACCGATTTTGAGGATGCCATGTACAGTGATTCCTATCAGGACAAAGTCAAGGGCTATTACTCCCACGTCGATCTGAATTCGTTTCTGGATTATTACATCATCAATGAACTGGGACGCAACTTAGACGGATACCGCATCAGTACCTTTCTACACAAGGATAAGGACAGCAATGGTGGAAAGATTACGATGGGCCCCTTTTGGGATTACGACATCAGTTTCGGCAATGCCAACTTTTTCTCGGCTGGTTTGACGGACGGTTGGATCATCGATGGGATGGGCGATGGAGATGCGTATGCCATGCCTTTTTGGTGGCAAAAGTTTCGGGTAGATCCTTACTTCAACGATCAATTGAAGAAACGCTGGAACGTCTGGACTAGTACCTACATCAATTCTACGTACCTGAACCAATTCATTGATTCCTGCGCCAACGAACTCTACGATGCCCAAAAACGGAATTTCCAGAAGTGGCCCATTTTGAACACATACGTTTGGCCCAACAACTATGTTGGAGGCTCTTATGCCAGTGAAATAAGCTACCTGAAAAACTGGCTGAGTAGTCGCATCACCTGGATGGACACCCAGATTCAGGCCATTGTGGATTTGCCGGACAATCTTACTCCTGAGAATTTCCCGATGGATTTGGTGACCTATCCGAATCCGTTCGCAGAGCAGGTGAATTTCAAGTTCAATTTGGCTTCAGCCGGGAAGTTCGAACTGCGTATCGTTGATTTGATGGGCAGGGTAGTGTATTCCCGCGTTGAGAATTTTGAGACTGGGATACAGGAATTTACGGTTTCAGCCTCCGTGCTTGGTGGACAGTCCAATGTCTACCTGTATCAGGTTAAGGTGAACGGAAAGATACGGAAGTCAGGTAAATTGGTGCGCTTGGTGCATTGAATACGTGCACCAAAAGAGCTTACCATGATAACAGCTAAAATGATGGTTGAAGCAATTAAGTTGAGAATCAAAGAACTAAATAAAGTCCTTATTTCTGATTCCGATATTCTTTCGGTGTGAGATGGTATTTTTTGGCAAATTCTCTATAGAAATAGGCTTTGTTGTTGAATCCACAGTGGAACATGATTTCCTGAACCGTCATATTGGTGGTCTTGAGCAGTTTTTCGGCTTGTTTCAAGCGGATGGAACGGATGTATTCCATAGGGGTCTGGCCGGTGATTTCCTTAATTTTCCGATACAGCTGCATTTTACTGAGAACGACTTCGCTTGCTATAAAATCGAGTGAAAGGGCTTCATTGTCAATTTGGTCATGAATGATTTTGGTGATGTGAAGCATGAGTATTTTATCCTCTTTGTGGATGAACTTGCCTTCATATTGTTCCAGTGCGGCATAAACCGATTCGCTGTATTCCAGCAACGCCTTGTTCCGATGCAGCAAGCTTTCAATGATGGCTTCCAGGTGTCTTGGGTGGAAGGGTTTGTTCAAATAGGCGTCGGCACCCACTTCCAATCCTTCGATTTGACTTTCGATGGAATTCTTAGACGATAATAAAATGATGGGGATATGGCGGGTAAGGTCCTGTGATTTCATGATTTGTACAAATTCCACGCCGTTCATTATGGGCATGATGATATCACAAACTATGATCATGGGCATTCGTATGCGCATCATCTCGATGGCTTCCTGTCCGTTTGCCGCTTCTGACACATCGTAACGATCGCTTAAAAAATCTTTTAGCAATTGTCTGATTTCTTTGTCATCGTCTATTACCAATACCAAACATTCCTTTTTAATGTCGGGTGCTGGATTCGAGGATTCTGTCAGGTTGTCGTCTTCTTTGATTTCAGGCACCGGGATTCTTAAAAGCGGCGATTTCGATTTATTGAGAACAACAGAGTCGTCCAGTGCTTGTTCGGGCAAACTGACCAGGAACGTGGTGAATGTTTCGCCATCGCTCTCAATTTCTATGTTTCCATGCAATACTTCAGCGATGCTTTTGCACAAGGCCAATCCAATGCCGTTGCGCGTTTCGAATCCTTTGGAAACTTGCATTTCGAACCGGTTCAACACTTCGAATCGGTCGAATATTTGTTGCTGAAAGGCTGGTTTGATGCCTACTCCCGTATTGGTCACGCGGATATAAAGCAAGAACCCTTTTAGTTCGACAGATACCTCAATATTTTCTTCTTCCGGTGTATATTTTACAGCATTTGAAATCAGGTTGAAAACCACTTTCTCAACACTGTCACGATCGGTTTGCCAAAACAAGACTTCAGGTGAAAAAGTCAAGGACAGTTGAATCTTCTTTTCTTCCAATATTTCAACAAAATTATCTACCACGAATTTCACCAATTCAGGAATATCAATACGCTCAATTTCCAACCTTAAATGCCCTGTCTCTGCTTTTCTGAATTCAATCATTTGTTGAATCAGATTCTGCATGCGTGCCGAGTTCGATTTGATGATGTTGATGTATTTGCGGGTATTGCAAAGAAGTTCAAGTCGCGATGGAAAAAGAACGCAAAAGAGCCTCAAACTATGGAAAAAAAGAGTTACTTTGTAAAACCTAGGGAGTTTGCTGGTTCGCGATTACCCATTGTTCGAATCAGTTGTAATTCTTCTCAGGAATAAGCTCCGAAGCTGTAATGTCTTTCAGTAATAAGGAGCACTGACTGTAAACTGTTATAGGAATTAAAGCCGAAGACTGTAAACCTAGTCAGGATATAAAGCAAAAACTGTAAAAATGGATGTCGAGTATACATTTGCCTTAATATCCTTAAAAATAACTTTGCAATGGATATCGCCAAAAGATGCCTCCAGAATCCTTTGCTACGCCCTGGTGATTTACCGGCCAAAATCGGAGGTATGGAAATTACCTGTTTGCTAAATCCCGGCGTTTTTCGGATGAACGGAAAAACATGGTTGTTGCTGCGGGTTGCCGAACGTCCCAAACAAATCGAAAACAAAATCAGTTTCCCTATTTACAATAAGGAGGGTCAGATTGAAGTGCTCAGCTTCGACAAAAACGATCCTCATTTGGATGCTTCCGATCCGCGGGTGATCCAGTATCAAAGTAAAAATTACCTGACAACCCTGTCGTATTTGCGATTGGTTTGCAGCGACGATGGCATCCATTTCTACGAAGATGAGGCCTATCCGCCCATTTTTGGAGAGGGCCCGCTGGAGGCTTTCGGTATTGAAGATTGTCGCGTGGCGACAATGGAAGATGGCTATTATCTGACGTTTACGGAAGTATCGTCTGTAGCAGTGGGTGTCGGATTGATTTCGACCACCGATTTCAAACACTATGACCGAAAGGGCATGATTTTCCCGCCGCACAACAAGGATAGCGCACTTTTCGAAGAAAAAATCAACGGTATGTACTATGCTTTCCATCGGCCAAGCAGCCCCGAATTGGGCGGAAATTATATTTGGTTGGCCCAGTCGCCCGACCGGATCCATTGGGGAAACCACAAATGTGTCGCCATCGCACGGGAAGGCAGCTGGGACGAAACCAGGCTGGGTGCCGGAGGGCCTCCCATCAAAACGGCAGAAGGCTGGCTTGAAATATACCACGGTGCAAACAGGGACCATCGATATTGTTTGGGGGCACTGTTGCTTGATCTGAACGATCCGTCCAAGGTGCTGGCCAGAAGCATCGAACCCATCATGGAACCCATTGCCGAATACGAACAGACCGGTTTCTTCGGGAATGTGGTGTTCACCAACGGGCATGTGGTCGACAACGATACGGTAACCATTTATTATGGTGCAAGTGACGAAGTTATATGCCGCGCCACGTTTTCCATTGCTGAAATTCTGAAATCCTTGAAATAAACCGAATGGCCAATAATATCTAAGGATATTGAGGGGATGAGTTATGAAATATGCCAAAAAAATATATCCTAACTGATTGAATATCATTAGGATATATTATTAAAGTGTTTTGTCCCAAGTTGGACCGATAAAACTAAATCTTTACAACCAAATACCTGGAAACGCTCCAAAAGCTGGTGGGGTCGGTAATGGCAATGGTGATCTTTTTGTCGGAACCGGTTACCAAATGATAACTGCTTTGCGGGTGTGCGGAAAGAATCTTGACACTTGTGCTGTTGGTGGTAATTGTCGAAAGGTTTCTCAAATCGACCTGCGTAAACACGGCTTTGTTGAAATCGTTCCGCATCACTTTCTGCGACTGGAATAGTCCATTGTCCGTTACAATTTTGGCTTTTTTGAGTTGTTTGGAAGTAGCCACACAATACCAAACCGTATTTTTGTCCGTTACCTGTTCATTGATGGCGGTTTGTTGTTGTTCCAGTTGATTTTGCTGGTTGTTCACCGTGGTGTTGAGTTCGTCAATCACAATGTTTTTCTGAGCAAGTTCTGTCTGAAGTGTTTGAATTTGAGCACCTTGTTCAGCCATTTTGCCTTCCAAAAGTGCAATGGTTTCAGTCAACTTGCTGTTTGCTTCGGTCAACAAACCGTTCGCTTTTCTTTTCTTGGCTTCAAGGTTTCGAAGTTCTTCGATTTTAGCCTTGTTTTGCTCCATGCTCGTTTTGATGGCCGACATTTGAGCAACGATGAGATCGCGTTGGTTGAGGCTTTTGCCTTCTACACCTTTAAGGTTCAGCTGAACTTGTTTTTCATTCTCGCTGATTACTTTGAATCCAGATTCAATTTCGTTCAAAAGGGTGATGGTCTGGTTGAAATTGGAATCCAAGACCTGTTTTTCAATGGCCAGGGAATCTCGTGTGGCTACGGCGGCTTTGTATTTTCCGGAATTCTCAACACACGATGCCGTTAATAAAGCGAGTGCTGCGATAAGTGCATAAAATTTGGTTGCTTTCATCTTTCTGAAGTTTTTAGGGCTTTTAATAAGATGACAAAGATGAGCAACTTGATGCACGAAAGGATTACATAACTTTGACTATAAGTTGTATAATTCACACACCTCTAATCTGGTAGATTGACCTCCATCGATTTATTCGGCAACCCAAGGGTGAAGGTGGATCCTTTCCCGAATTCGCTTTTAACCTGAATGTAGCCACCGTTCTTATCGAGTAATTCCTTGCAAAGCACCAGTCCGATGCCTGTACCTTTTTCCATTTTAGTGCCAGGTGTAGACGTGTTTTCTCCAAATCTGAAGAGATGGTTGAGCTTTTCAGGTTTGATACCCTGACCAGTGTCTTGTATAGAAATTTCAACAACGTTTTGCTTTTGCGTGGAAGAAAACGTGACACTACCGTATTCGGGCGTGTATTTAAGTGCGTTGTTCAGTAAATTTCTTAGCACGGTAAAGATGGAATTCTCATCGACATACGCATTTACTTCGTCCGAAACTTGATTGATGACGGTGATTTTTTTGTTTTCAGCCGTTACCATATAAAGTGAAATACAGTCGTCAACAACGAATTTTAGACAAATACTTTTTTTATAAATTTCATAATTGCTTAGATGCAATCGGCTCCATTCCAGTAAGTTCTCCAAAAGTTTATAGGTTGAAACAGCAGAATCGTGAAGTAAATGGATGTACATCAATCGTTTTTCGTCACTGATAGTATTGTTTTCTTCGGATAGAATTTCGGTGAATCCTATCATGGAGTTGAAAGGCGTTTTCAGATCGTGCGCTATAATGGATAAAATTTTATCTTTTTCCGAAATGATTCCTTGAAGTTTTAATTCCAGTACCTTCTGTTCTGAAATATCCTTAGCGATACCACCCGTCAGAATGGGTGTGCCTTCATCGTCGCAAATCACGGAAACTCTGTCGTGCAACCAAGTAATTTTACCATCCGGTCGAACCACCCTGTATTCGGCCTCCACATTGCCGTTTCGGTAAAGTTCATCGCTTAATTTGGCGACAATCAACCTATCTTCCGGATGTGCCCTCTCTATCCATAAGTTTGGATTCTTTTGAAATTCGGTGGAGGAGTGCCCGTAAATGCGTTTAAACGAGTTGTTCAGGTCCTCGATTTTCGAACCGTCACCGTTGGCCCTCCAGGCAATGTCTGTCAAATTATTTATCAGCAAGTTGAACCTTGAGTAACTGGTTTCCAGTGTTTTTCTACTATGTATCAACTCTTCGTTTGCCTGCAGTTTCTGAATAAGAACGGTAGCCAGATTGGTTAAGGTTTCGATGGCGAGTATAGCCTCCTGGTTCATGATGCCGGACTTCATTACTCGCTTCGGAACTAGGATGGACACTCCTCCGAAATACGCATCATCCAAATAAAAAAAGGTTGTAAAAATATCGGATATCCCGTCGATCTTTTCAATAGCTATACAGGTGGTTTTGTTGATGGTTCCAACAGACATGCCATAGAGTCCCTCTTCAAGACGGAAAAGTTTTCTGTTTTTAAAGGCTTGTTGGTGTTTATGTACCAATTCATCAAACGGAAAATCCAATTCGTACAGATCTTTTCCCAGAATGAGTTTGGCAGATTGAATGAACTTATCAATACCATACATCTGTACGATCCTGAAGTTCTTTTTGTCCGGTTGAAGTTTGCTTACCAAGCAGTAAGCACCTGGAATAATCTTTGCGATTGCAGAAGCCAGGATTTTGTAAATCTCATGTTCTTCCCCTATCTCCAGTAATTGGAGTGAAGCATCATTCAATACCTCAACAATGGAGGGTTTTGATTCACGAGAGTGTATGACAACCTTGACCATAACGTATCGTTTGGTAGATCGTAAAAAGTGAAGTAAAGGAATGAGTTAACAGTCTTAAAGATATAAAAAATTGCTACAATTCATTCATCAAATGGTGTTTTTTTTTGGTGATTTTTTTAACCTCCAAAAATCAGTTCCAGCCCATGATTTTCGAAAATGGCCGAAGCACGGTTGAGCTCTTCTTTGGTTGGTTCCCTAAGCTCACCCTGGTTGGCATCCTTGCCCAATTTCTTGTACTTGTTGCCGGCAATGTTGTGGTAGGCAAGGATGTTCACCACTTTCTTCTCGCCTGCCAGTGCGGCAATGAATTCTGCTGAACGCGTCACATTTTCCTCATCCGTATTCACACCACCCACAAACGGGATGCGAATGTTTATGTTGGCACCTGTTTTGGCCAGTTCCTGCAGGTTGCTTAAAATGAGCTCGTTGCTCACGCCAGTGTATTGCTTGTGCTTGACCGGATCCATGTGTTTGAGGTCGTAGAGGAAGAGCTCCGTACGAGTGGCCACGTCGAGCAGTTTGGCGGTTTCAGTATAGCCGGTGGTGTCCACGGTTCGATGGAAGCCGCTTTTACCGCAGGCATCGAGCAGTTTTACTAAAAACGGATAATGTTGCATGGGCTCGCCGCCTGAAAATGTGACGCCGCCACCCGATTGGTCAATCACGATGCGCTCCTTCTCGATTTCTTTTACAATATTCTCGACCGTTTCCTGATAGCCCGTCATCTCGATGGCTTTGGTGGGGCAGACTTCGGCGCATTTGCCGCAGAGGGTGCATTTTTCCCAATCTGTTACGATGCCCTCCCTGGTCAGCGTCAATGCGTCGTAGGGGCAAACCTCGATGCAGGCCTGCGCCCCGATGCATTTGCTGGCGTTGTACATCTTTTCGATACGCGCCGAGAAGCTTTCCGGGTTGTGGCACCATTGACAACGAAGCGGGCACCCTTTAAAGAAAATGGTGACTCGGATGCCAGGTCCGTCGTTGATGGAATAACGCTTGATGTCGAAAATGGTGGCGGTCATCCCTTAGAACGATTCGTTTTCGGTACGTTCAATCACTTCCTGTTGCAAGTCGCCGTTCATGTCGTTGAAGTAGTCGCTGTAGCCGGCCATGCGTACCAACAAATCCTTGTAATCTTCGGGATGCGCCTGAGCCGCAAGAAGCGTAGCCGTGTCCACGATGTTGAACTGGATGTGGTGACCGCCCATGGTGAAGTAGCTGCGGATGAGGCTGCCGAGTTTCTGCAAGTCGGAATCACGCTTGAGCAGGCTGGGCAGAAAGCGCTGGTTCAGCAGCGTTCCACCAGATTTGACTTGGTCGAGTTTGGTCAGCGATTTGATGACCGCCGACGGTCCGTGCGTGTCGCAGCCGTGAGAAGGCGAAGTTCCGTCCGAAATGGATTTTCCGGCGACTCTTCCGTTTGGTGTGGCACCCAGCACTTTGCCGAAATAGATGTGGCAGGTGGTGGAAAGCATGTTCAGATGATAGGTTTCGCCCTTGATGTTTGGTTTGCCGTCGATGGCCTTCAGCAAATCATTGTAAACTTGAACCGCAATGCTATCGGCATAGTCGTCGTCGTTGCCAAAAAACGGGGTGCGATTGATGATGGTTTGTCGTAAAATCTCTTCTTTATCAAAATTGCGCGCCACCGCATCCAGAATGCGTTCCATCGTGAAGGTCTTGTCTTCGAAAACGTGCTTTTTCAACGTGGAAAGGCTGTCCGTAACCGTGCCCAAGCCCGTACATTGAATGTAGCTGGTGTTGTAACGCGGTCCGCCGTCGTAATAATCCTTGCCCTTCTTGATGCAATCCTCGATGACCACCGACAGGAAAGGGGCGGGGGCGTATTTGGCAAACATCCGGTCGATGTAGTTGCTCACCTTTATTTTTAAATCAACAATGTAATTCAGTTGTCGGTTGAAGGCGTCGTAGAGGTCTTCGAAGGTCTTGAATGTGAGCGGGTCGCCGCTTTGCATGCCGGCCACTTTGCCCGTGACGGGGTCGATGCCGTTGTTCAGCGTCACTTCCAAAATCTTGGGTACGTTGAGGTAACCGGTGAGCAGGTAGGCTTCTTTGCCGAACGCGCCCACTTCGATGCAGCCGCTGCAACCGCCTTCACGGGCGTCCTGCAGGGATTTGCCCTGGTTCAGCAGCTCCAACACATAAATGTCGGGGTTGAACACCGATGGATAGCCGTGTCCCTGGCGAATGACCTCGCAAGCCCTTTTCAGGAACTTGTCCGGCGTTTTGGCGCTGATGTGTACCGAATTGCCCGGTTGGAGCAGGTGGAGTTCTTCCACCACTTCAAGCATGATGTACGAAACTTCGTTTACCCCGTCTGAACCGTCGGGACGGATTCCACCGATATTGATGTTGGTAAAGTCGTTGTAGGTGCCGCTTTCGCGTGCTGTGATGCCCACTTTTGGCGGGGCGGTGTGGTTGTTCACCTTGATCCAGAAGCAGCAGATGAGTTCCTTGGCTTCGTCGCGGGTGAGGGTGCCGGCGGCAATTTCGCGGTTGTAAAACGGTTCGAGGTGCTGGTCGAAATGGCCCGGGTTCATGGCGTCCCATCCGTTCAACTCGGTAATGGTGCCCAAGTGGCAGAACCAATACATCTGAATGGCTTCCCAGAAGGTGCGGGGCGCGTGGGCGGGCACCCAGCGGCAAACTTCGGCGATGCTTAAAAGTTCAGTCTTGCGTTTGGGGTCGGTTTTTTTTTTTGCCCATTCCTCAGCCAGCTCGGCATGGCGTTCGGCAAAGACGATGACCGCGTCGCAGGAAATGTCCATGGCCTTGAGCTCTTCCAATTTGTCGGTGGCTTCCAGGTCGTTCATGAAGTCGAGCTTGTCGATTTCAGCAGCGATTTCAGCCTTGTACTGGAGCATGCCTTTGGTGTAGATGGTACCGTCGAGGGCGGTGTGACCGGGTGCGCGTTGCTCCATGAATTCGGTGAACAACCCGGCCTGGTAAGCGGCTTTCCATTCCTCGGGCACATGGCTGAAGATGCGTTCGCGCTGCGTGCGGCCCTTCCAGTAGGGGATGACCACGCGTTCGTAGGTGTCGATTTCTTCCTGGGTGCTGGTGTACTTTTGCATTTCGCGGGTGTTGAGCACGTGCAGGTCTTCCACGCTGTGACAGGTGAGTTCGGGGAAGGTGGGAACCGATTTTGGTGCTGGTCCGCGTTCGCCCACGATGAGTTCGTATTGGTTGAAATACAGCGTTCTGCGCTTGCATATTTCGAGGAAGTTGAGGGCGCGCAACACAGGAATGGAATATTTACCATCGTTTTGCTGGTAGAACTCGGTTTCGATGAGCGCGCGTTCAATAGAAATGGAGGGTTCAGCCTCGAACGATTGCTTGCGCAGGTGCTGAATGCGTTCATTCATGCCTGGGCCGATGAGGCTCAAAATGGGGTTGTAAAAGTTTCCTTCGGCTGCGGCAGGGCGCAACGGAGCATCGGTATGCTTTTTGATGTCTTCGAACATGATTCGTTGAATTAGAGAGAGATGGAAAAATGAAATGGGCTCGCGAAGGGGAGGGTCCGCTTAAATGTAGAACATCAGGCAACTGAAGAGGCGCCTGTACGTCTTGATGAGGGAGGTGGTGTAAGCCGTATTTTCCATAAAAAACAGTTGCAACAAAAATAGCGAATTATATGAAAGGATATGTCAATTATTGGTGAAATTTAATATGTTTAAAAACACAACAAATAAAAGTTGGATAAATGAACATGTGATTATCTTTGTATTTGTATAAAGAATGTTCTGCCATGATAGGAAATCAAGTCAATGTTGAATTGGGTCGCCGCATCTCGGAAATCCGTAAAGGTAAAGGGTTAACACAAGAAGAGGTCGCAAAAACCATAGGAATTTCGCGTACTGCCTTGACTCAATTGGAGTTGGGAAAACGCGGCATTGATGTTTTTGAACTCAAAGCACTTTCATCCATGCTTGGATTTTCCGTCGATTCGCTCTTCGCTAATGAATCGGTACTGCAGGAAGAAAGGGCCGTTTATGAACGGATCACGACGAAACAAAAGGAGATTCGGATTTCAGTCCCTAAGCTGCAGGTGGAAAAGTTCAGGAATGTATTGTTGTACATTCTGGAACGTTGTGCTGGCAAGCCAAACGTGGGTGAAACGGTTTTGTACAAGCTGCTCTATTTTTCGGACTTCAATTATTACGAACTTTACGAAGAGCAACTCACTGGTGCTGAATACCGCAAGTTGCCCCATGGACCTGTTCCACTTAAAATGAACGTCATTCTAAATGAAATGATGGAAAAGGGGCAATTACAACGTATCAAAACTGAATACCACGGATTTCCACAGACCAGGTATTTGCCTTTGTGCAAAGCAGATCTAACATCAATGAAAGCAAGTGAAAAAGTAGTGATTGATGGTGTAATCGATCAAATGAGCGACTGGAATGCAGCAGCAATCAGTCAGTATTCACATGGTGACAAGCCTTGGAAGGCAACCGAATCGAATTCAACCATCGATTATGAGTTGGTTTTTTATCGTTTACCACCCTATTCGGTGAGGGTTTATGAAGAAGATGAGCAATATTGAGTTTGACGAGCTTCCGGAATTCATAAAGGACAAAAAAGCACTCTCAAAACGATACCGTAGTTTGCCAGATGATCTGGAAGTGTTGGTGAAAGTTTTAAATGATGAGCCGGATGAATCACCACCGTTAAGTTTTCGAATCGAAGGTCTAGGAATCGAACCCTGTATAATCAAGATTAAAAAGATTGCTTGCAAGTCTTTGAAAGGTCGTGGAGTGAACTCGGGTCTGCGATTGATCTATGCCTATTTCAAAGATGTGCAAAAAATTACTTTTGTCGAATTGTATCATAAAAGCGACAAACCGAATGAGGACCGGGAACGAATAATGAAGTACTTTAAGTAAACTGTTTGATTTGGCATTTCAATCAAGAATTCTGTTCTGCAAAATAGTGTTCGGCAGCGTATGCAAAGGCCGAAGTGATGAATGCAACGGCTGCCTTGCTTACTTTGGAATAGGGGAAGTAGTCGAACGCGTGGAAGCAACCATCAAAGACCTTGAAGTCAACCGCTACCCCTGCTTTCCGGAGATTTTCCACGTAATCTGTCGTTTCGTCCCGAAAGGGCTCCAACTCACCTACGAAAGTCGCTGTTGGCGGTAGGCCGGTAAAGTTGGTGGCCCGTGCAGGGGCCGCATATGCCGAAACATCGTCCGTGCCGAAAGCAGCTCCAAGCAGCAACTTCCAGCTGTTGTAATTCGACTTGGCATTCCACATCGGTGCGTTATTATCCATGGCGGAAACCGTATTCATCCGATCGTCCAGCATCGGGTATAAGGGCATTTGAAACGCGATGTTGACCTCTTTTTTGTCTCGCGCATAGAGCGAAAGAGCTGCGGTCAATCCGCCGCCGGCACTGTCACCCCCGATAAACAACTGGTTGTCATTGATTCCAAGTGCTTCCGCATTGTTTTTCATCCAGAGCAAAGTGGTGTAACAATCGTCCAATGCTGCCGGAAATGGGGCCTCAATGGTCAGTCGATACTCAGGAGAAACGACGACGCACGGGTGTGCATCGATCAATTGTTTCGCCCTGGTAAGACTTTGTTCGGGCATGCCCATGCCATAACCGCCGCCGTGCATCCATAAAACTGCAGGCATTTTTCCGTCCGTGATTTTTGGCTTGTAAATGCAGAGTCTCATTTTGGAAGAATCGCTGCGTTCTATCCATAATTCACTGCAATCCAATTGCTTATCAATCTTTCCGCGTTGAGCGAATCGGGTGATTTTGTGGAATAGACGAAATCGGGTTTCCGTATAGGTGCTGAGAAAGAGTTTGAAAAACCAACCGAAAGGTCTCAAATCCTTGTTAATCATTGACAGTTTGACTTTCATGGTAATAGCAGGGTTTTATGGATTTCATCCCTAAGCTGAGGCTCTACGTTTACCAAATTGGCAAATTCTTTCCATCGACTTACTGTTTCGGTTATCTCTTCAATTATTAGGACTGCTTTTTTGCATTTGATGGATTCGCCCAAGACAAGTAAATCGTTCTGAGTGAAATCCATGCGCTTGCCATTGATGCTCAAAGCGTGTTGACTAACCCATCTGTTGCCGGGTTTGTAAGCATGGCAGATGTCGTATGCAGGTGCCAATTCCCAGTTTCCATCCTTTTTTAGCCGGAACGAGAAGTTCTTGGTGTGGTCGTCACAATTCTTGGCTAGGACATTGAATACCATTCTACGGAACATTTGCTCCGCATCCTGATAGGTGAGTTTCAGTTCCCGCATTGTCTGAAAAAGCTGTTCGTAGCTGAAGCTGTTCACCAGATTGAAATCAAAATGATTGATGGCGCACAAGGTTTGAATATGATGCTTTGTATCACCTCCTTCTCGGTCGAACCGTTTGGTCATGAAATGTGCCCTGCCGTTTTCTTCCAACAATCTCGAAGGCATCATTTCAATGCCGCAGGCAGTCGCCATGTGGTAATAAGCCATTTCAACCCGTCCATAGCCGGCACTGGCACCCACTTGCACATCGCTTACCCCGTCCAATTTGATGAGCCAATGTTCGAAATCTTTGGCCGCATGGGTTTGCCCCGATTTGACCTCGCCTGTCTTTTCGTTGTAGGCAATCAACGCTTTAGGCCTCGCGCCCCCGGCCGAAGTTCCGATCTTCAAGATGTCCATCACCGCTTTTTCTTCGTCGCCGTGCAGGTTGGATGAGAACTGCTCACGATTCGAGAGCATTCTTTGCGCCATTTCAACCAAACTGTCGATTTCAAGACTGAACGCCCGCTTGTATTCTTTAAAGGTGGCGGGCACGAATTCCAAGGCCCCCATGCCTCGGGTTCCAATGAAACAAAGCATTTCGATGGGGTTCATGCTGTCTTGAGGACGGCCTTGCTGCGCCAGCCACAAATTGATGAGTTGGTTGCCGTAGCGGTCGGGCAGGGAGTCGGCCAACAAGCCGGGCAAGCCTTTGAAGGTGTTGAATTCTACTTGATTGTCCCTCCGAAGTTCGGGAAATGAATACAATGTTCTGGAGGAAGAAATCGGCATTTTAAGTGGCGCCAAATCCCAGCCGAGGCTATGGAAGTTTGGCTCAAACTCAAAACTTGCCGCGTTGGTTTCCTCGTTCCAGGCCACTGCACCAACTAGCGTTCCCCATATTTTGACTTCGGCTACCAGCATGGCTTACCAATTGGAGGTGTTTTCAACCTCATTCGTAACGCCACTAGCCCTTTTGCGCTTCTTCTTCTCGATTTTTGCCAATGCCAGCGGGCTTATCGTTTGTTTGACGGTAAACCCTTCCATCACATTCAGTTGATCCAACACACGCAGTACCTGAATCAAGGTGGCCAGCGTGACGGTTTCCCCGCGTTCCAGCAAACTCAAGGTGGAACGGCTGATGCCTGCGTCCCTTGCCAATGCATCTTGGGTTTTGTTGGATTCCATCCGGTGGTGCTTGATGAAAGCGCCAATATGCAGGGCGAGCGCATTATCGCTCATTGTATTCCAGTTGGTGAATGATTTATCATTCATAAAATATGCTATATTTGTATAATGCGTGATATGTCATACAAATATAGGTTTAAATATTTAATATGGTGCTTATTGAGTGGAGAATCTTTTAGAACAAGAATTTACTTTTTCAGAATAAAATCCACAATCCCCTTCACAAACCCCTCCGCCAACGGCAATTCTGCCTTGTTGTACGTCGCTAGATTGGCTTCACGGTCGGCTTCAGCCGTCCTGAGAATGTGGTTCATCTTGTCGATGAGCAGCAACTGCGCATCCGGTTTGGCGGCGGAAAGCAGTTTGGCATCCTCCACGCTCACCTGAATATCGGTGGTACCCTGAATAATGAGCACTGGGATCTTCAATTTTTTCAGCTCCACTCCCGGATTGTATTTCAACCAGGAAATCATATACGGCTGAACGCTTGGCCTGAACAGCGACATCATGGCCGGGCTGACGTGCTGCAGTTTTTTGCCCATAGTCAGTGTGTCGATCATCGGAAACGCTTCATCCTGCACCGCCTTGGGCTGGGCACTCAATTGCTCCTTCAACACCACTCCGATGGACCGTCCAGGGCCTGCCACCGAAATGAACTTGTCGGCCTTTTCGGCTGCCAGAATGCCGATTAACGACCCCTCGCTATGCCCGATCACCACTACTTGCGTGAACCGTTTGTCCTGTTTGGCCAGCTGAATCCAATCTTTGGCATCCTGCACGTAATCGTAGAAAACCAAGCTGGCTTCGCTTTCAACCGCAGCCACGCTTTGAGCAATGCCGCGTTTGTCGTAGCGGATGGAGGCGATGCCGCTTTCAGCCAATTCGTGCGCCAGTTTCTTGTAGGCATCGTTCGTCATCGACGGGTTGTTGCAATTCCGGTCCGTGGGGCCGGAGCCGGCAATGATCAATGCCACCGGTCCTTTGACGAACTTTTTCGGCGTGGTCAGTGTGCCGAAAAGCGTGCCGGTTTTGATTTGCAGCGTGATGGGCGTTTCTTCGTAAGCGGCGTCTTTATCGACGGTATCGACGGCTACGGTGACGATTTCGGCCACCTGCTCATTCTTAATCAGATTCAAAGGCATGTTTTGCCCGGCCTGGTTGAAAGTTCCCGTCAACGTGTTTTTATCCAAAGTGCCGACATATTTCATTTGTGCAATACGCAATTCGACAGTGAGCACCCCGTTTTCGAACGTGGCCTGACTCATCTGAATGCCCTTGGCCCCTTGGTCGGGACTGTCCATCGTGGCGCTGTAAACCGCGTCTGTTTTGCTGATGTGGAAAACCAGGCGCAGCGATTTGCCCTGAACATTGAGGGTACCGTCCCATTCGCCGGTGATGTCCTGGCTAAAAGCATTCATGGCAGATAGTAACATGAAAAACAATAGTATACGTTTCATACGACATAATGGATTAATATTTTTGCAATGATTTCCGAAACAAACAGTCCAATGATGAAGGCTACGGTCAAGGTGCTGCCTTTAAGGTCGCAGGAAATTTTCAATGCATTGAACATCAGTGTTATGCTCCATACCATAACGGGTAAAGTGAGTATCATCATAATAACGAAGGAAGTGGACTGAAGGATAACATAGGGATCTTTCATGATGGCGTTCATGTCCGGAGCGGTGGTGAAGTAGCCGAAAATGGCCAGCAGGAGGAACGGCGCCTTCGCCAGTGTCATCGTGCCCAGAATGTCGATGAAGCGGAAGTTCTTAGAAACAATGAGGCCTGTGACCCACATGACCAGCACCAAGCTGACCAAATCAATTCCCAAGTATAAAAATGCCTGCTGAACCGTATGTTCAAGCATATGCATGTCGAACACGCCATCGAATGCAATGCCGTTGCCAGCGCCGAGGAAACCCATCAATAGTACAAAGACTAAACCAAGGCCGAAAGCTTGCCAACCGGCAATGCGTGTAAATGGGTTTACCAGTAAGCCGAATAAGCTTTTATTTTTCATTGTTGTCAATTTTAGAGATGATGTCATTCAGCAAGTTGCGCACGGTCGGGTAGCTCAGTTTCATCTGGGCGGCCATTTCTTTAAGGCTGCCGCTACTTTTTACGAAACGAAGGATGAACTGTTGGTCTTCTTCAGCGAGGCGCGCCAATAAAGGCAGGTCGTAGGAACCGGTCACTTCGGTTCCGCAGTTGGCACACTTCAGGCACTTGACCTGGAGTTGACTTTGGCAGCTGGGGCAGGAGGATGGGAGCATAGTTGTATGTTTTTGTTGGTGCAAATATACAACATGATTTGAATAAAAATACTAAATAAGTAAATATTATTAATCTTAGGCTTAATAATATTAAACAATACTGTGGATAAAATGCATTCCCTCACTTTAGGTTCAAACTGCTGATCGATTTGTACCAGGTATAAGGAGAACGTTGCCTACTTTTACCGAGCTCCAATCGATTAAAGAAAAAGCGGGTGGATTTCTACTTCAACCTTTCCGAAACCACAATCCTTTCTCCTCCCGAGTGCGCGGCGAATTCCGGTGCGTATTGGCATTGAAGCGTGGTTATGCCGCTGGTGAATTCGCCGGCATTGTTCACCCAAGCTTCGTACTCGAACACATAGGTGCCTTTGGGCAGTGACGCGAAAAAGAACTGCGTTGAGGCATCCTTGGTGGTTTCATAATAATGCACACCTTCTTTCCAAACACAGCCGGAGCGTTGATTGACAGGCTCGAAGCAGGCTGCACGCAGGTCTTTCAAAGCCACATATTCCATGTCGCGGTCCACGGTGACCACCAACCGAGTGATGACTTTGTCGCCTATCTTCAGCACCACATTATCAATAGGGCACATCACCTTGCCCGTGGGCAGCATCTGTTCAACAAACAGTTTCTTGCTTACCGTCAGGGCGTTGCCGCTTTGTTGAACTTGGTTCAGATTCTGGAAGTACTGCCAATACAGCGCACCCCATCCAAAACCGGACGATCCTTTCAACTCGACTTTGGCATTGGCCATTTGAGGAGTGATTTCACTTCCTGAAAATGTCTGTTTGACGTAACCAGAGCCCGCTTCTTTCTGTTCCATACGAACGGGTGTCGAACCTAATTGAATCGATGCTTCATTTCCGGACGAAATCCAATCCGTTCCGTAATTTAGCAAGGCGTAGATGGCATCGACCGTGGAAAGCGGTGAATCCCAATGCTGCGTTTGTTTTTGGCGCAGCAACCAGATCTTCATCTCGTCGAGGTCGGCCGTATTTTTGGAAATCTCTGAAAAGGCTTCCAGCATCATCGTCTGAACCATGACCGGACGTTGGCTCCAAAAATAACCTGGTGTGTTTCGCGCCCAATACATGCCCATTTCATCCGATTTCACGGCATTCTCTTTCAAGGAAACCAGAATCTGTGAAGCCAACTTCTTGTTTTGGTTTCGCGAAGCAATCAATACCGAAGCGGCTTTACCGTACAGCGTGGCCTTCTGCCAATATTCCTGAGCTTGAGATGTATAATAATCCACTGCTTCCCGGGCGAAATC
>Ga0209429_10000277_pt1 | contig 35424 bp, 30 predicted proteins | sample BarGraNGADG00212_3_FD_184493 | JGI IMG/M metagenome (GOLD analysis project Ga0209429, IMG submission 184493) | Arctic peat soil microbial communities from Barrow, Alaska - Barrow Graham LP Ref core NGADG0004-212 (SPAdes) (version 2) | ecosystem: Environmental > Terrestrial > Soil > Wetlands >... | reverse complement strand
CGTGAGCGACGCCGAATACGACGAGCTCTACCGCGGGCTGCAGGGCCTGGAGGAACAGCACCCCGAGCTCATAACCCCTGACTCTCCGACACAGCGCGTCGGCCCGCCTCCTGCCGCGGGGTTCAGAGAGGTCAGGCATCGCGGCAGGATGATGAGCCTCGACAACGCGGTATCCGCTGAGGAGCTGGAAGCTTTCGACCAGCGGGTCCACAAGGGCCTGGGGCCGGAGGCGGAGCCGGTCGAGTACGTCTGCGAGCTGAAGATGGACGGCATCGCGGTCGCCCTCACCTACGAAGGCGGATTGCTGACCCAGGGCGCCACCAGGGGTGATGGAGAGGTCGGCGAAGACATCACGCCGAACCTGAGGACCGTGCCGGTCATCCCGTTGCGCCTGATGTCCGACGCCGCACCGGCCACCCTGGAGGTGATCGGCGAGGTGTACATGCCCGAGGCGTCGTTCCTCCACATGAACGAGGAGCGCCTGGAGGCGGGCCAGCCTCCCTTCGCGAACCCCAGGAACGCCGCCGCGGGCTCGCTGCGGCAGTTGGACCCCGCGGTGACCGCGAAGCGCAACCTCAGCATGGTCACTTTCGGGATCGCCTTTTCCTCCGAGCCGCTGCCAGCCACGCACCGGGAGGTGCTGTCCGCGCTCAAGGACCTGGGTTTCCGGCTGGGGGAGCACAACGTCAAAGTCGCCGACATCAAAGGGGCGGCTGAGTTCTGCGCCGAGTGGCATGAGAAGAGGCGCACGCTCGCCTACGAGATCGACGGCGTGGTCGTGAAGGTCAACTCGCTCGCGCAGCAGACCTCCCTCGGCCACACCGCAAAGAGCCCCCGCTGGGCGATCGCCTATAAGTTCCCTCCCGAAGAGAAGAACACCACGGTCATGAACATCATGGTCGGGGTAGGGCGCACGGGTGCGCTCACCCCGGTCGCGGTTCTCGAGCCCGTTTTCGTGGCGGGTTCGACCATTACGCACGCCACTCTCCACAACGAGGACGAGGTGAAGCGCAAGGACGTTCGCATAGGCGACCGGGTCATCATCCGCAAGGCCGGCGACGTCATCCCCGAGATCGTGGGGGTCGTTAAAGACGTCCGCCCCGAGGGGGCCGAGCCGTGGAAGATGCCCGTGCGCTGCCCGGTGTGCAACTCGCGCGTCGAACGGGAGGAGGGCGAGGCGGTCACCAGGTGCACCAACATCGCCTGCCCCGCGCAGACGTTCGAGCGCATCGTGCACTTCGGCGGCCGTCGCGTCATGGATATCGACGGTCTCGGCGCCGTCACCGTGATGCAGTTGCTCGACAAGGGCTTCATCAAGGACGTGGGGGACATCTTCTTCCTGACCCGTGAGCAACTGGCGGAGCTGCCCGGCTACAAGGAAAAAGCGATCGAAAACCTTGTGAACGCGATCGACGCGGCAAGGGACCGTGACCTCTGGCGGTTGGTCTACGGGCTCGGCATCAGGCACGTCGGCAGCACCGTCGCCAGGCTGCTGACGGCGAGGTTCCCTTCCATCGACGCGCTTGCGGCTGCGACGGTGGAGGAGCTCGAGGCCATAGAAGGCATCGGGCCGCGCATCGCCGAGAGCATCGCTTTCTTCTTCGACCAGGAAGAAAACTTGAACGTCATCGAGAAGCTCCGCAATGGCGGGGTGAGGATGGCTGATGAGGCAGTCCGGCAGGCGGGCGGACCGCTCGTGGGCAAGGCCTTCGTGCTCACCGGCGCCCTGGAGGATTTCACGAGAGAGGAAGCATCGGAGATAATAGAGCGGCTGGGCGGCCGCGTCTCCAGCTCGGTGAGCAAGAAGACCGACTACGTGCTCGCGGGCGCCGAGCCCGGCTCCAAGTTGGCCAGGGCGCAGGAGTTGGGGGTCGATGTTATCGACGAGCAGGAGTTCAAGAGGATGACCGGCGCATAGAGCTGGCCATCCCGGGGGGTAGAGATGGCAATAAGCATCGAAGACGTCGAACACGTCGCGAAGCTCGCGAGGCTGCGGCTGTCCGACGAAGAGAAAGAGACTTTCAGGCGGCAGCTCTCCGACGTTCTCGAGCACGCGCGGGTGATCGGCGAGGTGGACACCGAGGGCGTAGAGCCCACCAGCCACACGCTCCCACTCGTGAACGTGTTCAGGGAGGACGAGGTGCGCCCGTCGCTTCCTGTCGAGGAGGTCGTCCAGAACGCGCCGTGGGCCGAGGGCGGAGCCTTCAAGGTCCCAAGGATAATCTGATGGCCATGGAGATCCTCTACGAAAGCGCGCTCGACATCGCGAAGTGGATTAAGGGCCGGGAGGTATCGGCTCTCAAGGTGACCGATGCGTTCCTCGACCGCATCGAGAAGGTGGAGCCGAGCGTGCGCGCGTTCATCAACCTGTATGGCGAGCACGCGCGCCAGCGGGCGAAGCTCATCGATGAGGGCATCGCGAAGGGCGAGCAGGTGGGGCCCCTCGCCGGCGTGCCCATCGCCATCAAGGATGTCCTCTCCACGCGCGGCTTCAAGACCACCTGCGGGTCGGCGATGCTCGAGGACTTCGTTCCGGTCTACGACGCGACGGCGGTGGAGCGCGCGCGGGCGGCCGGGACCATCATGCTCGGCAAAGCCAACATGGACGAGTTCGCCATGGGCTCGTCGACCGAGAACTCATTTTTCGGCGCTACCAGCAACCCCTGGGACCTTGAACGGGTGCCGGGAGGCTCGAGCGGCGGGTCCGCGGCGGCGGTCTCGGCGGGGGAGGCGCCCTGGGCGCTCGGCTCGGACACCGGGGGGAGCATCAGGCAGCCGGCCGCTCTGTGTGGGATCGTCGGGATGAAGCCGACCTACGGTCTGGTGTCACGGTACGGGCTGGTAGCCTTCGCGTCGTCGCTGGACCAGGTCGGGCCTCTGACCCTGAACGTGCGTGACTGCGCGGCGCTGCTGGGGGCCATCGCGGGGCACGACAAGTGCGATTCGACGTCCATCGAGGAGCCCGCGAGGGATTACCTCGGCGCTCTCTCGGTAGACATCAAGGGCATGAAGGTCGCCATCGTCAAGGAACTCTCGAGCGAAGGCATCGACCCCGCGGTGCTCGAGCGCATCAGGGCGACCATCGATATCCTCGAGAAGCTCGGGGTGTCATGCGACGAGGTCTCGCTGCCCAGCTTCGAGAATGGCCTGTCGTCTTACTACCTCATCGCGCCGGCGGAGGCGTCGAGCAACCTCGCAAGGTTTGACGGGGTGCGCTACGGGTACCGGGCGGGGGGCGAGTTCAACGACATCTGGGAGATGTACGACGCGACGCGCGCCGAAGGCTTCGGGCCGGAGGTCAAACGCCGCATCATGCTGGGCACCTACGCGCTTTCCGCCGGCTACTACGACGAGTACTATGCCAAGGCCCAGAAGATACGGACGCTCATCGTGCGCGACTACGGCAGGGCCTTCGACGACTACGACCTGCTGGTCTCGCCCACCTCGCCGACCACGGCGTTCAAACTGGGCGAGAAGATGGACGACCCGCTCACCATGTACCTGTCGGACATCTGCACCATACCGGTGAACCTCGCGGGCATCCCGGCGCTGAGCCTGCCGTGCGGGCTCGCCGGCGGACTGCCGGTCGGCTTCCAGATCATGGGGCCGCCGCTGTCCGAGCAGAAGATACTGAACGTGGCTTATGCGCTCGAGCAAGAGATCGGGTTCGACCCCAGGCCGGCCGGCCTCGAGAAGATGTAGCGCCGGCAAACGAAACGTAGCGCCGGCGTCCCGCCGGCAGACGAGACAGAGGAAAAACGATGGAGCACGAGACGATAATCGGCCTCGAGATACACGCCGAGCTGAACACGAAGTCAAAGATGTTCTGCGGCTGCGAGGCGACCTTCGGTGGCGACCCCAACACCAAGACCTGCCCGATCTGCCTGGGTCACCCCGGCACTCTCCCGGTTATGAACAGGGACGCCGTCGGCAACACCATGCTGCTCGCGCTCGCCCTCAACTGCGAGATAACGCCGCGCTCGATATTCCATCGCAAGAACTATTTCTATCCCGACATGCCCAAGGACTTCCAGATCTCGCAATATGACGTTCCCCTGAGCCACGACGGCTCGCTGGTGGTCGAGATGGAGGGATACGAGCGCCGCGTGGGCATCACGCGCGTGCACCTGGAGGAGGACACGGGCAAGAGCATCCATATAGGCGAGAGCGGGCGCATCCACGGGGCCGAGCACAGCCTGGAGGACTTCAACCGCGCCGGCATCCCGCTCGCCGAGATCGTTACCGAGCCCGACCTGCGCAGCCCCGAGGAGGCGCGCACCTTCATGCAACTGCTGCGTGCCACCCTGGAGTACCTTGGTATCAGCGACTGCAAGATGGAGGAGGGCTCGCTGCGCTGCGACGCCAACATCTCGGTCGCGGTCGACGGCAAGATGGGCACCAAGGTCGAGATAAAGAACATGAACTCGTTCCGCGCGCTGCACCGGGCGCTCGCCTTCGAGGACGAACGGCAGCGGTTTGCGCTGAAACAAGGCGAGACGATCGTCCAGGAGACGCGGCACTGGGATGACGCGGCGGGGAAGACGAGCCCGCTTCGCAGCAAGGAAGAGGCGTTCGACTACCGTTACTTCCCAGAGCCCGACCTCGTGCCGGTGGAGCCCGACGCGGCCTGGCTCGAGGCGATCAAGGCGCGGATGCCCGAACTGCCCACCGAGAGGCTTCACCGCTTTGAGAGCAAATTTGCGTTGCCACTCGAGCTCGCGACAATGCTCACCGGCGAGAAGGCCCTGGCGGACTACTTCGAGGAGGCGGTAGCCACAGGCCAGGACCCGACGGCGCTCGCGAAGTGGATAGCCGGCGACCTGTCAGCGATGCTCAACGAAGCCTCGGTCCCCATCAACGCCTGCCCGCTGAAGCCGCGGGGCCTCGGGGAACTGGTCGCGCTGGTGGCGCAGAAGATAATCTCAGGAAAGATGGCCAAGGATGTCCTTCGCGAGGCGTTCGAGACCGGCAAGGGGCCGAAGGCGATCGTGGACGAGAAAGGCCTTTCGCAGATGGCGGACGGCTCCGAGATGGAGTCCGTCGTGGACGAGGTCATCGCCGAGAACCCGGACGCCGCGAACGACCTGCGCGAGGGCAAGGAGCAGGCCCTCAAGTTCCTGATGGGCCAGGTCATGAAGAAGACCAGGGGCAAGGCCAACCCAGAGATGGCCTCCAGCCTCCTCAAGAAAAAGCTAAACGCAAAATAGGGACAGGCACCATTTTGCATTTGCCTCTAGTTCCCCGTCAGCTTGATAGTACCCTGGTCGCCCAGCGTCCCGAGGTCGTTGATCTTAACCTTCGACCCTGAGACCGTGTAGAGGCTGTTCCCGATGTAGAGGCTGCGCTGGACGGCGCTGGTAGAGTCGTAGTAGTAGTACCCGTGATCGCTCAGTTCCGCGGGGTTGTCGATGTGGGTGATCCGGCCCTTCAGGACGATACCGCCGGCAAGAGACACGTCGTAGACGTAAGCGCCCTGGTAAGTGTAGCTGCCGTAGTCGTTTGCCTGCTTCTGCGGCGAAGCCTTCTGCTCGGGAGTGAGCTCGGCCAGGAGCACCGGCAGCACCAGCAGGTTCCTGTCCCTGTCGAAGAGGAAAGCCTTGTGGTCGTTAAGCGCGTATGAATCCGTGCCGCGGTCACCGATCTCGACCTTGTACATCTCCTTGGGATTGGCGACGTCGGTGACGTCGAACATCGCGACCTTCATCCCCTGGTACCACGCGAAGTTGCCGCCCTCTTCAGGGTTCGCTTCCACGGTGTTCTTGCCGACGCCGATGACGTGGTTCTCGTCGTAAGGGTGCAGGTAGTCGGAAAAGCCCGGTATCTTGAGCGCGCCCAGCACCCGCGGGTTTGCCGGGTCCGCAAGATCGAGCACGAAGAACGGGTCGACCTTCTTGAACGTGACCAGGTACGCCCTGTTCCCCAGGAAACGCGCCGAGTAGATCTTCTCGCCCGGCGCCAGACCCTCGAGCCTGCCGCTCACCTTCAGGTCCGGGCTGAGGACGTACACGTTGTTGGTCGATGTTGACTCCTCGCGGCTCACGTGCCCGACAGTGGTGGCGATCCGGAAGTAGCCGCCCGACTCGTCCATGGAGAACTGGTTCAGCACCGTGCCGGGGACGTCGGCCGAGCCGACGAACGCCGTCTTCGGGCCGTCGAGCTTGAACTTATACACTGTGGTCTTGTCCTGCGCGCCGTTGCCGCCTCCCGTGAAACCGTAGTAGGCGTACTCGCTACTCGCCACGTAGATGTTCTCGGTCGACGCGTAGACGTTGTCCGAGTATCCGGCGATGACCCGCTTGTTGAGGCTCTCGTCCCCGCCCGCCACCGAGAAGGAAAGCACCGAGATAAAAGAGGTGAACTGCTTCGGGTCGACGGTCTCGATGTCGCTGTAATCCCCGATCGGCTTGAAGGCCGCATCCTCGCCGCCTGTATCGCTGTACCTGGGGAGGATATCCGGGATGCCCGGGTCCTTTTTCTGGTAGAGCACATAGGAGGGGTAAGTCGCGAGGACGATGTGGATGTTGTTACCGATCATGCGGGCGGTCGAATAGGTGCCTTCATACTGGATGTTCCGGACGAGCGCCGGCTTCTCACGGTTGGAGATGTCGTACACGCGGACGAACGTCAGGTTTCCCCTCGGCGGCATGATGTCGGTATAGGGCTTTGGGGTTTCCCCGGGGTACGTGGTGCCTATGACGACGAGCCGGTCCCCATTGATGAACAGGTTGACCTCGCTCGCGCGCTGCAACTCGATCCGCGCAAGCACCCGCGCCTCCTGCGGCGGGTAAGCCTGGGCGATGATCACCGAGCCGCCGGAGACGGCATAGATGAACCTGCCGTCGTTCTTCACGATGTCCGCCTCATCGACGCCCGCGACCTGCACGTTGGTGGTCGAGTGCTGGGGCGCCGCTTCTGAGGCGCCCGAGGTCTGCCCCGTCGGCGCGGCCGACTTCATCATCATGTCCCCACGTGCGTAGCCGTTGGAGGACATTCCTTTCTTGAACGCTTTCAGGAATTCGCCGGGGGACTTGAACTTCTGCAATGAGGAAAGCGGAGGTTGAACGGATGTATCGGACCTTAGTAAGTAGAATGCGCCGACGCTAACGCCGGCTCCGAGGACCAGCACCAGGATGACAATCAGAGCTACCGGCTTCTTCATGAGAACCCCCTCCCTGACCAAGGACTGCCCAGTGTCTGCTCCTGCGCGTTAGACGCAGGTCCCGGCGAGCGGGTTTCCCGGTTGCTCTCCCTCGATGTAATATCAGTCGACCGCGCCTGGCAGGCCTGCGTCTACAGGAGGGTCGATGGAAAAGCAGAGGCTGATGGACAGGGGGAGGCTCCCGCTCCTGAGGATACGCGCGTTGTTCTCAGTAGGGTGGGGCTTCAAGCTCGCACGGGTGCCGAGCCTGAGGAGGTTGCATCCGTGGACCAGGCTAGACAAGACGAACATCCGCTGGCTCCCGATCAACCAGGACATCGAACTGCCCGCGAGCGCGCCCATGCCACCGAAACTGCTCGACCGTTTCATCGAAGAGGCATCCCACAGGGTCGTCTACCGCGATTGCGTCTGCAGACAGGCGAACAAGTGCGAGCACTATCCCATCGGTATCGGCTGCCTTCAGATGGGGGACTCGGCCCTCGAAGCGCCTTCCTCACTGGTGCGCGAGGTCAGTGTCAGCGAGGCAAAGGAGTACGTCGCCAACGCCATCGACAACGGCCTGGTGCCCGTCGTCGGGAAGGTGCGGATAGACAACTTCATCTTCGGCATCAAGGACCGGGCCCGCCTGCTCACCGTATGTTTCTGCTGCGAGTGCTGCTGCATCACGCGCTTCAACCGGCACGCGCCGGCGCAGTACCTGGACTCGCTGTTCCCACGCCTCGACGGCATCAGGATAGATGTGACTGACGAGTGCACCGGCTGCGGGACCTGCGCCGAGCATTGTTACATCAAGGCCGTATCCATCACGGACGGCCGCGCTGTCATCGGCGACAAGTGCCGCGCCTGCGGGCGATGTGCCACGATGTGCCCTAACGACGCAGTGAAGATAACCATCGACGACCCCGAGTTCCTCGACAAGGCCTACGACGCCATCCGCGCGTACGTGAAGTACAACTGAGGTCAGCATGGTGGACGCTGTTGCCACGGAACGCGAAAAGCAGATAAGGCTCGCGTTCCGGCTCGAATACTTCACCATCGCCTGGATGGTTGTGGAAGCGGGCGTCGCGATCACCTCGGGGATCATTGCACATTCGATCGCCCTTATCGCCTTCGGGCTCGACTCACTGATCGAACTCTTCGCAGCTTTCGTCGTCATCTGGCAGTTGAGGGGCGTCGCCGAGGAGCAGGAGGCGAAGGAGGACGTCGCCCTCAGGCTCATCGCGATCACGTTCTTCGCGCTGGCGGCGTACGTCAGTGCCGAGGCGATATACGACCTCGTTCGCGGGTCGCGTCCCGAGGTGTCCATCGCCGGCATCGCGCTGGCCGCCGCCGCCATTGTGGTGATGCCGGTGCTCTCTTTCCTCAAGAAGCGGCTCGGTCGCAGGCTCGGCAATTCGGCGCTGGTGGCGGATGGGGCTGAGTCGCTGTTCTGCGGACTGCTCGCCGCCGTTCTGCTGGTAGGCCTCGCCTTGAATGCCGCCTTCGGTTGGTGGTGGGCGGATGCCGTGGCGGCGCTCGTCGTCGCGGTCTTCGCGGTGCGCGAAGGCATCGAGGCGTGGGTAGAAACCTCTGCAGACGAAGAAGTCGAGCAACCGTGAGAAACGTAGAGATCAAAGCCAGGATATCGAGCATCGGCGAGATCCAGGGCAAGCTCGCGGGTATGGGCGTCGCTGACCCGACCTCCCGCTTAGCACAGGTGGACACCTACTTCGATGTCCCGGATGGACGGCTGAAGCTCCGGGAGTTCGTTGACGACCAGCACGCTGCGAGCGAGCTCATCTTCTACAAGCGTGCGAACGACTCCGGTGCCAAGCTGTCGGAGTACGAGATTGTGGAGGTGCAAGACCCTGACGCGACGAAGCAACTGCTCTCCGCTGCTCTGGGTGTCAAGGCCATCGTCGAGAAACAAAGGCATCTCTACATGCTGGGCCGCACGCGCGTCCACCTTGACGAGGTAAAGGACCTCGGCTCGTTCCTCGAGATAGAAGTCGTCCTGGCCGAAGGCGAACCGCTGACCGATGGGGAAGCCGAGGCTAGGTCTATCATGAAGGACCTCGACATCAATGCGGGTGACCTCGTCTCAGACTCCTACAGCGATCTGATGATAGATCAGGCAGCGTCCGAAATCCGGAAAGGCGTCGAGTGCGGTCTAGCGGATACTATCGCCGGCAGGGTTTACACGGTAGAAGAGTTGCTCGAGGAGGAGGAGAAGGGGCGCAGAGCATAGATGTCGTCAGGTTGAACCGCGGCGATGGAGGTGGGTTGTCTGCGTAGCCTCCGCAGCGTTCACAAGTCCGTACAGTCTGAGTCTTGATGCGAGGACCAGCAAGCAAACAAGCTGCCTCCAGCGCCCCCATCAACCCAACAAAAAAGGCGGGCAACGAATTGCCCGCCTTTAGTTATCTCGTTGAGGCTATCCCTCTTCGCCCGCCACCAGTTCCTTGTACTCGGCGGCTGACAGGAGGCTGTCCATCTCGCCCGCATCGGTCATGTCGATGAGGGCGACCCAGCCCTTGCCGTAGGGGTCCTCGTTGATGGTCTCGGGCGCGTCCTCCACCTCGGGGTTGACCTCCTTGATGCTGCCGGAGATCGGCGCGTACAGGTCCGATACCGACTTGCGCGACTCGATCTCGCCGAACGCCTCGCCGGCCTCGACGTCCGCTCCCGGCTCAGGGGTCTCGATGAACACTATCTCACCGAGCTGGTCCTGAGCGTAGAAGGTTATCCCAATGGTGCCGTCGGAACGCACCCACATGTGCTCTTTGTGATACTTGAGATCTTCCGGAAAATTATCCATAGCCATCTCCTTCCTTGTAGTCCCAAAGGAATATATCAAATGGCGATAGCTAATTCAATTGAAACCTTACAGTACAGATATAATGGTTTCATGGCTGAAACACGGGTCGAACAGCGCGTCGTGCAGGTTAAAAAATACGTAGAGAAAAACAGGGGCTGGCGCCCGCGGCGACGGACCGTGATCTACCTGGCGGTGATGGTCGTTGCCCTGGTGCTCGCGGCCATCTTCGTCCCTCGCATCCTCCCCGGGACCATTAATGACTCCGAAACCCTCCTCGGCCTCGGGCCGGCCATCGAGGTCGTGCCGCTCTTCGGAGGGGCGCATCACCAGTACGTGCCCGGGCCACCGGAAGGCGAGGGTTACTCCACCTGGTCGATCTCTCAGAGCCGGGAGGAGATAGTCGTCGGATGGTTTCACAAGGCCGGCGGCAAGGTGGACAAGGTGAGCGTCCAGAGCAGGAGCGCGTACAGCGGGAGGCTGCAGGTCGAGTGGCCGTTCGAGGGCAAGGGCAACGACCCGGAGGTGAAACAGGTCGGGTTCCTGCCGCAGCACAACCAGATATGGTTCCTTTCCTCAGGCAGGCTGAACCTGATCGACATCAAGAGCGGCGCAATCGTCGACTATCCGTACAAGGGGCCCGGCGGACGGGGCAGCCTGCTGGCGCCGAAGGCGATCACTTATGCCGGGTTCTCACCGAAGGGCGGCGAGCTCGCGTACGCGGAAGGCGGAAAGCTGACGCTCCTCACCGGCCTGGGCACCGGGCGTGACCGCAAACCGCTCCGGGCCGAAACCGTCCTGTTGCCGGGAGCCACAAAGGACACTGCCGGGCGCGTGGTGAACGGCCGCATCGAGAGCTTCGCCTGGGTCCAGGAAGGATTGCTGGCGATCATCGTCGCGCGCGGCAGCGGTGCCTCGCAGCCCACGGCGATCTATTACGCAAACGTCGCCGATGCGGCACCCCGCATCGAGCTCAAGATACCCGCCCCGAGCGACGGGCGCTTCGTGAGTATCAGCCAGTCGCCGGCGGCCCCGCCGATGTTCGCTGTGCTTTTCGCCTCAGGGCTGCGGGCCTCCACCTCCAAGCCGCCCGCGTATTCCCTGCGCGTGTACGACGCCGGCGGCAAGCTCAAGACCCAGTTCCGCATGCCCTCCGGCGCCTGGGCGCCCCCGCTCTCGTGGGCGTCTCCCTGAGGCCGTCGGCAGGCTGACCGCTCTGTTTCGCAACTTTTCAAAACCCTACGAAACCAATAGAATGAAATGCTGACAGTTCCCCACCGGGGCCTCAGGCCTTAGGGGGGAACAACGATTATTGGAGGGAAAAATCAGCGTGGGCAAGACGATTTCCGAGAAAATACTGTCGAGTCATTCTGAGCACGACGCCCGGGCGGGCGATATCGTGATCGCCGAACTCGACTTCGTCATGGCCCAGGACGGCACGGCGCCGCTGGCGATACGCTCATTCGAGGGCATGGGCGGCGACAGGGTTGCCATGGAGGGCAAGGCCGCGCTCTGCATCGACCATAGCGCCCCGAGCCCGCTGAGAGCGATATCGCAGCTGCACGCCCTGATGCGCGAGTTCGCCGATAAATACGGGCTGGAACTGAATGACGTCGGCGAAGGCGTCTGCCACCAGGTGATGCTCGACAAGGCGCACGCGCTTCCCGGCAGCCTGGTCATCGGCGCGGACTCACACACCTGCACCTACGGCGCGGTCAACGCCTTCGCGACCGGGGTAGGCTCGACCGACCTCGCCGCGGGGCTGCTCTCCGGGTCGCTCTGGTTCAGGGTCCCTGAGACCATGAAAGTCACCGTGAGAGGAAAGCTGGCGGACGGCGTCTACGCCAAGGACATCGCGCTCATGATGGTCGGGGACATCACCGCCGACGGCGCCACCTACATGGCGCTCGAGATCGGCGGACCCGCGATCTCGGACCTCGCTCTGGACGGCAGGCTCACCATCAGCAACCTTGCGGTCGAGATGGGCGCCAAGGCCGGCCTGATGGAGGCTGACGAGAAGACACTGGCGTTCTTCGAGGGTAGGACGACTGAGGAGTTCACGCCGGTATCGCCCGATGCGGACGCCGCGTACGCCGAGGAGAGGGAGTACGACGTGTCCACCCTCGGCCCCCGGGTCGCTCGGCCGCATACGGTCGATAACGTGGTCGGGGTCGAAGAGGTCGAGGGGACGCCCATCGCCGAAGGGCTCATCGGGACCTGCACCAATGGCAGGCTTGACGACCTCCGTGCCGCGGCCGCCATCGTAAAAGGAAACAAGGTCGCGCACGGCGTGAGGATGATCGTCGCGCCCGCGTCACGCGAAGTGATGCTCGACGCCCTTCGCGAGGGCCTCATAGAGGTGTTCACCGAGGCCGGTGCGTCTGTGATGTGCCCGGGATGCGCCTCCTGCGTAGGTACCCACCAGGGCATACCGGCGGACGGAGAGAACGTCATCTCGACCGCGAACAGGAACTTCAAGGGTCGGATGGGCAACCCTGAGGCGTTCATCTACCTGGCTTCGCCGGCTACTGTCGCGGCGAGCTGCCTGAAGGGCGAGATAACAGACCCGAGAAAGATGATCTGACCCCCTCACCCTGCCCTCTCCCCCCAGGGGAGAGGGGAATACAGGAAGCCACTCCTCACAGGGGGAGAGGGGAATACGGGGGAAGAGCGATGAAAAAGAGAGATACGGGAAAGATATGAAAGGCAAGGCGCACAGGTTCGGCAACGACATAAACACAGACTACATCATATCGGGCCGTCACAAGTTCAAGACGCTCGACATGGATGAACTCGCCTGCCACGTGATGGAGGACCTCGACCCTCACTTCGTGAAGCGCCTCAAGAAGGGCGACTTCATCGTCGCGGGAAAGAACTTCGGCTGTGGCTCGTCGAGGGAGCAGGCGCCCCTGGCGCTGAAACACGCGGGCGTGGCGGCGGTGCTCGCCGAGTCTTTCGCGCGCATCTACTTCCGCAACTCCATAAACAACGGGCTGCCCGCCCTGGTCTGCGACACCTCGGGGATCGATGACGGCGACACCCTGGAAGTGGACCTGGCAAAGGGCACCATCACGAACGTGACCAAGGGAAGCGAGATCGAATCGCCTCCGTTGCCTCGTGTTATGCTTGACATACTCTCGGAAGGCGGCCTCGTCGAGTACATGCGAAAGCACGGCCGGCTGTCTCTCGAGTAGGCGCGGCGGCAGTATTCCCAGAAAGGCTGAGATGGCGAAGAGAAGAGTCACACTTATACCCGGGGACGGCGTTGGGCCCTCGCTCGTGGACGCGGCCCTGCAGGTGCTGGACGCTGCCGGGGCGCAGATCGAATGGGACTGGCAGGAGGCCGGCGCGGACGTGATGGACAAGTACGGCACACCTCTCCCGGAGGCGGTGCTGGACAACATCCGCGAGAACCGCGTCGCCTACAAAGGGCCTATCACGACACCAGTAGGGAGCGGGTTTCGCAGCGTCAACGTGGCGCTGCGCAAAGAGCTGGACTTGTATGCCTGCGTACGCCCGGCGTTCTACATTCCCGGGGTCAAGACCCCGTACACGGACATCGACCTCGTGGTCGTGCGCGAGAATATGGAGGACCTCTACGCGGGTCTCGAGCACATGGTGACGCCCGACGTGGCCGAGTCCATCAAGGTAATCACGCGGCCGGGCTCGGAGAGGATCATCAGGTACGCGTTCGAGTACTGCCGCCGCAACAACCGAAAGCTGCTCACCATAGTCCACAAGGCGAACATCATGAAGTTGACCGACGGGCTGTTCCTGGACGTGGGCAGGAAGATGGCGGAGGAGTACCCCGACATCGAGTTCCAGGAGCGCATCGTCGACAACATGTGCATGCAGCTGGTCCAGAAGCCTCACCTCTACGATGTGATGGTCACGGAGAACCTCTACGGGGACATGTTGAGCGACCTATGCGCCGGGCTTATCGGCGGCCTGGGGATCGCACCGAGCTCGAACCTGGGCGACGGCGAGCTGGCCGTGTTCGAGCCGGCCCACGGGAGCGCTCCGAAGTACACGGGCCTGGACAAGGTCGACCCGACCGCGCAGATCCTCTCCGGCTACCTGCTGCTCAAGCACGTCGGCCAGGGTGAGGCGGCGGAGAGGGTGCTGGCGGGAGTAACGAAGGTCATCGGCGAAGGGAAAGTCGTGACCTACGACATAGGCGGCGAGGCGAAGACCAGCGAGATGGCGAACGCCATCGTCAAGGCGATAGAGGCCTCGTAGCGCCCGCAGGGCCGTAGCGCCGGCGTCTCGCCGGCAATGAGTCGTAGCGCCGGCGTCTCGCCGGCAATGAGCAAGGTAGCATCATGCAGAGTGACATCATCAAGAAAGGTCGCGAGAAGGCGGGGCAGCGCTCGCTGCTGCGCGCGCTGGGCCTGACCGACGAGGAGATGTCGCGCCCGCTCATCGGGGTCGCGGGCTCAGCCAACCAGCTGGTCCCGGGCCACGTGCACCTGGACGAGGTGAACGACGCGGCGTGCGAGGGCATCACCCTAGGCGGCGGGACTCCGCTTCTCTTCAACACCATAGGCGTCTGCGACGGGCTCGCGATGGGGCACGAGGGCATGAAGTTCTCGCTACCTTCCCGTGAGATTATCAGCTACTCGGTGGAGATCATGGTCAGGGCGCACGCCTTGGACGGCGTTCTGATAATCCCCAACTGCGACAAGGTCGTCCCGGGCATGCTGATGGCCGTGGCGCGCATGGGCGTGCCGGCCGCGATGGTATCCGGCGGGCCGATGATGGCGGGCAGGCTGGGCGACCTCGATATCAACTTCATCAGCGTGCTGGAGGCGTCGTCGAACGACAGCATCAGCGACGAGAAGCTGGCGGAGTATGAGAAGTGCGCATGTCCCGGACCGGGCTGCTGCGCGGGCTTGTTCACCGCGAACAGCATGAACTGCCTCTCGGAGGCCCTCGGGATGTCACTCCCCGGAAACGGCACCATACCGGCGGTCGACCCGGAGAGGTTGGTAATAGCCAAAGAGACGGGCGAGGCCCTGGTGAAGCTGGTGGAGGCGGGCACCAGGCCCGACAGCATCATGACCGAGGCCGCTTTCAGGAACGCGCTGGCGCTGGACATGGCGATCGGCGGCTCGACCAATTCCCTGCTCCACCTTCCGGCGATCGCGCGGGAGATGGGCATCGCGCTCGGACTCGAGGACGTTGACAGGATATGCGCCACGACCCCCAACCTCTGCAGGATCGTGCCCTCGGGCAAGCACCACATGCAAGATTTACACGCGGCAGGCGGGGTTCCGGCGGTGCTGGGAGAGCTCGACAGCATCGGCGCGGTGGACCTGGACGTTCCGACGGTGACGGGACGGACCCTGAGCGAGAACGTAGGCGGCCGGAGGAGCCTGAACACCGATGTGATACGGCCCGCGAGCGACCCGTACTCGGCTAGAGGCGGCCTCGCGGTGCTGCGCGGCAACCTGGCCCCGGACGGCGCTGTCGTCAAGGAGGCTGCCGTCGGCGAGAAGATGCGAAAGCACAGCGGGCCGGCGCGAGTGTTCGATTCTGAAGAGGAAGGCATAGAACAGATCCGCGCCGGGAAGATCAAGCCCGGCGACGTGGTAGTAATCAGGTACGAGGGGCCCAGGGGCGGACCGGGCATGCGCGAGATGCTGCTTCCCACCGCGACGATCGCGGGCATGGGGCTCGGAGATGAGGTCATGCTCGTCACCGACGGCAGGTTCTCGGGAGGCACACGCGGCGGTGCCATCGGCCACGTCTCACCTGAGGCCGCTGTCGGCGGCCCGATAGCATTGCTGAAGGACGGCGACATCGTGGCGGTCGATATCGAAGCCCGCACGCTCGAGGTGAAGGTTTCGGACGGAGAGCTCGCCGAAAGGCGCAAGGCATGGAAACAGCCGGCGCCGAAGGCGGACCTGGGGGTCCTTTCCGTCTACAGCGCCATGGTCGGCAGCGCGACGGGCGGCGCGGTGGTGTCCCCCGAGAACATCGAAGGTGAACGGAGGTCTCGCGAGTGAAGATGACCGGCGCCCAGGCGCTCATCAAGAGCCTCGAGAAAGAGGGAGTCGAGGTGATGTTCGGCTACCCGGGCGGGCAGATCATGCCCACCTACGACGTGCTGCTGGACTCGAGCATTCTTCACATCCTCACGCGCCACGAGCAGGGCGCGGCTCACGCAGCCGACGGGTACGCGCGCGCCACCGGCAGGGTGGGCGTCTGCATGTCCACGAGCGGCCCGGGGGCGACCAACCTGGTGACCGGCATCGCTACCGCCAACATGGATTCCATACCGCTGGTCGCGATATCGGGGCAGGTCGCGAGCCACGTGATAGGCACGGACGCTTTTCAGGAAGCTGATACCACCGGCATCACCCTGCCGGTCGTGAAGCACAATTACCTGGTGACAAAGCCGTCCGAAATCGCGCCCATAGTGCAGGAGGCGTTCCTGATCGCTTCGACCGGGCGGCCTGGCGCGGTTGTGATCGACCTGCCGTCGGACGTGCAGCGCGCGGTGTTCGACTTCAAGTACCCCGAGCGCCGCACGAGCCTCCCCGGCTACAAGCCCACGACCAAGGGGCACTCGGGCCAGATCAAGCAGGCGGCTAAGCTCATAATGACTGCGAAACGCCCGGTGATATACGCCGGCGGAGGCGTGATCACAGCCGAGGCGTCCGGCGTGCTCCGCGAGTTCGCGAAGCTCCTCGGCTTTCCCGTGACCACGACCCTGCTCGCGAAGGGAGCCTTCCCCGAGACGCACCGGCTGTCGCTGGGTATGCTCGGGATGCACGGCACCTCGTACGCGAACTTTGTGATGATGAAGACAGACCTCATCGTCGCGGTCGGTGCTCGGTTCGATGACAGGATCACGGGGAGGCTGGACACGTTCGCGCCGCACGCGAAGATAATCCACATCGACATAGACCCCGCAGAGATAGGGAAGAACGTCCCTGTCACGGTGCCCATCGTCGGTGACGCGAAGTCGGTCCTCAAAGACCTGCTGGCGCTGGTCAAGCAGAAGGTGGAGGAGTCGGGGGGCCAGGACCTTAAAGAGTGGCATGCCCAGATCAGGAAGTGGAAGAAAGATTACCCGCTGGTGGTGCCCGAGGGCGGCCTGCGCCCTCAGTTCGTGGTCGACGAGATATACCGCGTCACCCAGGGCAAGGCGACGGTGGTGACCGACGTCGGACAGCACCAGATGTGGGCGGCGCAGTTCTACAAGTCGACTGTGCCGCGCCAGTTCATCTCGTCTGGTGGGCTTGGCACCATGGGCTTCGGGCTGCCGGCGTCCATCGGCGCGAAGATCGGCAGGCCCGAGGCGCAGGTGGTGAACATCGCCGGCGACGGCTCGATCCAGATGAACTCGCAGGAGCTGGCCACAGCCGTGCTCAACCAGGTACCCATCACCATCGCGGTCATCAACAACGGCTACCTGGGGATGGTGCGCCAGTGGCAGGAGCTCTTCTTCCAGAAGCGCTACTCTCACACGCACCTCAGGCGCGGCGAGTCTCCTGACTTTGTGAAGCTCGCCGAGGCGTACGGGGCTAAGGGCCTGCGGGTCACCGAGGCCAGGGAGGTCGAGCCCGCGCTCAAGGCAGCGTTCAAGGAGAAGAAGGTCCCGATGCTCCTCGACTTCATCGTCGAGCAGGAGGAGAACGTCTTCCCGATGGTGGCGCCCGGGGCGTCGCTCGACGACATGATCGGGGGTTAGCGGTGAAGCACACCCTTTCCGTGATGGTGGAGAACAAGCCCGGCGTGCTGGCGCGGGTGGCCGGCCTCTTCGCGCGCAGGGGCTTCAACATCGACAGCCTGGCCGTCGGCGTCACCGACAAGCCGGAGATAAGCCGGATGACCGTCGTCGTGGACGTGGAGGAGCACTCCCTCGAGCAGGTGTACAAGCAACTGAACAAGCTCATCAACGTTATCAAGGTCATAGACCTTCCCGACGAGAACAGCGTGCAGCGCGAGATGGTGCTGGCCAAGGTCAAGGCCGACCCCACAGCGCGCGCCGAGATTATCGAGATAGTAGAGATTTTCCGAGGGAAGATCGTCGACGTAGGGAAAGGGACCTTGAGCGTAGAGGTGACCGGGCCTGGCCCGAAGCTCCGGGCGTTCGAGGACCTGCTAAGGCCGTACGGGCTGGTGGAGATGGTCCGGACCGGGACGATAGCATTGCCGCGAGGATAAGACGCAAAAAGGGGACAGGCCCCATTTTGCATTTCGAGGAGGTCGAAATGGCGACTATATATTATGAGAAGGACGCGAACCCCGAGGCTCTCAAGGGTCAGAAGATCGCGGTCATCGGGTACGGCAGCCAGGGGCACGCGCACTCCCTCAACCTGAAGGACAGCGGCATGGACGTCGTTGTCGGGCTCAGGGACGGAAGCCCCAGCGGGGACAGGGCAAAGGGCATGGGCCTGACTGTGTTGCCGGTCGAGGAAGCCGCGATGGCCGCTGACATCGTGATGATCCTCATACCGGACGACCGGCAGGCGCAAGTCTACCGTGACTCCATCAGGCCGGGGCTCAAGAGCGGGAACGCGCTGTTCTTCGCTCACGGGTTCAACATCCACTACAACCAGATAGTGCCGCCGGCGGACGTCGACGTCATCATGGTCGCTCCCAAGGGCCCTGGCGCGATGGTGCGCCAGGTCTACGACGAGGGCGGTGGCGTGCCGGCGCTCATCGCAGTCGAGCAGGACTACACGGGCATGGCGCTCGAGAAGGGCCTCGCCTACGCGATGGGGATAGGCGCGGCGCGGGCAGGTGTCCTGGAGACGACGTTCAAAGAGGAGACCGAGACGGACCTGTTCGGCGAGCAGGCCGTGCTGTGCGGAGGGACCTCGGAGCTCATCAAGGCCGGGTTCGACACGCTGGTCGCGGCGGGTTACCAGCCGGAGGTCGCGTACTTCGAGTGCCTGCACGAGCTGAAGCTTATCGTGGACCTCATCCACAACTACGGCATCAGCGGGATGCGCGCCCGCGTGAGCGACACGGCGGAATACGGAGACATATCACGGGGCCCGAGGGTCATCAGCCCGGCGGTGCGCGAGGAGATGCGGAAGATACTGGACGAGATACAGACGGGCAAGTTCGCGACCGAGTGGGTGCTCGAGAACCAGGCGAACCGCGCCTCGTTCGCGACCATGCGCAAGGTGGAGGCGGAGCATCCTCTCGAGCCGCTCGGCAAGAAGCTCCGCTCGATGATGAGCTGGCTGAAGAAGTAGCGGCGTCTGGAAACGTAGCGCCGGCGTCTCGCCGTCTGGAAACGTAGCGCCGGCGTCTCGCCGGCTGGAAACGTAGCGCCGGCGTCCCGCCGGCTGACTCGGAGGGGTAAGAGTTGAAGAAAGACTACATATTCACCCCGGGCCCGACGCCCGTGCCGCCGGAGGTGGGGCTCGCCCAGGTGAAGATGATCCACCACCGCTCGGCGGACTTCGGCGCCCTGCTGGCGCGGGTGCTGGACGGGCTGAAGTACGTGTTCCAGACGAAGAACGACGTGCTGCTCTTCACCGCCAGCGGCACCGGGGCAATGGAGGGTGCGATTGCCAGTTGCTTCTCGCCCGGTGACAAAGTCATCGCTTATGCGGGAGGCAAGTTCGGGGAGCGGCTGGTCGAGATAAGCGAGGCGTTCGGCCTGGACGTCGTGGCGATCGAGTACGAGTGGGGCGACTGCGCCGACCCCGCCACCCTCGAGAAGGCGCTCGCGGAGAACCCCGATACCAGGGGCGTGTTCCTGACTCAGAGCGAGACATCGACCGGTGTGGTGAACGACGTCGAGGCGTTCGCCCGCATCGTGGCAAAGACCGACGCCCTGTTCCTGGTTGACGCGATAAGTGGCCTGGGCGCGGTGGACCTCAAGACCGACCCCTGGGGCGTGGACCTCTGCATCAGCGGCTCGCAGAAAGGGCTCATGGTGCCGCCGGGCCTGGCGTTCTGTGCCGTTAGCCAGGAAGCATGGAAGGCGGCCGAGACGGCTAAGTGCCCGTCTTACTATTTCTCTTTCAAGGCGGCGCGGGACGCGCAGTCCAAGGAGCCGCCCGAGACGCCGTACACGCCCGCCATCACACTGGTGCAGGCGCTCGACGTCGCGCTCGCGATGATCAAGGAAGAGGGGCTCGACGCTATTTTCGCCCGGCACGAGAAATTGGCGCGTGCAACCCAGGCGGCGGTAGAGGCGCTCGGCCTTCGATTCGTGGCGAGCGACCGGTCGCGCGCTTTCGTGACGACGTCGGTCTGGGCGCCGGAGGGAATCTCATCCGGAGATATCGTCAAGCTGATGCGCAACGAGTTCGGTGTCTTCATCGCCGGCGGGCAGGGAAAGCTGAAGGGAAAGATATTCAGGTTGGGGCACGTGGGCTTCTTCGACAGGTTCGACATAGTCACGCAGGTCGCTGCCCTCGAGCTTGCGCTCGACAGGCTCGGCCAGCCCGTCGAGCTCGGAAAAGGCGTGGGGGCGGCGCTGGAAGTGCTCGCCGACTAGGAGGGGTCAGGCACCGTCCACCTTTTTGTCCACCGCGACTAGCAGGATAATGGTGTAGTTCCCTATTTGACTGGAGAGACATATGGCCGGAAAGTCCAGGCTGAAAGTCCTGGTGGCGGAAAAGATATCACCCGAGGGCGTGGACAAGCTGCGCGAGCAGTTCGACGTCGACGCCTTCGACAGCATGCCCCGTGACGAGTTCCTGGCGGGGATCGGGAACTACGACGGCCTGATCGTGCGCAGCGGCACGAAGGTCGACGCCGAGGCGATAGAAAAAGCGGACAACCTCAAGATCATAGGCAGGGCCGGCATCGGCGTGGACAACATCGACGTGGCTGCGGCGACCAAGAAAGGCATCATGGTCGCCAACGTCCCCGAGAGCAACATCATCTCCGCCGCCGAGCACACTTTCGCGCTGCTGATGGCAACCGCTCGTAAGATACCCGCCGCGAACGCGTCTCTCGCTCACGGCGAGTGGAAGAGGGCCGCCTACCAGGGCGTCGAGCTCTACGGCAAGACGTTGGGAATAATCGGCATCGGGCGCATCGGTGCTCTGGTGGCTGAGAGGGCGTCCGGGTTCGGGATGACGCTGATCGGCTACGACCCGTTCATCTCCAGCCAGAAAGCCAAGTCGCTGGGCATCGACATGAAGCCGGAGGTCGAAGAGGTCCTGGCCGAGGCCGATTTCATCACGCTTCACGTCCCCAGGAACAAAGATACCTACCACATGCTCGGAGCGAAGCAGTTCGACATGGTCAAGAAGGGCGCGAGGGTGATCAACGTATCGCGCGGCGGCGTCATCGACGAGCAGGCGCTCGCCGACGCCATCAAGGACGGCAAGGTCGCCGGAGCCGCCATCGACGTCTTCGAGAGCGAACCGCCAGAGGAGGGCAACCCGCTCTGCTCAATGCCGGAGGTGGTAGTGACGCCTCACCTGGGAGCGAGCACGACCGAAGCTCAGTACAAGGCGGGCGTGGCTATTGCCGACCAGGTCATCGCGGGGCTCACGGGAGGGTTCGTGAGCGGGGCGGTCAATATCGCGATGCCGCACAGGGAGGTAGTCGAGACCCTGAGGCCCTTCATGCCTCTCTGCGAGAAGCTGGGCCGTCTCTTCGTGAACCTCACCAAGGGCGCCATAAGCGAGATCGAGTTCGAGATACTGGGAGACATCAGCGAGTTCGACACCTCGCTCTTGACGGTCGCCTTCCTCAAGGGGTTCTTCGAGAACATCTCGATGGACTCCGTGACATACGTGAACGCCCCCATCCTGGCGATCGAGCGCGGCATCACGGTCAAAGAGAGCAAGAGCAGGCGCTCGCGCGATTACGTCAATCTCATCCAGGTCACGGCGAGCGCAGATGACTCGAAAGTGACCGCGGGCGCCACCCTCATCGGGGTCAACCAGGAGTGGTTCGTCGGCGTCCTCGACTTCGACATCGAGATAGCGCCGAGCGAGTTCATGGCGTTCGTCACTTACGAGGACCGGCCCGGCATGATCGGCAAAGTCGGCACGGTCCTGGGCGAGAGCAAGATCAACATCAGCGGCCTGCAGGTCGGGCGCAAGGCCATCGACGGAGTCGCGGGCATGGGCCTCAACCTCGACACGCCGCTCACCGACGACGTCCTCTCCCTGCTCGAGTCCCAGGACGGGATCGAGTCGGCGCGGTTCCTGGTCCTCTGAGGAGGCGCAGTCCTTTGGCTGACCGAGTACAAATATTCGACACCACCCTGCGGGACGGAGAGCAGTCCCCGGGCATCAGCCTGGGCGTGCGCGAGAAGCTCGAGATCGCGGAGCAGCTCCAGCGCCTGGGAGTGGACATAATCGAGGCCGGGTTTCCCGCGACCAGCCAGGGAGACTTCGAGGCCGTCGGGCAGATCGCTTCCAGGATAGACAAGTCAATCGTATGCGCGCTCGCTCGCGCCAGGACGGACGACATCGACCGGGCATGGGACGCGGTGAAAGACGCCGCACGCCCGCGGATACACACTTTCATCAGCACCTCGGACATACACCTCGAGCACCAGTTGCACAAGACGCGCGAACAGGTGCTGGAAATGGCGAGGGCGGGCGTGGCAAAGGCGCGCGGCTACTGCGACGACGTCGAGTTCTCGCCGATGGACGCCACCCGCAGCGAGCCCGCTTACCTCTACCAGGTGCTGGAAGCGGCGATCGAGGAGGGCGCGGGGGTCCTGAACATCCCGGACACTGTCGGGTATTCGATCCCTGATGAGTTTTCCGGACTCATAGCTGGCATCCGCGAGAACGTGAGGGGCATCGACAGTGTGATCATCAGCGTGCACTGTCATAACGACCTCGGGCTGGCGGTTGCCAACTCGCTCGCGGCCGTCGAGGCGGGGGCGAGGCAGGTCGAGTGCGCGGTGAACGGCCTGGGCGAGCGCGCCGGCAACGCAAGCCTGGAAGAGATCGTGATGACCCTGAAGGTCCGGCACGACCTGCTGGGGATCTCCACCGGCATCAACTCCACTGAGATAAGCAGGACCAGCCGGCTGGTCAGCCTCCTCACCGGCTACCCCGTGCAGCCCAACAAGGCGATCGTGGGGAAGAACGCATTTGCTCACGAGTCCGGTATACACCAGGACGGCGTCCTCAAGGAACGCACCACCTACGAGATAATGGACGCGGCGAGCGTGGGGCTGGTCGAGAGCGACATCGTCCTCGGCAAGCACTCCGGGCGGCACGCCCTCAAAGACCAGCTCGAGAGGCTCGGCTACTTCCTCGGGGAGGAGGAGCTGAACCAGGCGTTCGCGCGCTTCAAGGAGCTCGCGGACAAGAAATCTTCTCTCAGCGGCGAGGACATCGAGGCCATCGCCCTGGAGTACATACGCACGGAAGGCCAGGAGTGGAAGCTCACCGCCTACGAGGTCCACAGCGGCGGCAAGGAAGCCCCGCCCAGCGCGACGATAACCCTCGAGCGCGAGGGCGAGCGCATCACGGAGCGGGCCATCGGGGACGGCATGGTCGACGCCGCGTGCAAGGCGATACGCTCGGCCCTGAAGATAGACGCCAAGCTGTTCGCGTTCACGGTCGAGGCGATAACGGAGGGCCTGGACTCGCTTGGTGACGTGACGGTTCAGCTCGACATAGGCGACCGCCGGGTGGTCGGGCGAGGGGTCTCGACCGACATCGTCGAGGCGAGCGCCCGCGCTTACCTGAACGCGGTCAACAAAGTACTGAGGTGAAAGACCGGGGTCAGGCACTTTTTTTCCACTGCCTGAGATACAGAGGCTGAGATGAGCCAGACAAGGAAGATACTCGCACAGCACGCCGGGCGTGAGACGCTGGAGCCGGGAGAGTTCATCGAGATCCCGGTGGACCTGGTGCTCGCGAACGACATCACGGCGCCGCTGGCCATCGAGGAGTTCGGCAAGCTGGGCCGCAAGTCAGTCTTTGACCGGGACAAGGTCGTGATGGTCCTCGACCACTTCACCCCGAACCGCGACATCGCGTCGGCAGACCAGTGCGCTTACGTGAGGCAGTTCGCGTTGAAGCAGAAGTTGTCCCACTTCTACGACGGTGGCAACGTAGGCATCGAGCACGTCCTCCTTCCCGAGGAGGGGCTTATCGAGCCGGGTATGGTGGTTGTCGGGGCCGACAGCCACACCTGCACCTACGGCGCCCTGGGCTGCTTTTCCACAGGCATGGGCTCGACCGACATCGCGGCGGCGATGGCCACGGGGAAGACCTGGCTGAAGGTGCCGGAGGCCGTGCTGGTCAAACTGACCGGCAGGCCCCACAGGTGGGTGGGCGGCAAAGACCTCATCCTCCACCTCATCGGCCTGCTCGGTGTCGACGGGGCGACCTACCGGTCGCTCGAGTTCGACGGACCGGGCGTCACCAACGTCAGCGTCGAGGGTCGCCTTACCGTGGCCAACATGGTCATCGAGGCCGGCGCCAAGAACGGGATATTCCCGGCTGACAACCTGGCTATCCTGTACCTCGCGGCAGCCGGGGTCAAGGCGACCGCGAGCGGCATCGAGCCCGATCAGTACGGATATGTGGACCAGATAGACATAGACCTCTCGTCCCTCGAGCCGCAGGTGGCCCTTCCCTCGCTGCCGAGCAACGCGGTGGCGGTCACCCGCGCGCCGCACGTGAAGCTCGACCAGGTGGTGATCGGCTCGTGCACGAACGGCAGGCTGGAGGACCTGAGGCTGGCGGCCGAGGTCCTGCGCGGCAAGCGGGTGGCCCCGGAGGTCAGGCTGATAATCATCCCGGGCAGCCGGAAGGTCTACCGCAAGTCCATGGAGGAGGGGCTGTTCGACATCTTCCTGGACGCCGGGGCGATCATTTCGCCGCCGACCTGCGGGCCGTGCCTCGGCGGACACATGGGAGTGCTCGCTGCCGGCGAGAAAGCCATCTCCACCACTAACAGGAACTTCGTGGGGAGGATGGGACACCGCACCAGCGAGGTCTACCTATCCAACCCGGCCGTGGCCGCGGCGTCGGCCGTCACCGGGACCATCACCGACCCGGGGGAGATAATCTGATGGGCGGCCAGGCGGTCATGGAGGGCAAGGCACATAAGCTCGGCGACCACGTCAACACCGACTTGATCATCCCCGCGACGCACCTGGTGTCGAACGACCCCGCGGAGCTGGGCAAGTACCTCATGGCGGGGCACGACCCTGATTTCGTGAACAGGGTCGAGCGGGGTGACATCATCGTCGCCGGCGACAACTTCGGCTCGGGCTCCTCGCGCGAACACGCCCCACTCGCCATCAAGGGCGGTGGGATATCGTGCGTGATAGCGCGGTCCTACGCGCGGATCTTCTATCGCAACGCGTTGAACGTCGGGCTGCCCCTGGTGGAGTCGCCGGAGGCCGCCGACGCTATATCGGAGGGCGACCGCGTCAAGGTGGACCTCGCGGCGGGCAAGGTCGAGGACCTGACGACCGGTAAGAGTTTCAGCGTGGCGCCGTACCCGGAGTTCATGCATCGTATCATGGACGCTGGCGGGCTCATCGGGTACGTGAAGCAGCAATCGTAGCGCCGGCAAACGAGGGGAACGTAGCGCCGGCGTCCCGCCGGCAACAAGAACGTAGCGCCGGCGTCCCGCCGGCAACAGATAGACGGGAGAGACATGCACAAGATAGCGGTGATACCGGGCGACGGAACGGGCCCGGAGGTCGTGCGCGAAGGCCTGAAGGTGCTCGAGGCCGTGGCCGGGGTCACGGGGTTCGACTTCGAGACGAAGATGTTCGACTACGGCGGCGACAGGTGGCTGGCGAAAGGCGAGACGCTGCCGGACGGCGCGGTCGACGAGCTCCGCCAGTACAGGGCGATATTCCTGGGCGCGATCGGCCACCCGGACGTCAAGCCGGGCATACTCGAGCAGGGCATACTGCTCCGGCTGCGCTTCGACCTCGACCAGTACATCAACCTGCGCCCCGTCAAGCTCTATCCCGGCGTCGATTGTCCCCTCAAGGACAAAGGCCCGGAGGACATCGACATGGTCGTGGTGCGCGAGAACACCGAGGGCCTCTACGTCGGCTCGGGCGGTTTCCTGCGCAAGGGGACGGCCGATGAGGTCGCCGTCCAGGAGTCGGTCAACAGCCGCATGGGTGTCGAGCGGTGCATCAGGTACGCGTTCGAGGTCGCGAAGGAGCGCGACATGGAAAAGAAAGTCACGCTCTGCGGCAAGACCAACGTGCTCACGTTCGCGTGGGACCTCTGGGAGCGCGCCTTCAACGAGGTCGCCGCCGACTACCCGGGCATCACGACCGAGTACGCCCACGTCGACGCGACCTGCATGTGGATGGTCAAGAACCCCGAGTGGTTCGACGTCATCGTGACGGACAACATGTTCGGCGACATAATCACCGACCTGGGCGCCATGATCCAGGGTGGCATGGGCATCGCCGCGGGGGGGAACATCAACCCCGAGGGGACGTCCATGTTCGAGCCCATTGGCGGCTCGGCGCCCAAGTACACCGGCAAGAACGTCATCAACCCGCTGGCCGCGATCGCTGCGGTCCAGATGATGCTGGACTTCCTCGGCGAGAAGAAAGCGGCCGACCTGATCGAGGGCGCCATGATCAAGGCGCTCGGCGCCGGCGAGATCGAGAGCCTGTCCGCCGGCAGGATGGGCATGGGCACTGACGAAGTTGGAGACCTCATCGTGAAGCACGTGCAAGAGGGGATATAAGGAGAGGTAAATGGGCCTGGAGATTTATGTCGGCGGCGAGTTCGTGCCCGAGGAAGATGCAAAGGTATCGGTCTTTGACCACGGCCTGCTGTACGGCGACGGCGTGTTCGAGGGGATCAGGGTATACAAGCGCAACGTGTTCATGCTGGATGCGCACCTCAAGAGGCTCTACAACGGCGCCAGGGTCATAATGCTCGAGATCCCGATGAGCGCGGAGGACCTCAAGGCGAAGGTCTGCGAGACCATCGAGCGCAACGGCATCGAGGACGGCTACGTGAGGCTGGTCGTCACGAGAGGGAAGGGCGACCTGGGCCTGAGCCCCTCCAAGACCGCGAACCCGAACATAATCATCATCGCCGCAACCATCAAGATATATCCCGACGAGGTCTACGAGCACGGGTTGAAGCTGGTCACGGTCTCGACGCGCCGCAACAACCCCGACTCGCTCAGCCCGCAGATCAAGTCCCTCAACTACCTGAACCACATACTCGCTCACCTCGAGGTGCTGCACGCGGGTGTCGACGAAGGGCTGGTGCTCAACGACGCCGGTTACATCACCGAGTGCGTGGTGGACAACTTCTTCATAGTGCTGGACGGAGCGGTCATCACGCCGCCGACCAACTCGGGCGCGCTGAACGGCATCACGCGCATGGTCGTGTTCCAGATATGCGGAGAGCTGGGCATCCCGATCCGTGAGGAGCAGCTCTCGCTCGTCGAGTGTTACACATCCGACGAGTGCTTCCTCACCGGCACGGCGGCCGAGATCGCCCCGGTCACCTACATCGATGACAGGCCCATCGCCGACGGCAAGCCCGGACCGGTGACGGCAAAGCTCATGAAAGAGTTCAAGGAGTTCACCAAGGGCCACGGGATAATCGCGTACTGAACGTAGCGCCGGCGTCCCGCCGGCAAAGGACCGTAGCGCCGGCGTCCCGCCGGCAAAGAAGAAGGAGAGGAGCGTAGTGCCAGACGTCTACCTTTACGACACGACGCTGCGTGACGGCGCGGCGCGCGAGGGCGTCTCTTTTTCGCTTGAGGACAAGATCAAGATCCTCAAGCGCCTCGACTCGTTCGGCATGCACTACATCGAGGGCGGCTACCCGGCCTCCAATCCCAAGGACCTCGAGTTCTTCGAGGCGGCATCGAAGATAGAGCTAGCCAACGCGAAGCTCGTCGCCTTCGGGTCGACGCGCCGGGCACTCACGTCGGCGTCCCGCGACAAGGAGATGAAGGCGCTGGTCGCCGCGGGCGCTCCGGCAGCATGCATAGTCGGAAAGGCGTGGGACTTCCACGTCGAGACCGCGCTCAAGATCTCCCTCGATGAGAACATCTTCATGATCGAGGAGTCGGTCAAGTACCTGAAGAAGAAGGGCCTCGAGGTCATCTTCGACGCCGAGCACTTCTTCGACGCCTACAAGGACAACCCGGCTTACGCGCTCCGCGCCGTGGAGGCCGCCGCGAACGCGGGCGTCGACTGGGTCGCGCTATGCGACACAAACGGCGGCACGCTCCCCCACGAGGTCGCGAGCATCGTCCGTGACGTAAAGGCCAGGACGCCTGTGCCGCTCGGGATACACGCCCACAACGACTGTGAATGCGCCGTGGCGAGCACGCTGTCCGCCGTCCGAGAAGGTGTGAAGATGGTCCACGGGACCATCAACGGCTACGGCGAGCGCTGCGGAAACGCCAACCTGTGCTCTGTCATCCCTGACCTAGCGCTCAAGATGGAGGTCGACTGCCTCCCGCGCGACAAGCTGGCCGGGCTCACCGACCTCGCGCATTACGTGAGCGAGCTCGCGAACATCCACCCTGACGCGCACCAGCCGTTCGTCGGGATGAGCGCGTTCGCCCACAAGGGCGGTATCCACGCGAGCGGCGTGAAGAGCGAGTCGCGCACCTACGAACACATCCGGCCCGAGCTGGTGGGGAACATCCAGCGCATCGTGGTCTCCGAGCTGTCCGGCAAATCGACCATCACGCTCAAAGCCAAGGAGCTCGGCTTCGACCTCGATGCGAAGCCGGAGCAACTGCGCGACATCCTGAAGCAGATAAAGGAACTCGAGCACGTCGGTTACCAGTTCGAGGCGGCGGACGGCTCGTTCGAGGTGCTGGTTCGCAAAGCGCTCGGGACGCACAAGCAGTACTTCAAGCTCGAGTCGTTCCGCGTAATCATGGAGAAACGCGAGGACGGCAAGGTGATGACCGAGGCGACGGTCAAGATACACGTCGGCGGACGGCGGCTCATCGCCACCGCCGAGGGCAACGGCCCGGTGAACGCGCTGGACCGCGCCATCAGGATCGCCATCGGCAGGAGCTTCCCGGCGCTGAAGGACATCGAGCTGACCGACTACAAGGTGCGCGTGCTTGACGAGAAGAAAGGCACGGCGGCCGTGACGCGCGTCCTCATCGAGACCAGCGACGGCGAAAAGTCGTGGGGGACTATAGGCGTCAGCGAGAACATCATCGAGGCTTCGTGGCTGGCGCTGGTGGACTCGATCGAGTTCGGGCTGAGCCATAAGAAGCAGCAGCCCGAGGCGTAACGCCGGCGATAGCGTAGCGCCGGCGTCCCGCCGGCAATCCGAGACGTAGCGCCGGCGTCCCGCCGGCAATCTGGGAGGTAGCATGCGGCTGGTGAGGTTCCTTCTCTCAGGCAAGATCGGCTTTGGCATCCACCTCGAGGACGGCATTCAGCCTATCGCGTGGGAGCCCTACGAGGACTTCGAGGAGTCTTACCTGAAGCTCGCGCACGGCGACGTCGCACTGCTCGCCCCGGTCGTCCCCACCAAGATAATCGGGATCGGGCTCAACTACCGCGACCACGCCGAGGAGTTCGGCATGGAGGTCCCTGACGAGCCCACCATCTTCCTCAAGGCCCCGAGCACCATGCTGGACCCTGGCGGCACCATCATCTATCCCGAGCGCTCGGAACAGGTCGACTACGAGGCGGAGCTCGCGGTCGTCCTCGGGCGCCAGGCACGCAACGTCCCCGCGGACGAAGCCCTCACCTACGTCTTCGGCTACACCTGCGGGATGGACATCACCGCGCGCGACCTCCAGATCGAGGACGGCCAGTGGACCCGGGCCAAGAACTTCGATACTTTCTGCCCGTTGGGGCCCTGGGTGGAGACGGAGCTCGAGCCTGGCAACCTGGACATATCTTTCAGCCTGAACGGCGAGGTCAGGCAATCGTCCAGCACCTCGAAGCTCATCTTCGGCGTGCCGCGGCTGATCGAGTTTCTCTCGGGGATAATGACGCTCTACCCGGGGGACATCATCATGACCGGAACTCCGTCGGGGGTCGGCCCGGTCGAGCGGGGAGACGAGCTCGAGATGAGCATCGAGGGGATCGGAACGCTCGCCTGCACCGTCGCCTGAAACGCAAAATAGGGACAGGCACCTTTTTGCATTTTAATAGGGGAAGGCTAGACCTTGACGACTGACCACTTTGAGACGCTCAAGCGGGCGTGGTTTCACGTCCGGACCAACAGGTTCCTCTGGCCGATCGCCTTTGTGATCGCGCTCGCCGGCGGAGGCGCGCAGGGCTTCAGCCTCTGGGTGCAGAGCCCGATCCCGCGTGGGCTCACCGGCGTAAGTCCGATTCATCGTATCGGCACCCAGATAACGACCTTCGCCCACGGGAACCTCGCGTTCTGGTCGCTGTTCATAGTCCTCGGGGTCCTGGTCGGGCTGCTCGTGGTGGCGGCGGGTGCGTTCGCCCAGGTGGCGGCCATCGGCGCGGTAGCGGAGATCGAGCGTGGCTGCCCGTCGGGACTTCGCGGGGCCATCCAGTGGGGAAAGAACTACTTCTTGAAGTTATTCGTGCTCGTACTTGGCTACCTGGTGGTGCTCGCGGTATTCGCTGTGCCTTCCTACCTCTTCTGGTGGAGCGTGGGGAAGAAGGGCTTCATTATGCCTTGCCTGGGGGCGCTGGTCCTTGGGGTCGGCTTCGCGGTAGTGTCCATCTTCGCGAGCATCGTGTTCGAACTGTCCGCGCGGTACCTGGTGCTTGAAGTGCGCGGCATAATCGACTCGGTACAGATGGCGCTGATACTCTTCAAAGATTTCTGGCGGGATGTGGTCGTGGCGTGGCTGTACGTACTGGTCGTGACCATCATGGGCACCATCTCCATGGCGATCATCATCGCGATCCTGGGGACGCCGCTGTCGTGGATATTCAACGCCGCCGACAAGCACCACAACGCTTTCCTGATCGCCCTGAGCATGGTGGCCTTTGTGATCGCCTGGGCGGTGGCGGCCGCGGCTGCGGGGATATTCAGCATCACCGCGAGCTCCTACTGGACGCTGACCTTCATCGATCTCAAGTAGTGCAAAATGGTGCCTGTCCCTATTTTGCATAACTAGCGGAGGACCATCTCCATGCCGTCGTACGCGACGATGACCCGCACCCCGCGCTCCTCGGCGAAGCCCTCGATGCGCGCGATGACGGCCGGCTCGTCTCCCCCCACGATCTGCGCCCCGCAGTGGGTGACGATCATCAGCGGGACGCCTTCCTTCTGGCACCAGGTGAGTTCGGTGCGAATCGGCACGTGCCCGATAAGGGAATCATCGCGCTTGCGGACCATCGGTCTCGCGACGGTCGCACCGTCCCCGACGTAGGCATCGACGCCCCTGAGGGCCTCCGCGCGATCGTAAATATATACGAGGTCGGGCGCATAGAAGACAGAGTGACGCCCTGCGGTGAGGCGATAGCCGACCGCCGGGGCGCGCGTCGAGTGCTCCACCTTGAACGCCTCGAAGGTGATGTCTTTGAAGGTGACCGGCTTGCGTATCGATGCGAGGCGCGGCTCCTCGATCTTGAAGTTCTTCATGACTCCCCAGGAGTCTTCGGTCGCGTAGACGGGGCAGGGCGCGCCGCGCTTGAGCCCCCACGAGTGGTCGGGGTGAGCGTGAGTCACCAGGATGGCATCGGCCCCGAACCACGCGTCGTTGCCCAGCCAGTCCTCGCCGCGGTCGAGGATGAATTTCGTCCGCTTGTAAGAGACGAGGCACGACGCTTGCATTCCGTGTCGCTCCGTGCGCGGGTCGATATATCCTCGCGTGCCGAGAAAAGTGAGTTTCAAGTGTTGGCCTCCGACTCAGTCCTCGCGATGCTCTTCAACTGAGCAAGCCCGAACCCTTCCGGCGTCGGCCGAGAAGCCGGTAATTCTCGCCGCGCATTATTGATACAATGGTGGCATCGGCGACTGGAGCGGGAGGACATCTGCGTGATCTTCTAGGGCGTGGGCGGCCTGTTCATATGCACCCTGTTCGGGGTTGCATGCGCGAAACTCGGCGAGGACTCCGGTTACAGCCCCATACTCTTCTTCTTCCTCGGTTTCTTCTTCAACATCTTCGGCTGCATCGCGGCGGTGGCGATCCATATGAGCAAGAAGAGTCCATCGAACAAATACGGATATTCTGGACCGACGTCTCTGCCCGAGGAGAGGCCTCCCGCGCAGCACGTGAAGACCTGTCCGCGGTGTGGTGCGAATTCGTATGTCCCCGAGGACTTCTGCTGGCACTGCGGGGAGAGCATCCTGCCGTACATTAAGACCTGCCCCCGGTGCCAGGCGCGAATATCGTACGGCACGACGATGTGTGTGAACTGTGGGACGGCCGTCCCGAGCCCGAATGTATGGACTTGATGTTGATGTCGGTAACATGGTGGCGCATAGGGGACATGAACCGTCGCTTCATCCTGCGTGAGCGCCGCTGAGCGCTGGTTTGCTGTTCAGGATTCCGCTCCTTCCCGAGGGGGGACTCCGTCCCCCCCTGAGGGCGCCCGACCGCTTCGCGGGTCGGGCTGTCACCCCCCGATGTTGATTCGTGGAGGGACCTTCCCCCCACGAAGCTACAGCGGCCCCCCTGTTCAAATCCCCTATTTGAAAGAGTGGTTGCTGGTGTGAGGTGGTGGCCCGGACGTTATGAAACGACGAACTTTTGTCACCACAGTCAGATTACCCCGTTTTGGAGTACTGCACCTGACTGACGTTGACGGAAAAAATGGCCATTTTCGCAATCCGTTATTCATTGGCATGGAATGGAAAGAGCAGTTGCAGGCACGAAAGTGGAGAGAAAGAGAATCAGAGGTTGGCCCAATTCAAACAAGGGCCGAATTCGGTGCATCAGTGGGCATATCAGGGTTCTCAGTACGTGACTACCTTTATCTTACGACGTTGGACGATGACGTAAGGGCATTGTTCCTATCCCTTGGAGCCGAGCTTCCTGAGGGTTGCACAATCACTAAGGCTGGAGTGAAGCGGTTGGTCAAACTGAAGGGAAGTAGACAGATGCGCGAAGCTCGATCGCTAATCGAAAAAGCGGGAATAGAGTTACCAGAAGAACTAGAGTAGAGGAGAAGTGTCTTGGAACCAAAGAATGTAGTCTTGTATGCAAGAAGTGCCACTTTCAAGAAGCCAGGCGACAACAACTCAGTTGACATGCAACTGGAAAAGCTGCGGGAGTACGCACGAAAGAACGACTACGAGGTATTGGCCGAATTCGTCGACGAAGGCAAAGGCGGGAATATAGAAGACCGTCCAGCACTGCAGAAAATGATTTCGATAGTAACGGCGGAGCCGCATATTGTCGATACCGTTCTTGTTAACGACTATTCCCGATTGGCGAGGAACATGAAGATTACGCGTGACCTGGAAGAGCGGCTCCGAGAGAATAACGTTAGTCTGGTTTCCATCAGCCAACCACGTGATGATTCTTTTGAGAAGATTTTTCAGGTGATTTGGACACGGATACTTCTCAGGGAGTGAAATAACAAGATTAACGAAAGCAGAAAGCACCTGACCAGCGAAGCGTGGCTGCGTAAGGCCCGTCTGGTAATAGGAAAAGCCGGTGTGGAGTTACCGCAATCAGAAGAGTCGTGAAATGTAGATTTCTATGAGTTGGCTGCTGTGTGATGAAACTATCATCCGATTTGTTGTCGCAGCCAGCATTCACTTAGCTTCGAATTCATCGATGAACCTTGAACGCGGTCTTCTAATTGCGCGATGTTCGCCGCTTCGGTGCGTTGACTTCCCAATCCTGCTCCAGGAGTGACTTATGAGCAGCAGTTGCTCAGCTCTTGTCATGCTCATGTATACAAGCCTTCTCATTTCAGGCAGATAAGACTCGTCTGGTATGAACTCATCTTCTAACGCAGGAATGATTATTACATCGCCTTCGAGGCCTTTCGCACCATGCATAGTCATCGCGATGATCGAGGTGGGAGTTGCCTCCGATCCAGCAACTTCTGCCTCGCTGGTTACCTCTATTCCGCGCTCAAGAGACAATCTTAACTTCTCAAGTGTCGGGTTCTCTGATGAATCCCAATATTCCAACAAGTCCTTGATTTCCGAATCGCTCCCGATACCGAGGAAATCTACAACGTTACCAAGTACTTCATTTGGAATTTCCAGCGCTGCCCAAGCATCAATCTTGAGTGCATATTCTTGAATGCCAGCAGGAATGTCGTCGTGCGCAATCACTTCATCCCACAACGTGGCACTATGAATCAACGATTGTGACCTGAATTTCGCAATGTCTTTGGGCTTAAACTCAAAGAGCTTCTCAAGTATGACCCTTAAAGCAAAGTTGTTGGACCTGTCCTTGACCAAGTTCAGCGTTTCAAATATCAAAACCAATGCTTCATTACCAGCCGTCTGTTTCCCAATTAGATTCTCAATTACGTGGCCGAGCGCAGCAAGCTGGTCAACGTAATCATGTCCAAGCTCTTTGGAATGAAACAGTATTCGAATCCTCAGCTGCTCGCTTTGGGCACTTGTCAATCTTCCTAGCACACCAGAAATCTTGTCTATCTCCTCTTTTGGACTGCTGAACGAACCTACCTCTAACTCTCCGTGGCCTCTCTTGGGATTCGCAATCGTCTTGCTCTTTTTCAAACGGTTGGGCATGACAGATTCAGGAACATCGACTAACCTCCACGCCGCGTCCAAGATTGACGATGCACAGCGCCAGCAAACGGATATAGGATAGATCTGGGCATCAGGATACAGGTCTCTGAATCTACAAATTCCGCTCGGATTAGCGAATCGCATTGTCTCATATATGCTTTGGTCATCGTCTCCAAAGGCAAGTAGCATCCTTGTGTTATTTGAAAGCAGATGAATCAGTTCCTGATCTGCTCGATTCATATCTTGGTATTCGTCCACCAACAGAAATTGAATATCGGAACAGATTTCCTTTTGTATATCTTCATGATTTGTGAGCATTTCGACTGCCACAGCCACAACGTCATACCAATCGAGACTATTGTAGTATCTCAATAGAGAATTGTATGAATGGTTGAATTGCTCTTGGGTAGCGAAGTTGGGTTTATCAGGGATGGGCGGCAGAGTATCGCAAAGCTGTTTTGATGCAAACGCCCGGCTTGCTTGCGCCCGCTTCAAATATCTCTTTTGCGAAAGACCAAGATTAAGGTGCGAATTCTTGAGTTCAATCCGAACATCATCCAATAGTAGTTTTTCCTGGTCGCTACCAAAGACCCTGAAATTCGATGGCAAACCGATTCGTTCGTGGAACCTATGCAATAGTCCCTTTGCCAGGGAATGGAGTGTCGACACATAAGGCTCTGGAACCTCGCGTCCGGAATCAGCGCATCGACGAACAACCTTATCGCGCATCTCCCCCGCAGCTAGGTTTGTAAAAGTAATCGCATATATATTTCTGGAATCGTTCTCTTGGCAAAGATCAATTATAGACCTCTGCATAAGTAATGCAACATTACGATCAAAAAAGGGGAAGTTGAGAACCGTGGACACATGCTCTCAGTTTCGACTGAGAGGCGCCGATGTCGCCCAGAGAATAGAGAAGATGGTCC
>Ga0209429_10000275_pt1 | contig 35630 bp, 57 predicted proteins | sample BarGraNGADG00212_3_FD_184493 | JGI IMG/M metagenome (GOLD analysis project Ga0209429, IMG submission 184493) | Arctic peat soil microbial communities from Barrow, Alaska - Barrow Graham LP Ref core NGADG0004-212 (SPAdes) (version 2) | ecosystem: Environmental > Terrestrial > Soil > Wetlands >... | reverse complement strand
TTTGAATTTGCAAAGGGATGATTGGGATTTTTAATTAATATATAACCTATTTTTATTATTTTGCCTCCATTCCAATTCCAATGTTTTGAACCCTGTTTTGCTAAACCAATTTTTTTTCTTGTTTCTATAGATCTTTTAACTCCTAATCTTTTAACACCTATTTCCGCAAGACTCATGGTTTTACTAAATTCTTCAGATTTGTAATAAGGCCAACTACATAATCGAGAGCAATACTGATGTTTGGAATTTTTAAATCTATAAGCAGGTCCCTCAAATGTTTTTCCGCAAACATCACATTTACAAATGCAATAAAACCCTTTATTGTTTTTACCTTTTACTTTTTCTATAATCACTTACTTCTCCTATGCTATTTGATTTTCTAAAAACATTGGCACTACATTATCGGGCATTAATTGTTCTTTATAATCCTTATCGTATCGATACTGATTTTTCTGCATTGCTTCCTGAATTTTGATAGCTTTCCTAAAATCAACTCTTATTAGCTTTCCCATTCTTAACACTTCCTTTCTTTTATTATTCTCTATCATTTTATAACATTTGTCAACTACTTTTTAAAATATTCCTGAACTGCGCCTTTATAAACCTTAGAGAAATATAAAAAGTCTCTTTCCCATGTTAATTTTTCTTGTTTCATAACAATTTCCATGTAAGTTTTATACTGGTCTGGGGGTATCAAGAGTTCTATTTCATCTCTAAGATTATCTAGTTTGTTTTCTATAACATTAATTTCAGTATCAATTTTTATATCTTCTTGCTCTAAACATAAATAGATTTTTTCTTCTACTATTTCTGTTTTGGTTTCCATTACTTCTTTCCTTTCTTCTTTTCTGCTTTCATACTAATTTTATAAAATTCATCAATTATTTGTTGCAATCTCTTATCCTGCTTAATTACCATTTAAAATACCTCCGTATTAGTATCATAAATTAAAGTTATTTAAAACCTATACATAGCTACCAATTTAATATAACTTGCCTTAAATAGCCCTTTTTGATTGTCTGGGGGTATTATATCTCTGCATCCTTGCCATGTTTAAAAACTTTATTCCACAAATTAACTTTTGCCTTAGGATAAAAAACCTGATATAGATTTGTTCCAAATAATTCTGACAATCTCTGGATATTTTTAAAACTTGGAATCTGTCTTCCAGTAGCCCAGTAATTGACTGCTGAACGTGTAATACCTAACTGCTCTGCAATCCAACTTTGCTTAATACCTCTGGTATAAATGAACTCTCTAAACGGTACAAACTTTCTTGTCAATCTTGCCTCCTTAACTAATTTTATTATCATAATTATAATATATACCTTTTAAATTAATTGTCAAGGACTTTTTACAATAAAAAAAAGGGAGCCTGATATATTTTTGTATACCAAACTCCCCCACTTAGTTGTCAACGCTCAACTGTGAATTAAATTATTTAACTTCTTTTGTAATATCAATCTTTATATTCGAATCTTCCCCACTAGGTGTATTAACATTAACTTGCGCCTTAGATATATTATTTACAACAGCATATCCTACCTGAGTAGTGCCGTTGTAAAGACCACAAGCGCCCAAGCCTACCATTATGCTCATCTTTACAAATGGTTGCCATGCAAACGCAGCATCACCCATACCGAATAAAAATACGGTCACAAATGCCAATCCCATACTTACCGCTATAGACCATTGGCCTAATTTATCTTTAGTTAGGTTCTTTATAAACTCTGTTAATGCCATACAAATAGGTATTAAAATTATTATCAACTTCCAATCAATATTTTCTAACATATAACCTCCCTAAGTGTGTTGTAAATTTAATATCTTAATATCCTGCTCCTTATCATAAGGCCACCCTGTTGGATAACCTTTAATGTCGATAACCTTTTCTGTATCTGTCGGATCATATATTATTAACATGCTGACCAATCCCCCGTTATACAATATTTACATCTGCCCTCCGGTATTAACTGATTTCCGCAAATAGGGCAAATATTTTTGTTAATTAACTCATGAAAGTCCAAGTTCCATCGTTCATAATATGCCATATGTTCCTTTATAGTATAAATTTTTATATTGTAGAGAAATAACTTAAAATCAATAATGGTGTTATTTCAACTTAGAGACTTAACTTGAAACATAATTGGTAGCGGAAACTGGAATCGAACCAGCCTAAAAGAGCTTATGAGACTCCTCAATTCACCAGAATTGTATTCCGCAGTGGTGGAGGCGAGAGGTAACGCTCCCCTGTTCTACTAAGTCCTAATTAGGATGTAATAGTAGTCGCTCTTTTACGCCCCCACAGTATGCATGGTTTTGTGTTCGGTTCTGCTAGAAACCACATATCAGGAATTTAATTAGAGTATTCCGCCTAGCAGTTATATTATTCGCTGTTATCTCTAATCCTACCAGCTAACCTATAAGCAGTTTTTGCAGGGTAGCCCGCTACGCAGGCATCCCGCTAGGATCTCTGCTGTCCTATTGGCATGAAGCCAACTTTTTTAACAGTTCCATTAAATATTATTGTTTCAGCAACTGTTGAAACGTCTACAAATTGTAGATACTTATACCCATTAACTGCCAATTAGGCGAAAAATATACCGCCTATGGTATGAATAATGTGATATAACACTGCCAATATTATATTAAGGGTATACTTACGGTTTACCAGTGTGTATTATTGTATTAAATTGAATAGTGTTACTATACGATATAAACTTTGTTATCGCATACTATCTTATATGGTTACATCCACATCTTTTATGGTTATTGTAACCTCATAAATAGACGACCAGTCTTGAGGGAAAACAGAATCATCAAACGCATACATTTCTTTTGTATCTTTTACAAAATCGGTATTTGATATGAAATCTTTTAAATCCATCGAATGGTTTTTTAACTCCTGAATGTCAGACTTACTTGTGTAGCGAATAAATTCCATGTTTCTCCTTAAGACAACTTTTATGACAATGTTATTGATAACTTGCATACAGCTTTATATTCCCAAAATGGGAATTGTTGTATACAAAATTACTGCTTTAAGATTAGATAGCAGTATATTTGTATATTGAATGTATGTTAAATGTACACGTGCAAAAAATGCACAAGCTCAACTAACCGGAAATTCCGGATGGTTCAAATTGATACATGGACATCTTTTTTTACTACATTTAGCCGAATCCTAGGACTGCCCATTTTTCCAGGTTCAAAATTCAAATCCTCTGCATACCCTCCATAATTTAAGTAAGAACCGGAAGATACATAAGTCTGTTTCTTTTGCACATTTTCCCCTGTTTCTACATCTACAAAATATGGATTTAAACTAAAGGTTAAAACATCGTGGACATGGCCTATTATGTATATATCAACATCCTTAACAATATCGGAGAGTTCTTTTAACTTCTTTAACCTATATGCTTGTGTTTTTCCACCGCCAGCGCCGTGCTTCATGTATATGATATAGGTAATTCTATCGTTAATATTAATGTGTAGAATCAATCCACTTGCATCATATAAATCCTCCACGTTTAACATCATGGCTAAATCTTCGGATACATCATTTCCTGTAGCCTTATATATCCTCCGCTCATGGTTACCAGTAGTAACGCCCAGGATTCTATCTTTAATAGGTGATAATATTTCTTTGGCTATTTTCTTAGCTGCCTGAACTGTCATAACGGCATCGTAAGGATTCCCTTTGCTCCCCATGATTGCACAATCAAACACGTCTCCATTGATGAAGGTATAAGCGTTTGGTGTCTTTAGAATCCAGTCAACATAACCCTGCAATTTCTCTCTATCAAATAGCGGATCGCCTAAATGGAAGTCTGATAGCGGAACGATATATATATGGTCTAAATCTGTTGTTATCTTTTTTCTGATTACTTTCGTTAGTTATCTCCTTGATAAAATGATAATGTAAAAAGAGGTGCCAAAATGGCATATTTGGGGCAGTTGATGGTTTTATACCTCTAAAAACGTGCTAAGCACAAATGGCACCCCTTTTTGAGGCTCTGGGGCATATCCTATACAGCTATTTGGTAGTGCCTTTTTTGAGATACAGCATTTAGTTGTTTAATATTGCCATCTGGGACATATTGTAATAATTCATCTGGTATTACAGAACCTCTGTCTCTTCTCATATATTTACACTTATCTCTTGCCTTGCCAGACCTTAAATCTAAATCCAAATCCAACGGACATAGATTTTTACTACACCAATCAAACTTAGAACATTTTTCAAGATTATTGTTTTCTTTTTGTGAGTGAACGTTTAACATTTCTCTCCTTAATAGATTAATAAGTCCAAACTATTATTGCGTTATTGACAAGGTCTCTTATATCAACATGTGTGTAATTAACTGCAATCCCCAGACCGTTAAGACCTGTCCCATATCTTGCAAAATACAAATTAGCAAATTTAGGCTCAAGTCCTGAAATCCTGCAATCTGCTGCCTTTCCGGTTAGATGTTGTGAAGATGATGCGCCGCCTACTTCTAAATTGTGTTGCTTTGTGCGCCAGCCTGAATTGATAGTTATCGGTCGACCGCAAGCATCTCTGACTTTCTGCAACTCTTTTGCAAGAGTCAAAATATTTATATAATATCCGGTTGGAGGTTCTACTCCATGATCCCAAAACTCAGAATATTTAAAATTAGCTGTGAGTTGTTTATCCATTAAATTGTCCAATTCATATAATTTATATTGTTCGATAAGTTTAATTAGATTTAAATCATAATTTAAGCCAGTAGCATAACCGCAGGCTTTAACTTGTTTGCAGGCACATAAATAATCTTTGCATAATAATACTGGAGCATATCTTTTTGTTGTGCCTATTAATTTTCCGTAATCATCCAAGCTATCAAATATAGAATTATATTTTCTAAACTTAGCCTGTACTGAAACATATGCCCCATTTACATATTCTTTAGTCCATAACAGCTGAAAATCATAGCCACAGCCTTCATACCATTTAAAACCAAATAAATTATTACCTGGAGCAGATTTGCCAAAAGCTGATTCTAAGCAAGCCTGTGCAATAGTCAGTGATGGGAATATACCATATTTGGTATATAGTTCTTTGGCTTTAGGCTTGATACTGTCAATAAATTCTTGCTGTGTCATCTAACACCGATACAATATTCATACTCTATTTCATCCCAAATTTCAGGATTATTAAATATCATGGTTTTCATTGTAAGTGGTCCGATTATACCGTCTTGAACTAAATTATAATTCTTTTGAAACTGCTTAATTATTACTGTAGTGTTCTTGCCTAAAATACCATCTTCAACAAGTTTAGGTTCAGGCTCAAGTTCAGCATTTAAAACCATCTGAATTAGTCTGACTCCAATTCCTTGAGAGCCAGCTTTATAATATTTATCTAATTTCATATCAAAATTCTCCTCTATAATTACACAAGGTTTATAATATTGATGATTAAAAGCAGTCAATATATCCCTCTTCGTAGGTGAAGTGCATTGGACACTCTGGTCTGCATGTATCATCCACACGTCATCTATAACAAATGAGGTTCCCACTTCTTCTTTTCTGATCGCCCAGAATAACCCATACATGGACACCCCAGCTTCAATCAACTGATTCAACCTACTCCATGTGCCATTCGGACTCATTTCAGTTACTGCAAGTTTTAGGTGAGGATATTTAGATATGGTCTGTTTAACTTTAGAAATCTGGTTATCATCCCACTCTTGCTGCTCTGTTCCGACGCCCACGTGAATTGATATGTAGTCAGTAATATTCATCAGGCTGATATTTTTCATTATATCCAGCAGGTATTGCGTTCTAAATGAATCATCAGCAAATATATGCAATTTATAATTAGGATTAACTGACTTCCAATTAGAACCCATAATATAAGCTAACTTTGAATATTTATCCCATCCAAAACCTAATCCTTGAAGTTTCGACGGTTCATTATAAATCTCAACATCTGCTCTCGGAAATCCCATGTTGGCAAGATACATGGCAAAAGACTTGGCAAACTTACCAAGCCAATCATACTTATCTTCACTTGGCGCACGCCCTAACCAGTTATGAGGTTGCTCTTCTCTATACCCGAAGCAACAAACTGGCAACCATCCATTCTTTAAACAGAAATCAAAACTATCTTTTACAATAGCGTTACTCTGAAATAAACCAGGCTTACCCTCGTAAGTCCAGTAATGAAGCCCATCAACAGTATTCATAAAATTAGCAATATATTGTTGCGTAGGTTCTCCTTGAGGAATATTTGCCATATCTATGAATATTCTAAGCATTTTAAAACCAGCGTTTTTTAATTCATTGGTTTGACTTGCGTTTTTACAATTGAAAGTTTGCCAGCAGATGCCTGTGTAAAATTCTGTCATTTATATCACCTTATAAATAGTGTAACTAAAACTGCTCCTATTGATAATATTGAAACAATCCAACCAAGATACCTTGTCAAATCTACTTTTGACTCTGTTGTACCTGTTTTTATGCCTGTGTTTAAACTTTGATTATCTGTAAGTGTTTTAATATTTATATTAATAGTTTCAATAGTGTCATTAAATCTTTTTCCCATGTCATTGAAACGTAAATCATTAGCCATTTCTGCCTTGACAATAGCTTTTTCACTTGCAATCATAGCGATACCAATTGCTTCTTTTTGTCCTAACATAGTTATATTCATTGATTCTTCTAGAGCATCTATCTTTGTAATTAAAAATTCTTTTAAAGTAACTTGACCATCCGACATATCATCTATTTTGGTCTCTACGACGGCCAACCTTTCTATCTCACCTTTTGTCATCTAATTCACTTCCCTTAAATTGATACTACATTTAATTGTTTACTAACTTCATCTGTTACTGTAGTTACAAGTTCCGCTGATATTTCAGTCTTAACCTTTTTGCCCTCTTTTACTGCCTCAACATTGGCAATCCCAGTGATAGCAATTGTGTCAGGTATAATAGCTTTGACTTTTTCTGCTTCAATCTTGGCAATATTAGTTATAATTGATTCATCTGTTACAAGGTCTATGCTTGTAGCAACGGTGCTAATCTTTTTATCCTTTTGCCCCGTCATGGAATTTATAGAAAATAGGTCGTCAGTAATACCTAAATCCTTTTTGATTAGAACTTTCAAAGTTTCGATAATTTGCAGTGTCGTTGGCTTATCGATATTTAAAAAATTAAGTAGTATTTTATCTCTCATATATTCACCTGTATCGCTTGCCATGCAGCCCAATATAAACCGCACCTATACTGAGGTGTTGAATTTTCTTCTTCAACTCTTGAATATAATTGTAAATTAGAATAAGTGCCTGCGGTCAAAACACTCTTGGTCTTATATGTCCTTTTAGAACCAGCAGCAAAAGATAATTGAACTGGATTGAAAACGGTATCATTGCAAATACCTAAAATTTGCCATACAAGATAATTTGACTCTGCGGAAAGAAAAGATGAATTATCACCCTGGGCATAAACCGTTCCTGCAAAATCTTTATATAGAGAATCAAAAGAGAAAAAGAATATTACTTTTTTACCCACTGGCACAATTAACGAAGCCTTGATAATATCGCCGTCTTTGTTAATTCCAGAGTCAATAATGGATAAGGCTGCTGAATTTGCAACCCTGGATTCCATCTTCAAAGATAACAAATTGGATTCTATATTTTGCAGACGCTCCCTTATTGCGCTAATATCGTTCGAAGCAAATTTTGTTATACTCATTGAAATTCCACCTTTACAGTTTCAAGTTCCTCTTCGTTGACATCAACTGATATTTTTTTAATTCTTAAAAACTTGTCGAAATTTACCCATCCTTTTTTGCAGATACATCGTATTTCGTCGCCAACCGTATAACTTCCCATTGGCGGATCATCTTGTACCATAGCGTTTAGTCCAAATATTTGTGTAGGCTCGCCAAATTCATTGACTTCACCCTGGGCATATCCTGTTAAAGTGTCTAAAATTATTACATCTGATTTTTGGGTAACGTTTTGCATAAGTCCGTATTTTTCCTGACTCTGCATATTGTGAGCAACAGAGTAAAGCATATCGCTGCCCTCCCCACTTCCTAAAAATATGCTGTTGTTGACAATTGAATCCCCGTCAACACTAAATGAAAAATCACTTATATTTTTGCCATATTCAAAAACATGGTTAAGTCTGTGTCCTTTGTGAGCGTAAACATTTAAAACTTTTTCTATTGTAATATCAATATCGGGCCCGTTTATTACCTCAGTCATTTCAATAAATGCATCATAAATATTTTTAAATGCGCTGTAAGTTCTATCTCTTGAAATACCTGTTGAAACATTTCCTAAAGTAATTCCATAATTACCGTTTGGAAGCGATTGAAAATTATTTAGCATTGTCCAGAGGATTGTACCCTGTTCGGTTGCTGTGTATGTTTCACCTAAAGCCCCCATAAACATTTTTTCAAGCAAATGAAGATAACCGCTAAAAGTAAAATCTATGCTTCCGGTCTCTTTTCCAACACTACCAGAAGGAATTTTAGAGAGTACTCCACTCCAGACTTTTGTATTAAATCGGTAAATATCAAGGTATGAGATATAAGGGAATAGGTTTGCCATAGTAAATTTATCTGCAAAGTCGATATTGGCAGTAAAAGAACACTCCCCTGGACGATTTAACTCATAATTGAAATTAAATCCTTTATGGTTAGTTATCTCATTTATATTAGAGCCTGCGGCATTTTTAATAAGCAAACTATACATTATTATCCTTTAATATCTATAATTCTGTTAAAAGTTATCCAATACATAAAAATCTTAATTGTATCGTTCCTGTAGGTGTAAGATATTTTGCCCATGTTAAAGTAAAACCAACATTGGCGTCATAGGTTTTGATAGTAGCTGTTTGTGCTCCTCCGCCTGATGCATAAACCTGTATAAGAGCAGCAGCACCTTGAAAATTACCAGCAGAAATTTGTGTTAAACATAAACCTGTTTTAGAAGAATCTGCAAAACCATTTGAAAAGTATAGACTGCCGTCAGTATTAGCGATACATTGTATTGACGTTGGTGTAAAATCTAAACCAGTATAAGAGACATCACCACTTGCAGCAGCCAAGTCTCTTGTTGTAGTAATTATTTTAGATTTTGATAATAATATACTCTGTAATCCTGATTGCACTCTCTGGTTTGTTATATTTGCATTTACAATTGTTGCTGCATTTGCAGCGACTGCGACCAAAGCTATATCAAGAGCATTTGACGGGAGGGCCGGAGCTGCTGGACTTGCCGCCGGAGTTCCTGTTAAGACCTGTAATTGCCAATCATTATCTGCTCCGCTAATATCAGTAGCGTCTCTGAGTTGTCCTATTATTCTGTCAATTCTGGGATTAGACGGATCGGATGCTGCGATAGTCTTAGTAACTGCTGCGTCATTTTCTATAATATATTTTCCAAAATTACCCTCGTCATTGGTTACAACTGCACGACCTGCAGCAACCGACACACTCATTGCAGGTGTTCCGCTTTGAGTAACTGCCAATGCGCCAGTTGTTAAAATTCCCTCAGTATAAATATCACCTAATATTTTTCTATCTTCCTTTGCGGGGTATGTAAGCCCGTCAAGGTAAAGAGGATTTAATTCTGCCATATTTTAACTCCTTCTATTATTTTTATATCCATGAACTCTTAAATTTAATTTCTGCATAACCTAAAACATTGCCGCCGCTGTCTTTAAATGTCAGTGAATTAATGCCAGACAATAACGAAAACCATTCTGAACCCGAATCCAAATAAAGATAACGTGAGGCTGTTCCATTGAGCATTATTGTTTTACTATCTAAGTTTATCTCTAAATAATCCCCTGAATTTACAACCATATTTACTTTTATAAATTTATTTGAATCGGTTACGTTCATTATTTCAGGCGCATTCACTGGTCCGTAAATCTTTATCAGTGGTAAACTTTCAAAATTTCCTACGTTATTACAACTTACATTCCCTCCAACCTTCGCTGTTCCAAAATTTAATGGATAAGTTCTTGGATAGCTTCTGCCGCCTATCGATGTAGAAATCTGTATTGTGCTTGTAGTTTCAATTTGTGAATATATTCGAGGGTCAACAGCTAAAAGATTGATTGTAAAGTCTCTGAAAAACTCCATACCCTGATATTCGTCAGGAATATCTTTATCAAAAACTTTACAATATACCTGCTTTGCAATTCCGCCGGTTGCCTGAAATTTTAACCATCTGTAAATTCCATCTTTTAAAAATGCTGTGTCCAGAGCGTCTCTTAAAGTGTTTTTATCAAGATCACTTTCGCCCATTATCTTGCCTTCTAAAGTAATGAGTCTTGCACCTAAAAACTGTCCATAGTCATTCTGACCATGAGCGGCAGGTTTGTTTTCCCTTGCTTCCCTGACATCGGGATTATCAAGTCCTTTAACTTTAGATATCTGATAGTTCCAGGTTTGCCAGATGTCATCTGTGATGTTATTTAAAATCAGTGAGTTATATTCGAAAGTTGAATTTATCATGATAATGCCCTCGCTACTGCCTGCTCAATGAGTCTTATATTTGTAGGATTTTCAAAGTCAATTGAAGTTTGCGGATAAATATTAAAAGTATTACCTCCACTTCCTTTACCGTCAGGTCTGGAATTAGCCTTACCCATAATCCATTCAGCTAAATTACGCTGCTGTGAAGTATTGACTATATCCTCGTATTCATGCGCCAGTATAGGAATAGCGCGCCCAGTTTGAGGTACAACCATACCTGAGGCAGCTGTAGGCATTCCTACTGTACCACCGTTTGCGTAACCTACGATGCCGCCCATTGCTTTTGAAATAGAAGTTGTTGTAATAGTTACACTCCTATTCTGTATTTTTTCAAGGTCAGTTACAAAACTTGATATATTGCCTTGTGCAGCCCTAAACGAAGTTTGTTCTATAGAAAGTTTGACTTCTTTATCTTTTATAGCAAAAAGGTCAGCTACAAATATCTTAATAGTTGCATCAGCTGCTGTTTTATCAACTTCTAGCAGTCTTTTCCTAAGCCCTGCATCAAGCGCAATGCCCCAATCTCCAGCCATTTTTATAATTTGTGAGCCACTAAAACCCATATTAGTAGCAAGAGCAACAAAGTTTTCCGCCCCTTTATCTGCGGCATCCTGAAGAGCTCCTTTTATGTCATAACCTATTTCACCAGCTTTATCAATTATTGCCTGTCCATTTAAACCAAAACCTTGAGCTAGATTAATAAAACTTTCTATACCTTTATCTGAAGAATCCTTTAAAAGTCTATTTACATCAATGTTCATTCCTTCAGCAAAACTAATTATATCTTTCGCAGATATTCCAAAAGCAGTAGATTTCTTTGCAAATTCTTCACCGCTTATAACACCGTTTTCCATTTCACGAATGCCTAAAGTAACCCATTCTTCCTGTAATGCTTTAATCTGCGCTTTTTGTTCATCTGTTTTGAAAGTTACCGCATCAAGTGCATTATAAGTATTTAGCATTTCAACTGCTAAAGCCTCGTATGCAAGCCTTTCATCATCTAATGTTTTGACTGTTCCTGCGCCGCCACCAGTGCCAGTTTCAGTTGATTTATTTAAAGCATTTTGAGCATCAGTTAAAGCAAACATAGCTTCAGTTAATGCCATTTGTGCATTAAATATTTCTTCTTCAGTAGCAGAAACACCTTCCATTACTGCATTTAAATTTTCCTGAGAATCAATAACTTTAAAATTAGCATCAGTAAGGTTAAGTTGCGCTGTAATTAATGCTTCCTGAGCATCAAGTTTTTCCTTGTCAGTTGATATGCTTTCATCTGTTACTTTCTTTAATTTATCCTGAGCATCGGTTTGCTCAAACTGTGCTTTGGTTAATTCTTCCTGAGCATCTTTTTTCTCTTTATCAGTTGATACACTTTCAGCAGTTATTGTATTTAATGCTTCCTGAGCATCTATTTGACTAAAGTTAGCTTCAGTTAATTTTTTCTGTGCCTCATATTTATCTCTTTCAGTAGATGTACTATCAGCCATTACCCTATCGTATTCTGTTTGAGCATCTACATAACTATAATTAGCATCTGTTAAATCAAAATTGGCTTCTGTAATATCTCTTGCAGTAGACTTACCATGCGCCATTATTTTATCTAAATTTTTCTGAGCAGTAGCAACTGCGTCATTGGCATCTGATAAGTCAAATTGTGCTTCGGTAATATCTCTAATAGTAGATACTCCATGAGCCATTACTTTATCTAAATTCTTTTGAGCCAGTGCAACTTTTTCAGTAGCATCTACTTGGTCAAAGTTTGCTTCAGTTAATTGTTTTTGTGCATCAAATTTTTCATGGTCAGTGGATACACTGCCCTCCATAACCTTATCTAAATTTGCCTGAGCGTCTGCAACTTTATAGGTAGCATCTTCAATAGCTAATTTCTGCTGTGTTAATAGTTTATCTATTTCATATTGACTTTTAGCAACTTTTGCGCTGCCTCCGCCTCCTGAAATAGTTCCTGCCAGTGATTCATTGTATGCTTTAGTAGCGGCAGTTAATCCACTCTGCATATCATAGTTTGCAAACATTGTACTAATTACGCTAGCAAATTCTGCTTTTAATTGCTCAAGAGTTAAACCTAACTTATTTAGCATTGAAATATAAATACCTGGAGACATAGCACCACTTATAAAAGCTTTGCGTAAATCTTCAAGGGATTGGGTGGCTCCCCCAGTGCTTGCTGCCAGTTCATCTGCTGTTACCTGTGCTTCGACTTCTGCTGCTGTAAGTCCAGGATATTGAGCCGCAAGTGCTATCACAGCATTTGCATGGTCTTGAATTGCCATTTTAGCTTCAGTAGTAGCAAAAGTATTCGTGTGCATCTGTTCGTAATAGCCCTTCATGGGGTCTTTTAAAGCTACAACAGCTTTTTTTTGCTCAAATAATGACATTGTTGATTTGTTTAATGCAACTGGGCTTAGAGTTATAATTCCTACCAAATCAGTAATAATTTGATACCAGTCTTTATGTGCTTTTGTATTATCAACCACTTCCATTGTTACATTGTTTAACCCTTTTGCTACTACGGGTAAAGCAACAGCAGCAGCAACCAACTCAGATACTGTAAGCCCAGCAGCAGCTGCCAATGGAATCAATACCCTATATAACCCTTGAGCAAATAATGTAATTTTGCCATAAGCAGCGCCAGCAAGTAAAATACCAGCAACAGCACCGCCTATTTTACCAGCTAAAATAATATTGCTTGCTATAAGCTCAGTATTAGCAGTGGTCATTCCATCTGCGGCTGTAACATATTTAGTTATTGAAGGTATTAATCTATTACCTATTTCAATACCGATTGCAGTTGCGGAATTTTTAAGAAGTTTTAATTGAAATTCTAGTGATTTTGATTGTTCTGCGAGTGCAATTGCAGCCGATCCGGAGGTATCTACAAAGCCTTCCATAAATGTTGTAAGCTCTTCATAGCCATTACCTAACAATGCAAGAGCGCCACGTGCACCTCTCATTTCAGGAACTAATAATTGAGTTGCAGTTAATCCACCTTTTGTTTTTTCATTAACAACCTGCATTGCTCCGGCAAGTCCAAGTTGTTTTATAGCTGCTTCGCCAGATTCATAACCGGCGGCTTTCCACATATCAGCCATTTCTCCAACAGGTTTAACCATTTCAGTTATTAACCTATTAAGAGATGTACCGGCTTCGGAAGCGTTAATTCCTTTAGTAGTCATGTATGCGATAGCACCAGACATTTCATTAAATGAAATTCCAGCAGCCTTACCTATCCCAACCCAGTCTCCAACGGTGCTTGATAATTCTTCAAAGGTTATAACTCCCCTGTCGACCGTTCTAAACATAGTATCAGATATACCTGCAGCGTCGCTTGCTTCAAGTCCATAAGCATTTAAAACAGCCGTAATACCTTTAGCAGATACCGCTGTTGTAGTCATACCAGCGGAGGCGGCCATTGCGGAAGCCTCTAGTATTTTGAGTCCATCAGCACCCTGAAAACCTGATGAAGCAATATCATATAAACCGTCTGCTAACTCTTTGGCTGTTTGTGGGAACTTCTTGGAAATGCCAATAACAGACTCACCTAAAGCTTTAAACTCAGATTCGGAAAGTTTACTAATTGAATTTACGTTGCGCATACTCGTTTCAAAAGTTGCGGCCATTTTTACAGCGGCTACTCCAACAGCTAAAACACTCCCAGCCATGAGGCCACCTGCAATCATCATTTTAGTAGAAGCGGCGGTAAGTTTCTGCCCTACTGAATTGATAGATTTATCAAAATTTCCAAGTTTCAATTCTGCCTTCATAAGGCCGGCGTCAAGTTTAGCTGTATTTACTCCAATTTCTGCGAATATTGAACCGAGGTCAAAAGCCATAATTTATCTCCAATAATAAAAGCACCTCAAAATGAGATGCTTTTATATATATTAAATTTGTATTTAACTAACTATTACTTTAAATTCTTTTTTATCTTTACGTCTAGAATATGCCCAGACTCCATATCTTTTTTATTTTTATATCTGAGGTATATTATGCCGCCATAAATCCAAACTATAACCGCTAAGATAAAATAGATTATCCAGAATATCGGCGCTACTCCGTCCATTAATCCTCCAATATAATCTCCAATAAATTTGCTATTGTTGATTATTCTACGCTATTAATTCTTTTTTGTGTAATATTTACAGTTTTGTTTAATCATTAATTAATATCCGGTTTTAAGGATAACCGGAAACCTTACTTCTTCTTCTTGGAATGCTTTGAAACTAAAGATTTTAATTCTTCTTTATTCTTTGCTTCGTCTTTCCAGTGAAAATACAGATAGTCAGAAGTTTCATCGATACAAAACTTCTCGTATAAATCTTCTATACCTAAAACATCAGACACAACTTTGTTACTATTCTTTGCTAATATCACTACCCTTTTGAATGCGTTCGATTTCACGAAATGGGACGAGAGCTTTTATTCCGGATTGTGAAAATGCAAAGATTGATAACTTCTGCATATCGGTTAAAAGACTCTCCACCTCCTCATATTTCGGCTCAACCATAGCAGCAGTTAAAACAACATCTAATATTTCAGCATACTTTTTAATATCTGATTTCTGCTTGCCTTCAAACAACTCCTGCGCAGCACCTAATAGAGTATTTGGAATCTGCCCACCTTTACATAAAGCAAGCAAAGATGGACGTTTAAGTTTAGCAACGAAAGGAGTAGAGTCATCAAAACTCGGTAACTCTACAATTTCACCCTCGTTGAATTTCTGTAAATCGCCTATTTTGGTTATTTTTAGTTTATCCATATTACCCCTATACTATTGCGGAAACTTTGTCGGTCGTCCACGCACTCTCTATACTCGATGGATTAGACGCATTTTTTCTACATCTAACAGTAAACTGGTCATTGGTGAAAGCCTGCTGATTTCCAGTAATGCTGCCAAGTCTACCTTTACAGAAACTAAATTCATGTTCCATAAAACCATCTTCATCGGATTCACTGTCTGATTCTGTTTCAACTGTCTGCCATACTTTAAGTCTGAATGGATAAGGCTTTTCAGTGTCATCTTTAGGAGCGCTCCATTTATCACCAGTTACATTGCCACCGGCTATTGCTTTTTTCAATGCTGGCTCTAAAGCTGCAAAATCCAGTGTTAAATCTACTCCTGTAAAACTGTCATCCTCTTTTACTATTGCCTTAATTGAATCTCCACCACGTTGAATTGCTTCAGCACCGTCAATGTAAACAGGTGTTAATCCCATTTGCTGAATCATAGTAGAATTAATTGCTTGCGCTGAACCATCAGCAGCGCCGCTGTCCAGTTCCGGTAGTACACGGATCTGGCGCACACCATACAATATTGCCATGATATTTCCTTTCTTTGTAATAAAAAACACCCCGAAAGGAGTGTCATTGTTGATAATAAATTGTTAGTAAATTTTATTTTCTCGCCATTGGTATATAAAAATACATAGTCTTTTGAAATAGATTAGCTATGTCATCCCAAAAATCAGGGAGTGTTCTATCGTAATAACAAGTGAAATGACGTGCCGGCGATTCATCTGTTGAAAGTAGAATACCGTGTAATTGTTTTCTAACTTTGAGTTCCAAATCATCAAGTGAAATAAACGACCCTGGGCTATTGTATATAAAAACTTGAAACTCTAATACAGAGGCTACTTTGTTATTTACAACAGGATTTTCCCCAGTTAGTTTTACGGTTAGATAAGGTTTTAATACTCCAACAGGAGCGGCGAATGCTTGATATATTCTATTGCTAAAATCTGTTATTTTTTTAAGTTCAACAATTATTGCTTTTCTCATTAGTGATCCATCACCTTTTTTATTCCGTTATACCATTTATCTTGAACTTCGCTGATTGCTTCTTCCAAAATTGCATAGTGCCTGTCATTGGCAAGTTCCAAATATATTCCATATTCTGCGCTGTGTGCGACGTAAGCCTTTAACACCGTTGGACTTTCCCAAAAGAAACCGCCATGAATACTACCATGTGCATAACCTGTTCTTGGTGTCCATCTATAATTTGTTTTGGCATAATTAACAGCATTGGCGGAGGCAACAAGTGAAACAGCCTCGCAACCTGCACGCTTTAATGTAGCCCATGCCCACATTTTAGCGATAACTGCACCGCTCCCAGCCATTACGCCACCTCCTCAATAAATACCTCTTTATAAATAACATAATCCTGTGTCTTCTTAGGTTTAACATCAACAATTTTATAGTCTGATCCGTTATAGCTGAATGTATCAGTAAACGTCTCATTAGCCGCTTCAACATCTGCATTCCATTGACACACCATTTTCTTAATTCTGCTCTTATGATAACCACTATCAGTAACCAGTAATACCGCCATATCCTTAACAGTAGAGTCATAGATTCTTACAGTTTGGGAGGGTAAAGTTGATGGTGTAGGACTCCAGCCGCCTGCTCCGTCATCAGTTTGTGTTATGCGTGAGATAATAATAGACGCTGGATTTTGTGCTATGATGTTAGATTGTCTTAGTCGAACTGACTCATATAATTCCATTTATGCTCCAATAAAAAAGAGCCTCCGTTAAGAGACTCTTAATTGAATTATTTAATCTTTATTTAATATTTAATTTATCCCAACATTCTTCTAGTGTTTTCAATTCATCTAATTCCCATTTAGCTATATCTTTATTTTTACGTTTATCCTTTAACACAGCATATCTAAGTTTTAATCCTTCCTTATCATAAGGTTTAACAGAACTTGGATTCAACCCCTTCTCTATCAGCTCAATAATTATCGAGTTGATATTGTTTCGGGTTTCATAATGTATCTGCCATAGTTTATCATATAATTCCATAGGGAGACGGAGGGTTAGGATTTTCATTTGGACACCTCAATATATGCAGCAACTTTCTTACCCATATATTCACCTCTTCCAATTACTTTAACTGGCCCCTTGGATTTGATCTTATTAACACACTTAGTAATTTCTTCTTTTGGATTACTATACGTAAGCGATATATTAATTCCATCAGGGTCAAATGATTTAACAATACTTACGCTTTCAATTAACTCGCTTAATTCATTATCCGATATTAAATATTCCATAACCAGACTCCTTTATAATTATTAATATATCTATCATAATATAAAGGTATCAATATGTCAAGAGCTATCGAGTCATCTGTATATTCTTAGAAGTCTTGAAATTACAATATTTTTCGAAGCAATACTCTTTGTACGATTTGTCTTTCGGAAGTTTTTCATCCCCCAACATTACATCCCCACTGATCTGCGCCAAAGCCATTCGATACTTCCATAATTCTGCGATTGTGTCCATCAAATCAAAGTAGTTAAACTCTGCATATACTGCGCTTGGTATTGTATAACCAACGTCAAAAGTAACCAGTCCATTTTCAACGTCGATAGTGTAATTGGCTGAGTCTATAACAACATCTGCGCCATCTTTGAGGATCACATTCATTAAGTTGTTATATTTGATAAAATATACTTTGCTGACATTGTGATACGGGTAATCCTCGGCAAATATCTGATAATAATTCTCAGCATAATGGCGGCTCTTATTTAGTAACCTTTCGATAACCGCATCAGTAACTGCGTAAGGTACTGTTAAATCTTCAATATATTCTCTTATAATTCCTATTAATTGCTCAGGCATAATTTATTCCTTTAGTAGTAAATTTTCTTTTAAAAATGCTGTTATTCCATGAGATAATCTATCAACTTCTGATTCCTTAAAGTCAAGACAAAAGTTATGTTCTATGCCGTGGATTACTTCATGCATAAAAATTTCATCAAGTATCTGTTCGTTTACTCCACCGTGTAAATAAATCTTACATTCATCAAATTCAATATGCCCCCATAGTTTATTTTCAAATAGACTATTGTTGACAATTTCTTCTATTACTACATCGTAAATTATAGCACCAATTTTAACTGTTGATGGAATATTCATTTAATTTGCCCAGCCTCATTTCTTACAAGCTTGCGATAATATAAAGTTTTATTATATTGACGTTCCGGTGAACGAAGATGCCAGTTGTGTAATATGTGACAAGTTGTCACGAGTTCGAAACTCACTGACGGATTTATAACCTGTTGAAGTTTATTTATAATCTTGTCATTCTTATCATAAAGTGTGCAGTGTGTATTCATATAATGTATGCCGTCTTTATACTTAAAGAACCTTGATGCTCTATGCTGAATATGCTTACCGTGTCCATCTTGTAAACTCACGATACCCCAATCTGCTTTGAGTTCGGGAATATCGCCAATCAAGACTTCGTCAGCGTCCAAGTTTAGAACTATGTCGCCATCATTAACCTGCATTAGATAGAAGTTTCTCTTGGATATTTCATCACCCTTCCAAAACATTAACTCAACCTTAGGAATAGACTTCAAATACTCCAGCGTGCCATCCAGGCTATAATCTACAGACTCAACTCCAGGAAAATCTATATACCTGCCGTCTATAACGACAATTCTATCAACACGATTTTGAATTGATTCTATACAGTCGACTATAAGTGGAAAATCATTATACGTTATTATGCAGCAAACAAGACTCATCTATTAACTTACCTCGCGATATATTATTATGAAATTTCATGTGTTTACTGTGTGTTGCGAACAACATTAGGTTTTCCATTCTATTATCTTTTTTATTAAAATTGATATGATGGACTACTTCATGTTCCGTTAATTTTCTACCAAGATATTCTTCCATAACAAAACGATGTTCCATAATATAACCATTGTCTTTTGTAACCAGAATATATCCACAACTTCCCGTTACTCCGCCTCTCCATAAATAACACTTAGAACCTTTTAATGCCTCGCTTTGTTTTAGTTTAGATTCTTCCGATGGGTGGTGCCCTAGATGTGATTCTCTTAATTTTATTAACGTTTCTTCCGTGGGATGTTTTCCTGTGTTGGACAAACTTATTTTTAATCTTGTTTCTTCTGTAACTATCCTGCCCATTCCAGCTAAACTCATTTTAAGTTTAACTTCATCTGAACGTTTAGAACCTAAAATTGCAAGTCTCTGTTTTTCTTGGGCTTCTGCTGTTGGGTGTTTACCTTTCATCCATGGTATATCGCCCTTTTGGAACCTAACTCCTAAACTATGCCCCTTTATAAATCTTCCCTTTTCATCTCTGTCCATTTTAACCTCCATCATAGGTTGGGGAGTGATGATGGCACTCCCCGTGTTATATTATACTAAAACTAATTGCTTTGTAAAATCTTCTATTCTCTTATTTGCTATGTCGCAATATTCCTGACTAATTTCAATGCCTATGTAATTTCTGTTTGTAGATATACAAGCGATTGCTGTTGAGCCACTACCCATAAAGGGATCAAGAATTAAATCATCTTTACCGCCGTATTTTTCTATTAATTCTTTTAGAAGTCTTACTGGTTTTTGTGTAGGATGATAACGTTCTTTTTCTTTACCTAACAAACCATTGTATTGACTTACTATTCTCTTAATTGAATTTTTATCTATATTTGTCCAGATTAATTCACAATCGCCAAAAGTAGGCATAGTATTTAATTTTTCCCAAACAATCCAATGTTTGCCTTGAGGTAAAATATCAGCGAAATAATTACCACCAAAAATTAATGCTTTTTTGCTTATTCTTAAAATTTCATCAAAGTAAATTTTGTCGGGTCTTTGGCTATCCCAACAATCGATATATTGACGTCTTGATATCGGCTTACTAAAGCCCCCGAAGCCCCCGAAGCCCTTATCTCTTTTAATACCATAAGGAGGGTCAGTTAATACAAGGTCAATACTTTTATCTGGGATTTCTTTCATTAACTCAAGGCAGTCACCTTGATAAATCTTGTTAAGTTCTAACATTTTTTAACCTCCATCATAGGTTATTAATATATATTTATTATACCACATTTTGTTGCTTTTTGTGCTTAAATCTGAGTAATTTTATTCAAATATTCTATAACCTCGTCATTAAATCCCAACTGGTCAAATTGTAACTTTGGCATATAATGTCCTCTTGCGTTATGATAGCAAAACACCTGCTCACCGTTGCACATCAATTTATTAGACTCTACGTAAAATTGGCTTTCCTTGCCTAACGACTTTGTACCGTAATAATCCTTAGTCGCGTCGAAGATTCTCTTGCTCATTTGAGAGACTTCCGCGTCGTTATACCAGACTAGGTTAAGTATATCCTGTTCCTTATAGATGTATTTTTCACTATCTTTATTGGCATATTCCCACCTATCCCAGAATAACTTATTCCTTGAAGCAACGAGTCCAGCCTGTACATACATTTCAGCGGTTACATTCTCAACGTTAGGCTGTGATATATCGCACAATTGTGTAACACTGCCCACCTCGTAATCATTCTTTAAAATCTCATCTAAACGAGCCGTGATGATAGTGTCAGCGTCTATGCTTACAATCAGATCGTATTTATCAGTCAAGAGTTTGGCAAAAGTAGGCTTAGCGTTTTCAAAGTAAAGATTCTTTTCGGTAAAGACTTTTTCAATTGTATCCTGCCGGAAAATTATAAGGTCGATATCAGGATGCCAATACTTAAAACTGTTGATAAGTTTCGGGGTTCCAATTCCTTCGTAATATTCATCACTGACATAAGTGTAAAATGCTATTTTCTCTTTTGTCATCTTGTAAATAACACTATCGTTGCGTCTGCTGGTATTCTTTTAGCCTTATATCCAAGTTCTACCATATAATTAATTAATTCCTGTTGAACAGGTGGATGAAACTCAACCTCAATTGCTTTAATCTTACTGGCAACCTTTTTAAATCCTTCGCTTCTCAGTATCAAATCTTCTGCACCCTCTACGTCAAACTTCATAAAATCAACGTTATCAATATTGTTTTCGCTAAAGAAAGTATCCATTGAAACTGTCTTAACTGTTTCTCCACCTTGATTATAATTAGACGTGAGTGAGTGCATAGTGCGGTTAGTGGCGAATTTATTAAGCTGCATTTGACCGTCGCTGTCAGCTATCGCTACATTAAAAATCTCAACATTATCCCAATTGTTATATTCCTTATTTTTGGCTAAGGCTTCAAAATGCTCTGATGCTGGCTCGATTGCATAAACCTTGCCATAATCTCTCATATATCTGTAACAATTCCACAATTTGCCCCAACATCAACTATAGTCATGTTGCGGTTTTCATTGAAAACATCTGCATAAACTCTATCTAAATATATTTCCTTATAGATATGTGGTATACAAAGAGACTCGAAGGGAACATCTGGATAAAATAAAGCTGATAGCATATTACCTCTCTAATGATATAAAACTTGGTTTATTATTGGTTAAAATATCTTTAAGCATGGCCGGTATTTCTTCTTTTGTAGCCGGCCAATATCGAGTTATATTTTTAAAGCAGCTTAAAATATCTATAGCGTCCTCTGAATGGTGAGTTATCCCGTCTTCCAGATAATCTTTACCACGGCCGGAGGCCACTAAACAAACAGGTATTTTCTCATAATCTATATAATTTCGTATAAACTCAAACGGTCTGTAAAGTAGGAAGTTTGTAATTGAATAACAGAATACCTTTTTACCTGACAAGACGAGTCCTACTGCAATTCCTATGCCTGCCTGCTCGCTTGCGCCTACGTTGTAAAACTGCCCAGGCAACTCTGCTATTTTATCCCACATCTTATAGCCTAAGTCAAAAGACACTACTACAATGTTTTTATCTTCTTTGGCATATTTTAGTAATTCAGCCGCAAATAATCGTCTCATATTTGTCCAATAAAAAAAGCACCCTGTTAGGAGTGCTTTTAATAATATTAAAATTTAATGTTTATGACTTTAGTAACTCAGGGTTATTATAGATATTGCCAGTTACTTCACACTGTAAAACATCAAGACAACACAAAGGTTGTTTGTATTTTCCAAACTGAACGTTAGCTGACATATTAAGTGAAAACATTCCATCTTCAAATATTACAGCTCCTTGCGTTGCAATATGGTCTACAATATCGCCCTCATAAATTTCCTTACCGTTTTTATCAAGTAAGCCTGTAAATTGCATAAGGTTGCAATCTTCATAAAGTCTATTTAAAAAATCTTGAGTATGATAAACACCCGAACCGCTAGAATATAACATCTTGCCGTCTTGCCAAGCCCTAAACTTAATTTCCCTCATTTTGCCACCTCTAATATCTTAATAGCTTCTTGGAGTTCAGTAATATTGGCGTCAACAATAAATTTTATTAAAGGTGTGCTGACTTCTGTTGCTTTCATTTTATCTATTTCTTCTTTTAGAACCTTACCAGAATATTCAAAATTCATATATAGACTCCTTTATATTAATTAATATATTCATCATAATATAAAGACAGCTATATGTCAAGAAATAATCTGCGCATGTTGCACCTCATTTAAAACACAATAATGTCCGCTTAAACCTTGTAGCCATTCAGGGTATTTGCTCATATCAGCTCTTATCATTACAACAGGATAAAAAGCATTAAGTCTGGCCTCTAATTGGTTCAAATCTACTTCCCTTAAAGCGCTGTAACCATTCCCAATACAGAATATTTTTAAGTTAGTCAGTTTAAATTCAGATGCTACACTTAAAGCTTCCCAAATTGAGCCTTCCGCACATTCACCGTCTGAAATAGTTACAAACACATTCCTCTTGCGATTTGCTATAGCCATTCCAACAGCTACACTAAGCCCCATGCCTAGTGAACCAGTAGAACAGTAGATTCCGTCTTCTAAACATCTGTTCGGGTGTGTACCGTGTTTCTTAAGCAGATATTCAGCATCCTTGCCCTCGTGTTCCTCTAAAATAACATATAAAGCGAGTCCACTATGTCCGTTCGATAATATAAATGGTTCATCTTTCCACTTGACTTCGTAAATCTCATCAAGACAATTAACGGCGCTTAAGCAACTTCCAATGTGTGATAGTTTATGTTTATAGGATAAATCTATAATCCTTCGTTCAAATTTATTTAACATAGTGTTTTCCAATAAATTAAGCACCCTGTTAAGAGTGCTTAATTTGTTAAATTTGGTTGCGAGTAGAAGGAGTCGAACCCTCGTCTAAAGGGTATGAACCTTTGGTTTTACCGTTAAACTATACCGCAATATTAAATTTATTTATACGTCCCGATAATTTCTAAAATTTTGATAAATCATTGTAAAACCATTACTTAAACATTTCCTGCATATCTCGATTTTTTTTCTGGGTTTATCCTTATACCAATTATTTGGAAGGTCAAGCTCATAAATAGTTATAACGTGTAAATGGTCTTTAATAATGTTTTTACAAACATCGCATTGTTTTAAATCAGCCATTAACCCTCCCTTATTTTATAAGGTTCGTTAGGTCTAAATAATATTAAATCTCTAAGCATTAATAAATGACGTTCCCTGTATTCTTCTTCTGTTTCAAAAGTTCTCCAGCAAACTAAAGGCATCACTTCTCCAACCCTTTTTCTATCAGCCCTACCTTTAACAATTTTTTATATTCAGTTTCATGTTGGCTGCAACAAAATATCTTTTCTCCTTTGTATATCCAATAATAACCAGTATCCCCTATTTTCATTCCAACCCTTTTTCTATCAACTCTATAATTATGCTATGTCGTGTTTCATAGTGTATTTGCCATATTTTATTATATAGTTCATCGGGGAGGCGGAGGGTTAGGATTTTCACTTGGACACCTCGATATAAATTTTGACTTGCTTACCTGCATACCCTACTAAAATATCTGTTAATTTATCGCTTGATATATTCCCTATAAAATAATCATCATTATAAATATTTGTGCTAATTTCACCCTCTGCTAACAATTTTACTGACTGCCCTAATAGATTAATAGCTTCTTGGAATTCAAATATTCTATCCCTAACTGCATTTTTATTAATTTCAAACTTTATCCCTGCTAAAATTACTTTTTCATTGTTTAGTTTCTCTTTTAAGACTTCTATCTCATAATCAAAATTCATTTGGACACCTCATTTAATTCTAAATTACAGATGGCGGTAATAAGAGCATCCACATCTTCATCCCCATCGTCCATAATAAGGTATAAAGCTTTCTTTTCGCTATAGTCAGTTTTTGCAAAAGACCTTAATATCTCTTCAACCGCTACTCTGTTTAGGGTTTTAACTGGTTGTTTGGATTTTATTTCAATTGCTTTAACTTTTCTATCCCTATATTCTGCTTCACCAATTAATCCCCATAACTCATCTTCTGATATTAAATATTCCATAAAACAGACTCCCTTATATTAATTAATAAATCCATCATAATATAAAGATGTCAGTTTGTCAATACTAATTGTTTTGTAAAATCTGCTATTCTTTTACTTGCTATCTTTATGTATTTCTCTATAGTTTGTTTTCTTTTAGAAACTTCTCAGCTAAAAGTCGTATCTCTGCTGGTTTATAATTTTTATCCTCAATCAATTTTTGACAATATTCTTTAAAATCTTTCTGTTGCCATAAATTTAAAATTACCATTTATTAAGCCTCTAAGACTAATTGTTTAGTAAATTCGTTAATTCGTTTGTTTGCCATCTCTACATATTTTGGTTCTAATTCCATACCAATATAATTTCTGTTAGTTTGTAGACACGCTATTGCTGTTGTGCCTGAGCCTATGCAATTGTCTAATACTAATTCACTCTCGTTTGTGTAAGTTTTAATAAGATACTCAAATAATGCTACGGGTTTCTGGGTAGGATGTAAGACCTTATTGCTATTTAGTTCATTGGAAAGCCTATTGATTTCTATTATATTAATTGGATATTTATTTTTACCTTTGGTATTTACAGAAATGCTCATAAAATTTGCGATATTATTTCTTGACGGCTTATTTGTTCTGGAATTTTTCTCATCCCTTACCGTCATTTGTGGATTATAGACTGTGGTACTTTTTGAGAACACACAGACATCTTCGTAAGCCTTTAAGGGCATAATTTTGGCATTTATAAAATTACTCCCGATAACCTTGTTCCAAATCCAACAATATTTAAACATACTGATATTTGACATCACCAATGCACTTGTAAACGGTTGACTTGCTGTTAAAACTATTGCACCGTTATCTTTAATAATTCTTTTATACTGTGTCCATAATAACTCAAAAGGAATTATAGTATCCCATTTGCAAGCTGTAGTGCCATAAGGTAAATCACATAAAATCATATCTATAGATTTATCATCGATGGACTTCATGAGTTCAAGACAATCACCTTGATAAATACGGTTAAGTTCCAGCATAATCATTAACCATTGCTTTTATAGTGTCATTTAGTGGTCTACGTTGAGTCCAGTGCTCTCTTGATATGTAATCTTTAGCAAACCAGTCTTTGCTATCGTAAGGACGCAAATTATCGACTATATTAATATTGGCTTTCCTGCCACCTTTAGAAGCCGTTGCAGATTCTACTAATTTCAAAACCTCTGCGTTTGATACACCGAAACTATTGCCTAATCTAAATATTCCTTTAGAACAAGAAGCTGATAACTGTAAGATTTCTGATACAACGTCATTTACGTCAATGTAATCATGCTTAGGTTCCGGCACAAAGTTTACAAGTTCACCGGTAAAACATGACCTGATTAGTGTTGGGATAAGGTGTTCTTTCTGCTCTCCTACACCGGTTATACTGTAAGGGCGGATTATGCAAATAGGAAGATTATAGTTTTCAATAAATGGTAGTAAAATTTCTTCTGCTATTTTTTTAGTTTCTGAATACCTGGTCTGAACTGGAAGTTCTACAGATGAGGAACTCATATAAATAAAAGATTTAAACTTATATCTTCTTGCATCATCTAATAAATGGCATAAGTCATCTATATTAGCCTGCATAATCTTGCGCTCATCGGTGTGAAGATACATATTGCCATAAGTCGACAAGAAATAAAGATTATCAAACGGTTGAAGTTTAGTATCCATTATCTCTGAATGAGGGATACAGACAATATCCTCCAAGGGTGTAACATCTTCTAAGGCTTTAACTAAATGTGAGCCTACGAAACCATTTGCGCCGGTGATATAATTTATCATATTGTTTATCCAATAAAAAAAGCACCCTGTTTAAGAGTGCTAATTATTGATTTATAAAAAATTGTTTAACTTATAACATTTTCTAAATATTGTTTTATATCTTCAAGATTTATATCGTCTAAAACATATTTATAATGATTCCCATTATAATGTATATCATGTGAGACTATAACTATTTTATTGATAATATCTTCTACAATCTTATCCTTATTATGTGAAAGATTACAAATGGATGCAACTGCCTTATCAACTTCTACCGTTACCGCTGCCCCTGTAAGGTTGGTTTCTTTTAACAAATCCCATAAAACTATTGTCACTCCATTTTTATCCAACCTTTTAATTATTTCATTATCCATGATAGCCCCTTTATATTAATTAATATATCTATCATAATATAAAGACTGCAATATGTCAAGCTATAAATTAATCTCTAATTCTTTCAGTCGTTTATACCATTTATTAGCTGCGTGTTTCCACTGCCATTTTTTAATCATATCTTTTCTTGCCTGCGCTCCAATTTTCTTAGCTAATTCAGGCTCGCTGTAAACTTGCCTCATTAATTTCTGTAAGTGTTCCATTGAAGGGATTGCAAAGTCGCCTCCACGATACTGCGGACATATCCAATCACAGCGTTCTTCAGGTCTATACTCTGCAACATCGATTAAAAAACTGTTCTTATCATTCATAAAATCTAACTGACTTGTTGCTCTTGTTCCAATAGTAGGAAGTGCCATAGCCATAGCCTCTGTATAATCCAAGCCCCAGCCTTCACCTAACGAAGGTAGAACAAAACAGTTAGCGCTTTTATATAATCCTGGTAATTGCGAGTCATTATAAAGGTTAAAATCAATCTTAATTTCGGGAGGGTCTTTCTTGCCTATTTTAGATATTATCTGATTAACTTCGTTCCTTGCTTTCTCAGGTGTATACCAGCCGCCTTTCATATATAAAACGGTATTATCTGCGCTGCTAAATTCTCTTAAATAAGCCTCCATGAGGATATCTACACCTTTTCTTGCACTCCAACCCATAATGGATAAGAATGTAAATTTACCGTCTACTCCTATGTTTAGAGGCTTCACTGTATCAGTGTTGAACCTGTCAATGTCAACACCTAAAGGCATACAAAATATCGGGTGTGTATAACCTGCCTTAGTAAAATTATTTAAGTTAAAAGTTGAAGGAACCCACAATTCATCTGTGTTTATCATCAATGAATCAATAAAGACTTTCGGAGTCTCCTGTGTTTCAAACATTACATAACCGATACGATATTCATTACTTTTATGCACGACACCTAAAGGAGATGTCATTGTAATGCGTACAGATTTATAGTCATTTTTAAGAGTAGAAGTTTGCAACATATTTATAACTCTACCCTTTTCAGTATTTAGAATATCACTGCTAACATGGTCGTGCGGTTGTACTGAAACATAGCAACCTTTCATGTATAACGAATACGCTATATTTCTCATAGCTTCGGCAAAACCAGAGTAACCAAACATCAGACCGGAGCAGATTACGTTTAGATTTAATGCCTCAGACTGACGTTGTTTAGAGATATGCTTAAATTCACTGGTTTTTCTAAATTCCCAATAGCCAGGGTAATGTGCACGACCGGAATTTATCCACCTAAAAGCTAAATTGTCCGGAATGTCAACTTCATCTCCGGCCTTCTTGCGGTCTGGAAAGATATTAGCATCAACATTTAAAATTATTTTCATTTATTCCAGAATTGTTTTTTCTTGGCTTTTTTAGGTTCATCAAAATCTACATATTTATCTACTGGAATAGGTTCGATAACATCAACCTCTGTAACTGGTTCACTAAATATTGCTATATCATTTAAATCTTCGAAAGTTATTTCCGGCTGTTCACTTTGGACATAGCCATTATAAGTTTTAACAGGTACAGGTTTAACTTCTGGTAAGTGAGCCAAGCCCATAGTGATAAGACGGTCAGCTTCCCTAAGTGGTCTATCCTCTGTAATGTTTGTTGCGTTTATAATTATTTTCAATATTATCTCCAATAAAAAAAGCACCCTGTTAAGAGTGCTTAATTAAAAATTTAATTAAATTTTATTTTATAACTAACTGACAGATGGCAGTAATAAAATCCTCAATTTCTTTTCCTACTAACAGTAATTCTTTTGTATTAATATCTTCCTGAATTTCGTATTCATCAGTAAGTGCATAAACTATCTTCTCCACTTCATCCCTATCCAGATATTTCTGATTAGCAAGTTTGGATTTAAGAGTTAAGTTGTCTTCTTTAAGTTGTTGAATTTTAGTTTGCCATTCCAGATAATCTGCATTTCTAACTTTCATAATTGGTTCACTCTTATTCATAAACCAACTCCTTTATATTGATTATAGTGAATCTATCATAATATAAAGATGTCAGTTTGTCAAGTTAATACTTCTTGGTTTAATCTCTTTATTTCTACTGTTACAATTGTGTCATTTTTACTGCCACCATGAGGAACAAGCAATAACCTTGTCATTTCAAAACCTCTGTTTTTACCCAATCCCATAGAGTTCCAACCAAAACAAATAACCTTGCCGTTAATTTTTAATACCCTTGCAGATTCATCCTTTAACACCTTCCCCCAACCAGTAATTTTAACACCTACACTTTTATAATGTTCTGATATTTGCCTTGATGAATATGGAGGGTCTAAAATTACCACATCTGCATAATTATCAGGTAAAGATTTAAGAAAATCTAAAGCATCTAAATGTGTCTGTGCATACATATTATCAGGATTCAAATCATTTTTAATTTGTGCTGGGCTGTTTTCACCACAAAATGGGTCTATACATAAACCGGATATTTCTTCTTTTAAAAGTTGCTTTATTGGTTTTATTTTAAACGTCCACTTATTGGGCATAGCCCAAATTCTATCTATTTTCATATTTTACTATCACAATATAAAGGAGGCACCCTTACTTATATTCAGGATGCCCCCATCCACTTACTTAACTTCTAAAGCAGCACCTTAGCGAATGCTAAAGGTCTCAAAACATTAAAAGCTTTCCAAATTTTAGCTCTCAGTGCCAACATATCCTGCTCAGCCAAGTTTATTAACGTGCCACCAACATTAATCGTAGCCTGATCTAACATCTTAAACTCGATAGCTGCGTCATTACCCTTGTATGCTTGTTTAAAGTCGCCTACTATAATTTCTTTTGCAGCAGGTGAACCAGAAGCAATCATATTGCTAGAGAATCTAATAGGTAACCCGTACAGTGTTGCTGGATTATCTGCATTAGCAGGCTGGAATATTGGCTGGCCGTCTAAGTCTCTTAAGTTTCTAAGAGAAGCCTTTACTGATAATGGAGCAATGAATCCGTCAGGAACATAGTCCCCTTCTTCAACTGCACCCATAGCGTTTGACAACTTGATTAACAAATCAGCGCCAGTAGTTATAATGTTTCCTGCTGGTATACATCCACTGATTGTGTTGAGCCAAGGATTAGAAACGTAGCCGAGCATAGACTGGTCTATCAGTTTAGTTATAGCGTCAACAATAGACTGTTCCAGTAAAGCGGCAGTCTGTGCATTAGCAAACTTTACCCAATCTTCAGAGAATGGAATTATTGTAGCGATTTCCTGCAATTCCATCTTAAATGTTCCGAACGTAATTTTAGATTTCTGTTTTACAGCGGCTTCTTGTGCTACAAAATAAGCAGATGCATTAGAAGCTATTGTGTTAACATTCTCTACTTTGTGATTCATTGGCCATACATTTAAAAACGGCTCAACAACCGACTTGCTCTGCACTAACGCTAAGATTCTGGCAGAGTAACCTTCTGTTTGGAGGTATCCACCCTCATCTAAGTTAATAGTGTTTTGATAATTTAAATCTACCATCTTAATTTTCCTTCCAAGTTAATTTAAGATAACTTGTCGGTCTTCCCAGTTATAAAAGCATTCAGCATTTCTAACGGTTTTTTACTAACTTCGTTATCCTGTTTTTTAAAATTGCCTGGAGAAGGTGCGATATTAGAAGTAGAAATTAGATAAGATTTCTCTTTCAAGATTTTATTAACAACAGACTCAACAGCCTTGTCATCAACGTCTTCAATTGTTGCAAGTTCCTTTTTTGCAAACATCATAAGAGCGTCAATGTCTATAACGTTTTTACCGTTTGACTTTTTGAGGATTAAGTTATCAATATCCTTATCTTTTTGACCGCTTAAAATTGAGGCTTTTTCAGCTTCCAGTTCAGCGATTCGTTTCTCTTTCTTTTCTGAATCTGTTAGCTTCTCATCCTCAAACTTTTTAAGTTTAGTTTCTAATTCCTTTATTTGTTTTCCCCTTGCGATATCGGAGGCCTTAACAGTGTTTACATATTCCTCTGTATAAACTTTCTGGCCTTCTTGATTTGTAACATCAGTTACAGTTTTTGCAGCATCAGCTGCGGCTTCAATGACATCAGTCATTTTGTTTCTCCTTAAATCTGCAAATAAAAAACCGCCCATCAGAGCGGTCAGATATTGCTATTTATAAAAATTGTTTAGTTAAAAATTATTTGTTTATCTTCATAAGTTTTCTTAAATCTTCTAAAGTTTGTTTATCTTTTAGAAAATCCTTAACTAGATTAACATCTATCTCTATTGACTTCTTCATTTCTCCTTCTGGGAGATTATCACACCATTCTAATAGGTGTTTTTGTTGCCATTGATTTAAAATTACCATTTATGCTGCTTTCCTACCTACTGGTTTACCGTCTTTAATAATTAAGTTACCGTCTTTATCCCATGCATCAATTTTCCAATCTTCTTCTAATCTATACTTTTCTTGTTTATCCATTTTATAAAGACTCCTCTAAAACCATGTGCAAATAACCTTTAGTATCGATATATTTTTCACCTGTAAATTTATATATAACATCTTTTGACAAAATTATTTCCTGTTCCTGTGCCATAGGAGATAAATATTGAATTGATGCACTCTTATCAGTTCCACCAGCAAAATCCCAAATTAAACCCTTCTCCTTATCACTAAATCTTTCTGATGCTCTTTTCATATCTGTTGTAAAAGAAGAAGTTCCTTTTAAATCAATAATAGTACTCTTGGGTAGATTTTGGTAAATATCTTTTCCGTTTGATACACCCCTAAATATTGTTTCATTTTTAGTATAGGCAGGGGATATTTCTATAAACTTCTCAACACCAACAGATGCTTGTTTACACGCTTCCAAGTCTGACCTTATACCAGCTTGCGGTTCAAAATATGAAAGTTTATTTGTTTGAAAAGCCTTAATGCCTGATGAATCTTGATTTACCCAATAATCAACAGCTTTATAGAGTTTATCAGCTTCTTTTTGGCTTAAATCAATACCCTTATTTTTAGCATCATTTATTATAGTGTTGATTGCTTTATCTTTAGATTGTTCTGGTAAATGTCCTCTTGTTTGTGTAACATCTTTAACCGCAGTAAGTGTCTTTTCTCCACCCTTGCCATAAACATTTAAAACCCAATCACCGAGTTGTTTATCACTGGATGGATCGTCCATGAATTTTATATACCTATCTGTAAAATCTTCTACACTTTGAACATCTTCTAAAGTAGTACAACGACAATTTGGATGAATCGGCGGCAGTCCAGTTTGTTCTACTGGTAACAAATCAAGAGCCGCACATACTTCACATGGGCCGGATGCGTTCAACAGTTTCATACCCGTTGAGCCTGGATTCTTTAAATTAGATAACCTTGCACCCTCATTAAAAGCCTCGCTCATTGATGTTCTTAAAAGTCTTGATGATTCATATCCAACTTTGCGGCCATGAAGTGAGGTTAATTTTGCCACCTTAGAATTTGGATTCAATAGATTTTCTAATGCGGAAAGTGTCGCTTTATTACTTGCAGAGCCTCCACTAATAACATTCTGTAAGACAATCCGCTCTATTTCTTGTTTTGTTCTTCTATCTAAAAGCCAGACTCTATCACTTAGTTTTAAACCGTCAGTATAAATTCTATTAAATACAGCTTTTACCGCTTCGGGATTAACCTTTTGCAGTATCCTCATCATGTCAGTCTTTATACCATTGTCAGCTAAACTTGACTGATACTTTGACATCATAATCTTGTCAGCTTCCATACCGAGATTCGAAGCGTCGATTAAGCCCTGATTGAGTATTCCCTTAAAGCCATCTGATAACCTGTCAGCCTCAATTAACAGCGAATTGACTCTTATCTTAGCAGCGGCATAAGTTAAACCTTCTTTGTCAAGAATCGATGTTGCCTGTGCCTTGATATTACCGGCAACCTGTATATATAATCGTGCTAACTGTGCATCCTGCTTATCGGTTAATTTTACAAAGTCTAATCTATGTTTTTTAATGTATTCAAGATATTCATTTGACATTAGTATCTACTGGTTTATTATCAGTATTGTTAATCTGGTTGACATTCATAACCTTATCAAATTGCACCTTTTCAGCCAATATCTTAGCAAGTTCTTCTTCCGGATTTTCTATCCCCTCAGCATTCATTGCGGTTGTTAAACTTATAAGCCCTGCTGCCATTTTTTCAATTAAAATAGTCGTTTCTTCCAGGTCATTACTGGGGATGGGCATATGCATAATTATTTCTATTTGTAAATCTTCTGGTATATCATAATTGCCCTCGTATATTTGCTTTAATTTTAAAGCGCCTCGATAGATTTCCTCTAACTTAGCTTTCCATATAATGTTCTTTCTTGCGGTCTTGCTTATTATAGAAGCAAATAACAACTTCAATGCTATACCTGATAATGCAGGTAAGCCTTTTACAGTGTCAGGTGATATGTTAATACACTCTGCAAACTCAAATAAGCACGATACTAAAGAATTGACATGAGAGTTTAGAACATCCTTATAATTGAAAGTTCCTTGTAACTTGAATACATCCGGCTTTACAGTAGTTATTAGCGGGTTTAATCCCATTACATTCCATGCTGCGCCGGCTTTATTCTTTAGTGATGGTTTACCAAACTCATCAACTGGCATTTCAGCATTTAAAAATACTGTAATTGCAAACATATCAAACTTTAACGCATCGGAACTGTCAGAATACTTTTTGTTTATTTCATCAACAATAGGTATTAAATCTCTAAGTTCACTTACACCCCAAACCTCGCCTAATTGAGCCATGTTTGCTATAATATAAACCGGCATGAAGTCTAACGTTTTACCATTAACATTTAGTGGCTGATAAGGGATGATAACCTTTTTAGGAGTCTTAATATCTTGCGTATCATATAATGCTTCGGATATAAAACATACATCTTTATCCTTACCTCTTATTAATTCATAAGTTTGCTTCCAGATTGTCTTATCATCCTGGAACGCTATAAAATGGATACGGATTATTTTCTCATAGTCATCGAATTCTGTTACGACAAATGTTTCAATCCTGTTTCTAATTAGAATACGTGGATATTTCTTAACCTCATCATATTTTAACTTAACAGCAAGTCCGCCGGATATATTGGATTCTATTGCTGATTGCAATAGTTTAATATCCATTAAGTTCTGTTTGTGAATATCGTATAAATCCTTTTCGATTTCAGATGATCTGTTTTTAGCATCCGGCTTATCAGAGTCAGTTAAAACTGACGTGCAGTTGAAATCAATACTTTCCTCAAATTGCCAAGCGGCAAGTTTGTCCACAATTAGTTTGCAATAGTTTAGTGGGATATGCGCTGGCTTATATGGGTTGCCCTCTGTTACCCCGTGTCGAAACTCCGGATACTCTTCGCAAATATATTTAAAACTGCGATTTTTATAATAATCGTCATACCTTATTAATTCGTTAATCGTGTCAAGCTGTGAATCGGTGAAGATCGTAGGCTCTGTTATCTTTGCCAACTTAACAATATTGTTTAGATCGTTAACCATAATTTTCCTTTATTTTCTACCATACATTGTGACTTTGTTTTATTATCAAATGCTCTATACCCCAATTAGCCAAACCCAGGGAAATGACCGTGTCATCGTGGTAGCCATCTGGAGCGTTATACCTGAATTTCCCCGATGTAAGCATTTCATACTCAAAGGCCTGTAACTCATCAATCATTATTGGTATTCTTGGAAAGGTTATCTGCCCTTGTTCAAATGCAACCTGCAAACTTGTAATAAGATTCATTTTGCTTTCATTGGTAAACTTAAAACTATAAACTTGACGTGGTAACTGTCTTGCTAAGTCTTCAAAAATCGGATCACCAACGCCTGTGCTATCGATAAAACCAACTGCATTATATTTTATAAATACATTGGCAATCTTTATTTTCTGAATATCCCAATTTAACCTATTAAATCTTTCAAAATAACAAAGGTGTCTATTCTGATCCAAAACAATAATAACTGTGAAATCCTGATACTTCGCTACATCAACACCGCAGAAATATTTCTTATCTGCCTGTGGTTCTTCAAGTTCTCCATCAATTCTGCCTTCAACATTTCTAAACACTGCCGCTGCATCCTCTAAAAAGTTAGCTTCGTATTCCTGACTAAACCAATCAGCCGGATAACTTTCTTTAGCTTCAAGCCATTCTTCTTCTGGAAAATAAGGATTGGTATACGATGGGAAATGCCAACTTTCGTATTTATCTGTTCCATCTCTACCTTTAAGGAATAACCTATAAAACCAGTTCTTTCCTTTAGGTGTAGATATAAAAATTCCCTTGCCTAACTTATCAGATAATGCAGGTCGTAAAGCATTCCATGAATCTTCTTTTATCCTTGATGCTTCATCTAAAATACACCAATTAAGTCCAGCACCTCTTAATCCACCTTCGTGGTCTGCACTCTTAAACTCTATTTCTGATCCATTTATAAAAACAAATTTACGCTCTGCCTTAAGTTCCTCACTTATCAACTTATCCGGTGTTAAATCTTTTAATGTTCTCCAGTCCTCTTGCGATAATGGATAAGTCGGAGCAACAATCCAGCCTCTTTGTTTAGGTTCTTTAAAACTTAATTTTAATCCCTCTGCAATAGCGCATTGAGTTTTACCCCATCTTCTACCACAGTTTAAAATCCTCCATCTTGCCTCGGAGTTATGAAATAAAAGTTGTTTTTCATGAGGTTTAT
>Ga0209429_10000272_pt1 | contig 36016 bp, 28 predicted proteins | sample BarGraNGADG00212_3_FD_184493 | JGI IMG/M metagenome (GOLD analysis project Ga0209429, IMG submission 184493) | Arctic peat soil microbial communities from Barrow, Alaska - Barrow Graham LP Ref core NGADG0004-212 (SPAdes) (version 2) | ecosystem: Environmental > Terrestrial > Soil > Wetlands >... | reverse complement strand
CGTTGCGGGCAAAAGAGGTCCAGATATAAAGGTCATTAATAACCTGGTATGATGCTTTTATCCCATATGTGGTATTGTGCCATTCTACAGAAGAGAGGGGAGGATTGCCAACCCTGCTGACACCAAACTCTGTATAATCGGGACCGCGTATCGCATCGAGGAAATACACATTTATATTAAGGGTCCTAACCGGTTGATAGCTTAATGCTGCATACCATTCACGCGAGTTATCCCTAAGGTAATGCCCCAGGTTGAAGTTGTTCGATTCAAAGGTCAAAGTCGGGACATTATGCCGGTAGGTGAGAGGATAAGTATAGGTGAATTCGGTTGTAAATGAAAGATTCTGAACAGGCAGATCTGATATCCTGAATCCGGCTTTCCAGCTCACGAAGTTCCATTGATCATCCATTGTAATCCGTTTTACCGAGAGCTCATCAACAAAGAGCGTGGCATAGAGATGAATATGTCTTATCTGCCGTGAGCTGATATCGAAGAACATCTGTGAGTTCATGTTGTTGATACCCGAGTTGACAGAATGATCGACCGATTTGTAGAAAAGGACAGGAATAAGATAGGCAGGATACAGATCAAGGTCGCTGTAAACGATGCTGTTGCCCGCCGATATGCTCAGGTTATTAATGGGAGTGAAGGTAAACATATTGGCTGCGATGAACTTCTTGTGATACACTTCGCGGTAATCGGTGCCATAGCTGTTAGTGACCAAGTATGAGCGTGCGCTGTCGACAACCATCGAGTTGAGCCATCCGTGGAAATAATTAAAGTTGAACCATTTAACAGGGGAGAGGTGAAGTCTGAACTGGACAAAGGAAGGATTATTTCCACCGAAAATATTTGCACCGTTATAGTTATTACCCCATTGCTGATTCTCTTTAACCAGTCCGGCAGAGCCCCATTTCCAGGAGTATGTCACCCCGCCCTGCATCTCGCTCCAGTCGGTGGAGTTTTTGATGTGTCCCCCCATCCGTTGAGTAAGATATTCAGGACGACCGAGTAATGGTTTTTCATGGTTATCGCGGAGCGATGCATAGAAGCCCCATTTTCCGGCATATCCCCGTGCTTCAGCGCCATTATGCAAAGAGGTTGCCTTACCGGCAGAGTTATTAAAGATCTCTCCTCCGAGGATAGGATTTATTGTAAGGGAAAATAGAGAGTCCTTATAATAAAAGAGATCCTTCCGGCGCTTCCAGTTTTTCCCTTCGTTAAGCTCTTTCCCGAAATCCATCAGGTAGAAGTCAAGTTCTTTCTGCTGTCGCGGGTTCAGCTGATCCCTCTTTTCGCCAGCTTCTTTAAGCCGATTGGCAATAAATAATCTTGAATATGGTTTGACAGCTGAGTTGATTGTTATTATCAGGTTGTTGGCAAGTTCATCAAGAAAGTCGTAGACACCGGTATTGTTTACGGAATGAGGAACTTCCTGGGAATAACCGGTTGTTATTAATATTGAAAGAAAAAAGGAGAATATCAATCTGATATTGATAAGCATATTATTAGAAGTTTAAATACAAATATAGAATTAAAAATCTGGTTTAAAAGCTGACAACTATTGCATTGGTAGTTTATCCCCGGGAGTTTTGTTTTCCGGAATCAATTTTTCATCATGAAAAAATAACAGTTCCATTCCCTTGGTACAATTATTGCTTATCCTTATTGAATGTTATATATTTGTCAAATAGTATCCATTCTTAATGATTAAAGGAGAAACAGATATCAGGAATCAGTTGATACGGGAATTGGCGATGAACCGGGTTTTCTGGTCATATAAGAAACCAGACCCCGATTCAATACCGGATGATATACTTATTGAGAAAACCCTGACCAATCTTGATATTGAGCACATTAATAAGCTGTTTCTCATCTTCCCGAAACGAAAAATAAGGAATATCTGGAATGAAAAGATTGTGGTAAACGACGCACAATTTCATTCAATGAATCTACTGTTTGCTAACCTCTATTTTTATATAAAGGATCCGGATGGTTATTTGGAAAGATGCCTTAACAAACACCATAAAACGCTGCAGTTATAATGAAAGGGTTATCGCTTGATGCTGAACAGGTATTCAATTCAATTAAACAGTTTGAAATATTTAAAGAGTACATCCTGATAGGAGGTACTGCCCTGAGTTTACAGATCCATCACCGTTTAAGTGAAGACCTTGATTTCTGTAAATGGCAGGATGATCTGAAAATCAGCAATAAAGAGATTCCCTGGCCTGAAATCGAAAAAAACCTTAAACTTTTTGGGCCGGTTAAAACTGATATTCTCGATCTGTACCAGGTGAATTTTTTTCTGAATGATGTAAAAATCTCATTTTATTCAAATGCTTTGGCGAGTTCCCTGGATGTACAAACAAGCATTGCTTTTGAACAGATAAGGCTTGCAGATATTTATTCACTTGGTGCTATGAAGCTTGAGGTAATGTCGCGACGAAATCAAAGACTATTTTAAGTATCCTTTCAAATAGTTCTTTATTTAAATATGAAGAAAATTTCGACCTGTTGGAACCAAAGTACCTGGTGAATTCAAAGGATATTGAAACATACCTGAGAAATCAAATCAGGAAAGAATATGGCTTACCTGCCACTTAGCCTGATCATTCATAAACTTGGTGACCCTTAACGCCGTTACGCCATTATTTTAAAACCACTAAATCATCACCCTTATGAAAGGCTACCTTAAAACCACATCAACTACCACCTTTAACCGGTATTGCAAAGTCCTTAAACTTCAGGACAACAAGGAATTAATTGAGAAATATAAAGAAGTCCATAAACCTGGTAACATTTGGCCCGAGATTGCAAGGGGGATCAGGGAAGTGGGAATAATTGATATGGAACTTTATCTGTATGGTAATATTGCATTCATGATAATGGATACGGTTCCGGGTTTTGATCATGACAAGGCGATGAAGCAGCTCGCAGGGTTGTCTCAACAGAAGGAGTGGGAGGAGCATGTATCAGCTTTTCAGCAGGCAGGAGATAAGTCGGACACCCCGGAGAAATGGGAAATTGTTGATAGGATTTTCGAGCTTGAGCCCTGAAACCGTCAGACTCTGGATAAATAGTGTAATATTATCTTATAATCAACCAAACGGTTTATCCCCGAACGGACTCTGGAACGGAGTATCCGTCCCCTTGCTGCCGCCGGTTCGCGGAGGAGGGGGTGTAGGAGTCATCATTACCAATGAGATACTATTGTCAAGTTCTATCTTATTGACAACAGGAGGTATATATTTTTTCTTCTGCATCTGTAATGTTAATCCCTTGCAACAGCTGAAAAGAATTGGCAAAGTTATTTAATAATATTAATTTTAGTAACAAATTTTTGGTTTTCTGCTTTTATTTCAACGATATAGACACCTTGAGGAAGATTCAGCGGTACTCTTTTGATGTCGCCCATACGCCATTCAACATTGTTCTGCTGAAGGACTCTGATTCCGGTTAGATTATATGCGTTAATAGTACCCCTTTTGCCTTCCCAATCAGCATTCAGTAGATCTATATTTAGTGTTCTGTCAAAGAAAAAAACATTAAATGTTTTATCAGGGATAATAATATCCGAAAAGCCGGTGGTGATATTACTAAATGTCAGGACAAACCTGTCTGGAAATGTTCCGGCATCAGAAGAAAAAGAGTAACTTCTTGTACCCTTCAGGTCTACAGTAAAGTTAGCGTTACCTTTGTCGGTAAGGGTTACTTTATAATTATCCAATCCCTGAATTTGAGAAGCAATAATTTTGTAATCTGAACCAGCATTTCTAAGCTTGACTGCAACTGGTATTGTAACAGGGTCTGTTGGGTAAGGGATTCCTCTGATACCAAATTTTTCCGTTCCGGATATTGTATATATCTGATCATAAGCGCCACTTGCAGCAAACATCTTTGTTGCATCATAATCCCCATCAAAGCCACTGGTCGCGTTATCATTGAGCCAGACAAGTGTTTCATCCTGGTTGCCTGCGTTATTAAGTTCAAGTTTGATCATCGGGGCTGAAGTACTGGAGCCCTTGGAATTCATTTCAGCCAAATCCAGTCCTTTCTTATATCTCTGCTGACTTGTATGTTCTTTAGCATTAGTAAAATTAAGTGAAGTTCCGGTTTTACTGGTTTTTACCAGGAATCCTTGTAATGGAGGAATATGATTAGTAGCATTATTAATACCGCCTACATTACGAACATACGTTCCTATCTTAAAGTCAACTGTGTAATAAATTGCATCTCTGATTATAGGATCCGACTCTGTTACAAGGTTCCAATCCAATCCGCAGGTTAGGGAATTGCCTAATAAGTTAAATCCATATAGTGATGGGTCTAATTTTCCGGTTCCACTGTATTGAAGTGGCAAGGACCCGAGTGAAGTCTGAAGGGAAGACAGATTTGTAAAATTCACAACAGCAGAGGCATTAGAATGATAGAAACTGTAGCCTTTTCCTACAATCAGATCCGAAAATCCCGGACCGGTATAACCTGTCCCATCCCAACCGTCATGGTATACCCACCCATCATTATCATTGGCTCCAATTATACTAGGGATTTGCGAATCATCATATAGCATAAGATTATAAGGATCGATATCAGTGAATACAGTTTTATTGGCATAATATGCCGGTACAGCAACATAATGCCATTTCCAGGTGTTTAAGCCACCACCTCCAGTCAAATACATTTCTACATTTGCAATTCCAGATCCCGTATAGCTGTTCATCTCAAGAGAGAAGATCCCCGTTGCGTCGGCTTTAAGATTTAATATTCCATCATTTGTAAGAGAACCAAATGTAACTTTTGCCCCGGGTTCGAGTAACATATATTTTCCTGTGCCGATCGTGTAATCTTGTGAGAATGGCCCAGTTGGATAGTTTGTTGCACCGGCAGGTATAATAATATCACTTAAAGAAGGAACGGGTAATATGCTCCCTTGCCAGTTAGCAGCATCGTTCCAATCTGTGTTTATTGTTCCCTGCCACCTGCTTAAAATAACTTCGTATGCACCAATGTCTTTTGTTCCTATAATTGAATTCCCGAGGTAATCAGTTGCAGGAATTACGTTAGGACTACCATAACTGTTTATCCCGGCATCTCTACAGGGAGAAATGAATTTTATTGAGAAATCATGTGCAGAAAGATTTGTAAAATTAGGTCCACCGGGATCCGTATCAGAGGAATTTAGAAGGAGACAATTTATATAATGAGAGCCTGCAACAAAACCCTGAATAGCACAATATTCTGCAGTTCCCGCAGAAGAATAGAAACCAGCCTGGTCATTTGATCCCCACAATATAGAATTAATTACTTTTCCTCCTGACAGTGTATAAAACGAATCCCCTGTTCGATCGGAGATATTATTAACAAAAACGGAATTTATTATTTTTGCATTTGTAACAGTAAGCCCGAATTGAACTCCTCCTCCTGAATAGTTTGCCGCGGATTGTCCTTTACTATAATTCCCATCAAATATACAGTTACTGATAATAGAGGAACTTGAGTTATATAAATAAATGCCGCCCCCTGCTTCCCGTACACTGTTATTTCTGAATAAACATCTTGTTATAGAAGGATTACGGTTAATGTTAACGAATACAGCGCCCCCAAATAAGGCATAATTGTTACGGAATGTATTATCGGAAATAGTTACATTATTAAAGTCAACCTGCAATCCACCACCAACACTCTCCAGAGTGTTAATTGCACCAGCTTTTCTGCCGAATTCAATTATGCAAAAAGTAATACTTGATGCACCTGCAGATCCCATACTTTGAAAAGAAATATGGCCCCAGGTTTCTCCAGTTTCCCCGTAAATGCCGTTTTTATTATTATCAGCGGTGAATCTTATGTTATTTCCTGGTGTACCATCTGCGGTCAATTGGCCTAATCCGGTAATAATTAGATCAGCACCTGTCGAAATAAATACAACAGTAACACCAGCCTCAATAGTAAGATGCCCTGCAACAGAAGTTGTTCCGATAGTAAGATCCCCACTTACATAGATTGGACTGCTTAAGGCCAACCATGTTTGGTTGGTCTTTAAAGTGCCTCCCGAATAAGGACTTGCAAAAGTTCCTAATCCAGTAAACTGAGAATACCCCGAAACAGAAATCAGTATGACAAGAAAAACTAATAATGTCTTTTTCATACGATGATATATTTCACAATCAGACTTCCTAAATCCTAAAATAGTTGCACCGGATTTAGATGTTCTGAGAATGGACAAAGATAATGTTTATATATAAATGAATTTAAAAATGTTGTTAAATATGATAAATGAAAGTTAGATGTGATGTTGGAACAAATTTGTTAGGTTTTAGATTCCAGGGTCAAGGCTAACTTCCACCAGTACTTACGTGAAGAATTTTAGTTACCTGGCAATCCCTGGACAACTGAATGAACAGAATGAGGCGTATAATTTTAACATACAACTTTTTTCAGAAAGTTTTGGTAATAAAAACTTGGAGGCATTTGGAAATCTGAAAACATTGAGTAAGTTTGCTACTCATTAACTCAAACTGATGCTAAACAGCCTGATAACCTCACAAACCAGGATAAAACTGCTTACGAAGTTTTTTCTCAATCGCAGCACCAAAGGTCACCTGAGGGGATTGGAGTCGGAGCTTGGGGAATCCTCAAATGCAATCCGGCTTGAGCTTAACCGTTTTGAAGAAGCGGGTCTTCTTAATTCACTCCGCGACGGGAATAAAAAAGTTTACCAGTCAAATCCCGACCATCCACTTTATAAGGATATACATAATATCATATTAAAAGAGACTGGTATTGACAGAGTTATTGAAAAAGTAATACACCGGATCGGGAACCTCGTTTCAGTTTATCTGACCGGGGATTTTGCACGGGGAAAAGATAGTCCGGTTATTGATCTGATCCTGATAGGAGCAGATATCGACCGTGAATATCTTGCACGTAAAGTTGTAAAGGCTGAAGAACTTGTCGGAAGAAAAGTAAGTTACATTGTTTTGGAACCGGATGAGGCGGAGGTTTACCTGTCAAAATGCAGACCATCCGATCTGCTTGTATTATGGGAGGCAGAAAAAGAAGAAGTGACTATTAAATAATTAACGAAAAAATACTTTGCGGATTCTGTAACGCAAAGAAAAACAAATACATAGTGCCTGGTTATTCCTATTATAAAGATGGGAGTGACGAGGCGGAAGTATATTCAAAAAACAGATTTAACCCAAAATCTGTATTAAGGGAAACCTGTAGTGAAAAAGTCAGATGCTTTCTGGGAAAAAAGGAACACTGGTTTTAAAACCTGTGAATTAGTTTTCAATATTGCTGATTCGATTGATGAATATAGGAAGTCTTCAGTTGAGGAGGAGTATGAGTATATTTTAGCTAAGGTGCCAACGGGAAATATAATCCTTGTCCAGCAACTTGAAGAAATTGGCTTCCGCTTCCTTGAAACTCAATTTACTATTTCTGTTTCTTCACTTGAGTTAGGGAAATTTGATAAGAAATGGAACAGAGTATTAGATGGTACAAGTTCTGAAAAAATTGATAACAGAAACGACCTTGATTTTCTTCTTACAAATATTTCGGATGGGATGTTTACCGAGGACAGGATATCAATAGATGATAAGTTGGGGCCAAAAATATCGTCCAGAAGATATACCAACTGGATAGAAGATATTTATAAAGAGAATACTGCTGAAATATTTATTCTTAAAAGAAACTCTCAAAAGGTCGGGTTCTTTATTATGAAAAGTATAAGCACAAATGCTTTTCAAAGTGTTATTGCTGGAATTTTTAAACCATTTCAGGGATATGGATTATCTATTTCTTTGATCTATCATTACCTTAAAATAGCAACTGAAAGAAATGGCAAGAAAGTTTTTACATCGTTTTCTTCTAATAATCAAAAGATGCTTAATACATTTACGAGAAGTGTGTTTTTCAAAGCAGTGGAAATACACTATGTATTAAGAAAAATAATACCAGGATAATTCTGACAGAATGGATCTTTCAATAATTATTCCTTCATTCAATGGGGGGGAAATGATAAAAAAGCTGGTACGAAAAATTAATGACCTACTTAGGGACAAGTTTACTTTTGAGATACTAATTGTTTTTGATAATGGATCCGATATAACATGGAAGAGTATTAAAGATTTAAAAGATGAATTCCCAGACTCAACAAATGTATATCATCTTGCAAAAAACTATGGTCAGCACAGGGCAATTCAATTCGGTTTTGGCAAAGCCAAAGGAGACTTTGTCGTGACAATTGATGAGGACCTCCAGCATGATCCATCAGACATATTTAATTTGATCGAAATGCAGAAAAATGGCAGTTATGATATTGTTTATGGTCGTTTTTCAAATCAAAAAAATAACGGGGTTAGAAACTTTATTTCTACATCCATAAGAAAAATTCTTAAACATTTTATTCCAAGTCTGTATGAAGACTATTCTCCATACAGATTGATAAAAAGTGAGATTGCATTCAGAACGTCAACAATGGTGTGTCCTTATACTTTCATTGATGATTTCCTGAGCAGGGTTACTCAAAATATTGCTTTTGTTGATATTTCTCATTTTAAGCGAAATGAAGGTCATAGCTCCTATACTTTTGTTAAATTATTAAAGCATGGTATATTTATTCTTCTGGCATATTCAAGAATAATTTCCTGGCTATTGGTTGCAGCTGGTTTGATTACCTTTTTTGGGGCTTTATTATTGATTCTAAATATAAAATCTCCTTTTTTAAATTATCCCATCATAATTAAAGTTTTTGGTGTTGGACTATTCTTGATTATTATTAGTCTTTTGGGGACGTTTATAAATCACAGAAACGTTTTATTAAATACACGAGAGGTAAAAGTTTTGAATGAAAATTCCCTTTAATATTCCGTTCACATCTGGTTCTGAAAAAATGTATATTCAGGAATCTGTGGATTTTACAACTTATCTTCCATCGAACAAATACATAAATAAGTGCAAATCATTCATTGAAAGGGAATGGGAATTTAGTAATATATATCTGACTACATCGTGTACAGCAGCACTTGAAGTCTGTGCTTTGCTTCTTAATATTGAAAATGGCGACGAGGTTATCATTCCATCATATACTTTCCCTTCGACTGCGAATGCTTTTCTCAGACAGGGTGCGAAAATTGTCCTTGCCGATAGTCGAAATGATTATCCCGGAGTTGATGAGAAAAGTCTTGAATCTTTAATCACAGATCGTACAAAAGCTATTGTTCCGGTACATTATTCCGGGATTAGTTGCGATATGGAAATAATTATGAAGGTTGCCGAAAAATATAATCTATATGTTGTCGAAGATGCTGCATCAGCTATTGATTCAAAATATAATTCCAAGTCCTTAGGCAGCATTGGTCATTTGGGTTGTTTGTCGTTTCATCAATCAAAGAATCTACATTGTATTGAAGGTGGAGCAATCATAATAAATGATGATAGGTTTAAAGAACGTGTAATAAGTATCTTGGAAAAGGGAACTAATCGAAACGAATTCATAAATGGGAATGTGAGTCGATATGAATGGGTGGGAATAGGATCATCATATATGATGAGTGAATTACATGCCGCTTATCTTTACGCTCAGCTTAAAACAGCTGGTTGGATAAAAAATAAAAGGATGATATTATGGAACGAATATTTTAATTCCCTTTATCCTCTTCATGAAAAAAAAATAATCAGACTGCCTGTTATTCCGGAGTTTGCTCACCATAATGCGCATTCATTTTATATTTTATTGGGTAATCCTGAAAGGAAGGAAGGCTTGAAATCTTTTCTTTTAAAAGATGGCATTCAGGCAACCGTTCATTATACTGCACTTGACAGAAGCAAATTTTGGAGAGCGAATAATATCTCTCTTCCGCGAATAAACAACAGCAACATATATAATGATTGCCTCCTAAGGCTACCTTTGTTTAACTCGATGACAATTGCGGAGGTAAATCAGGTAACGACTTCTATCATGACTTATTTTAAAATCAGATAGAAGATTGTTATATGAATTTTTTTAGAAGGAACTGGAAGATAAGCATGATAGTTATACTGATCCTGAATTTCATTTTGCGACTTATAATCTATTGGAATACACATCTCTTCAATTTCTCTGATTATAAGGTTTATTTAAATGCGATAGATATAATTAAAAACAATGAATCTATTCCATTGGTTGGGGGTAACTTTCTATTCTCGATATCTTATATTGGTTTTTTATCAAAATATATACTAGGGAGTTTAGATTATTTTTTTATTTTCAATTGCTTTCTGGGGACACTTACTACCTTGATTGTAGCACTTTTTGTCATCAAAGTATCAGGTAACCCAATTACTGGGTTAATCACTGCCTTTCTACTTACTTTCTATACAGAGTTTATGGTCTTTTCCTCGGTTTTTTACACACAAGTGATAATGCTTCTTCTTTTGTCCTTGTTTGTATTCTCATTATTTAATTTTTACAAAAGCAGTTCAAAGACTGGATTAATTAATTTAACGGTTTCAATCTTAATGGTTTTTCTGGCTACTTTTTTCTTCAAACCTGAACTGATCTTCTTTCCTCTATTCTTATTAATACTCGTTATAATTTTTATTCGTAAACAAAGAGCATTTGTTCAAAGAAGTATTGTTCTTGCTATAATACTTATTTTCGGAATCCTTGCATTAAAAGTTTCCGGACTTTACAATAAACAAGACAAGGATGTTATTGCAAATGATTTTATTTTTTTCGGGCATACGAGCTACGGAGGAGATGGAGGTGAAGGTTCATTTATTTATCCAGAAAACGAATTTAGATATGACGTGGCCTGGAAAGATTATTGTCTGAAAAATGAACTTGTGAACCCCACAAATAAAGACAGGAACCGGTTTCAATTAACTGAAATTAATAAATTTGTTATTCATCATCCTCTTGCCTGGGTAAAACTTCAGTTTACTAAGTTCTTCCGCACATTTGGAGTTGTTCCCGAAACCACAAGTTTCAAAGTTCTTTACATTGGTCTTTTTAAAGGTAACCTCTGGTTGACATCAATTGTTGTAGTTGCACCTGTGGCAATTATAATTCTTTTGTTCATATTCTTTTTCAATTGCACAGCGCTAAAAAATCTTTTGACACTAAATAAAACAACAACTTTAGACCGCAAGACCGCAAGACTGCAAGACCGCAAAACTAATTATTTTTTATACATTTATTTTCTCCTTTTTCTTTACTATCTCATCGCCACGATTTTCTTCGGCCAATATCAAGAACGATACCGTCTCCCACTGATGGTAGTATTTATTATTCCGGCACTCAGCTATTCCATTACATCATATAATAAAGAACAATTCTTTAAGAAGAGTACTCTTGTCCTTAAAAGTTCTTTCATTGCATTGTTTCTAACAATTTGGGTGTTTCAGGCAAAGAACGCAATTAGTAACAAAAACAGGCTTCAAAATGCGATTGAACTAATTGAATCTCAAAAAGCAAAATAAAAACATATCAGGTTTAACTTTAGTTCCTAAATTTGGCGATTCAATGAATGAATCATTATTCTAATTTTTAAAATCTGATTTGACATACATATTTTCATTTAATTAAATAACTAAAATATGAAAAGAAAGCTTCTCCTTCTGATTCTTGGAATCTTGATTTTATCTTCATGTACTTCACAGAAAAAGCTGGCTTACATGAGCAACCTATCAGAAACCGGAGGAGAAGAATACTTTACTATGTCAATTCCAGACTACAAACTCCAGCCAAGAGATATATTATATATTACCATTAAGGGAATGACTCCGGATGGCTCAATAACGGATTTTCTTTTATCTACAAGGAGCAATCAGGGGGTAAATTTAACCCAGAGTGAATCAGGAGGATATATTTACGGTTACAACGTTAATAGTGAAGGATGCATTGTTTTACCTGAAGTAGGCCTGATTATGGTTGGTGGACTAACGATCGAGGAATCAAGAACGAAAATTCAATCTTCAGCGGATAAGGTATTTAAAAACACTCTTGTTGATTGTAAATTGTTAAGTTTTAAATTTACGGTTATTGGTGAAGTAAAAGCGCCGGGAACCTATGTAAACTATAACAACTATCTTACAGTATTAGAGGCGATTGGTAGAGCCGGTGGTATTGGCGATTTTGGTCGAAGAGATAAAGTACTTGTTGTTCGAGCTACCGGTGGAGGTACCAAAACATATACTCTAAATCTACAGAAGAAAGAATTATTAACTAGTCAGGCTTATTTTCTTTTACCTAATGACGTAATAATTATAGAACCAGAGTCTAAAAAAATATTCAATCTGAATATTCCTACCTTCTCATTTATATTCACCTCAGTGACTGCAGCAGTTACTACAACATTATTGCTTATTAATTTCTTTGGAAAATAGGGACATGACAATAAATAATCATTTTAGTATTTCATTATTGCTCTTAGATTCAAACCTTGCTAATTAAAAAATGGAACAAAGAAATTCGTTAAATCCATATCTTCCTTCTGAAGATCAAACCCCTGACTTTAAGAGATACCTATCGCTTTTCCTAAGTAATTGGTATTGGTTTGCTGCTTCCCTCTTCTTTACCTTAACTATCGTCTATGGAATTAATAGGTACTCTGAAGAGGTATTTACCTCATCTTCAACGCTTCTGATTAAGGATGAACAGTATGGAGGTGGAATGTCAGACATGGAAAACATTATCCCTGGGGGAGACATTTTTAAAAGTAAGCAAAATCTTAAAAATGAAATTGGCATTTTAAAATCATTCAGTCTTAACAACCGGGTGATGAACGAGTTGAAAGAGTTTCATATTGTATACATCGCGGTTGGCCGACGAAAAATTGTTGAAAAAAAACTATACAAAACTTCTCCCTTTATTGTAATTCCTGATACGGCAGAAAACCAACCAACATTATATCGGGTGAATATTGAAATTCTGAATGAGAAACAATATAATTTAAACATTGATGGTGATTACCCCTTAAATAAGACAATGAATTTTGGAGACAGGTTTAATGAAAAGGGATTTGATTTTGTAGTTAAATGGCGTTCACCAGGTAAAACAATTATTGACCCTGATGCTTCAAGGAGGTATTATTTTTATTTTGAAAGTCCGGAAAGACTAGCAAATTATTATAGAAACAGATTAAACATTAAGCCAATTCAGGAAGAAGCATCTCTTGTTATTTTGACAATATCAGGAAGTGTCCCTGACCAGGAGACTGAATATCTTAATAAGCTGATGGAATTATATATAGGTCAGGGTTTGGAACTTAAAAACCAGACAGCCGACTCAACAATTAAGTTTATAGATCGCCAGCTTAATTCTATATCAGAATCTCTCAAAGCTGCTGAAGCTAAACTTGAAAATTTCAGGCTTGAGAACCGTTTTCTTAATCTAACTTCAGAAGGTTCACTAATACAGAATAGGATTGAACAATACCAAAATGAACAAGGCATTTTAGAATTTCAATTGAGCTATTATAAATATCTATTGGGTTACCTTGATTCTCAGAATGAGTCGGGAGCTATAGTTTCACCTTCATTAATTGGTATAACTGACCAGACGCTGTTCTCTTTGGTGAGTGATCTGGCAAAATATCAGATGCTGAAGAAAGATATGGACTTTAATCTGAAAAGTAATGTTGAGGCTATTAGACTATGTGAAGAAAAAATTGTTGCATCTAAACTTACATTACGAGACAATGTAGTAAACAGTATAAGCAATCTAAATCGGACACAAGAAGAAAATAAAAAGAAGATAGATTCAGTTGAGGTCGAATTTTTAAAACTTCCTGGAACAGAAAGAGATCTGATAAATATTCAAAGGGAATTTGACCTGAATAATACAGTATATACATATCTTCTTAATAAAAGAGCTGAAGCAGGAATAGCAAAAGCATCAACTGTTTCGGTTAACAGAATTATTGATAGGGCAGGATCGTATAATCGAAGTCTGGTAAGTCCAAACCCCAAAAAGAATTATGCGATTGCATTAATTCTTGGACTATTCTTCCCAATGGTTTTGATTTTACTTATAGATTATCTTAACAATAAAGTAATTGATAAAAAAGATATTGAACGAATAACTGAGGTACCTGTAATTGGCTATATAGGGCATAACGATTCAAAAAATGAGGTTCCGATAAAGAATAAGCCTGGTTCTACACTTGCAGAATCTTTCCGATCCATTCGAACCGCCTTGAAATTCTTCATCAGGGAGGATGAACATGCAGTTATAGCAATAACATCAACAATAAGTTCTGAGGGCAAGACATTCATTGCAATCAACCTTGCGACCATCATTGCAATGCTTGATAAAAAGGTATTATTGGTTGGTTTGGATTTGCGTAAACCCAGAATTCATAAGGTTCTGGAGATTGGAAATGAAAATGGTATGAGTACTTATCTGAGCAGTAATACTGATTTTAATGACATCATTTTTAAGACAGATATAAAAAACTTGTATTATGTACCGTCAGGGCCAGTTCCTCCGAATCCTTCAGAGCTTATAGAATCTATAAAGATGAGGGAATTCATAATAAAAGTCCGGAAGGAATTTGATTATGTCATAATTGATACGCCACCTATTGCCATTGTAACTGATGCACTTCTTGTGACCAAACTAGTTGATGTAAACCTTGTTGTAGTCAGACAAAGATTTACTTCCAGAAATACACTTAATCTTATTCAGGACCTTTATAAGGACAAAAAGTTGATTAATCCCGGTATTATATTAAACGACATTAGTCTGACAGGTTACTATGGCTACGGCCTTAGGTATGGATATTCATTGGGATATGGGTATTCTTATGGGTTTAATTATTATGGGAAATACGGGTATAAGTACTATGGGAAAGGAGCCCATGGTTATTACACTGAAGAATAAAAATCTAATTATTAGCTTTCAGGCTTTATGAGATTTTAAAACACAAAACAAAGAACATTACATGGAAAAACTTGAAGGGAGCAATATATTAGTAATTGGTGGAGCGGGCTTCATTGGGAGCCATCTCGTATCATGCCTTTTGAAAGAAAAAGTTAATCGGATTATTATTTATGACAATTTTGCACGCGGGAAAATTGAAAATATTCCAAAATCGCTTGAAGATTCCCGATGTACAATCTATCCATTAGGAGGAGATATTAGGGATATAGACATTCTAAGTCAGGCAATGGAAGGTATAGATTATGTATTCCACCTTGCTGCAATGTGGCTACTTCATTGTAAGGATTTTCCAAGGACGGCTTTTCATGTAAATATCGAGGGGACATTTAATGTTCTCGAAGCTTGTGTAAAAAGTAAGATTAAAAAATTAATTTATTCATCATCTGCATCAGTATATGGTGATGCCGTAGAGGTACCAATGACGGAAGATCATCCGTTTAACAATAAGAATTTCTATGGAGCTACCAAAATTGCAGGAGAAGCAATGTGTACTGCTTTCAACGACCGATATGGATTAGAAATAATAGGATTAAGGTACATGAATGTCTATGGCCCTGGCCAGGACCAACATGCAGCTTATACAGGCGTTATCCCGATAATGCTTAATAAGATAAATGAGGGAACACAACCTGTAATTAACGGTGATGGAAGTCAGGCTTATGATTTTATTTACGTTGAAGACGTTGCTAAATGTAATATTGCGGCATTAAAATCAAAGGTTAGGCATGGATTCTATAATGTTGGCACTGAAGTACAAACCTCTATCCGGGAATTATGTGACACAATCCTTGAAATGAAACAATCAAATATGAAGGTTATATATAACCCATACAGCATTGATGATGCACGCCAATTTGTTCAGAACAGAATAGGATCATCTGAAAGAGCAAAAAAAGACCTGGATTTTGTTTATAACTATTCACTACGCAAAGGTATTCAAAAACTTATCGATTGGCGAATAAATACAGGAGTCGATAAGCAATAAGCACATTCTGACAATAATCTGAATAGTATTTTTTTAACTATATCTCTAAAGTATATAGAAATGAGAATTCCATTAATTAAACCGTACATAGACAATGATATAAAATCGCAGGTATTAGAGGTTTTAGATTCGGGTTTTCTGACAGAAGGAATTATTACAAATGAGTTTGAGAACAGAATAAGAGATTATGTGGAAAGTGAGTATGCGATTGCCTTTACATCCTGTACAACGGGACTCGAAGCTGCCTTGAGATGTCTGGGAATTGGACCTGGAGATGAAGTGATTGTACCTGATTATACCTACCCTGCAACTGCCGCCGTCGCTCCATTAGTCGGTGCAACATCGGTAATTGTCGATGTATGCAGAGACAATATGTTAATCGACTACGATTTAATTGAATCCGCCATTACATCTAAAACAAGGGCAATCATACCCGTTTCCCTGTTCGGGAATCCGTTGGATTATGATCGGTTGAATCTCATTAAAAATAAGCATAACCTTTTTATTATTGAAGATGCGGCTTGCAGTCTTGGCGCAGAGTGGGACAATATAAAAGTAGGGTCCCTGGCAGATATATCAGTTTTCTCACTGCATCCAAGAAAGTTTATAACTACCGGGGAAGGAGGCATTGTAACAACAAATAATAAAGAATGGTCAGAGTGGTTAAATTCTTTTAAACATTTTGGAATGGGACCTTCAATTACAAGAGAAGGTACAGTATTTAATATTATAGGTACCAATTACAAACTTAGTAATGTACTTGCTGCTATTGGACTCGGCCAGCTTAAAAAAATTGACCTGTTGCTTTCCAGAAGGCGGGAATTAGCATTTAATTATGACAAATTAATCAAAGGGCATCCCTTTATTACTTTACCTGACTGTCAGAAAAATGCTCAGCATTCATACCAGTCATATACAGTTTTTATTCCTCGAAGAGATGATGTAATGAAAAAGATGAGAAGTAATGGGATCGAAGTTCAGATTGGAACTTATTCACTTCATAATCATCCTGCATTTCAAAATAATCCCCGAATCAGATTATCATCCTCATTTGAGAATAGCAACTGGGTATATGACCATTGTCTTACTCTCCCATTATACCACGATCTGACTTTTGAACAACAGGAACTTATAATTGAAGAACTAATTAAAGAAGTTACCTGCTGTTAGTTTTAAAAAACCATTAGGTCCTTTTATGTGTGGAATTGTTGGAATATTTAATCTTGATGGACGGTCTGTAAATGAATCGTTAATTCATCGGATGACAGATTCTATTGCGCATCGCGGACCTGACGGAGAGGGACATTTTATAGAGGGAAACATTGCATTTGGTCATAGGCGGCTTTCAATTCTCGATCTGAGTGAAAGGGGGAAACAGCCCATGATTTCAAATAATGGTAACTGGGTGATTGTCTTTAATGGTTGCATATATAACTATCGTGAGCTCAGAGAAGAGCTTGAAGAAAAAGGGATTAGGTTTAGTTCAAAAACAGATACTGAAGTACTTCTCGAGGGCTTAAGTTTATATGGTGTTGCATATATTCATAAACTTAATGGGATGTTTGCTGTTGGTGCCTGGAATAAAAATGAAAAGGCACTTTACCTGTTTCGTGACCGTTACGGAGTAAAACCTTTATACTATTGGTTCAATGGTAAATCAATTGTGTTCTCATCCGAAATAAAAGCTATTTTGGTACATCCGGAGTACTCTGTCAAACTTGATACCGGTGCCCTTAATGAATATTTCACATTCCAGAATCTCTTTTCATATCGTACTCTCTTCAAAGATATTACGTTATTACCCCAGGCAAATTCCGTGAGAATTGACTGTAATTCACGATTTGTTAAACATCATTCCTGGTGGGATTACGATTTTTCTTCCCCCGATGAGAATATGACATTTGAGGACGCTAAAGAAGAAACTAAAAGATTATTCAGCCAGGCTGTACATCGACAAATGGTTGCAGATGTTCCGGTTGGATCATACTTATCCGGAGGTATGGATTCAGGGTCCATATCTTCAATCGCAGCAAAACATGTTAACAGACTTACCACTTTTACCTGTGGATTCGATATGAGCAGAGTGACAGGAGTAGAGGCTAATTATGATGAACGCAGGGATGCGGAACTAATGGCAACTTTTCTCGGGACTGAACATTATGAACAAGTAATGAACGCTGGAGATCTTAAGTGGTCATTACCAAAAGTAGTCTGGCATATCGAAGACCTTAAGGTAGGAATGTCATATCCGAATTATTACATTTCACGCCTGGCTTCAAAGTTTGTGAAAGTCTGTCTGTCGGGTACGGGAGGTGACGAACTGTTTGGAGGTTATCCCTGGAGGTACTACCGTGTTATGGATTGCATGGGCAAGCAGGATTTCTTTGACAGGTATTATAGTTTTTGGCAAAGGCTTGTTCCAGATGAAGACAGAGGAAATGGCTTTTTTACAGATCAGGTTAAAAATAGTATTGACATAAACGAACCAAGAAAAATTTTCGAGAGGGTATTTACTTTTAACAATAATCTTAAGTATAATTCAGCAAACGAGCACATTAAGAATTCTTTATATTTTGAGATAAAAACGTTTCTTCCCGGACTCTTATTGGTTGGAGATAAACTTTCAATGGCTAATGGTCTTGAAGAACGGTTTCCATTTCTCGATAACGATCTTGTTGATTTTGCACAAAGGATTCCTGTTAAGCATAAGCTTGGCAATCTTGAGTCGGAGATAACTCGTATAGATGAGAACACACTTAATGAAAAGAAGGCCTACAGGCTTTTTAGCGATGGCAAAAATGTACTCAGGAAAGCAATGAAAGACTTTATTCCTGAAGATATTCTGAACAGGAAAAAGCAGGGGTTCAGCGCCCCTGATGAAAGTTGGTACAGAGGTGAAAATGCAGAGTATGTAAGGGAATTATTGATCACTAAAAACAATTTGATTTCTAATTACATTAGTCAGGATTATATTAATAAAGTACTTAAAGAACATACAGAGCAAAGAATCAATCATCGTTTGTTAATCTGGTCATTGATAAGCTTTGAATGGTGGTGCCGGAAATTCCTAAATTCCTAGAATAATGTTAATAGATTGCCACGTAAATATTTCAGCAAATGGTGGTTGGTATGGTACAAATTTCAACTCTTCGTTCAAGCGTTTACGAAACGAAATGGATAAATCAGAGATCGACAGATGTGTTTTAATTGTAATGCCTGGGGTAACTAGCAATAAATTTGTTGCAACTGTAATAAACAAGGAGCCAAATAGATTTAGAGGACTGGCATATATTAATTTTAAAACTGATTATAAGAAACAAATTGATAACATAATTTCGATGGGCTTTTCCGGTGTTAAAATTAATCCACGGATTCAAAATGTACAAGTTTTAGAAAAGACCTTGAATTCATTCTGGGAATATCTTGATAAAAAAGGACTAATCCTGATGGTTTGTGGTTATCTGCAGGTTCCTGATAGCAAAATCACTATTAATGATCTACAGCCACTTGCCTATGAATTACATGTAAAAAAATATAGTAATATAAAATTTATTCTTTCACACGGAGGGTGCAATAAAGTAATGGACACTTTTTTCTTAGCTCGAAGTTATAAAAACTTCTTTACTGATATATCCTACTCTATTAACCGGTTTAAAGAAACCTCATTTTACAAAGACTATATATTTTTGATGGAAAATGTAGAAAAAAAGGTATTGTTTGGATCAGATTTCCCCGAAATAAGCCTTGTAAATGCAAAATCAGAATTTAAAAAGCTTACTAAAACATTATCATTTGATAAGGAAAAAAGAATATCATCTGCTAACGCCCTTGAACTATTTTGGAGAGAATAAAGCATGCTTTCTGGGGATAAAAAAAAAATGATAAAGCGGTATATCGAAAGGTATAATAAGTTTGGCTATTCCCCTCTTTCCCTGGGTTGGGGTAAAGGTGGCAGGCAGGAAGTGCGCTTCAGTGTTTTAAGTGAAATAGGTATTCAAAACGACTCCTCAGTGCTAGATGTCGGTTGTGGCTTTTGTGATCTTTATGATTACTTGGCTGAACATAATTGGAAAGGAAGATATGTGGGGATAGATTTAGTTGATGACTTCCTGAAACATTCTAAAAACCGGCACAGTGATTTGGAGTTGTATAAAATGGATATACTTGAAGAAAATATTGAGGATAAATTTGATTTTGTAGTTGCTAGCGGGATATTCAATTATAAACTGAAAGATGAGGAAAACTATCAGTATATCTGCAAAATGCTTACAAAAATGGCAAGTGCAGCAAAAGTTGGAGTAGCTGCGGACTTCCAGAGTTCTTATGTCGATTATCAGTTACCGGAAACTTTTCATGCTGAACCAAACAGAATATTTGATCTTTCACACAGGATATCAAAAAGAATTGTATTAAGGCATGATTATATGCCATTTGAGTTTGCAATCTATATTTTTGTCAACGATAGGATTTCAGACACTAATGTTTTTGTTACAAGGTAGATGAGTATTTGATTCCTCAAAATTTCAGTGCAAAAAATTTTAATTTAAAATTTTTGTAGTTGTCTGAATAATAAGCAAAGAGACATTCTTGATTATTATCCCTTATTACATTTACAATAGAAAAGAAGTTCAGCCATTTTATTGAAAAAAATCAGATATCAGGAATAATGAAAAAAATACTTATCCTTGGTGCTAGCCGATATTATATTGATATTATAAAGGAGATAAAAAAACTTGGATACCTGGTTTATGTTATTGATAAAGACATGAATGCTCCTGGCTTTAAATATGCTGATAAATGTGAAGTTATTGACATAATTAATATTGAAGAGGTTTTAGGTTTCTGCAAAAAATTCAAAGTCGATGGGGTTATGCCGATTAATGATTTTGGCACCAGGGCGGCATATTATGCAATACAAAAGCTTAATCTGATCGGACCTAATTATTTGAGCGGAATTTGTGGAAATGATAAAGGATTAATGAGAGATATTTGGCGAAAAGTTAAAATTGCTCAACCTGACTATTTCATTTTTACCGGTTTTACAAATAAACAGGAGATTGTAGATAGAATAGGGTTTCCGATGATCGTAAAACCTACCGATGCGGGAGGTGGAGGCAGGGGAGTTAGTTTGATAAAATGTGAAGAGGAGATGGCAGAAGCTATTGAATGTGCAAAAAAATATAATAATGGTGAACGTTTAATAGCAGAGGAGTTTATTGAAGGCAGAGAGTTTATAATAGATGGAATAATTTATAAATCAAAACTTAGTGTAATTCTTATTGGTGAACAATTTAAAGCTGAAGGGAAACACAGAGTTAATAAAAGGATCTCTTATCCTGCAGTAATAGGTGATCTTCAGGTAAGTACTATTAAAGATTTATGCCGGAAGGCCACAGATTCTTTAGGATTAACCAATTGTGCTGTTCATCTTGAAATAATTGAGTGTCAAAAAGAAAGAAATTTATATCTGATTGAAATGGGTATTCGGGGAGGAGGAGGACATATTTTCAGCAGGATAATGAAAGAGGTTACCGGTATAAACGGCCCACAGGAACTTGCGAAAATATTTTGCGACGATGTTCCTAATCTGACAATAAAAAGCAATAATTGCTGTGAATACCGATTTTTAATTCCACCTAAAGTTGGATTAATTCAAAATATTCATATAGATGAAAAATTACCCATAAATAAAAAGGTAATTGATTACGGATTGACCATTCAATCCAATACTTACTACAGAGGTTTAGAAAATGGGACAAGAAGATGCGGATTTATTTTAGTGTCAGGGAAGACTGTAGATGAATGTTATAGAGAAGCGAACTTACTTGAATCTCAAATTCAATTTGTTTACTAATAAAATATCCACACCAAATCATATTAACGTAAACTGTTTGATAAATACTTAAAGATAAATGGTTTAAATTATTTATGACAAATCCAAAAATATTTGTTGGACCAGGGAATACTGCTGGAAATGCAAAATTTATAGCTTTTGCATTAAGGACAGCTGGCCTTTATGCAAAGTCCTTTTCATATCGTGTTCATCCATTTGGTTATGAATGTGATTATGATGGGATACTAATTAGATTTGATAAGAATAGAAGTATCGTAGAAAAAATCTTTAAAAACAAATACACTCTAAAATTTCTCAACTCATCTCAAAAATACTTTCTTTTTTTAAAGGCGATTTTCAAATTTAATGTTTTCTTCTTTATTTCCCCGGTTACTTTTTTCCCTAATCATAGAGATCTAAAAATTTTAAAAATATTTAACAAAAAGATCTTTTTTCTTTTTCCGGGTTGCTTTGAACGAAATCCCAATGATGAAATTAACCAGAGTAAAAGTGGATTTTGCAAAGGGTGTACCGATTTTAAGAAACAAAAAATCTGTTGTTGCAATGAACCAAAAGCTAAAGGGTTACAAATTAAAATATTTGAGAAGTATTCGAATGGAATAATTGCTCAAAGGGACACATATGGATACTTAAGTCAACCTGAAAAGTATATAAAAGGGTATGTCATTGCAGAAGAACCAGAAAACATAAGAGTAAGAACTTTAAATCAACAAAAAGTAATAATTGGACATTTCCCTTCAAATACAATTCTCAAAGGGACTTCTTTTGTAGATGAAGCAATCAAACAGCTGGGGGACAGCAATATAGAATATGTTAGCGAAAAAATGAATCATTCTGACATATTGAAGAAGCTTGATAGCATTGACATTCTTATTGATCAATTTGGAAGCGGACATGGTTTATTAGCAATAGAAGCAATGGCGAGAGGATGTTTGGTAATCTGTAGGTTATCAGATTGGTATTTACTTGACTATCCGGAAATTCCAATAATAAACTCAGACCAATACACAATTTCTGATAAGATTAAAGATTTAACATCCAATCCAGAAAAATTTGCCAGCTTATCCTCCTCAGGGATCAAATATTATAAGAAATTCCATTCCCCAAAAGTAGTAGGAGAATATTTTAAAAAGATAATACTAAAGGTATAATTGGCATCAAAAAAGGATTTTATTAAAGACTCTCTAGTTTATGGTCTTGGAAATGGCATAAAAAAATTCATTGGATTTTTTTTACTACCTATCTATACAAGAGCGCTTACTCCAGAGGATTACGGATTATTAGGGACACTCGGTACTTTTACTATGCTTCTTTCTGCATTCTTGAATTTCGGACTTGATTCTGCATCAGGGTACTATTATTTCTTAACAAAAGATTCTAAAGAAAAGGGTGAAATTCTATTCACTCATTTTATTCTTAGAATTTTGGGTATTATACCACCAATTATATTAAGTTTTTTCTCTAGTCAATTGTCTTTACTTTTTTTTAAGTCTATTGAATACTCATGGTTGGTTTTTATATCTATAATAGTTGTCCCAGTTAATCTATTAATGTCCGAACAATCGCATATCTATCGTTATTTTAGGAAACCATGGTCCTATAATGTTATAACTATAGTTAAAGCAGTTACGAATATTGTATTCGGGATTGGCTTAGTGTTGATAATAAAAATGGGAGTCCTGGGAGCTCAAATAGCGAGCATTTTAAGTAGTCTAATTGTAGTAGCAGGATCATTCTTGTTTTTTACGAGAAGGGTGTATACTTGGTCCTTTAATCTTTTTTGGGCAAAAAAAATGATGCGATTTGGATTCCCTCTGATATGGGCAGGACTTTCTGTTTGGGTCTTTAATAGTATTGATAGGTTTTTTATTTTATATTACAAAGATCTTAAAGAAATAGGCTATTATTCTATAGGCACAACATTCTCTCAACCTATTTTATTAATTAATATGGCAGTTCAAATGAGCTTTGGTGTTCTTTTTTTTAAGACTTTTAATGATGAGATTGACCCTGAAAAACCCAAAGCAAGGAAAATGGCAACAGATAGTTTCAATATCTATTTAATCGTGTCAGTATATATAGCATTATTTCTGTCAATCTTCAGTCTGGAGTTATTTAAATTTGTTGCAACTGCTGCCTATGCACCTGGTGCAATATCTATACCATTTATAACATTTTCATATATAGCATCGCAAGCCTATCAAAATATGGGACCGGGGATCACAATAGCCGAAAAAAACTACCATTATTTATGGATTACAATATTCACGGCTATATTAAACATTGGCTTAAATTTTTTATTTATTCCTACCATGGGATTTGTAGGTGCAGCTCTTGCAACGCTGATTTCATTCGTAGCCTATTGGCTGATAAAATATTTCATCGCACAAAGATATTTCCCCATCGATTATAATCTAGTTAAGATACTACTTTATTTCTTTGTGGGGTTAATTATCGCGCTGTTTATACCAGTGGGATTTTTTTATTTTAAATTACAATTTAATGTATTTATGAAGATAGGGCTGTTTATGATTGGTTTGACTTTGCCTTTCGTTTTTCAATTAGCGGATTTTTCAGATATTAGATCTATTCTTAGTTCTGTTAGGAATAGAATTATTAAATAATTAGAATAACTCCTTGACAGAATTTTATAGAAAAAGATTAAATTCAAAGTCCTTAAATTCGACAGATGAAATGTCCAGTTTGTAGTACTGAAACCACAGGATTAGGATTTACGGTCAGAGAAAAAATGTTTGGCACCCTTGAGGAATTCAGATATTTTCAATGCAATCATTGTGAAGCGCTTTTCTTATCGGAGAAATTGAAAAATCCGGGGAAAGGTTATCCGGATAATTACTATTCCCTATCCACAAAGACTAAAATAAATGGAAAACTTAAACGGTTGCTTTATAAATTCATTCTGGCATTACTTAGTACAAACGCAGGGAAAAAGTTTTTTTCCGATGATTTAAAGTCTCCACAAAATCATTGGATCTACGAAATTGCTCCGGGATATAATAATAAAATCCTTGAAGTTGGATGCGGTAATGGTCAAAAATTGATAAAACTATACAACTGGGGTTTTAAAAATTTATTTGGAGTAGATCCATATATAGCCCAGGATAAAAAAATCGGAGATATTGAATTAACAAAGTGTGAACTGGTTGATTACACTGAAAAAGATTTCGACCTTATAATATTTAATCATTCACTTGAACACATTAAGGATCAGCTTGCAGCTCTGCAAATAGCAGGTAAATTACTAAAACATGAAGGAGATATATTAATCAGAACCCCGGTAATAAACAGGTCATTCTATATCTATAAAGATAACTGGGTTGAAATAGATGCTCCACGTCATGTAATAATTCATAGTATTAAAAGCCTTGAATTGCTCCTCAGAGAAGCAAACCTGATGATATATAAAACAATATTTGATACTGATGAATTTGAATTTTGGGGTAGTGAGCAGTTTTGCATGAATATCCCTACCATGAGCTCCAATTCATATTCGATTGCTCCAACTAAATCTATTTTTTCGAAAAAGCAAATGAAGCACTTCAGGTTTCTTTCAATGGACTATAACAAAAGAGGTATTGCTGGTAGAGCTTGTTTTTTTCTACATAAAATGTAATGAAGATTGCTTTTGTATTGTTGGGAGAATCATCAGTAGGAGGAGCAGACAAACGGTTTGCTAATTTGTTTAATTACCTGATAATTAATGATCATACTCACTCATTCTACTTTATTATATCCCGGAATAAATATGAAAGTATCAGGAAGACAGTGCAAAACTTTTCTCACAGGAACATAATCATAATTGAAAACAGGGTCAAAAAGTCAGTTCCAGGTTCTAAACCTGGTGGAATGGTAGTTGCTGGATCAAGAGCCTACAAGTATCCAAAATGGATAAAGCGGCTATTATCGTTAATCATAATCTGGGTCGAATTGATTAAAAATTCCTGGGGCTTGTATTGTATAGTCCGGAAGTATAAAATAGATATTCTGCATACATTGTGGAAAGGCGCTTTCGCCGCAGCATTTCTTAAGTTGTTTTATAAAAAGCCTTTTCATGTTTTAACTTATATGGATGTTTATTGTGAACGGATCTCAAAAAAGATCATTGATATTCCGATTTCATACGCTTTATCTTTGAAAAATGCCGACCACATAGATTTTCTTGGCTCCACCTATCTTGAAGAGCTTCAAAAGAATGGATTTACTTTCTGCAATGAAAAAATATCAGTATCTCCTTGTAGCTTTATCGATACTTCATCGTTTTCAATGAACACCTTTTCTGAGAAAGAAAACCTTGTAATATTTGCCAGCCGGTTAGTTCCAAAAAAGAATCCATTCTTGTTTATTGAAATAGCAGAACAAATTCTGAACAAAAGGGAGGACATAAATTTCGAGATACATGGGAGAGGTGACTTGGAGAGTGAAATTAAATATAGGTTGAAAACCAAAGGGATGGAAGGGAAGATTAAAATTGTTTTCTCAGAGAATATGAGCGAAGTATTTGCCAGATCAAAAATACTCCTTTCTCTTCAGGATATTGAAAATTATCCAAGCCAGTCAGTTCTGGAGGCTATGTACTACAGGAATATTGTTATCGCATCCAATACTGGCGAAACAGGGAAGCTGGTAACATCCGACACAGGTTTTTTAACCTCCAGCGATCCGAATTCTATTACAGACAAAATCGAATTTGTGATTGACAATCCTGAATATACAAGGGATATGGCAAGCAATGCTCATGAATTTGTAATGATCAATCATAGAATTGAAATATTTGCCAAGTATATTTTAGATATATATTCACATTTTGAACAAGCGCAACATAATTAGTATTTTTATTAAGAATTTAACAATCAATAAAGGAAACCCACTCAATTTTTGGAATTCAAAAATTATAGGAAATAATTGACATTGTTTCATCTTGCAGAAATAATAACTCCCTCCATTTTCACCTTTTAAATCCGGAATGATATATTTCTTTTTAATAATAATTGCATTTGGATTATTTGCATTTTTTAAGCCAGACAAGGCTTTTTGGTGGGCAGTTATAATATTTATTGATCCTGGAGGGTATATTCAGGAATATGTGGAAAGGAGTTACATAGGTGGTTTTCAGATAACCGATCTTACTATACTTCTTTTGTTGCTTCCTCTTATCTCCCCTTTTGTCTCAATTAAACCATTCTTTCTAAATAAGGATGCCAAACGTCTGTTTTATTTTTTGTTGGGATTTACACTTATTTATCATATTCTTATATTCGGTTATATTGCTCCCGGGTACTCAATAATACACCTTACTGATTTGCTGCAATATGAAAGATTAACACTTTGGGGATGGGTTGTTATCGTACCAGCATATATTTTTTTTCTGCGCAATCAGAAGTACTTTTTAAAGATGATCCTTATAACTTCGCTGATAACCATGGGTTTATATCTTTTAAGTTTTTTCAACATAAACCTGATCCCATTATGGGTTTCAGAGAGATATCGGGGCAGTGGAATTTTCAGACGGGCAGTTCTGAGTTATGGATATGCACAATGGTTATTGTATTTTTCAATAATTTTCCTCACAATAAAAGTACCTTTCAGATATAAGCAGCTGGTCTATTTATTGGGATTCCTTGTATTGCTTGCTGAAATGTTAACCCTGACACGCAGAGTTTACATTTCAATTCTTGCTATGGTCATTTTTATTGTCCTCATTGTTGACAGAATAAAAGGGCGACAAATAAGATTCTCAACATACTTTAAAGCAGCACTGGTATTTACATTTCTTGTTTTTGTTATATTAAGCATATTCCCCGGATTATTTCAAAATATTAAGCTTGCATTAAGGGACGTTTTTCTGTTAAGCACTACAGGTGTAAATACTCAGGGGAGCACAGATATCCGGATTACTTTTGATATTCCTCAACATATTGCCCGATTCAGGAGTTCTCCCATAATTGGCTACGGTTATGACATGACCTGGTATTCGAACAACCCTGAAAAAGGAGGGATAAGCGCCAATGATTCTCCTCTTACTGCGGCGATAGGCATGTTCGGATTATTAGGGGTAACTATTTTCGCATGGTATTATTTTTTTCTAATTCGGACTTCAAAGAATGTATTTCTTCAGTTAAAATCATTCTTACATACAGGAGGTTTCAGAAACTATCCATTTATTTTCATTTTGTTAATAATGTTTATTGCAATAATTTTCAAAAAGTTCACTGTTAGTTTAATGGGGCTATTCAGTGAACTGATTACGGGTACCGGAAGAGCCGGGGAAGCATTAACACTAGGATTTGTACTTGCTGGTCTGGAAATTGTAAGTGTGTTAAACTCAAACGCCATTTTAGGCGAGACTGATAAAAATGGATAATCCTAAGAAACAAATGATATCAGGATTAATCTATGTGGTCATACTGAATTATAATCACAAAGATGATCTTCTTGAAACTATTGGCTCCTTCGTAAAGCAGGATTATAATAGCATAAAGATCATCGTTGTCGATAATGGTTCTACTGATGACAGTATTATTTGTTTAAAACGAAGTTTCCCTGATATTGAGGTCATCCTTAATGGTGAAAATCTGGGATGGGCAGCAGGTAATAATATTGGGGTAAAACATGCTTTGAGTAACAAATCTGACTACATTCTTCTTGCTAATAATGATTTATTTTTTGAAGAAAGTATAATAGTTTCCAGTCTTGTCACAAGTCTCCTAAAATATCCGGATCTTAAAGTTATTGGCCCTCGACAAAACTTTTATTCAGATCGTTCTAAAAACTATAATTCAGGATGGAATTTTTTTCCTGAATCAGGGAAGATATACAATTCATTTCGAAAAAATTCACCGGAAAAGAATTCAAATATTTCTATGGTCGACAATGTTTCGGGAAGCTTTATGCTGATAAAATGTGATGTTTTTAATGAGGTTGGAATGATCGACGAGAACTTTTTTCTTTACGCAGAGGATACAGATTTTTGTTTGAGAATATGGGAGAATGGGTATAAATGCGGGATTGACAATGACCTGACAATCTATCATAAAGTATCATCAACCGCGGGCATCAACTCGCCTCTTAAAAGATATTACAAATCAAGAAATTTGTTCTATCTTATCAGGAAGCATAAAGATGCAATAATTGAAATAGAGGCATTCAAAATTAAGCTTTTACGTTCGTCAGTACTGCTTTTTCTTAAAATCCTTTTTAGGAAAGAATATATGCATAAAAGACTTTCATTAATAAAAGCTCACTCTCTTGGTATCTGGCATGGTTTTGTATTAAAGAGAATGGGTAAATATTATTAGTCTATGATGTCGTTCATTGTTATTGGCAGGAATGAGGGCTGGAAATTAACTAACTGTTTACACAGTATTCATCAGACAATAGATAGAAAAAAATTAATTGACGCCGAAGTAATTTACGTCGATTCGAAATCCACTGATGATAGTCTATTTCGGGCCACAGAGTTTAAAGGGACTAAGATTTACAAGCTTACCTGTGACTATAATGCAGCCATCGCAAGAAATGTTGGAGCTGAGAAATCAGTGGGAGAAATTCTTTTTTTTATTGACGCAGACATGGAGTTGATGCCGGAATTTCTTACGAAAGTACTAAATGAAAAGTCAGAATTAATTTTCGATTTTGTTTCCGGGCAGTTTTGTGATAATTATTTTGAAAAGGAGGGGGATAATAATTTAAATCCTTACCACAAGTTTATTAATCACAGAGATAAGAGACAGGTTGTTACGGGGGGAATTTTCATAATTAAGCGTGAACTCTGGTTTTTAGTTAACGGTATGAGAAATAAATATAGGCGGAGTCAGGATCTGGATTTTGGATTGCGTCTGGCTAAAAAGGGAATCAGGCTGCTAAGGAAGCAGGAAGTGATAGCAATTCACAATACTGTTGACAAAAAAGACAAAACAAAAATTTGGGAATTCCTTTTTTCAGGAGCAGATTTATATGGAAGGAGTATGTTGTATAGGGATCATATCACAAATCCAAATATGTACATTGTATTTCTTCGCAATGATTATAGTTTGATAATATTATTTTTTGCTCTAATTTATGCAATTGCCTTATTAAGCCCCAGTTCATTTATTTTTTATTTTCTGGTTATTGTGGTTAGATCGGCATTCTCATCCAATGGTATATTGAACAAAATTAAACGGATGGTTTATTTTGTAATAAGAGATCTGATTGTTTTACAAGGGTTTATTACATTTTTTCCCCGACATCATTTCAGCATAAAATATGAAATTGTGAATAATGGTTCTGAAAACTAGTTATTTCCTGACATTAATATTTTAAATGGTTAAAGTTCTGATTGTGTGTAGTGGCACCAAAGGAGAATTAAACAAGTTTGTAAAAGAACAGATGGACTCTCTTGAAAAGTTGGGTATCAGTATTGTTCTGTTTCAAATTTACAATGAGGGTATTTTAGGATATCTTTTTCATCGTAATTCCTTAAAAAGATTAATCAGAGAAGAAAAACCAGATATAGTTCATGCACACTATGGGCTCTCAGGCTTACTTGCTAATTTGCAGCGATTAGTTCCTGTGGTAACGACATTTCATGGATCTGATATTAACAACCATTATATATTATATTTATCGAGACTAACACATAGACTTTCCTCAGCATCAATATTTGTGTCAGAAGATTTAAAGCGAAAAGTCCCGGATAGAGGTACCAGCTATATTATACCATGCGGAGTCGACATGCAAATATTCAGGCAATTGCCGCCAAATGAAAAAGTATTGCCAAAAATTGTCGATAATGAAAGTATAAATATACTATTTTCTTCCCGGTTTACAAATCAGGTTAAAAACGCTGAACTTGCAAAAAAAGGATGTGATCTTCTGGAGAAGATTGTACATCGAAAGATAAACCTGATTGAATTAGATGGCTACAGTAGAAATGAAGTGCTTCAGTTAATTAATGCTGTTGAGTGTATTTTACTTACCTCTTTTTCAGAGGGTTCTCCACAAATAATTAAAGAGGCAATGGCGTGCAATTGTCCTGTTGTAGCTACAGACGTAGGCGACATATCTTATTTAATAGGTGATACAGAGGGATGTTTTCTTTGTAATTTTGATCCCGCTGATGTTACCAGGAAACTAAAATCTGCAATTGATCATTCAGAACGGATAGGGGCCACTCAAGGGCGTCAAAGAGTTATAAAACTGAAACTTGATAGCGAAAATATAGCAAAACGAATTGTTAAAGTCTATTGCAGGGTACTTAAACAATGATCCTTTTTTAAATCTTAACTGATTACTGCAAATAATATTGGATAGTTGAATTCTCTGTTTTCTTTATTAGTATTATGAAAGATATATCATACAATGAGAAAAAGACTAAAGTAATTGCTTTTTATTTACCTCAGTACCATTCTATCCCTGAAAACGACAAATGGTTTGAAAAAGATTTTACTGAGTGGACTAATGTTCGCAAAGCCAAACCTTTATTTAAAGATCATTACCAGCCTCGAATTCCCGCCGATCTGGGATATTATGATTTAAGTAAACCGGAAATAAGAGAAGCACAGGCAAGGTTAGCAGAAGAGGCTGGAATAGCTGCTTTCTGTTATTATCATTACTGGTTCGGTAATGGCAAACAACTACTGGAGATGCCTTTAAATGAGGTTGTAAGAGTAAAAACGCCTGATTTCCCTTTTTGTATTGCATGGGCAAACCAGACATGGTACAAAAAAACCTGGGATTCAAACAAAAGCATTCTTAACAAAGCGGTTCTGATAAAACAGGAGTATTTAGGAGAAAAAGAAATTGAAGATCACTTCTTTGCTTTGTATCATATTTTCAACGACAAGCGCTATTTCAAAATCCATGATAAACTTGTCTTTGTTTTGTATAAAGTAGAAAAGATTCCTTATTTGGATATGTTTAAAGAAATATGGCAGAAACTGGCTTTAAAAAATAATCTACCCGGGTTTTTCTTTGTCTCATATACTGATGATATCGGCAGGATATCAGATCCTCGTCATACAAATTGTGATGCCACAATTCTTTCCCTGAAAACGGAACCAGGATCATTCAGAAAAAACTCAAGGCTAAGAAAGTTTAAACGTGTTTTAATCTCTTTAATTTCAAATACTTTAAAAAATCCTTTGCATGTTTTACCATACTCAAAAGTAATCGATCAATTATCATCTCCTTTATTTAATCAAAATAGAATTTATCCTGTGATAATACCAAATTGGGATTATACTCCAAGACGGGGAATGGGAAGTCTGATTTTTCATGATTCAACTCCTGAATTATTTAAAAAACATGTAAGGCAGATACTAAGTTTAATTGATAAGAAAGACTCTCGCGATAAGATAGTTTTTTTGAAGTCCTGGAACGAATGGGGTGAGGGTAATTATATGGAACCTGATTTGAAGTTTGGGAAAGGGTATATAGATGCTCTAAGAGAGGTGTTAGATGAAAACGCTCACCTTGAGCGAGGGTAGCCTTTGAGGAGTAGACATATAAGGTTATTTTATCTTAAATTGGGAATTATCTGAATTTTTTTAAAGTGGTTTTCATGTTTCTACATTAACTTTTAAAGAATAATCGAGAAAGAACTTAATGCATTATTTATTTTATTTAGGACATCCTGCTCATTTTCATTTGTTTCGAAATACAATTCAAACACTCAAATTAAGGGGCCATAAAATTTCTTTATTAATAAAAAAGAAGGACATTCTTGAAGATCTGTTGAAACTCTGTGAGATTCCATATTTGAATATTTTACCCGAGGGAAGAGGAGATAGTAAAACAGGACTCGCCATTGGTGTCCTTAAACGAGACATAAGGCTTTTCAGGTTTTGCTTAAATAACAGGCCAGATCTAATGATTGGGACAAGTGTTGAAATAGGCCATATTGGAACGATCCTAAATATACCATCACTCAATGTAAATGAAGATGATGCCAATTGTGTCCCCATGTATAGTAAGCTCGGCTATCCTTTTTCAAGCTATATATTATCTCCCTCGGTTTGTAAGAATGGGAGATGGGAAGGTAAATCAATTAAATATGAGGGATACCACGAGTTAGCTTATCTGCACCCAACTGTTTTTATGCCATCTAAAGAAGTGTTATTAAGGTATTTGACAAAAGAAGAGCCTTATTCGTTGATAAGATTTGCAAAACTGAATGCTCACCATGACAAGGGAGTCAAGGGTATAACTGCAGATATAGCTAGAAATCTAATATTAGTTCTTGAAAAATTTGGGAAAGTCTTTATTACCTCCGAGAGGCAATTAGAACCTGAATTTGAATCTTACAGAATATCTATAAATCCGATAGATATTCATCATATCATGGCTTTTGCGCAGGTTTATATTGGGGATAGTCAAACTATGGCTGCGGAATCAGGTGTTCTAGGAGTGCCTTTCTTCCGTTTTAATGATTTCGTTGGCAGATTAGGCTATTTAAATGAGCTAGAAAATAAGTACGAGCTTGGTTATGGCATTCTACCTTCTAATCCTGAAATTCTTTATACAAAAGTGGAGGAAGTTCTACAAATGAAAAATAGGTTTAATACTTTTCAATCAAGAAGGCAAACAATGCTAAATGATAAAATCAGACTTTCAGGATTTTTGACCTGGTTTATAGAAAATTACCCTTCCAGCGTGGAAATAATGTCAAAGGATCCCGGCTATCAATTTAATTTCAAAAGTTCATGAAAATAATATCTGTTGTAGGAGCGAGGCCAAATTTTATTAAAATTGCGCCTTTTATTAAGGCTGTTTGTGTTCATAATGATATTAAGATTAACAGGATAGATCATATTTTATTACATACGGGTCAACATTATGATGACAGAATGTCTGACACTTTTTTCAGACAGTTGAATATTCCGGAAGCAGATATAAATCTTGGAATTGGTTCTGGTTCTCATGCTGAACAGGTTGGTAAAACAATGATCGAATTTGAAAAGGTGCTCAGAGCTGAAAATCCCGACTGGGTTGTCTTGGTTGGAGATGTTAATGCAATTTTAGCCTGCTCTGTAACTGCTAAGAAGGAGAATATAAAATGCTGCCATATTGAGGCAGGTCTACGCTCCGGGGACATGAGCATGCCTGAAGAAATAAACAGGTTGGTCGCGGACAGGGTATCCGACCTTCTTTTAACCCCGGATACAATATCGTCGGATAACCTTAGAAAGGAAGGTATTCCAGAATATAGGATAAAATTTGTTGGTAATATTATGATAGATACTCTTGAGGCTTTTCGGCATGTGGCTTCAAGTATGAGCGTCTCTAAAATCCTGTTAAAGAACTTAATTAGTGAAGTCAAGGATGAATCCGAGATTGAGTCCTCATTCAAAGAATTCGGTTTGATTACTCTTCATAGACCTTCAAATGTGGATAATATGAAAACGCTTGATGAAATAACTAATTTTCTGATCAATGAAGCAAGTGATCAGCTCCCATTAGTTTGGTCTATTCATCCTAGAACACTGAAAATGCTCAAGGAATTTGATCTCTATTCCAGAGTTGTCAATGCTGACAGATTGTTACTTATTAAGCCAATTGGTTATCTTGAAATGCTTCGATTAAACATGAGTGCTAAAATAATGCTAACCGATAGTGGTGGACTTCAGGAAGAATGCACCATACTCGGAACCCCCTGTTTAACTCTTCGGTGGAATACTGAACGGCCAATTGCTCTAACCAAATATGGTGGTCTAAGCGTATTGGTTGGTAATGATATAGAAAAAATCAAATCGGTGTTCCATTCTACACTTACTAAGCCTCGTTCTCCATTTAGACCCATGTTATGGGATGGAAATACAGCTAGTCGGTGCCTCAAAGAAATTTTGGAATACGATCAGGTTTAAACTATTTTCAGGTCTGTCCAAAATAAGTAAAATTGAATAAGAAAAAGAGCGGTTGGAAAACTGAGCATTTACTGCTAAGTTTATTACCCTGCAAGAACCCACCGCTCATGAAGACAAATTTATCCATTTTCGCCCAGATAATCAGGCTAATTCCCGAGATATTATTCACAAAAATGTTGATGAGCACGATTCTGACTTTAACTCTAAAGGAATAAATTCCTGGACACATCTTGTTTCAATGTTATATTGTCAGTTTGGTAACTGTCAGAGTATTCGGGATATCAGTTTTGGATTAAGGAGCGCTACCGGTAACCTGAACCATTTGGGAGTAAGCAGAGCCCCATCAAAATCTTCAATAAACTACATTAATGCTCACAGGGGCTGGACTTTTTTCCGTGATGTTTACTTCAGTCTTTTTAAAGAGTTTAAGGTCAAGGTTAACAGGATAAGGATCAATCGCAAGTTGTTTATACTTGATTCTACGCTGATACCACTTTGTTTAAGCCTGTTTGATTGGGCTTATTACAGGAAAATGAAAGGGGCAATTAAAATACATACCGTCCTTGATTACGATAGTTGTCTGCCTGTCTTTATACGAATGACAGATGGGAAGACCAGTGATATTGAGATAGCTGAAAAGCTGGCTTTCCCAAAAGGAAGCATCCTGGCAATCGACAGAGGATATCTTGATTTTAATTTTCTTCGTGATTTGGACAGCACCGGGGTATTTTTTGTTACAAGAGCCAAAAGCAACATCGATTATGACATTGTTAAGCTGGTTGCACTACCGAAGGAATCTGAAAATATTGTCAGCGATTATCAAATTGAGCTTGTTGGGCAGCAAACCAAAAGCAAGTATAAAAAAAGATTACGTCTGGTTAAGGTAACCGATCCTGAAACAGGTGAAATAATCCCATTATTAACGAATTACTTCTTCTGGACCTCTAAGACTATAAGTGAATTGTATCGAAATCGCTGGGAAATAGAGACCTTCTTCAGAATGGTTAAGCAGAATCTCAAGATTAAATCGTTCATCGGGACCTCTGAAAATGCAGTTCTTATCCAAATATGGTCGGCGTTGATTACCATTTTGTTATTATCTGTCCTGAAAGCAAAAGCTTTGTACAAATGGCATATTTCTAATATGGTTGGATTTATCCGGCTAAATCTGTTTGTTAAAATTGATCTGTTTGAATGGCTAAACCACCCATTTTTACAGGATAAGGCACCACCAGGTCAAATTCAGTTGGACCTGTTTTAAGAATCTGAATAGGGGTTGTTTTATGATTTTAATGTTTTTAACAGCTAATTGTCTGATTATCTGAGTTAGAAATCAGAAATATTTTTTATCTTGGACAGCACTGATTCACTTAGTAAAAATT